>Ga0116231_10003401_pt1 | contig 33124 bp, 21 predicted proteins | sample S1TSphgellanicum_2_FD_89695 | JGI IMG/M metagenome (GOLD analysis project Ga0116231, IMG submission 89695) | Host-associated microbial communities from peat moss isolated from Minnesota, USA - S1T2_Fd - Sphagnum magellanicum MG | ecosystem: Host-associated > Plants > Peat moss > Unclassified... | reverse complement strand
CCAAATAGATCACCTAGCCTTTTATTCCAACTCACAAAGTGGTTCACATGTAAGTTCACAATTACAAACCCCACAAATCCAATAGCCCTCCTCCCACAAGCACTTTGATTATTTTCCCACTAATACCATTTTAAAAATAATTATTATTTATTTTTTCTTTTTCTTTTTCTACCTATTGTAAACTAAATTTAACCTTCCTCACCTAACGTGACTTGGCCTTACCAAGTGTGCATGAACAAGTGTCGAAACCTTTGGTATTTACCATTTACCTCTTTTGACGCATTTCTTGAGCAACTCACACCAATCCATGATACAACAACTTGAGAATCAATAGCATAGATTTTGATATCACCAAAAAGCTTCTTGACGAGAGATGGTGTGCATATTTGTCATTTCAAAAAAATTAGACCAACAAACAAAAAACTTATTGAGTTCATGGAGATTTTCAATCCCTAGAAACTAACCCAATAATTGGTTTCCAAAAGAACTCTGAAAGTTAACCCCACTTTGACCAGAATAGTCTAGGGATGGGTGACCTTATAAGAGGTGGGTCTATAATGGTTCAGGGGCCCAGTAGTTTGAGTTAGATAATATTGCACTTGAAAGGATTATGTGTGTAGAGAGATGATAGATAAGAACCATCCATCCAATGGATGATTTTTGGCTTCTATTTTTATTTAGATATATTTATCTTTCAATATTAAATTGGTTCAATTTTTGCATGTGTGTGCACTTGCAGCATTCAAAGTAGGCTAAAGGCATTAATAAATTTCTGATTTTCCATTGATTGTCATAGTTGTGACATTTTTATGTTGAGGTAGGCTACTTCAAATTAATTATAGCATAAGTTTAATATGTCATATGGCAAATTCTCAAAGTAGAGTTAGCCTTCATTTATGTCCCAAAGTCTAATAATGTTCACACTTAACAACCCCCTCTTCATTGGTGACTCATAACACTTTAAGACATTTGCAAGATTGCTTAGTTTGTAAATAAGCCCAAAAACAATTGTGTGAAAATTGAATTGTGGCAAAATTAAATTCTTTGAAATAATTTGCTATATTTAGACCTTTTTGGCATGATTCATTAGCCAGGATTCTATCTCAGGCTGAAACAAGTAGCCAAAAAATTAGGGGGGATCCTTCAAAATTTTAACTCTCAAACGTTGAAATAGCCCAAATTTGGCTTAATCTTCTTAGGGTTGATCACAACCCATGCCACAACAGAAATTTGAAAAAACAAACCGCAGTTGTAACATGTTAACACTTATGTTTTTATTTACTTACTTCAAATTTTAGGCAAAAAAAAAAAAATTTTAATAGGCAATGAGTAAAAGTCAAATAGCTTCACTTTAAATGTGCCAAAAACAGTAGATAATTATAATGAAGAAGATCTCAAATAATAAAGAAATTCATCATAAAACATGGGTACTTTAAAGATTAGTATGTGACACACTCTAATAAGCCTTTAAGTTAATGAATGATAACTATTTATTAGACCTAGATGAAAGAGGTGGATGAATCATCCACTTCTCTTCAAATATTTAAAGGGTTATTATGAGTGAGGCATTACGGACATTCTTCATTCTCATTTGTTCATGTTCTATGGATGAAATCCATAGTTTTAAGAGGATATGGGAGCCAACATTTGGGGGCAAGGAGTGTGATGATACTGTTCCATAAAAGGGTGTGATCAGATAATGGAAATCGATTGATTATTCAACCAAAATTTACATAGCCTAGACAAAATTCATCCAAAATTGGTCCAAGATTTGACAAGGATCAAATTGGCCTAGATGAAATCCATCCATAACCAACTTAGTTAAAATAAAATCAGACATGATCGACTTCTTTAGGCTTTAGATGAAATCAAGCCAAAATCAAATTCCCAGAAACAAAATTGAAACAAATTTGTTGAAAAATGAACTGAGATCTGACCGACATTAATACCTTGATGGTTTTGGTAGTAATGTATCAAATAATTAATATATTTTGCGAATTTTAATTTGGCAGTTTAGTTTGATTTTGTAAATTTCAACAATTATAAAATAAATATAATAAAACTATCTCCATTGCCAAAAGTTTTTAGTTGCTTTTTTTATTGGACTATTCGCACAAATTTGTATTATACTAGAGAGGTGATAAATGTTTGAGTTTGACCATAAATTTTGAATTATAGGCATAATAAGCTAATTTATTTTTAAATTCAACCAAATTAAAATAATATAATTTTTGCCAAAGCCGCCAAAGTACTACAATAGGTAAAACTCTAGCCAAGATGAACTTGGTCTACTCAAAATTCATTTGAAACCAATCCAAAAATGGACTAAGATCCCACCAAAGAATTGATTAGGATTTTCAATTGTGGATACAAAATTTGAAAAAGTTGAACCAATTACATGGGCTTGCACAAAGGACGACTAAAACACTTCAATATTTGATTATTTAATCCCAACTGTATTCACATCTTTCATCTAATTTCATCCATAACCCTCCTTGGAATTCTTTTTTTTTTTTTTCAAGAATTTCAAGTGTATGCACTTGGGAGTAACAAAACTTACAATGAAGTAAACCTAAGAGAGTTCTACTTGTGAAAATATTCATGAAAAAGGAAGGAAAAAAAAAAGGCTTACAAGGACTTGGCAAGGTTTTGAACGGTGTGTGATGAATTTTCTTGAGTGTATAAGCCTACATGAATATCAAGCCTTCCTTACACTCGTGTGTGTGTGTGTGTGTGTGGGTGATTGTAATTCAAGGTATGAAACGATGTTGTGTGGTTCTTGACATTTATGAAGAACTCTGGTTCCAATTCCAAAAAAATCAACTGGAATTGTCTTGGTTTGGGTTCCATACGAATGGAATGTGGATGCTGGATTGGATCTGGTTTTATGCCGAATTTAAGTTCTGGTTCCAGTTTTGAAAATCAGTTCCGATTTGCTCAAATTCAGTTTGTACAAATCAAAACTGAAATGGCCACAATTCTTTGCTCACCAAAGTGGGTACCCACCCAACTCTATAGTACCAAAGTCTCACACTCTTTGAGCAATGTGTGTTTGGGTGAAGTTTTATTTTGTTTAGTTTACCTTGTGTTAGAACGGCATTACATAAAGGAAATTTACCCGTATAATTGTAGATGTACAAAACCACCACTAAACTTTTGGAGGGCTTATTTTCACTTTGGGGCAATTGGCTTGTAGGCCCCTCCTAGAGCGAAGTGGAACTTGTACATTAACCTATTGTCATGAGATTATTTTGGGGTGTTGAGAACAATTCACCCCATCTTATGGAGGTGAGCTCTAGGCGAAAATATTGAAAGATGAGGGTTGTCAAGCACCGCATTAATGACATGAAACATGTGGTAAGGGTCAAAAATTGTATTGTCTTCTCTTGCATCCCTATAAGATTAAGTCACTTTTTGTGATCGAGTTTTCTTGTTTTTTGTGTTGTTTTGGGCTTCGTTATTTCACAATGAAGAGAAATGTTGCCTGAAAAAGAATACAATTGGTACATTCACAATTGTAATATAGCTATAAAGTGTGAAAGCTCAAAGTTGTGAAACATTTTATTATGATCAGCAACATATCAAAAATAGGATTGATATTGTCTTCCCATTTGGTTAACAATGTAAGCTAAAAGAGTAGGATTTTTGGGCAAGGAATATGGGATGAAATGCGAGACTACTGGGAACAACATGGAGATGAATCCACACGAGAGGAACAACATAAGCAACCATTTGACAAAGCAATAGAGGACGAATTTAAAGATGTTCTTTAAAAGGAATACACAAGTGTAATAGATCTGAAAATTTCTTAAAAATTGAAGTCCCTGCCATTGCTATATTCAGTTTTGAGCAATTTGCACAATCTGAGGTACAATAATTACAAATGGTAACCACACAAAATGTGGCTTGCAAGTTAGAGTCCTTTCCATCGAGGTCATTTCAAACCTAGGTTCAGTTAAAAGTGACCCATAGCTCATCAAAACATAATTCATTTTAGATCCCACATCACCAATATGCTAATACTCCCCCATATATGGATTAAGTTGTGTTAATTAGTGTAAGATCATAACTCATGACATCTTTTGATTAATGGCATGATTGAACCCCTAAATGTCTAGTACCTTTTCGAGGTCAACTAATAATACAATTGATCAATGATTAGAATATGAGAATTTCTTACATGTCCTCACTACTTGATCAAGACATGAAAAATCAGGAAATGACAAGTGAATTAGCCATAATAAGTGTTGCTCATTTGCCCCCTCTCAAATATAACTTGGTGTACAACCCCTGGTTATATTGTCCTTTGCCTGAGTGCGTCATTGTTGTCTTTGGGCAGAAATCCCCCCTCCTCTCACCTTCCCCCTTAGAGTACTCTGAATGGCTCAATTTCACAAGAACTCCACCTGAATTGATATGGACTTCCTTGGTCAACATGACATTTGGAGTCTGGGAGCACATTCCACATGATTAAAAAAAGAATTGTTGAGAAAAAAATGAAAATACTATGCTTGCTGCATCTATTAAAATTTCTGAAAGAAAAGCCAATTTAGCTTGTCAGGCATTTGCAGGTTAAGATCAGTGTTGTGCAATTATTTGAATTTTCAAAGAACCATCGATCCCAGTTTTTTTATATTTCAGAATTAGAGATCATTGATTTTGAGCGATAATTGCGGCACAAGCAAAGGATGGTTTTTATTGTGATTGGTTTTCGACAGACATGTTTTCTTCTCTAGTTATAAAAGTTTTCAAATGTTTACACCCACAAGTGAACAGGTTTTTTCATTGATGTGCCAACATGATTTGGAAAGCGAAGGCCATCAAAGGCCTTTCTCTTTCAGTTTTGCACACATTTTATAGACAGAAGGTGTCAGTGGTATGACAACATGCTCAAGCTGACTCCATTTTGAAACATGCTATTGCAATAGGTGAAGCTCCTTCTTCTAAGTTAGGCATCCTTTCAAAAGGTCCTCCCCTTTCCTTATTTGATATGCTTCTTGCAACAAGAGGGTGCTCAGGAACTTGATGTTCCCCTGGTGGTTCCCCCTCTTAGGAGGTGGTTCTTTTGTCTTTTTGGACATGGGTCTCCTTCCATTTTGTTCCCTGCATTCCCCCCTTTTTTTGGGGTGCTTTGGTTTATTTATGATTGGCAGGGTTTCATCATTTGGGTTCTTTGAAAACATGGGAATCAAAGAACTGCCAGTCTTGGTTATTCCAAAAACCTTAAAGAACCTGCAATTTTCATGAAACAACTGCTGACAGTTTTCAGGTCAGCTATTTGCCTTTTTCAATTTGTGAACAACCAAAGTCGTATATGTACTGGAATTGGGTCTTTGATTTTTTAAGAATCATGGTTATGAATTGTAAGAACCGCCCTGATAACCACCGGGGGTCTCTTCCTGTATCTTATAACTGCCCAACATCGGTATAAGATCCTTTGTATTGGCCCCCTCAATGTACATACACGGGCACTTGATTTGAATTATCATCATCTACTTTAAATCCAGCCTTACTTACAAGGCAGTCTATCTAAACAAAGATGTCCTTTTATCTCAATTGTGAGACAAAAGAACTAGAATTTTGGAAATACCCAGAACTGGCCAGTTCTTTGATTGCGATCTTTTTCAATGTCTGCAACCAACGGTTCTTTGGAAAATATCAAAGAACCACACAACACTGGTAAGGACCTGGAAGGGGGGCTGTTTTGGGAACACTCAGGCACAGTGCTTGCAGCATGGCCACTGGCAGAGCTGGAAAATGTCACTTTGTACAATCCATCTTTTCAGGTTCATGAGTGGGGATGAGAGAAACTAAACTGGTGGGGGGCATTCCATCATATAAATCTACATGGTCAGATTTATATGGTATTCTCCTCTGTGATGGCATAGAAGATATCCAGTGGGGGTATGTATTCTTATTTGGGTTTACTTCATCCTAGAATCGTTCAAAGCCAAATTCGGTTTCAATCTTTGAGCTCAGACAAAGCACAATTGTAATGAAAATGAACATGAATTTCAATCCTTCCCCAAAATACAGGACCCTGCAAAGCTGAGACACTGTTAGATATTCAACAATCACAAGAAACCAAGCCCCAATAATATCCAATAACTCTCTTTCCATGCAGGAGATTTGCATAATTGGAGCTCTCATGCCTGATTTGGACAGAAGCTCAACAGATAGAGCAAAAAATTGAGCTTTCAGGTACCTTTCCACCCAATGACAGTCTTCTACAACAATGGCAACATTGAGCTTACAGATACCTTTCCACTCCAAGACTTGTCTTCTACAACAAGGGCAACATTCACCATGGATGTGACACAATCCATAGAAGTTGCTACTCATGATTGTTTGACATGCATCATCCAAGAATTGCCTTCGCCAATTGATTGGGAGTTCATTCTTTTGGTTCACTACTCATGACTATACAATGCTTCAGCTATCAGACGCTCTCATTCCTGTTCAGCATATTTCATCTTGCTCTTTGAATTCAAGAGTCCTGTAGCTGCAAAGACCAAGGACATTTGGAGACCTACCTCTGTGAGATGCTAAGTTGCCCACGAGGGCTCATCAGCTGCAATGTGCTGCTCTACATAACTCCCGATGGGCCCGCTGCCCCTCAGTCCCTTCGAACCAGATAAACTTGCACCAGATGAAAGTAAATTTGTCTCCCTCTGCTGTGGTTGTCTGTGCATTCTTGTGTTTGGAGTTTGGGGAATCAGCTACTTGTAAGAAGGCCATATATCTCCTTCAAAATCACCCTTGGTGCGAAACAATCCTGTGTGATAATCAGAAGCAACGGATGAGTTGGGGCTTCCAGTTGTGATGGGCATCAGCTTTGGCTGAGATACAATCATAACTGGTTCTGGTCCCCTCCTCCTGTCCTCTTCAATGAAGCATTTTAGCTCTCTAAGTGAGCGTCCTTCATGATCTCCACCAGTCCATCCCTTCCCTCTCAAACCATTGCTCTCCTTTCTCTCTCCACTCACATAGGGTTTGTTCAAGTCACCATTGTGCCCACCTTCTGAGTCAGAATTCCTTCGTTCAACAAGTGACTGGAAAGCAATTTCAGGGAAACCAGTGTCAAGGTCCTCCTCTGCAAAGGTAGACTTCCCCACATCACTCCAGTACTCTTCTCCATAAGAGTCATTAAGCTCTGTCCGTGACAACTCAATGGAAAGTCTATCTATGTCCTTTACTGGAGCTGTTCTAAGACTTTGAAGTTGGCTGTCTAGGGAACTCCAGAGCCCATTGCTACCACCTCCATTGCCTCGAAATTCCTCTTGCTTATGTTCTTGTGTTTCTGTATTGGTGTACATGTTCATGCCAGCCTCTTTCTCTTTCTTAAGTTTTGCAACTAATACCCACATGCTTGCCAACTCATTTTCCAAGTCTTTCTCTCGCTGCTTCGCTTGGTCCAACTTTTCCTTCAACCCATCTCTTTCTTGTCTATCTGCAAATGTTGAAGCCAATGATGCTTCCTTCTCCTTGGCCAATTCAAGTTCTTTCCTCAACTCATCAACACCTGTTTCAGAGCCAGGCTGCCACCTATCAATGTCATCAAAGAGGAGACCAGTATTGTTGTATTTGCCAGATTTGCTGCCAAGACTCCCACCATTGCTAAAGTTACTCTCCCCTCGAGTCAAATTGTTATGTCCCCCATTAACCCAAGCTGGATTACCTCGCCCATTTTGAAAAATTTCTCCATCCACATGACTCTCATAATTTGTCAGCACTTTGGATCGCCCATTCATGGGCAATGGCTTTACTGCTGCTCGGGCATACGTTTCTCTGGTTCTGACCAGTTCGTCTTGCAGCCTTGTTACATCATTCTGGAGTTTCTGACTCTGACAAGAAATTTCTTGAGCCTGAATCAAGTCGCTTTGAAGTTTAGCATTCTGAAATGAGAGCTTGGTAACTTCTTCTGCTAGGTTCTTGAGTTCAACTGCTGCTTGTGAAGCTAATTCTTTCGCATATGCAGACTCATGTGCCAACTTCTCCTTCTGATTCTGTAGACTATCTTTCTCCTCCACCAACCGAATTTTCTCATGCTTCAGTTTCTCCCTCTCCTGCTTTATCTTCTCCTTCTCTTGCTTCAAGTTGTCTATTTCTGCTGCCTGCAACATGAAAAAAGTTTTACCTTTTCCCTAGAACAGTAGATACACTGACCCAGATTGCTGCTTAGCAGCTCAAGGCCCAATTCATATGGTATCTCTCTGCCCATGTCATAGCCTTGTCCAATAGACAAAAGAAGTGACAGCAATGACAAAAGTGAAGGCAGCAGCTTGAAAGCTTGGAGAACCTTTGAACAAAGAATAGCACAGCAAATGTTTTCAGATAAACAAACAGGAAGGACAACAAAATGAAAAGCCTGGAAACAGAGAAATAATCAACATTTCATGTATCAAATCCAACAAACCTGCAGAAGGACTTGTGCTTGCAAGAGTGTATCAGTCTCTTCAACATCCTTGGATGTTGCATGAGAGGTGTGATCATGGGGGTCACTCTCAGATCCATTCTGTTCCACATATCGAAGTTCTCCAGATAAACCCCCAGTATTTAGCCAACCCCCTATTTCCTCAACATTTTCCACAAGGCTGTTTGTTGATCTGTGGTGATTCCTTTTTACATCCAAAACTGACATCTGAAGCTGCTGTTGAAGGGACTCAATTGTCTCTTTCAGCTCATTGGTCTCTGCAATCTGTACAACAGCCACAGGACATTGATGATGCATGAGTCTCCACATCACCCTTACTCACCTGATGTGTTGTAACTGGTCTCAGAGTTGGGAGTGATGGAGAACTGACCTTAGACTCAAGTTGCTCTTGGAGGATGCGATTGTCTGCACTCTTTATCTGTGAACCAAACAGAATGTCAGGGAAGATGGTGAAAAATGCAAAACCTAGGTTTTGATATTCTCCATCTACTATGAGAGTGGAATCCTGATCTCTATGACACTCACTACACAGGAGGTAAAACATAAAGACACATAATTGCACTTTGACAAGAAAACAGATGTCTACCATGTATCAACCATGCAAACATATATTGAGTTTACCTCAAGATCAAAGGACTTCTCATTGAGTTGGGACATCAGTTTGGACATTTTCTGCATTCACCCACAGCCCAAAGGATGATAAAAGCAGCAAAGAATAGTATTAAAAGAGTAATTGCCTGTTTTGACTAAAGCTGAACTTTATCAAGGTCACCATGAGAAGAAAGCCACCTCTTACCTGTGACATCTCTTGGGGATTTGCAATCAGCTGGGGTATATCTGCCGAATTGATACGCTGCTCAAGCAATCGCATTTGCCGCTTCTTTTCCTGGATTTCTTCTTTTGTTTTGTCTATTTGAACCTGCATGCAGCAGAATCCTTCTCACAACTTATGGTTTGCCTCCTCTCAGCCAACTTTGTATTGCACCACAAACAATCCTACTGATGTGAAATATAGATTAATTGTTGACCATAATCTGACACCTCTTAATAACTTTGGGATAAGTTGGCATTCATCTTCCTTCTCCTAAGAGCACTTCCATGCACTTCCTTGGCACTTGCAAGTTAGTTACCTGTCCCTCTTCTCTCCTACTAGCTCTTAGCGCTTCCCCATTTTTGTTTGTGATCTTTCTTTCCCTCTCAGTCCCTTGTCTACCTGTCACTAGGTAATTGATTTCTTTTGTTCTATTTGGGTTCTTTGTCATAGGTCTGCTGCCTTTCTTCTGAACAATATCCTGGCCTCATTTTCCTTCAACAAACTCTTCCATGTGCTTCATGTATTGCAAGAGAGGGGGAAACTAACTTGGATTTGCAAGTCATCTGGGTTGTTGGCTGCTTGTTCTATCAAGCGCTTCAAAGAACTGGTACAAAAAGCTACCTCCCCAGCCAGCATTTTGATTTGCTCCCTCAGCAAATCAATTTGATCTGCCATTGTTGTACCTGTCTGCATTCCATGTTTCAAGGCCAAGTTCAGGTCAGTTTCAAGCAGACTTGTAATGTGGTAGACCAAACAAGTTTTGCAGCAGATACTTAAGAGACTAAAATCTCAACTGACCCATTACTCAGGGTGCCACAACTGAGATAATTGTCAAAAGCCCTGATGAAACTCTTGAAGGGAGATGCTTGTACCGGGGGTGGCCTTCGGCCACGAACAGTGGCACTGAAGAGATCGCCTGCCTGGGTGGGTTCTGGAAAAGCATCAATGCCAGAGAGCTCTTCAACCCTGCGACTGAAAGATTTTCTTCCAGGGCCTCCTTTAAACTCACCCACTGGCTCATAGGGGACTATTGCCCCTGCATTAGGATTTTCCTCTGTGTCAAAGCTTGCTGAGGGGCTGGAATTCAAGCTCTCCGATTTCTGTGTAAGAGTTGAATATCATCAAAAGGAAATTCAGAAGATTGTGAACAGAAACTCACAAGGACCTAGAAGATGAGAAAAACGCATGATGACTTCTACCATGTGAAAGGTGTGAAAGTACATATATCATTAAAGTATTGAGAAAATCCCCATACTGATGATTTAAGTCAACTTGAATAGGATTGTCAGATGATCTAACAGTAGATTCAAATTTTCAGATGTGACAACATATCACTCAACTCGAAAAAGAGAATGAAAGAAATAACTAACCCTAGAGAAGAAAGAAAAGACTGGGGGGACTTGTCACACACATGTTCAGTCACGTTTTAACAGCAACGTATCTGATAGCGACCAGCTACTGTAATATCCCCACTGACTTTGTGAGGTGAAAGGTGTCTATATATGGCCATGGGTATTACTATGCACAACCATATGCAAAAGTAGGACAAATGTTCATGGTGAATGAGCAGACGAGAAGAAAAAGACCAAGATAGGAGTGGACAACACCCAAAAAAGGAGTAATTGTGTATAGCTCAGGGTCAAATGAACAGTCCCCTTTGCTTCAAACTTCTGGGAAACATCATCAGCCAAAAGGGACTTTCACAATTGGCAATTCCCATTTTCAGCCTGCCTGGGTGTGCTGCTATGTTTCATCCCTCAGATGGAAAATAGCTGCTCTTAAAATTCTTAGGGCCTCAGCAAAATAGCAAAGAAAGGATGAGAGCTCAGGGAGCATATATACAGTAACAGTGCACATGCAAACAGAGAAAACACAAGTAGTCTAGACAGGAGCGAACCCGGATCTTGAACCAAGCTAGCATGCCACGCTTTTTGTTGGATTTTTTTTCTTCTTGAGTGTTATCATCAGTGATACTATAGTCACCCCGGCCTTCTGTGGTTCCCTCATCGGCCAAGCCCTGACATTCCTCCTCATCCTCTTCCAAGATCAAGTCACGCCTTTTATCAGGCAAATAGGCCAACTGCACTTCAAGTGATTTGTAAGATACCGAAGTCCTGAAATGTCTAACCCTCTTTGGGATGAGCCAACTCCACGATAAACCTGTACACTATCATCTGCAGTCCAGAAGCATGACAGTTCGGAAGCACAAACAATGGAGCAGGAATCAAAGCCTAGGTTATAAGGAGAAAGACATGCAAGTACCTCTTCCTCACCAAAGGAGTGTCTCCTTCGGTTATTGGGTTTCTCAGGGATGATTACAGGCGGGATAGTGTTCTTTGTAGAAACCAAAATGAGCTTTGTGAGTCTTTGGATTCTACCCATGAGAGCTGCCTTTGCTTGCTCTTCCTCCTCTAATCGTGACTGCATCTTCACTTGACCAGCCTCTAACTGTGACAACAAAAACCAGACAACATGTGAATGAATCCAGGTTGCACCTTAAAATCCTTGCACATTGTCCAGTGCCACATGTACAGTTCACTGACAACCTAGGTTTCACTGTTGGCATGTGGCATGCTTCACAACTCATCTTCATTAATGTTAAGCATCAAGGATTAGCAGGAGATGGACCACATGGGTAGGTCCTAATCTTGTATCAAATTCAAGTCAATTCAGCAGAAAGTGAATCTACATCCAGGAAAATAAAGAAATGTTCATGTGTACATGCTGCACCTGTTGACGAAGATAGAGAAGGTCCTCATGACTTGCATTTGCAAGATATGGCTGTTGGAGGATGCCCCTTCTTAGTTGCTCAAGCTCCAACTTCAGATTACAGATTTCTCGCTGATACTTTTTGATCAATGACTTCTCATCCAATATCTGCAGCCACAGTTGCCATTTCAGATGGTGAGTTCAGGGTCAAGGAGCAATTCATCTATAAATTGAGAATGCAAATTGACGATTTTCCTGCTCAATCATCTCTGTCTTTTGATAGCTTCTCTCTGTCCCTTGGTTGTGACTGCAGTGAATTCACTGACCTCAATTGGACCAGTTTAACAAGGAGGAATATTGTACATCAAGGACAATACCCTATCCACATAGTTGAATGTAGAGGTAAGCATGTCATTCACAAATTCACAAACATCTACATCAAGAAACAAGATTGCATACCCGGTTAGAAGAGGCATGAATCTCAATACGTTTGGCCCGGTGGGCAAACTTGAGGGTGTTATGTGTCTCCTCATTGTTGCTAGATGCTGGTGTTATTGTGCAAATCAACTGAAGATACATACCCACAAAGTCTACAGTAAGGAAGGCTTAGTTTTGGCTGCTGTTTATAGCAGATCATTCTCCCAAACACCCTCTGTGTGATGCATACAAAACCTCCATGTCCTTGTTTGCATTGACGTAGATCTCATAACTTTCAACTTTCAAGTTGTTTTAAGTGTCCAACATCATCAAAGATATCTATGAGATTGCAGAGAAAAATTCACAGTGAAACTTTGAAGGTAAAAAGTGTTTCCAACATCATGAAAGAGTGGAGATCAACATATGTTGGATGAGGAAGAGTGACTACCGAAATCCGCCCATGGCCACTCAAAGAAGATTGCAAGAGCCGAGTGAGCTTGGAGTCTCGATAGGGTATGTGTGATGCCTTTCCATCACTGAGCTTTGCTATGACCTGAAATCAAGTTCTTGACCCATTATTGTGCAGAGACCACATCACACATATTGATTGCAATCACCATCCATGAACACAGCATGATAAAGGAAGAAAAGAACAACCTCTTGAAGACTAACAAGACATATACTTAAGGGTGAACAATGTTTTCTGCCTTCATGAAAACTCAGGAAGAAGGAAAATAGAAAATTTACAGTGCCAAGGGTCAATAAACTCTTGTTGATGAATGAGCCTTCTTTTCGTCGTAGGCCCGTTGTTTCAGTCTTTGAGCTCTCTGATCCTGCAAGATCAATTAAATTCTGCACCACATCACCCATCACACTGCTCAGCAGCTTCGACCTGCAAACTGTATGCAAGGCCAACACTTGAAACAGAGCATTTGATATTAAGCACGGTGAGTGGTGAGAAACTGCACCAAAGAAGCCAATATAGTAGCATCAAACCTCAAAGGGACTGCCAAAACTGCCTGGACTATGCAAATAAGATAAGTCTCTGCTGCCCACAATAAGCATGCTCAATCACCATCAATGGTGAAACCTGGCAGTTAATCAAATAATGCTTTGGTATGGTTTCTTGCAAATGACATCCCAACTTACAAGTTGAGAAAGTGTGATGTCCTCATCAGCATAGCCTTCATCTCGTGGACTGCTCTCTATTGTCTGCATTCACACAAGAAACAATTAGGAACAGATTGCAGCAATTGGATTCAAGCCATCATATGATCATCAGGACTTTCTCTTGCAAAATACAGGAGACAAAAGATTTCCTGTGTACCAACTGGGAATAACCTTTTGCTTAATTTCATCTTTGATGGAATTCCAAACATACAAGTGATGTTCGGGTGTTCTTCTTTAGTTAGGCATAGAGATCCTCTGGTTGTTCAGGTGAACCTTTGCTTCATCGATTAAAATGCAGGACACCAAAAGTGTTAGCTGTTCCACTTCTACGCCAGGAAGGAACAGCTAGGCACTATTCTAGTGAACATTGAACTTTGGTTTGTGGAGCAGGGACAAAAGCAGGGTTTTGTCCCTTTTTAACTTTCATAAACATATTACATTGGTTGAATAAAGGAACACACCAGAGTGAAGATAGTATGACTTCTGCTGCTGAAGAGATTGAAATTGTTAGAGCCCACATGACGATGCTCTGCACCCATAGTATGGTAAAGTGTTCAGGCCAAACTGAACAACAGTGCAGAAGTTAGACCAACTCTGCTCCAGAGAATGGAACAGACAGGATGTGGGAGGATTCCAACGGCCAGGGGTTTTGCAAATCCTTGGAATTCTCATCAATAAGCATGAAAAATCTGCATATGTTCTAGGACAAAGGTCTTGTCACCAATGCCAATGGACAAAACTTGCAATCCATTGTCACCTCCAGCAAATGCAGGTTTGTAGTAAAGTAGATGTACCTTCACCAGCAGCAATGAGGGAAAGAGCATGAGCTGGTGACAGCACAACCTCCTCCTTTATGCCTTCAACATAGGTGCCTTGCTGCACACAGAAACCAGAATTTTATGTCATGGGTATGACAAAATAGTCCCACAGCTTCTTACGGGCTTGGCCTACTCTCATTGGAAACTGCTGTCACATGCATAAGGAGATGGCCATTCAGCTATTGTGCTACAGTATTGAAGTCTTGAACATCCAAATACCTGGCCATCCTCGCGAACACGCAGATTCTGGCCAATTGGATCCAGAAGATCATTTATGACCTGATCATACACAAAGTCAGTAGCCTGTACAAAGAAGGCACATTTACATCTTTCTGTATACAACCCTCCTCAGGTTCAACAGATTCAGCTGAGCATGACAGAAAGAAAGGACTATCACAATTGTTTGGATGACACCCCAGAAGAGAAATCAACGAATTCTACATCTACTTGGCATTCTTTCAATTGAAGTTTTATTGGTTGTAATCAGTCTTATGGAATGTTTAGGAGACATTCAGCAATAACAACAGTTCTAAAGTCCATGGTCTTGTGACAAATGGTCTTCCCCGGCTAGAAAGTGAGAATACAAGAGATCTATGAGTACATTAGTGCACTCCAATAGAAACTGTCAGCAAATCTACCACAATAACATAGACTGGCTACTTGGTGTAAAAAATGCACAATTATAATGAAGGCTCCATGGACAGTCCTACACAAATGGTATGGGATGATTATGGTCAAATGCACCCACTACTGGGACAACAAAGAGATATTATCTGCAGGGGCCCTGTGCAGCATGTATCTTTACCTCGTTGTAGATCTCAAGGTATGAAACTCGCAGTAGAAACTCACGATCTGGTGTCTGGCAGAACCCAACATCATGTTTTCAGTTCTGCCAGCTCATAACACTGACTTGCAAAATCCTGACTCTACAGGTATTTCATTTTAGTTACCAATATCCTTGAGCGGCTCATTGACTTGGTGAAAGGTGCAGACAGAAAAAACAACTGCCTTCAAAGATTGTGTTCCTTATCAATTCCCACCCTATAGAGAGTCTTACCTCCTGAATGATGCTGAAGACATCCTTTATAGCAAGTGGAATGATTCCAGGAGATTTTTGATCACCCTGCCAATTCAGTCCTCACATTAGATCACAAGGCATTACCATACCTCTTCAAAAACTACCTAGAAGTCTCAATTTATGGAAAAATTCACCCAATCATCCCATGTCTAAAGCAGGAAACCTTGAACAAAACGCTTTCTAGGCAACACCAACTTACATGCATGGTGTGAGTCTTGCCACTGCTGGTAACACCATAGGCAAATACCGTACCTGCATTTCAGCAAAAGCAAGCTTGTGTAAGCAAATTCCTTGACACAATCAGTAAAAATCTTGCTAAGGTGCAAAGTGAAGTACTTCCTCTATGCTACTTGCCCACTGAGAATACAGAGCGAAAGGCCAGGAACAGGTATATGCAGGTTGTAAGAATCCAGAGTCAAGAATACCAACCATTGACACCCTCCATAGCTCCATTGACCACATGCTGGGCTGCTACATCATAAACTCCCCTAGTGGTTGTTGCTGGCCCAAACACTCTGTCTGTCCCACAACACACACATGCATCACTCACTCATGACATCTTGTTTGCATACTCATCCTTTTTCTCTCTTTTCCTGACTACAAATAGTTTTTAGGTCTATTACAAGATCATTGAACCTCAGACACAAATGGGTTTTGGTACTCACCAAAAGCATAAGCAGCAGCTTGATTTAGTTCACTGGTAACAGTGGTGTCTCCATCAGCATACCATGCAATCTCATCTCCTCGTTGAATCTCCCTTTGACTGCACCACAAACAAAGAGCATTGGATTGTTTGATGCGGGTTTTGTTTGATACATGCACTCTAGCAATCTAGCAGGTACTACTGGAAATTCAAGCATTCTCAAAAATGGCCAAGAACGATACACATCTGCAAATTAGGTTCCCAGTCGTCATTCTAGGTCTTCGTTCTCTGCTTCATGTGCAAATAGAATTTGCAATGTAACTTTCGATGTGAATACCTGAGGGGACGGAACCGAACTGTTACGGAGATGTTCTCTTTAGCTCGACTGAGGAAATCTTCCCTCTCAAAAGTTGGAGTTCGGGGGCTCTCTCCTGAGACCGAGGAAGCGGAACTTGGACGGAACTTCTGAGGCGGTGTTGTGTTTTGTGCCGCTGGGATATTGCTCTTTCCTCTACTCGGGGTCAATGATCTTCCAACGAAGCCCCCCATTGCCTTGAATCCTGAGTTTGGTGTTTGAGAGGAGGTAGTCGAGGAAGAAGGAGATGGAAATGGCGCCTTGCTCTGATTCATGGAGGGCGTCTTCCGGAATCGGAAGGGAGAGCTGGTGCGCGGCTTCGTTGTAGATGAAGCCATGATGCATCAGTTGAGAGGGCATGTACAATACACTTCTACAGCAAGCAGATGTCAAATACAGCTTGCAGTATGTATCCCTGTCTCGTCGACGAAGACAATTCCACTTTCTGTCACACCACCGAGGCTCTAGAAGTAGTGTGGCCCACGAAAACTGGAAAAGCTCGTAGTGCCGCAACGAGTCGATCCAAGACTGTGTGAGCAAAGACGTGGAGAAGAAGAAACGCTAAGATAGAAAGACACAAAGAGAGAATAGTCTCGCACCGGGGGGCGGAGCTGAGCTCACAAGAAGCAGAAGAAGTCCTCGTTACCAGAATTCTGGAGGGATGTTACAGATCCTGCGAAAGAATGCAGTTATGTTCTTGACAATGCCCGGACAGCAGCATTGCAGCATTTTAGATTGAAAACGCACAAGAAGAGAAGGTCGCAGAAGAGAGAAAAGCTCGGATTGATGGCAGAGGAAGGAACTGAAACGAAGAGATATGGAGAGAAGAACAATAGAACTGAAAATCGGGAACAATACACAGAGAGGAGAGGCAATCAACACGACGGAACAATGTCGAATTGGAGGCATACCTTCTTCCTCTGTCGTGTAGCAACCAATGCTAGCTGCATCTGAAAGCTACGACGCAATAACAGCGACGACGTCCATCAAGCACGAGACTACGACTGAGCTGAAATGCAGAAAGAGTGCCGGCGCTGATTTCTTTGTACTCAGTATTACAGGACTCCTAATCGAGCACAAGAAATGTGACACAGGATTGCAAACAGGATAATATATTCAGGTACAGAGATCGCGATGCGCCGTGAGGCCGCACGCCCCTAGCGACAACACATCAGTCCTGAACTGGACGAAAACAATACTCTTCCAGAAAGAAAACAGGCGCACACTAGTCCAAAGAAGGTACAAGAGAAAAGCTTTCACACCTGGCGAAAACATTAAGCGCAGGTTGTTTGCTGCTGCTGCTGCTGCTGCTACCGATTCAGATGCACACTTCTCAAGCCACGATCTCCCCGCTCGCATAGCTGGCTCGCAAGAACACGCAGCCGCACAAAACTCGATCCAGAACGCGAGCACGATCAGTTCCAAACCCGCAGGAAATGTAAATCGAAGAAAGAGAACATTACTAGAACGACACGACAGAAGGCTAACTATGTCGGACAACTACGGTGACTGACGGACTGACTGATTGATTGATTGCAGGCCACTTCTCTATGGACTTCCAAAAGCTCCCTTCCACAACCCCCCCCCTTCGGCCGCAAAATACGCAAATACACTTTACAACACAGAAAAAAGACGAAAAAGAGAAAAAGAGGGGAAAAAAACAAGAGTAGGAAGAATGAGGATGCTAGAGAAATCGTTAGAAGCGTTAGCAACGCTCGCAGGCGGCGCATCGGCAACACATTTTGGTGGAAGGAAGATGAACTCCTTCGCGTTGCGCAAGAGCATCAACACAAGAGAGAGAAAGAGAGAGAGAGAGAGAGAGAGAGAAAGGGAGGGAGTAGGGAGAGGCTCTCACTGAGGGAGAGAGACGAAGACGACTGGCAATGGCCGGTTGTGATGGTTTCGCGGCAGGGGTGGGATTTAAAGTGGTGACCGACACGGGCGGTAGGTAGGCGGCGAAAACAGGAGTTTCTAAGGTAAATTGGTGAAGTGAAGAGGTAAAATAAGTACTTTACCCTACTTTACAGTTTACCCGCACCATACATACCCTTGTGTTTTCTTTTTCTTTTTTCTTTTGTTTTTTTCCACGTTTCGCTGACTTTTATTAATATCACCAATTTTAGTCGCTTTATTATTTTGTAGGTGGGGTACGTTTCGCTCTCAGACCAACGTTCTTTAGTGGTAGGTAAAGCCCCCAAGGCTGTGGGCTTTAGCGGGAACCCAGGCCATGTGAGGCAGAGTGTGGGCCTGATTCTGATAAAAGCCCTTGATTGAGAGCTTTAACATGGCATAAAAGGACCTCATATGATTAAATGTTTTCCCCATGATACTCGGCACGTACGTATCATGGGGAAAAAAATGAAAGTGCGTGTTTTGAATATTTGAATACGGGAATACTCTTGTGGGAGCATGCTTTACATTTTTTGAAAAGTTTGTTTGGCTGGTTGTGCATGTAAAATTATACGCAATATAAGGCAGCCTCCAACTACACTAGAAAATCCCTCCAATGTCATATGTTTGCCCAGTCCATGAGTAAGTTTAGGATTTTGCTTCAAAAATCCTCAATTTTGTAGTAAGGTTTTTGTTTCTAAAAATCACACAAGACCTTTTTTAAAAACTCTGGGAAAGTATTTTTGAAAAGGCTTTGTTCAAAACCAACCAAAAAAGTTTCAAGACTTTGATGGGCTTTGTTCCTAAATTAAGGGTGTGGTTTGTTCCCAAATCCCCAAATTTAGGGTTTGTTCCAAAAGTCCCCAAGTTCCTGATTTCCTCCCCCCTCCAAACCCCCAAATTTAGGGTTCCTTTCAAAAGGCCCCAAGTTGCCGGTTTGTGGCCCCCCAAATTCCCAAGGTTGGTTTACGGGTCCTTAAAAATCAGGACCCCTTCCGCCCCTCAGATTTAAGGTTTCTTTCAAAATACATCATAAGGTCAGTAGCTTTGTATGAAAAACCCCAATTTTAAGGTTTGTTTCCAAATCCAGAAAACACTAAAGGACTTTATTTCGGAACCCCTCTAACCCCCACTCTCCCCCAGCCCCCTCCCACCCCCAACTCCAAATGCAGGGTTTATTTCATACAGACAACAACTTAATTTCAAGGCTTCATTACAAAATTCATTGGCATTCAATTTTCTAGTCTCCATGGTTGTCTTTGGTTGGATTTCAGAGACTCCATATGATTTCCTATCACTCACCAAATAATCTGTAATAATGAGGTATAATTGCTACATACCATTAAATGGTTGTGTGTTTCCATCACAAGAGAGTAGCCAAAATGAGCCAAAATCTTTTGGGGGGGTAGCCAAAATGAGGTAGCCAAAATATTTTGGAGAGTAGCCAAAATGAGGCAAAATATTTTGGAGGGTGTGTGTGTGTGTGCACGCATGCGCTGTACCGAGGCTAGGCACTTCACAATTCATAGGTGACAAATTATTTATATCATCCGATGAACTAATTCTCTACATTTGCCTTCCAAGATAAGCCCGATTTATGTAAATCCCATGGCCAAGGGCTTTACAGAGCATAAAAACGCGCTCCAATGTTTTTTTCTTATTTTTTCCAGTGATATTCGATGGGTATTACAGGAATAAAAATCAAAAAGAAAGCAGGGCGTTTTTAAAAAATGGAACGCCTACACTACCAGACAAGCATTCTGTTTTTTGAAATGCCCGGAAACCATTGGAGGGAAAAAATACACTGGGTAAGGTGGCCGTCTGATTGGTATACTAAAAAAATGGGGGCAGGTCTCTTCACATTCAAATAATCCTTTCACCAGAGTTGCCCAGAGCTGCCCTTATTGAAGGTCAAAAGTGAAAACCTGATCTAATTTGAATTTGAAGCAGTGTGTTTTACTTTTTCAATTTTGTGAGGTCATCATCTCAATTTGGCCATCATACCCAGAAGAAAAGTTTTGCCAAATCTGGCTATAAAACCAAAAGACAAATGTGAAAAAATTTCTAAGGATCATTCTATATTTCTTGGCTACCTGCCTGCTGCAAACTATTATGAAAATCTGGGTATATGGAATTTTATTTTTTAATCTGGAAAATTGGACCTTTTTTATAATGAAAAATCCTTCCAATAGCTCCAAGTCTGATTTTTCAGGTCAAAAAAATTCCCAAAAACTCACCAAAAAGAAATCACTGCCTTGGAAGCATGGTACAATAAATTCATAAGATCCTCAGAAAGGCTAGGAGAAAGACTACCTGTGTTTTGTAGGGAACTTGCAAATAGGTACCTACAAGAGGAAAAAATTAGGTCAGGTTTTTAGATTCCCAAGTGTTTAGGTTTTGTTGCATTTGGGCTTTTATATATTTCACAAATACATGAGTTCTTCTTCCTCCATGAATCTCTTGCTCCAATGCCAAAAAGCTCACACAAAGGTACATGTATAATATACCTTGTACAATATTTTCTGTTTCTGTTCGGTAGATTTTCAGCTTTACTAGTGGGTTTTTTTTTTTTTTTTTTATTTTTTTTGGGTAGGGAAATTTTTTCTTTTTTATTTTTATTTAAAATTTAAAAACCTTTATAATTTTTTTTATTTTTTGTTTGGGTTTTTTTTTTTTTTTTTTTTTTTTTTTTTTTTTTCAATTTTGGCAACATGCTCAAATTTGTTGTCTGAATATGGCAATTTCACTTTTTTTCCCCCTCAAAGTATGGTGACTTTGCCCCATTTTTATCCCAAAATTTCTTGTGTAGGATTGGCACTGCCTAAAATTTGTGGTGAAAATTTGACCCAAAAAATAAAATGCTGCTTACAATATGAATAATTTCAATATTCATGTGACAATAGTATGAGTAATTTCACTAAGTTGTAGGTTATTGGATATATTGAAAAATAATCATTTCAAAAAAAATTTAAATCTTTAAAATCTTTAAATTTCAAAAAATCTAATCTGCTTTCACAGAATGCCCTGTGATTTCTCAGAAGTCAAATTCCAGTGTAGAACATGCCCAAATACACTAATTTTTTTGGGCAGATCTTTGGAATATTTGTTAAGGCCCACAAAGGGTGTCCAAATTCTGTTAAGTCCCCCAAAAAGGGGTCCAAAATTCGTTAAGGACCCGCAAAAGCGTCGGCGGCGAACGTACACCGGCGATGGCGCTCAGGCCAAAGGACAGCCCCCCGCGACCGACCGACCGACCGAGAGACGGAGCGATGGCTTGCTTGCTTGCTTGCTTTCTGCTGCTGTCGTGACGGTCTGGTAACCGGATTGCTGCTTGCCTGCTTCGCTTTCTGACGCTGCGCTGATGCAAACCAGAGGTACGAAAGTTGTGTTGGATCACTCATATTTCGAAGCTTAAAATTTATTTTTTGAAACTTTGGTACTTTCTTGCTTGTTGCTTCAGATCCAGTGTAGCTCTGAGCAGTTTTTTTTTTCTTCTTTTTTGCTTCTGAGCTTTTCTTTGGCCTTTTTTTTCCTGTCGCTAGATCTCTTCAACTAATTTCTACTCAATTGCGCGCCGGTTCGACCTGCCTCTGAAATTCTTTTCTTTTCTCCCGTTTGAAGCTTAGTTTCTTTTTCGAAATCCAGCTTTTTCAATTGTCTTTGCTCCTGCTTCTCGTAAATGTTCTTCAAAGGCTTCTCGTAGTCACACGCTATCTGCGAGAGCACGCGCGCGAGAGAATGAAGACTGTTCCGGATAAACTACTTTAGCCTCGACCGACGTTATCTGCACGAACAAATATTTCGATCGACACAAATTATCTTACAATTGAGTAGCTATTTGCATGCGCGTTTGCTGTCAAAACCTTCAAAATCCTCGTGTGTCGACGACGTAGAGAAGCGGATCCGCAATTGAGAGGATTGATAGAAGCTACAAACAGTTTTTTCAAGACATAAGGAAGAAGCATTGTCTGATCATCATTCCAGACCGATTCAAGGCATCTGTAACCAGAGTTTTGTCGTTGTTCTTGTTCTTGTTCGTGCGATGGACAGCTTCTTGGATGGTTACACGGGCCTGCTCCCTTTCTTGATCAGGGCGATTGCATCCAAGAGCAACGAGCCCCGCACCAACGTATACTCAAAGCTTGTGGAGGAGCCTAGCAATAATTATGCGGCGCAGCAGCGGACGTTGAAAAGGAGTAAAACTCATCTGCCGCAGCAGGCGCCTCGCTGCTCCTCATCAATAGGAGGAGCAGCAGCTGCTGCGCAGAATTTGACGTTCTTCCGCACCTCGTCCTTCGACCACACTACCACACCTCGAAGGTCAAGCAGCATGCAGCAGGCCGCGCATCACAACAACATCCGATATTAGAAGAAGAAGTAAAAAAACATCAGCTGATCACAAAAATGATCATGTCCGCTCAGATCCTCTGCAATTGGTCGCTACCATGAGTGAGCGCTCTTCCGATCCTTAATCGAGCAGAAAAATTCATGGATCTGAAGTAAGTACACTCCTCTACACGAGCAATATTCCACACTGACCCTCATGACGTTCCAATAAGCTCGAGACTATGTAAGCTTTAACTTCTTCGTTCATGGCTTGTACAGAATAGAGAAAGTAGCCAGAAGATGAATTTCACCATGGCTAGCAGTTTGGCCATGGCTAGTCCAAGGGAATAGCAGATCCAGAGAGAGAGACAGAGAGAGAGGTCCAGCACTCCGGATGCACACAGGATTTGTTGGGAGGATTCACCTCGCTTGGAATTCTGATCTGAGGCTCAGGAGTCCAGGACATGATGCAATGAGAAAGTCTCATTGTTGTAACATAAAGATTGTTAAATAGATTTGCAAAAGCCAAGTGTTACAAGGGTCCTGTTTTTCATCAAGTCCAATGCATCATCAAATGCTGCGTAATGTTTTCTTAGATCCTGGAAGATTGTTTGCCAAGGAACTAGATCTTACAAACACAGTCGACATGAATTCTGCTCCTACTGTCCTGCTCCTCGCTTCTGAAAGTGCGATCATCACGCGCACATGATGCCTGTCCGGGAGGAGTTTGCGAGGAGGACAAGAGCCGGTGAGAAAAGTCTGATACGGAATCTCCTACCTCGAAGTTCTAGTCCAATTATAGCTGCAAAAGACTAAGCGATCTTGGAGGCAGGCTCTGTCATTGCAGCAGGGTTTAGGGTTTACTAGGATTCAAGCTGAAACTCACCACATCGAATGTCCCTCTGAAGTGTTAGTGATTCTGAAACTACACATGTTTGATATCCATCTGCTGGTTTCACTTACAACTAGGTTAGGTTCCACAGAGGATTCATTCCAACAGCAACTTGCATGGATTGGGAAAGAGGATTGGGACCTCATGACATTGCAGCTGGCTGATGAGGTTTGTCTCTTTGGCTCAATGAAGTAGTTATGTTTTTCCATGCTTTTCAGGTGATAATACTCCATGTTTTTCTATTGGGCAAGGAGATTCTTTGTACTACTACAAGCTGCTCTTTGATTGCTGCAAGATGAAAAACACCCACTACTGTAGGAGGTTTGAGTATGTTAGTGAAGCAATTGGAGAAATTTCCTAGTGTATTTAGAGGGTGTGACCTTATATCCATAATTTTGGAGAATGAAATGCTGCTTCATGCTCTGACACTGTTCATGTTATACCTAATCCATGTATCCTGCTGTGACAGCTCAGACTTCTTCATACTCACTTGCTGGTTGGCTCCTGTCTCAGACTCTTTACAAGGAACAGTCATTCTGTAACTTTGGACTTTGTTTCTGTTGGCAATGAATCAAGTTTAGTCAATGACCAGGTCGTCTCTTTTCAATGACCTGGACATACCATGTTGTTGCTGCATGCAGAGGTGGCTTCGTGAGCAGATTACATCATTTCTGAAAGCGGCTACAGCTGATTTAAATTTCACTTCTTTGTTCTGGACTTGCATCAATTGGGCTCTGGGAAAAAAATGCCGGAGTGAATCAGACAACATCAACAGTAATAAGCTGTGTTATTGTGAAGAGGTCAGTCTTCTTGAGACCTACTGTTCCTTATTGAAAATGTGAGAAACTTTTCAGCTCCATTTCAGGTTTCTTCTGCACCTTTTTTGTTTGACCCTTTGCTCTATGAGGTGAGATTCAAGAAGCAGATGCTTTCCCTTGCCATTGTGTCCACCCTAGATTCTAAAACAAAGATTTTGGTGTACAATCTGCAACAGAACCCCACTCAATCTCAGTGTGGCATTCTAGGTCCAGTCTCTGAAACCAAATGTGAAGAGAAACTTTTCAGCTCCATTTCAGGTTTCTTCTGGACCTTTTTTGTTTGACCCTTTGCTCTATGTAGGTGAGATTTAAGAAGCAGATGCTTTCCCTTGCCATTGTGTCCACCCTAGATTCTAAAACAAAGATTTTGGTGTACAATCTGCAACAGAACCCCACTCAATCTCAGTGTGGCATTCTAGGTCCAGTCTCTGACACCTCAATGCATTGCTGTAGGCAAGTAGAAGCCAAATCATTTGATCATCAACAGTAGTTGTGATAGATGTAAATTAGCCCTCTAGAACACTTGGGTTACTGTGTTTGAGCGACTGTAAATCTGAATTTTGATGCAATAGTTTGTACTTGTGTAGTAGATTGAGCTAGTGGTAAGCAATGTGCAGGAAATCAAAGAAGTAAATTGACTCTTGTGGTTCTCAACAGGTAGTCTATTCAGGCTTTGTCAAGTCGGATTTCACCCATGCAAGTAAGCCAACCTCTGAACCAGTGTACACATTAAGTTGACCTGGGATTCAGCACATTCTTTCGATCAACAGCCCAAGAACAAAGAATTCTTCTTCCCTTGTTATGGAAGGATTTTAGCAACACTTCAACAGGCAAAGCTGAGTTACAAAGGTATGCATTTTCTTTACGAATCAGATTAGGTAGTAGCTCTTTGAGTTGAAGATATTCAGTTTTCTTATGTATCTCAGCTCTCTCAAAAAGCAAGGGTAGTAATTGGCCTCTTTTCTCATCAATTAACAAACAGGTACCCTTTGCTTGAAAGTGGCATTTGAGACGGAAGAGCAGAGAACGTCCTGTAGGGAATTCAAGCACTATGCAGGAGAGAGATTCCTCCTGTCTCATAAAGCACTAGGAGAAATATCCTTGTATAGATGGAGGCCACCTTAAATTCACGAATCACTCCTAGTAAAGAGGAGGGATCTTGCACCACTCCTGAAGATTCGGAGGGGAATTATGCCTACCTATATTTGTAAGATCCCTCCCACTCTTGAGTAGGCGTAAGCACCCTCTCCCACCTACAGCTTGTAATATATGTATGTTCAAGTTCATGATAATGTTCACCTTGTGCTCCATGATGGATGGGCAACGTTGCCAAAATGCAGGGTTGGACTTGGTTCATGATAATGTTCACCTTGTCCTAGACCCCTTTACTTTGGGAATGCTCCCACCTCGGCTGCTTTAACCTACACAAATTAGTCCAGGAGTTGTGTTCTCCAAGAATGCAGTCAATTGTCATCATCGAATTTGATTAAATTTGATTTGGATTTTGTCATTGAACAATACTTACAAAAGGGGGAGAAGCCAAAATGTTTGTTTTCACCAAACTCATGTTGGGCATTTGGGCAATGATATAAACTCAATTCCTACTTACTAGGCAAGTTGAGAAGTTTCTGACCAAGGATTTTAAACAGTATTAAAATTAAGAATTTCAATTTATAGTTTGTTAGACTTTAGTTGTACCACAACCACATTGTACAAAATATTATTCTCGTGTGAAAGTTTAAGGTCTACGTCATGTTTGTTATTGCCCCAAGCTAATGGATGCGCATGTGTAAATTTTGGATGCACCCATCCAATTTCTTGGGTCGTTTTGAAGTCTATCCTTCTACTTGTTGGGTTTCTTCTCAAAATATGAATGTTGGGTACCTGATTTAATCATGCCTCTATATCATCTTCTTTTTTTTTTTGGGTTGTCACTTGCCTTTTTTGTATCATGAGGTTTCATATCATATGAAATGTAAAAAAATTCATATGAAAAAATATGCAAGAATTAATTAAAATAAAACACATCAATTTTTAAATAATTTAAAATTCGTTTCTGAAATATAATTTTTAAAAATTAATTTGATGTTATTTTTAAAACTTCAATAAGGATTTTATTAAGATTTAATAAAAAAATCATAATGCAGTTAATTTTTAATTGATTAATTTGTTTGTATTGTTGTTGTATTTCATGTTATAAACATTTATTATTGCCCAAGATAGTAGACATGCATGTATGATTTTAGGATTTACCAAGCATGTATGAGGCAAACACAATTAGTTTTATGTAAGTTGATTTCAAAACAATTTTGTCATGTCATGACTACATGACTTTATTTACCTACCTTATGCTACAATCACATTTAATGTTAAGTTATGTTAAAAGAGACATGTTTTTTTTTTAATAGAAAATGTTAGTCAACATAAAATCCTAGGTGAAATTTTAAATGGCACACAATGTTAATTGAATGGTAAGTTGATATTAAATGAATATTAATTTAATATTAAATCTTCAAAACAAAACATCAATCTTGGAATAAAAACACAATGTGTAAAAGTTGAGGAATTTAAGTCAATGTTTAGTTAACAAAAATGTTTTTCATGGTTCTCCAAAGAAGAAATGAATAAAAAAAAAGTTAATTAATTTTTAGGTCAATGTTAACTAACATAAAGTTAGCCTACTTAACATTATGGGGCCTAATATTAGGCCTGATTGTAGCTTAAGACTACTATAATTATTCTTTGTACATTAATTTTAACACGTAAGATTATTTGCATCAAGGGGTAAAATGCATTTGTCACCTTTTACTTTTTCTTAAACCTACAAATCAAAAGTGTTTCACGAAAATTCATCCTTGCAATTATTACATTACATGATATAGCAATATATAGTGATGGTTAAGTTGTTATTTTCAAAGTATAGTTGTTGATTATTGTTAATGAGATTTTTCTTTATGCCCATTAATTTCCTACTTCCTAACTTTTTCAATTACAAGTTTTGAAACAACAAAATGTACATCTAAAAATTAAAAATCTATGTACAATCCTACAAGATGCACTTACTTTGTTATATTTTCAAGAAATTAGAATTAGTTAAGAATAATCATTTCATTTCTCCACAAAATGATCTCAAAGTTTGAAAGTATAAAAAGTTGATGCAAATCTCATTTCCTAAATTCTAAACAAGTACATAAAACTCAATGTTAATAGGTATTCGAACTTATAATGAAAATACAAAATTGTATTAAGAAATCAAAGTTTGTACATTAAAGATTCAAAAAATAAGTATGGAAATTAAAAATCTGATGTCTTTCATTTTTTGTCATCCTTCTTTTATATTCTAAGTGTTACAAACACAAAAAACCACAAGAACAAAGGTTAAAAAAAAGGTTTAAATTTAATTATGCATGACAAACGTGAAGACAAATTTTTATTATGCTAACATATGCAAACATGAACATGAAGAGAACTTGACAAGATTATGGTGCAAAATCATGCCTTAACATATTAGTTGTGTTGCCAAAATGTATCCCAAGGAGGTTGAAGCTTGATTGGTTTGCAAATGAACAACAAATTCACAAAATTCTTGATTTTCATGTTCAAGATCCCTAAGGACAATAAGGATTTCTTCCATGGATGTAGACATGATGAACATTGTGAAATATGACACAACAAGAAGTGGGTAATTCATGATTTTTTGAAAATAAATCCTTTGAAGAAAAAAAATAATCCACACCCAATTCCAAAAGAAATCTAATTCCTGAATGACTTATAAATGTAAAATTAAAAGTAAACCTAATGGAGTTTATTCAAACTATTAAGGACACAAATAACCACAAGAACAAAAGTTTAAAAATATATCTAAATCTACTTCAACCAAGGAACAAAACAAGATTATGTGATTCAAAAATAAGAACACAAGATGTGCACGATAAATATGAAGACAGATCTTTATTACATTAACTTATGCAAACATGAACATGAAAAGAACTTGACAAGGCTATGGTGCAAAATCATGTCTAAGATTCGTGTTGAAAAAACTAATAGAAATGAAAGGTCCTACTCCTATTTATATCCCTTTGTGGACCTAGCTTAAAGAAGTTTCCAAGGAGGCTTCTATGTGTGCATCAAGTAAGGAAGTTTTTTGCAAACCTTTTTAACTAAGAGTCGACTATGAGTTAATTAAAACTTAACTAAAAATCAATTACGATTTAACTATACTTAATTAGGATTAACTAAGATTTAATTGGGACTTAACAATTAAGATTTAATTAAGATTTAACTAGGACTTAATTAAAAGTTAATTGGAACTTAATTGAAAATTAACTAAAAATTATGGATGAACATTATAGATGAATTTTATCTATTGGAAGATGGTGTCTAATGTTTCCATCCATCATATTAAATTTGAACTTGCAATGCCTCATGCAAATCACCTAAATAATAACTAGTTGATAAATTTTTTTGTTCTAATCAATTAAATAAAAACTAGCTAGTAAAATTGTAAGAAACAATCATAATTACTAATAAAATTCTTTGTTCTAATAAATTAATAAAAACTAGCCAATAAAACTATAAGAAACAATCAAATATTTCAAATTTTGCTACCTATTCTATTAATGACATGTTGTGCAAACTACTGGTTCAACAAATGTCACTGGTTCAACTCACATCACAAGTTAAGTTATTACTAGTTATAATGTTAGTATTAATTTATCAACTAATGGTTAAAGTACCAGTTCACAAAGAAAATTGATTAACAATTATACCAATGGTCGGGAGATGGAAGTCCAAGATGAATAATGATCTTGATGGTATAGATTGCTTGGAGGCTTCAACCTAGAGCAAGTTGTTTTTCTTGTTTGAAAACCTAACTCATTTTTTTTGTCCACTTCCCGTCTTTCCTTAATTGGTTCTTTCCTTGAAAAATATTGGTTGTTCGCAATGAAAGAATTATTGTTTTTGTCATGTGTTTTTTACAATTATTCATGAAAGAAAATTTTCATTGTTTTTTTTTTTGGGTTAATGTGCACATTAATGAAACATTGCAAAATGAATGGATAACATTAAGGTACAAAGCTCCATACCTTGGAACATAACTTGTATCACATGCATTGTTTTGTTTTATTTATGTCAAAGAAAAGGGATAAAAACATTTTTTCATTACTCATTTTCTTAGCTGCAAGGATAACACTTCCATGTAACAATCAACCTATTTGAAACAACAAATAAATATTTTGAAAATTTCCATTGACATTAAAATTCCACAATGCACACATCAAATATGGGTTGAATGCACAAGTTGTGTATGTCAAAGATGAAAGAAACAACCTGTCAATTATGATCATTGCATAAACTTCAATAATCTTAGGTGAAGTGTTGAGGTTGGATATGCCACTTCATTATCACTTGTCAAGGCACACCATCCCTAAATGTTGCCAACAAGTAACAAACAATGTGAAGGTTTTGTTGGATTAAAATAAAATAAGGAAACACAATGTATCTTGTTGAAGACCATTGCATGGAGCCAAAAATTTGAAAATGTAAGAATGAAAAAAATTACTTGGATTTTGGAATGTGGTTTTGGAGATTCAAGACTCCAATGAAGAGATGATTTGCATCAAAAGTGATTTTTAAAATTAAATAATTGAAATTTTAAGAGACATTACATTTTGAACAACAATGTGAAATTGCGTTCTAGGTGATCTAAGAATAAAGTCCACACATTTGAGTCATATCATAGACAGTTTACATTAGGGTTGAGGGAACAATGCATTACGAAACACATGGTTTTTAGTTTTTTTTTCCCCACTATTTCATTCAAATGCAAATATAAAGTGTGGCCCTTGATCTAAGGAATCCTAGAAAATTAAGCCAAATTGCAAAATCAACTCATATAACCCTTGGAGTTTAGCAAAAACAAAGCTCATAATAATGAACAAGGGAAATGTTAAATTTCGACTCAAAGTCCCTCAGTTTGGTATATTTATAATGTGTAGAAAAAACCAAAATTTTCTTCAGGGTTTTAACCATGGTACAAGTGTAAGTGCTAGTTCACCAGGACAACACCCCAGGCCACACTCAAGAGACCTTGGGTGTCACCTTAGGCCAGTTGGTTGTCACCTTGGGTGAACCAACACCTACACTTGTAAAATGGTAAAATCCCCAAATTTGGGCGGTTGCTTCTAAACATCATAAATACACCATCCTAAGACTAAATTGAGGGTGTTCAAGTCCAAATTTACCCTTTACTAAGGGTTCAATATAACCTTTGAGAGGGTCTCACTAAGAAGGGTGAAGGTGTAGGGTAAAGCCCTTGGCCATGGGCTTCATTGGAATGAGGGCTCCAATTGAGTGCAGGCCCAACTCCAATGAAGCCCTTGGCCCAAGAGCTTTACTGAGTGCAGAAGACCTGTTCTGATCTTCTTTTTTTTGTCCTGTGGTGGCATCAAATGCATATCATAAGAAAAAAGCAAAAAAAAAAGGGGAGTGGGTGTGTTTCAAAAAATTGGATCACTTGCACCCTTTTTTGAATTGACCCCCAAAACTATGCTGGTTAACATGCCCTCCAATTACACTAAAAATAAAAGTGGAAGCACATCTTTAGGTGCTAGTGTAGGTGCTAGTTCATGGGGAGGGGGTGCGGGGGGGGGCACAGAATACCACCTAATTTAAAGAGGGTGGTGAAATGATTTAGGAAGGTGCTAACTAGCAACAGCCAGCAAACCTAAAGCTTGCTAGATGACACCTTACCCACTTTGGCACCGCCCCCAGAGAACGGACCCAAAGTTGACATCTGCTCCTTGCTTCTGTAAGAGGAGGAGGAGGAAGGAGATCTGGTGTGGCTGCTTGCTGTTGCTGCTGATTGACTCAGCAAAGTTTTCAGCAAAACAGACTTGGTTGATGATGATGGGGGTGATCTTCTTCATTTTGCGAAGTTGTGGAATTTCTGGACAATGGTAGAAAGTGAATTCAATTATCATAGGTAGCCAGCAGAAGAAGGCGTGGCATCTGCCCAGCCATATTGCTATGTGGCATGCTTGCAGTGTCATCCTTGCGCAGGGGCCATGCTAATCTTCTCTGTATTGACGGTTAGATCTGAATTGCTTCATCAGACTTAATGTCAATTGGTTTCTGGCCCGGGCGCTCTTTGGCTCACTTAATGACGCTAAATTGTAAGTAAGTAAGTAAGCTTGCAGTAAACACTGCTGGAGGCCATTGTTAGATTTGAACCTCAGAGACCCTGATTTAGTCTTTTTTTTACATAAATTTTTTGACAAATTTAAATATAAAAATTAGCCAAATTACTTGAATTTACATTAGGAAAACAAAAAAAATTCCAAACTTTTTCCCTATTTCTTTGTCAAAAAATGAGGAAATTTTTCCCAAAAAAACATTGAGCCCCACACGCCTTTATACATTGAAGTGGCAATGCTCCAATGAAATAAACAATTTAGCTTTATACTCCCATTATCAATGAGTAACAACTCTTAATTACAAGCCAATATTGGTATTCATTAGTACATGCAAGACCAAGATCAGGCAGGTAAAATACCAGCAAATGATCATGGGGGCATATGGGTATCATCACCCATGTTCTGTAAAAAGGCTATACAGGGGGGGCTTGATATACCAGCATCAAGATTGATACTTGTGACAACCTTACACACCTGCCTTCCTCTGCTTTAAACCCAAGAAGTTTTGTTTTGCAGGGCAGGGAAGAGAGTAGACTAGAGAATAGGGCCGACAGCTAGATTCTAGTTCACTGGACAAAAATGGTAGCTCGCTAAGCTAGGACTCCAAAAGAGTTGCACTTCTTTTCTGGGACTAAACCAAAAAAGATGATGACACAACGATAATGTTATTTCTTTTTTTGTTTTTGCTTGGTATTGTAGCATGCACCCAACACCATCACACTTCTATCCCTTAAGCTTTGTCTTATAACATTTGCCCAAATTTGAAACTTGTGGGCAACAGGGAAGTTCTGTAGTATAAATCCATTTTGGGAATATTGAATATCAACAATAAGTCTTTTGTTTTTTTGATGGGCCAGTCTAAGTGGCTCCTTACCAAAAAAAATTGAATTGAACTTTGGGAGATACCCCACAACTAATTAATAGAACTGATATTAGGTACCCAACAACCAGACCAGACTCTCGAAAATGTCGTTGAAAACAACTGTAAGATCAAGATAACGTGTCTTCTAATGATACCCAAGGCCATAATAAGAAGGTCCAAGAGTTAACTGCACCAATATTCCATCCAGAAAATGGAGTATCAAAACAAGGGGTGTGTCACACTGTGACCTTGCCATTTACATTAAAAAGTATCTTCAGGCAAAAGAAGAATTATGGAAACTCAAATATTTCACCATGCAAAAGTTTAATCTTCAAAATCATCTCTTATATTAAAAGAACGATGAAGCCTCCCTTAACTCTGCGCGATGAAGCCGCCCCTGAAGCCGCGCGATGAAGCCGGCCCTGAAACCACTCACTCTGGCCCACTGTGATCTGATGGAAACCGGTGTTCAGGCATCCAGTGGATGGATGGTGCGCCGGCGGGTGCTGAGTCGCTCTAGCCCAGAAGCCGCCCCTGAAGCCGCTCGATGAAGCCTCCCCTGACTCATGCTTTTTTTTTTCCTTGCTCTCATTTTTTTCCTGGGCCATTTTTTTTCCTTGCTCCCACTTTTTTCTTGGGCCTTTTTTTTTCTCTCTTTTTTCTTTTAGCAGCAAGTGGAAAAATATAAAGAACTGCCTTGCT
>Ga0116231_10003399_pt1 | contig 33127 bp, 29 predicted proteins | sample S1TSphgellanicum_2_FD_89695 | JGI IMG/M metagenome (GOLD analysis project Ga0116231, IMG submission 89695) | Host-associated microbial communities from peat moss isolated from Minnesota, USA - S1T2_Fd - Sphagnum magellanicum MG | ecosystem: Host-associated > Plants > Peat moss > Unclassified... | reverse complement strand
CTTATAGGTAGGTTAGAACTGAAGGTTCCTTTTTGGAAGCAAATGAAGAGACGTGATCATTTCATTAAAACTCCATGAGTTGTTCTAATTTATTTAAGGACTAAAAAATTTTGAAAAACAAAAACTCTAATCAAAACACACATGTAAAAACAAATTTTTATTTATCTTTCCTCCCATCATCAATGTAACTTAAGATATATAAAAAATGAAATCAGAAATGAAATTTTACTTACAAAAAGAAAGAAAAAATGGATGATAAAAATAACAAGATAGCACGACCAATGAACTTGAACACGGTGATAATAACTTGTGCAAGTGATAGCAACTTGAAGTAGTGTTGGCAAATGATGGTGAATGTCAATAGACCATGGGGGTATCAACAAATGATGACATGCATCAAAGGTGAATCACACATTTAAGCAAAAATTCCATAAATTCTTTTGGGTTTTCATTCAAGATTTGAAGAGTAGGTTGTAGTGGCTTGAGTGTGTGGGCTTGAATGCCTTTAGCAAGCAACTAAGCTTGAACATTCAAGTGGGAAGCTTGCTTGAGCAATGGTGGTGTGAAAAATGGTTTTGAGCAAATGGTGAGTGGGAAGAATGGTGTAAGAAATAAGGAAGCTATGAACCTAGTTATTTCCTTAGGCTAGGATGGTGAGCAACCCAAAAATGCTACCTAACCTAAGCTAGGCTAGCTCCTACTTTACATATCATTTTTTCTCTATAGTTTCATCCAACAATGTTGTTCATCCAAGCATGGTTCAAGTGTGGGTACTAGTTCACCCAAGGCGAGATTCAATAATCTAATGGACAAATCCATAAGTGCAAAATAATGTGATTGTAGAGAAGGTCCACCCACCCCCTATTTGGGCCTTTAATATAGCTTAGCACATCCAACATAAAATGTCAATTGTGTCCTAGCCTGACTCATAAACATGCAAACTTGGACAATAGGAGAGGAAAGACAATTTAAATGCTACCATGTGAGCCCAATCATTATGGCCACCGAATTAGAAGCAATCATTTTGTTGTTTTACTAGGCATTGTGGAGATTAGGCCTTGTGGAGAAATTGATGTAATAAGAGCACCTCCACCCTATTATACCTTATCAAGCCTTCTAGAAGCACATTTATCAACATTTAAGATGTCTTATTAATTGTTCCTCAACCCTACTCATAAACATGAAAATTGGACAATAAAAAAAAAATGAGAAACTATTTTAATGTTGAAATAAAATTAACTAGACCAAAATCATCATATCCAACCAAAACAAAGAGAAATAATTATGTTAATTGCAAAGCTTTTAATGAGCACTGAATCTTTTCACACATGTATTTAACCCAAAGTCAATCTATTAATTTTAAACTAGCATAAACGTGATTGTACTTCATTGAAAAATAATAATTACTAGTGTGAACCCCGTGCATAATGTAACTGTGACTAATGGAGTTTAGTCTAATAAAATGTCCAAAGTCCAAACCCCATTATGAAGCTATTTGAAGGATGTAGTCCATCCAAATGAACAATGTACAAGTCAATTTACTAACTGCCAGTGGACCTGCTGCTGTAATGGTCTTTGTAATCACCAGATTTCCCCTAATTATAATCCATAATGATCCATTTAGTGCAGATTCCAGAAGTGGTAGTGTGATTTTAGAGTTTATAAAAAGGCCCACTTCACACTAGGAGTTAGGGCCTATGTTCAACCCAAATCAAGCATTCCTATTGGTGCAACAGTTGAAATCAGCCCCAAGGGCTTTTTACACCAGGAGTCAGTCCAGGGGCTGAAATTTTTAAAAATCTTTTCAATCTGCCCCCCCAAGTCATTAATAAATAAATGCTGAACTTTATGGCCTTCTATTGGCCCCAAGGCTGAAAAAAAGGATACCATGGAATTTGGGAAGCCAATTTGCAACAACCCATGGGGCCCCTATTTGAGCATTTATTAGTAATTTGAGGCCAAGCGACATACCAAAAATGCTCAAAATTGGCCCCCAAGTTTTATTGGCCCCGACTCCTAGTATAAAGAGGGCCTAATAAGACTCACTTAAGAAAAAGGAAATAAATTGGGATATGGTGATTTAATGGTGCATTCACACTTGATGTTAAGTCAGTGTTAAATAAAAATCTAGGTGGCACCCAATGTTAAATGGGCCATAGCTCAATGTTAAGTGAATGTTAGGTTAACATAAAATTTTCAGGGTAACTAGGTTTCAGTCCTAATTGGCTAGCATGGTGTTAGGGGATTCAACCTTAGAGTCCTTAACACCAAGTGTGAATGCACCTTTAGTGGACTCATGTAATAAAGCACAATAAAAGGTGCATTCACACTTGGTGCTAAGGACTTTGGTACTAAGTCCCCTAACACCAAGCTAGTCATTTAGGACTTCAACTTAGTTATCATGAAGATTTTATGTTAAGTTAACATTCATTTAATATTAAAACAATCACCCATTTAACATTGGGTGCCACCTAAGATGCCACCTAGATTATCCCTTAACATTAGATGTGAAGTGTGAATGCACCTTAAGTGTAAGTGCACAAGTGGGTGTGATCAGAAGACTCAAGAAAGAAAAGAAAGAAGTGCAGGGAAATAGGAGCCTACAAAAAGAAAAGCTCTTATTTCGGGAAAGATCGCCAAGCTCACCAACGACGATGATGAACGCGTTTGCCTTTCTCTCCCTTCTTCTCTTCTTCATCTCTCTCCATCTCTCTCTCTCCACTCATCATCATCATCTACATTAACCTAGTAGCAATCAATCACATGAACAATAATAATAAATCATTATTATGTTTCTTCTCTAGTCTTCAAGTTTTTAAAAATTAAATTGATTCATTTTCAGGTTTTTTTGTTTTGTTTTGTTTTCTTAGGATTGATGCACTCAGAGTGCTAACTTTTTTTTGCCTCATTCAATCAAAACATTTGTGGCTCTAAAAAAATAAGAGAGTGTGGTGGTACTGACGATCGAGAGTTGTGAGGTGGGCACGTCTGATTTACGGGACGGACACTGCACAGACAGAGACAGAGATTCCGCACACCTCCACACAGACACCCGCACGTAAGGGTTTGGGTTCGCCTGAGAACATCGTCGTGTTCAGGGATCGGTCGATTTGAGGAGTTTTGTTCTTCTGTTGACAAACCCGAAGAGAAAGAGAGTGGGAAAAAGGTTTTGCTTCAGGAATACCCAACAAAAGCAAGAGCAGAGAGAGAGAGAGAGAGAGAGAGAGAGAAGGGAGCGGGGTTGTGTTTGTGTGTGTTGGGTTTGGGTTTGTGGGTTTTTTTGCAGCAATGTGAGTGTTGAGGATGCCATTGAGGTCCTCGGAAAAAGTCTCGTACACAAAGTGGGGTGAATGTGGGAGGAGCTCTGTAGAATTTTTGCGACAAATAGACAAACAGGGTTTAAAGAAGAGTTTACTAGCGAGGCGAGAGAGTGTCAAGAAGTTTTTAGTAGTGAGTGAGTGTGTGTGTGCGCGTATGCATGCATTGCACACTGGGTATCATTCTGCATTTGACTGTCAAGCATAGACACAGTGTACTTTGCAGGTGAGTCTTGGTTGCTCAAGTTAGCAGGTTTCGAGTTTCGACAGAAGCTGTTGAGGAGCCAGTGAGAGAGACATTGCTGCAGAAGCTGAGATTCTTCCTAGTTTCGTGTCGATGATCAACAAGACGGCAGTGGTGGAAGCAAATAACATTTTGAAAGGTGAGACTTCCCTTGTTTGGCATGATTTGCGAGCTTGATTCTTTTGAAAGTAGGGTAGTGGTGATGTGATCATGCCATTGAGAGACATCCTGATAGATAGTACCTCGTATTGTGTTCTCAGTGCCTTTGTGTAATCTTTGTTTGTTGGAAGAACACAATGTCCTGGGGCAGTTTTTTTGTTTGGTTGAGGGAAGGCCATAGTCCTCCCATGCACTCTGTGGGACAGGAAATATGGGGTGTGGGTTTCTTTAATAGTGGAATGGTGCACTTATCAATAGGGAGGACAAACAGTGTGCAGAAATTGATGTGAGTGGCTGTGTGCAGGTGCATACTCTGATGTAGAAGAAGGGATGGAGAGGTGGAAACTTAGATCGTGGGACAACAGGTTTTTTTTTTAGTCATTCAGCTATGACTGAGAGCACCTCAGTTCTTGGGCCAAGACAGATGAAGTGGAACAGCACATTTGGACTTCAATGAAAGCTTTTCACTGATAGCTCGGGTATTTCTCCATTTTCTGGATCATAAGTAACTTTCCTTTGCACAAGGAGCTCAATGGGTTTGTGTGGACGATCAACAAAAGGGAGCTGGGTTTCATTCTGTGCAATATGTGTTGCAATATTTGTGAGAACAGTGTGCAAGACATTTTAAAAGGTAAATTTTTGTCCCATTAGGGCTTTGCAGGAAAAGAAGTAAAGAGAACAATATTGTCCTAAGTTGTCCTCTTCAAGCACAAAGAAGTGATAGAACTAATGGAAAGGAAAGAAAATTGTGGAACAATGAAGGTTTGAAGAGAAGAGCAACAGAGCATATACACAAAGGTTGATATTGTCATCCATGTTTGGACATTCTACAGTTGTCCTAGCTTCTCTTCCTTAACGATTCAAATGGGTTTAACGGTTGAATGGCCCACCTAAGACTTTGAGCTGCTGAAACAGGCTGCATTCTATCTAAATGCTTTGAGGACAACAAGGAGGGAAATCAGAAGAGATATCTGATTGTTAGTTTTGGTGCAGAGAATGGGTGACAATCACATGAGTGTGAGACGGTTTAGGCGAATTCAACATCCTTTCTCTGGACATGCCTTGGACCTTGATCCCGTGGTACTACTATTTTTGACTCAGTTTCTACTCTTAGAATTCCACTTGTATGTTGAGTAAGTCACATCTTGTACCTCAGGTTTCCCTCTACTAACATGTACTTGAGCTTTCATGTGCACATGGAATTACCTAAATCTTAATTTTCTTCCATTGAGCATTGTTGACTTCAAGACCTCTGTGAATTGTGCCCCCAAACCTTTGGATAGTCCTCCTACTAACAGATGTGAATGGACACAAACTCCACATGTCCAAGTTGGTGCTATTCTTAGTTGGGGATGTATGGATGCAGCTTTATGGGAATTTGGACCAATGGCCACATTTGAAAGAGCTTGTCCAAAGCTACAAGGCAGACTGGTTAAAGGATGAGAGAAAATATGGGCACTATGAGTGCATTCCACCCCCTGTATTTGAGCAACAAATCTTTGAAGGACCTGATACCGATGTGGAAACAGGTGCAAATCCTAATCCCTGACCCCAGGACCTGCAAAATTGGGTGTAGTGCCTAGACCCTGGACTGGAGTAATCTGATTTCCCATAGCTGTCTTGACAATTGAGTCTCTGTCTTGCATGCAGAATTGCGCCTGTCAACCAGGCATGTGACAAGTGAGGATATGGATGATGAAGAGCCAAGCACATCTGGAAGGCAGTCATCAACCATCAATAGTGTTCCTGCACGAAAGGTTCAAACATGACAAACTTTGATTTTCAACAGCTCTCACCAGTTTTTCAAATTAACTAGCAGTCAAGCAAACAGTTTGGTAGTTCTGTAACTGGTGTTAGTTCTAAATGCTGGGTGTATCTTTGGTTGCAGCATTTAGGTGGGCCACCATTGCCTGCATATGAGCCTGTTTTCAATTGGGTCACTGAGAGAGCTTTTATATTTGGACAACGGACTTCAGAGCTACCAGCCTCACTATCCCCTAGGTCGGAATATTTGTTCATGTATTGTAAAGTGTAGTACTTGTCATACAGTAGCTGCTCAAGTCTTGCTCATTCCATACGTCCAAATTGGCTTCTGTGGCTATTGCAATATCTCAGTTGATCAATTCATAGGATTAGGAGATGAGGTTGTCAAAGTAGCAGGATGGCACTCCAATGGTACCCGTTACTGTACAGGGACCTACATTAGATCTACATTGCAGCCCATGGTGGAAGTGGCAATGTGGGTCCTCTGTATGTCAATGCAGGATATCAATGGGGCTAATGGGGCTTATCTGTGACCTTATGATGAGCCAAGATACCATGAGTGGAGGTTTTGGCTTTCCTAACTGGTTTCTACTGTTTGTGGCAGCAGTAGTGGGCTGAAGATATCCGTAAAGCTGGTGTCTTTGAATCTTCAAGCTGGACTTGTTGGTATGTTTGCACAACAAGAATTCAACAGAATCCTTCATTCAGTTCTTGCCTTGGCTTGGATCTGATTAGCTTTTTGTGTTATCTGTTCATTTATTTGTCTGTCACATAAATGGCCAAGGGTTCACAACCAAGGGAAGGCAAATAATGAACAGATCTCCTTTGTATTCTCTGGGGCTTGTCTAATTTTCTATGATTTTCAGATCATGGTTGCTGCAGTAGGCTTGCAGTTGATAGCCTAGTTCTTTGCCCTCTTAGTTTATTCCACTTAGTTTTTTTCACTTTGTAGCCAAATGTATTGACTGGGGTTTATATGTTTTGGTCCAAAAGAGCCTGTGTATGGCACAATGTGTTTGTACAACAAGGACAGACGGGAAAAGCTCTCAGAGGACTTCCACTTCCGTTTTTTACCTTCTGACTTTCAAGATGTAAGATGACTGCTCCCCTTGCCTGTAGTAAATGGTAAACACAAAACAATAACTCCTTCCGCAAGAGTTGTCAGTTGGAGTAATAACTCCCGATACCCTTCAGGACACATGGATACCTATGAGTCAGCAGCTCTTCTTTCATGGCTGAGACTACTGGGTGACTTTCCATTCTCTGCATTGAAGTAATAAACAGTGCTAGAGTAATAGTGCCAGTGAATCCTTGTTGATTGAGATGTTGGATCTGGTTTTCTTAAGAGCCTCTAAGAGAACATATTTGTGGAACACAAGTAGTATCTCCTAAATGAGTTTCTACTCTGGCAAGCTGAGTATCTCTAGATGGGAGATATGTAAGGAAGTCAACATGTGGATTGCAGGAGGCAAGCGGGATTCAAAGGAGATCGGTGTTTTCATTGGAGGCGGCTTCAACTGCAATTTGTTTGTTGATCCAACTAGAAAAGCATGTAACTGAGGAAGCTGGTATCACACCCTCTGTCTATACCCGAAAAGAACCTGTAAGCTGCTCCACTTCAACCATTTATGCTCCTACTCATATCAAGCTTCCTAGCATTTCCTACTCTGCATATTCTCATCTGGTTTATTGTATTCTTATCTACACCCATGCATTGGGAACTGATGAAGTTGGCAGGGAGTCATGGCGACACATCACTGCTATTTATGATGAAGATGATGGTCTGGCACTTTGTGAGTGATGTCACTCATAAGTTATGACTGCACTCTTACTAAGTATGGTAGTGGATTTTGATTATCCCGTGACTACTCCATTGTTTTGTGGGCTCCTGCCAAGTGGGTGCATATCAAGTGTCATGTGTTGGATGGGTGTAGGTCCACTTGCTGGAAAGGGAGAAGCAGAAACTACAAGTATGGGCACGCATAATGCCATTTCGAGAGCCATTTGCATGGGCAACAGTTCCGCTCTTTGATGCTAATGTAACAGGTGGGGTTGGTGGTTTTACATCACCAAGTAGCCCATTGCCTCAGCGGACACTCTTGGGATCTGGTCTGATGGAAGGATCCCTTGATGGTGATGAAAAACTGGTTGCTGGTGATTCCAAACACCATGAGCCAAGGCAACATGAGCCTGTTCTTGTTGATGTCCCATACTTCAACCGTGTGAAGGAAAACTACACGGAGGAAACACTCCTGGTGGGCACATTTGTGAATTTTTCATGTCCATTTTCTCAAGTGTTTGTGATTGTGTTGATATCTTCGACCAGGCTCTTGTCAAGTTTCAGCTGACTGAATTCATGATATAGGAGTAGTCCATCATACTGATCAGACACCCCAAATCCTGAACCCTGTGATTTGACACCTTGTTCCAATGTTGAAAATGTGTCTTCCAAAGGATCCAAAACGCTTGACACACAAACCTGTGAAGGCAACACTGCGGTTGGAGGTGGAGAGACTCTCTGGAGGTGATTTGGAGACTGATGTTCTCTCTGAGTGTGGCAGCTTCAATGGATCTATTGACGGTGAGGGCCGTGAGACTTCCATGTCTAGACACTTACGAAATGGCTCAGCAGGGTATACAAAGGGCGGATTTAGTGGACGTTCCATATGGAGTGCTGGAGAAAAACATCGGTTTGGATATTCTGCCAGTGGAGGAAGCAGCTCTGAGTTTGGACGGCCTGATGTAGGTGGTTCATGCCTTAACCTTGAGACCCATCAGATGCCAAGTTCTAAGCCCCTTAAAACTCAAGAATGTCATCTACAGTGTGTCACCAGCAGAGTCCTGTGTTTTGATTGGATGTTATGGCTATGAAACATCATGTGAACTTGGCAATGGATGTGGTTTTGGAACAAGTTGTTGCAGAGGCTGCCCAATGTAGGGTTTTGAACAGTTGGTGTGGACAAGCACCTTCTAACTTGATGTGTTTCTTTCTGTGGGCATGATGCAGTTTAAGGCAGTTGAGTTTCGGACATTGTCAAAGGGTGAGCCATTGGCACAAATATTGCATTGTTTGTACATATATCCTCAGTCAGTGAATCTGAGCAAAAAGCGTAATCTCTTTATCCGTGTTGAACTCCGGAAGGATGATTCAGACATCCGGAAACCGCCACTTGAGGTAGTCATTCTTTGTTTCATTTTGTTTTACATAAACTCTTGGGAGATGTACAGTGTTTTTGACAACATCCTTGGTTTGCAAGAATTGGGTATAGCTCAAGTGATTCTTAGCTTCTTACTTCAGCTTTGGAAGCAAAGTTATTTGCAAGATGTTAGCAGGTAGGTCATTGGGTCTAATTAACATTGCACTGTACCAGGCTCTCTTCCCTCGGGATTCAGATAGTAGTATGCAGAAGTATGGACATTCCCAAGTGGATATCAGTACAAAGAATCCTCACTACCATGATGAATTCAAAGTGCGACTCCCTGCAGTTTTGACACCCAGTCATCACCTCCTTTTCACCTTCTTTCATGTTGACCTTCAGATGAAACTGGAGGCACCAAAGCCAGTAAGTATTGGAACCTTGTCTTCAATATTGCGCATGATCCTGTGCCAGTCTGATTCTCAAGCAATTGGTTTGCCCTTTGCACCATTCGGATGTCTAGCCAAGGATGATCCTGCAGTTGCTTCAGAGTCATTATCTAACTTCTCTTTCATCTGCTTGGGTGACAGGTGGTAGTAGGTTTTTCTGTGCTTCCCTTAATGCTTGCAGCGCAGTACGTACTTCCTCTTATTCTCTCCCTGTGTACACAGGCTTATGGCCACTGAAGTCTCCTTACTGTTTTTGCTCTTTGTTGCTGAAGAGGCTTTGAAATTCAATGCTGGCCTGCAAATTCTGGAGAAAATGATGCAGATGGCAGGAATCCATGTGCCAAAAATTGCCTTTTGTCACTGTTCGAAGCAAATATTTTTGAACACTGAGTTCAAATGTCTCTGTTATTCTACAGCATGACACCTAGAAGGGGATTACTCTCATGAAATACTGTGTTTAAGCTAATGCTTTTCTTTGGGCTGCAGGGTGCAGCGGTTAGATGGGACACTGCCTGTTGTGAAGGAACTACGTCCTAATTATCTTGATGAAAATGTCAAGGTATGAAGGCAATTGCTTTCTTTCAAAAATTGTGATTTTTAGGGAATTTTTTCTGATGTAGACAATTTTTCTTTCCTCCAAGATTTCTTGCTCAAGAAAACCTCAGAGCACAAAACAAGAAATAGTCAACCTTGAATTGCTGTACTGGTTTCTAAATACCATAGAGTTTTGGGTGCAGCAAAGAATGGAGTTTTTAGATGAAGGAAAAGTGGTGTTTAGACTGCGGTCACGCTTATGTTCATCCCTTTACTCTGTCAATGACAAAATACGGGATTTTTTTTTGGAGTATGACTGCTACATGTTGAAGGGTTCTACCACATGGGGGCCTGAACTCCTTGAGGTATGAATGTAGAACTATGTTCATTACTGAAGTAACAGTCTCTATAGTGATTTGACAATTTTGGGGTGCTGAATCTTAATTAGCTAGGCAGATAGGCACTTGATTTGCTGGATATGGGGATGGATTTTCTGGAAGAAAGATGTTCTATGCTAGATTCTAATTTTCTCATGTTGTGTTCAAAGGCAATCAATGGGTTGAAAAATGTGGAGTCTTCTGCTATCCCACAGTTTCTGCAGCCTATTCTCAATATGCTACTTCGCATGATAGGTGATGGGGGTGAGACACTTCAGGTATGGCAACAATGATTCATGATCAAAATCAATTGAGACTAGTAATACAGTTTAATCTTGCATACTGCTAATTGCTGGGATTCAGATGTGACAGTTGTCAGTTCTGAAGATGTGAAACCTGCAAAACATTGCTGGCACACTATTGTTCAGTTTCTGGCAGATCATGCTCTAATGTCCTTGGATAGTGACATCTTCAGGTTGCAGCTTTTCGTGCAATGGTGAATGTAATCACAAGGTAATGAGCTCATGCTAAGGATGTCAAGTTGTTTTAAACCCTTTTCTGTTGTCTTTTTCTATGTTTTCAGAGTACATTGTCCCAAGAGTGTTCTTAATTTTTTTGTAAGGTGATTCATCTCTGTGCTGCACAGTTTTCCTCTTCATCTTATGGTCTGTGAAAGTTCCTTTTCCAGTTTTATGATCTCCTCCCAGTGGCATTGGTGTTCTGTCAGATCCACTATGAATGAAACCTGTTTATGCGCTCTACTAAATATACTGCTGCTTAACGCTTATGTCAGAAGCATGCACATGATGAGAGGCTTTTACAGAAACCGGTGCTAGCGAGCAATTTGAATTGAGTGGGTAGACAACCAAAAAATATTTGAAAATTGTGCAGGGTACAACAAGAGTCTACTGATGGCGGGGATCGAAACAAGTTCTTGGTGCATTATGTGGACTATGCATTTGATGATTTCGGACGGCGCCCTGATCCTGTGTACCCAGGCCTTTGCAATGTTTGGCGTAGCCTTGCACGTAGCAAGGTGCCCAATTTGACAACTCCCTCTGTTACTGTTTGGTTTTACCACAAGCCTTTCTAACATGTTAGAATACTTTTTTTCTGTGACTGTTTTGAAATTCAGATTCCTGGACCTTTATATGGGTTGTGCAGGCAAAAGGCTACAGAGTGGGTCCTGTATACGATGATGCACTATCTATGGCATGGGTGTTTCTAGAACTGATAGTGAAATCCATGGCCCTTCAGCAGTCTCGCACCTGCATTGATAATCTTCCGCTTGGTAAGTGTCGAATTTCTGGGTGGTTGGTCAGAAAGAGTTGTGATGGGTAGCAACCACTGTGAGCATAGGAAAGACATTGTGAGGTGTGGGGTGTGGGAGTAGGGTCATAGTTGGGTTTCAGTTTTGCTGCTCAAAGTTCAACATTCAATTCTTATGGTGAATGCTGCAAAAAGAACCTAGTTGTATTACATGAGTGTTTTTTGTTACTGATGTTTTTGACCGTTGTGGATGGTCTATGTTATGGACCCTTGGCATATGTCTAGGAGAGGATCTTCCACCATTGCAGCTACATGATGAAGTTTTTAAGAGCATTGGACAGCTTTATGATTGTTTGCTGACTGAGGTGCATGAGAGGTGCAAAAAGAACCTCCCACTTGCGAAACGGCTGAATGCCAGTATTGCATTTTTCTGCTACGATTTGCTCTCTGTCGTTGAACCTCGACAAGTTTTTCAGCTGGTAAGCAAATCAAAATGTTGTGACAATTCATGTTTCTCAGAACTTGGAATGTTAAGTGCAGTTTTAATGCCCTAACACATGCATGCACTGCAGTCCAAATTCAGCATCATAATTGTACTCTTGGCCATCATGCTCTCTGCATACTCTTGGACATCATCCATAATGGTTCCATGAGTGCTTCCAATTCTCTATGTAGTAGTGGTCATAACTTTGTCTGCTTTGATGTGCTCTCAATTTAGTGAGATAGAAGGAAAATTAACCATAGGTAGGTGCAGGGGATCCTTAGTAAGCATTTGCAGTTTTGGCAGGTGGCATTGTATCTTGACAAGTTTGGCAGTGTGTGTCAAGGAATGCTCCATGATTGCAAACTTTATTTTGTACAAATTGTGTCTGATCATGATCTCTTTCTCGAGTTGCCAGGTCGAGATCCCTCTGAGAGGTTAGTTTCTTATCACTTTTCTCTCAGTACCTGAACTTAATTATCTGTTGGCAAACAAAGCCTGTCTTCAGAACTCAAATCTGATATGACCATCTAGGTGATTTATGCTTTTCATGTCTCCTAAACTATATGATATTCTCAGTAAAAATGCATGATGCTGTTGCACCCTAGATGTGCTAATTGAGGGGAATTTGCAGGAACTATTTAGCATCTGTATTTGTGCATGAGCTTTTTATCACCTTTGATCATGAAGATCCTGGCATGAAATCCAAGGTATTGACTAACCTTTCATGGCATCATACCAATTGCCAAACTGAAACTTGTTTGTGCTTAAGACTATCAGTTATTCTTTGAAATGTTCCTAATAATGAAGTGGGTGATTGGGTGTGGCTACAATGAAGGCGGCCCGGATGTTAGCAGCTCTAATGTGCAAGCATGAGTATGACTTGCGTTACCAAAGCCTTGATGACAAACTCTATATTGCCCAGCTCTATTTTCCTCTTGTTGGCATGGTAAGCATCCCAATTGTGAGCAAACAGTTCACACATGGGAACTTTTGTTCAAACCACCTTTCCTATGATGGCTACATACCCAATCTGAAGTGCCTTTCAGCAAATATTTGTTCAGGCTCAAATCTGACATTCCATTCACCATTTTTTTAATGAAGTAAAGGTATTTCAGCTCTCAGTTATCCTTGCAGCATTAAGCCTTAGCCTTTTCATTAGGGCTCATTATACCTTTGCAGGTCATTGTGGTCTCCAATCTGAATATTTAAATTTCTATACTGTCAAACCCACAACATTAAGATGACTAGGTCAACCAATCATCGCAAGTATGATACACGTTGGCTTCTGAATCCTGTGGAGAAGATGGCACCCACATTGCTCTGTATACTGTTGTACAAGGAGTCAGTGGAATAAGAAACTACAATTTGGGATGACAGATATTGGAAGAGATGCCAGTATTCTACAATATGAAGCCAATGGAGAAGCGGGAAGTGCTGGTGTGTGTGCTTCAGTATTTGCATCACTTGGATGATGTAACTCTCATCAAAACCTGGCAACAAAGTGCAGCTCAAACCAAGCTCTTCTTCAAGCTTCTCGAAGAATGCCAGGACCTCTTTGAGGTAATACTCCATTTTGGGTACCAGGGTTGTATCCCAAAATTGAGAGAGTTCTCTGACCTGCCTTGACTGTATTCTATGTTCCTAGGGATCATCAGGGTTTCCTGAAACCTCTTCTGCACTGTAAATTCATTTGGTGATGATTCACCTATTATGTTTGTGTACATGTCACAACTGGTTTTGTGCATCTGTGTGCTTGATACTGTATACTTGCAGTATAAAAAGGCAGGTGTGGATGGATTGATGGGAGCAATGACCTTGGCAGAGCAAAGCACTGGGCCCTTCCGATATTCTGAAAAATTATCACCATCTGTCAATATCTCTCTTATGGAGGCTTCTTGCCATGATGGCCGGGTATGTTTTAACATTCCTGAACAACTTATTAAATCAGTTTCAGAGCTTGTCTGGGGCAGCCTTTGTTGCTTGAGACTGTGGGATAACTTTCTGGGGCCTACTGGAGTCATTTCCTTGTATGCTTGGCAGTAATGAAACATATTGGGAGGGTGGATGCACAGTGGTCAGGACCACACGCAACTCCAGAGGGAACAAGTTCATTTTGGAGGAGGGTGAGCCCACAGTTTGTATCACCTACAAACGGATACTCAATGAGGGACACTGTAGTTCAGGCCCAGGCAGCAGCAGCAGGGAAAAGCAATACTCCACTTCGCACCACCCTCCACCCTTTGCTCCGCCACAAACTGGTGCATCCTGGCTTTTCCATACTTGTCTTATAGTAATGTTCAACATTCACGTTTTTAGTGGTATATTTATGAGCACTGTGTGTAAGCATGCAAAGCAATTGGAGAAGTCACAGGACACAGAATAAAGTGGCAACCTTGGATAGCTTTTTCTTAGCAATTAACACAAATTTACTTGGTTTTGCACCAATGTCACAGGAATTATGGGAGGAAAATTTGAGTGCCTCGGTGACTCTTCAGATAATGGAAGTAATGGAGAAATTCTTGGAGGCAGTGGCTGCAGGCAAAGTTATGACTGATTATGTCAAACTGGATTGCATTACCACGATATTCACAGGGTTCTTAAGCCGAAGTCAACCGTTACCATTCTGGAAGGCATTTATTCCTGTTTTCAGCAAACTATTTAAAACTCATGGAGCCACTCTGATGGGCCGGGAAAATGATCGCTTTCTAAAGCAGGTTGTATTTCATCTGCTACGGCTTGCAGTTTTCCGGAATGATTCCATACGGGAAAGAGCTGTTGTTGGCCTCCAACTGCTTGTCAGAGTAGGTTTCTTCATCTCTCTTTGTTGCAAGGTCTGGGTTTAGTTCATGACTAGCACTGCCTGCATGTAATTCTCATACTTTCCTTCCAGGGAAAAAATGTATGTTCCTTTGTTTTCTGTGTCTGTTGCAAAATTGACCAGGTGTCATAAGTAACTAACAACTGGTTTTCTTGTCACAGACGTCATTCTGCTATTTCCAGAACATTGCACGACTACGGGTGATGCTCACAATAACCCTGTCCGAACTGATGTCAGATGTTCAAGTAACTCAAACAAGGATGGATGGGCAGTTAGAGGAAAGTGCAGAGGCTCAAAGGCTGCGTAAATCACTCCAGCAAATGGGTGCTGAGAGTCTAAGTCCTCATCTCCTGGAGGAATGTGGTGTTTCTGGGAGTCCCCTGGAGGTGACACCAGAGGGTTCATCAGAAGATTTATGGCACTGGTCAGAAATGGCTGACCTTGCTACCACTCTACTCAAGGCTTTGGATGCTGCCACTCAGCATGCACTTCTTGTAAGCCCACAGTATCCTGTCTTTACTTACGACCCAAAACTAAGTTTGTTCTTGCATGTATGAACTACCAACTTGTGTCCTGCCAGATTAAAATAATTCCCAATTGTGCTGTCACATGTCTATCCCACATGGGTTGTGCTAAATGCAGCCACACATTGCATCTTCCAAACAATGTTACATGTTATAGGATTTGTCGTTTGTGCACATCATTTTGGAATTCTGGTTCAACTGATGGATTCTTGGTTGCAGGCATTAAGTTTTTTGTCTGAATCTTGGAAGCTAGAACACCTCTATGTGAACAATTGACAGGTTTCTTGCCTTGTCTCAAGTAAAATATACTGGCTATAATCCTTAGGTTTAGGTTGATGTTATCATAAATGTCTTTTGATCAGATGCATTTGGTGTTGGCCTGGCACTGTGCATATTCTGTTAGTGTCACTTATGCAATGGTGTGTTTTTGAAGGGGCAGTCGCCAGGAACAATGACAGACAAGTATGGAATGACAGAGGGTTTTCATGGGCTGGCCTGGGCTTATGCACATGTACCTGATCTCCACATCATGTGGCTCCTATATCTTTGTGATGCTCATCAACAAAATCAATCCTGGGCAGAGGCTGCCCAATGTGCTGTTGCTGTTGCTGGTGTTATTATGCAGGTGAATTAGCACATTCTATCACTGCTTTACTGCTGCATTCTTATCTGTAAGGAGCTATACTGCTTTTTGTTAATCCAACTTTGAATCTTCATTGTAACCAGAGTTATGTACCCATGGTCCAAACTCAAGAATAAATTTGAATGTGATTGGGTTCTTGCAGGCCATACTGGGCCAAAAGGACAACATCTGGGGGAAAGAGCATGTAGAAGCCTTATGCCAAATATGCCCAATGCTGAAAGGTGCTGTTGTTGGAGAAGCAGCAGCAGCAGAAGTTGAAGGCTACGGTGCATCAAAGCTCACAGTTGAATCTGCTGTCAAATACTTGCAACTTGCAAACAAACTTTTTGTCCAAGCAGAACTTTTCCACTTCTGTGTGGACATTTTAGAGCTCATAATTCCAGTCCACAAAATGAGGCGAGCTTATGGACAACTGTCCAAGTGCCATACATCCTTATGTAGTATATATGAGTCTTTGCAAGAGCAAGAATCAAGCCCAATTCCATTCAAGGATGCAACATATTACCGTGTAGGATTCTATGGAAGTCGCTTTGGCAAACTTGATGGAAAAGAATATGTCTATCGAGAGGCACAAGATGTCCGCCTTGGGGACATCATGCAAGTGATGGGTAACATTTATGAAAGTATGGTCATTGAAGGTGGTCAAACCTTACACATTATTCCTGATTCTGGACAAGTAGTTGCACGAGACTTGAAAGCTGGAGTGTGTTATTTGCAAATTACATCAGTTGATCCAGTCCTTGATGATAGAGACTTGGATATTCGGAAAGAAAGAAAGTCATCAAGGTCTGCTAGGGTGACTTCACAAGTCTTTGATCGGTTCCTCTTTGACACTCCTTTCACAAAGAATGGGCGCAATCAAGGTGGATTGGAGGACCAATGGAAGCGACGAACAGTTTTACAAACAGAAGGTCCATTTCCAGCTCTTTTGAACCGTCTTCTGGTGGTGAGGTCAGAGTCACGGGAGTTTGCACCCATTGAGAATGCAATTGGAATGATAGAGACCCGCACTGCAGCACTGGCAGGAGAAGTTGAAGAGCATGACCGGCTTGATGGAGATCAAGCTCCTCGCTTGCAAAGCTTGCAACGAATTTTACAAGGCAGTGTTGCTGTGCAGGTATTTTCTTTTGAACCAATGTGAAACCTTTTTTTATTTTCCTTGTCTATAGAGTAAATTTGTTAATGTTATGTATTGTTTTCTTGTTTGTTATTGTCCGATTCTGGTTTCCTTTTACTCTGTCTGTGCTTACTTCTGGCTTCTTTCTGGAAGTACAACAATGCATGATCATTCAGGTGCAACCCAGTTCATATCAGAACCAAGATCTGGATTCTTTGATATGTGACTGAACCCACTCTCATCAAAACCAATGTTAGCTACCAATGAGTGATGAATAGAGACATAGGACAGTTCATCATTTTGCACTGGACATGCATTGACCAAGTTCATTGGGAACTGACATACATTGTTTGGCAATTTGGCAGGTTAACAGTGGTGTGTTAGGAGTATGTACAGCATTCTTGTCAGAGGAGCCAGCCACAAGGTTACGATCTCAAGAGCTTCAAGAACTTATAGCAGCTTTGCTTGAGTTTATGGCTGTTTGCAAAAAAGCTATCCGCATTCATGCCCGTTTAATAGGTGAGGAGGACCAAGACTTCCACTCAAATCTTGTCATTGGCTTTCAATCTCTCACAGCTGAGCTTTCCCACTACATCCCTTCCATTCTCTCCGAACTTTGACGGACTGTCATCAATTGTCATCACAATTTGAACATAGGGCTGTGGGGAGATCTAAAATTAGAGTTTTGGGTACAGAATTAGATGATTGGAAACACTTACATTTTGGATGGACTGACTGCAAATGTCTTTGTCAAGAGCTTTCCAAACACGGTGATGGAAAAACCGATTGCTGTAAACAGCCATTGAAATGAAAAGGGTCAGAAATCAGATCCTGACAGCAATTATGTACCAAGAAGTGGGGAAGTATGCTCAAGTATGAGATTACAGGACAGAACAAGGAGGATACTGCTTCCATTAGGAAATTATTGAAGGAGAGTGGAAAACAAACTGGCTGAATCACAACTTGGGAACAGATTCCCTGGAGCATAAGGGGACACCCAAAACCATGGAACACTGTGGAGACAGTTTCTTGATTCATTCAAATGGAGCAAGGGAGATCTGGCAGAAACAGTCAATGGACATCAATCAGAGGGGCAGAGCAGATTTTGGACTACACTCTGTCAGTTCTGTGCCATACGGTTTCAGAGGGTGTTTCTCTGTCCCACGGTGTTTGTGCTGTCAAAATGACAACCTGCAATGACAAACTGGAGTCAGCATGGATATTCTAAGAAAGTTTGTTGTACTCAAATCATTTTCAGCCCATCCTTCCTCCTCTACCCTGGGCCCCCAACAGACCCACTTAGAGAGTTTTGCCATGTGTCACACATGGAGTTGCTTGTTTGCCAGAAAGCAACAAGTCACTGTAAATTGTATTCTGTTATTCTTTCAGGACATTAGTGAATTTGACAGCAGCAAATGCATGTATCCTTTTTCTAATCCTAGCAATTCTTCAGAAGTTCCAGCAGGGAAGGGATCACAACATTTTTCCTGTATGTATTCCAGTTGTGCAGGTGTAGGGCAAGAGTCTGTCTCATTGCAAGAGCTTTGTCACACTGCAGTTTTGCATGTGGAACAGGTATCATTGTCAGGAGAACTTCAGGGTATAGCCAAGAATGAAGTGCAACAGAAAAGCTGAAAGCTGAGTTACATACATACACTGAGGTGGTGAAACTGTGTAACTTGTGTTATCTACATGTAGTTGAAACTAAAGAGTAGGTGTCACAATTTTGTGATGAGCATTACCTGAGTGAAAATCTCAGACTAGCAGTTCTTGCTTTTTCTGTCTTGGTCAAGGTGGCCTCTATTGTCTTAGTTCTCAGCAGATGCAGAACTCTGTGAGCTTTCCAATATCTGCACAAAACAACTGAAACTGATGCTTGCACTTGTCAAATGCTCCCAACATGGTGAACACCTTACTGAGCTCCAACTACTTTGACAGCCTCATGATCACAATTCCATCTTATTTATCAACTCCACATTGACAGGCCACCATTGTCAAATGTGAGATGTGAGACTGAGGATATGAGACTTTCAGAAAGTCCTTGTGACAAGCTGCCTAATGATATGGGAGGACAGGGCTTGGAGAGAAATGCCTAGAAGAAGCCCTTGTCATAGGGTCTTGTTGATTGTTCTTCACAAGTACATTTCACCTGTTTCCTGATTTCAAACATCTCATGCTTTGGGTTGAAATGAAGCTCCAATTGCTCTCTTGATGGAAGTCTCAACTGGCAGATCGCCATCAAACAACAAGCAAAGAAGTTCCAATTGCTTTCTTCAGCTCCACAGTCCTTTTGATCTCATCTTTCTTCTGCTGTAGTTCCTCAATGCCTGAATGGGTTTTCCACAACAACAAAGCCATCATTTTAGTGGCACAAGACAAGCAGCAAGGACAAACTCAATACATACTTTCCCCCTCTTCAATTTTCTCCTTCCTTCTGGTGCATAGAACAGTAGGCTATACTTGTACTTGGTTGAGGAACTAGTCAAAGAGAAATCTCTATGGAATGAAAATCTGAATGGACATTATTGAGGGCTGTGACTGCTACATAAAAGAATGATGAATTCTTCCGGTCTTGCCTCATGTTCAGTCAATTCTGCAGAAGTTTTGCAGGATCAACCTTGGCTGACATTAAGGTTTCCTTATTGATTGTAGATGTCAAATTGCTAGCTCCAATGATCAGAATTTGCAATATTGATGCGATCAAGGCTATTCCACATTTGGTTAGGAGTGGGACACAGGAAGATTAGACAGAAAATGGAAAGTGTGAGGCCAATGTTTCTCTTCATGGATCATGGAAATATGACTGCTTGGGATGATGATTTGTGAAAGGACAACAGAAACTGCGTTCAAAAGATACCCATCATGATCTCATCTTATGATGAGTATGTTCTGTTTTGATGCAGCAGTGTCAATCTATTGGAACCCTTGCAGCTTAAACATTTTGTGGAATGACTGCAGTGCATCCCCTTATGACAATATCATCTTTATGCAGAACATCTGTCTTCCACCTCTCGTCTGGAAGAATATCAGACAGCCTCTCATCTCAATAGGAATATCTGATATTCTTCAAGATGAGAGGCAGATGACAGATGTTCTGCATAAAGTTAATGTTGTCAGAAGGGGATGCACTGCAGTCATTCCACAAAAAATTATTGTGCATTTCTCATTTGCCTCAATGATTTTGCTTGTATTATTGAGGTCTCTCCTGCCATGCATTCGCTAGTTGTCTGTTGCAATTTCATTACAGTTGGTGGGGTATTAGAGAAAGGGCATGTGCCCCTTCTCTAGTGTAAAGGATTTTTGTCTCATTATGTTTTTGAAAAAGGATGATTTTGTTTAAATTATGATCCATGACAAGGAAAACTGTCTACTATAGTATGACATCATATGGCCAGCTTCCCAGGTGCCCAAACCTGCATCCTGTTGGCTCCTCAGACATGAACATTGTTTAACTCAATGCAGCATTTTAGTTGCAGTCCAGCCCTTTTAGAGTTTTTAAAAATGCATCCACTCAAACAACACGATCATAATTTCCAGCATACAGAATAGCATGAGTGTTGGAAGAAAGATATGAAACTAAGGTCATATAAGCTTTGAGTTGAGGTTTAAGACAAGAACTCAAACTGTGAGAAAATTACCTGCCAGCAGGACTGAAGACTTTGCTCACTTCTTAGAACTAATAATTCATGATTACAGCAATCCAGAACCCTACATCTAAGTTAACAAGAACAACTTTGCACATCAACGTAAACCACAAGTCTCTCCCTAGGGCTGCAGAAACTTCTTCATACAGCTACTTCATAGGAAAGCAAGTCAAGCTCCTACTAGCAGCAAAATAACAAAAGCAGAATTTCAGAGGTGATCAGCTCAAACAAGAAATCATCTTGAATAATGCATATTTTGTGAAGATGTCCTGGCCTTTTATGGATCAACACAAAGCTTCCACAAACCCTCCAAAAACATTTGTTGGCAAAAATTGGACTGAAGTGACAGTGTGTGTTTTTCACTGGCTTCATGGTTTTGTGCAGGCCAAAAAGCAAAATACAGACAGAAAGACTGCTGAGGATTCTTTTCATAATCCTTAGCAGCAGAGGGTTGGCAGGTCAGAGCAGATAAACAAACATGATGGGTCTCACAATTTGGTTGCTAATGTAGGAAGTGCACATGGCTTTATTGGTAGTTATGGTACTAAAATGGTGTGTTCAAGCTGTGAGGAATACACAATTGAACAGCTTGACTTAAGATGTCTGCTCATTGGTGAATGTAGAGGAACTGGGCTTCAAAGCATAACCAGATACAGAGGCACTATTCTTGATCCTCAAGCAATTGAACCCTGCATGGTTGACTGCGATGGCACCAGGGACTTCAAAATTGGACAGAATCTTGTCAAGTAGAAAGCTTCCAAAGCTAGCCTGAACAATATGAGAAGTCAACAGAGCTTTTCCATCACATGCAAGAGCAGCCATTTGTCCTAATGCATCCACTTTTCTTTCAGTCCTCTATGCATGTACTAGATTGATAGATGGACAGCATGCTCGTGAATAGACTATTTGAAGTTGCTGTGAGTCTAGGGTATTTTGTGGGGAGTAGATGCCTTCACATTTAGGCCAAATGTGGCAACATGATCAATGCTTGCAGAGTGTTCATAAAATGTCCTGACCTAGTATGGTCTTCTGGAATGCCCTCTTTTGGACATGTGAAATGTAAGCAAGGGCAGAAGTATTGAGATTATTGCAACAACTGCAACTGGAATGTGTGCACCCAGACAGACCGTGTTCCTTTATTGTGCGGGCCTTGAACATGCATGGGTTACTTGAAGATTTCTTTCTTTGAGTGCTCCAGCTGTCCTAATTCATACCCACAAAATCTGTATTGATATGGACTAAAGCCTACAACTGCATCCTAATAGACAGATGTTGTCTGATGTGGACACTCTAAACAAACAAGCAGAATGACAAATCCTGCCTCACTATTGACAATTGCTGAGATCACAAATTGAAACTCCTTAAAACTGTGAAACATTCCTTTTCGGAATTTTTGACACTTGAGTTCTCAATGGTTCCAATGTTTTCATTCTTGCCAATAAAACTTTCAGGCACCAAATATGATGCATTCAAGTTCAGTTCCAGAGGAAATTGACTTTGTTGTTTCCTCATCACCACAGGAATTGACCATTTAGTTTAAGCCTTATGCCATAAGGATGTGTTATGCTAGTGCATCTCTAAAAACCTCATTTTATCTGCTTCCCAGCTCTTCTTACAGACAAATATTTCAGAGTGTTAGGCAACCCTACAGTTGCAACAGCTTTTGTCTATGCAACACATTTTTCAACACATGATTACTGTGGCAACGCAGCATTAACAAACATACCTTCCATGCATGTCTCATGTCTCTACATTTCCCTAACAAGGGACATGTATGCATTTGGAATCTGTCTTTATGTCTCCAGTGCAAGATGAGAAACTAAAGTCAGGCCTTACAACTTGCAATTAAATCCCAGTGGAACAAAAGCTGCAAATCAAACCCACTTGCAATCAAATCCTGATGGAACAAAAGCTGTGAATCAAACCCAATCCACTTCACAAACTCCCAATATTGAAATTTTCTCAAGAGATGAAAAATAAAATACCCTCTTCCTGTTTGCCTCAAGCACAACAGCACCAATTTTTTGTGCAAATTGCAGGGAGCTTATCAAACAACTGAATCCCTGTTAAAAATTGCAAAAAAAAAAGGAATAATGCCATACCTACCAAAAATTATGACTGAGTGTTGCTTCACCTCGATTACTAGGGCTACAGCAAGTTTCTTACAGGAGGAGATAATGAAAAAAGATTCTGTTGTCCAGATCTTCACAACCCTAAAACCCCCGGTTCCCTCAGAGACTGAATTCCTTGACAAGAGAAGTGAACCACATAATAGACCTGTTGACTATCATGGGTAACAAGCAAAATCAAGTCTTCACCTATTGTGATTTGAATCCTCAACCTCTACTGGATTAGTCCAGAGCCTACAGTGCATATTTCCACTGGATACTTCAAAACTATGCAGACTGTGAAAACTCTGTAGCTGGAATGAAATCACCAGGCCATGCAAGGATTCATCTATGTGTATGCTGCCCCCAAGGAATACTTAACAGAAGATGGTAAGAGATTGGTGCCTCAGCAAGAAAGCATTCAACAGAGAGCATTGAAGCCCGTGTCTGTTAATACGTGCAACTTTTTTTCATAACATCCCTGGCACATGACCTTTCTTCTAGACACACAAAAAAATTAAAGTTCAGTACACTCTTTACTCAAGACCACTAACACACATGACTTTGCATTCTGATAACAAAATGCCCCTGAAGAGAGAGAGCTAGACACAAAGAGAGAGAATTCTCAGTGATAAAAACCCTAAGAAAACTTCCAAGGATCAGCTCAATATGCTACAAGTAACCCACCTGTCAATATGCATGGATGCACCTGGATATGTATTATCTCAGGCCCATGATCCAGCCTTGGGTGAACCAGCACCCACACTGGCACCATGCTAAAAACCCTAGAATTCATCTAAATTGCTTCTAAATAGTATTAAATATGCCAGACTTAGACTAAATCAGGGTCTCTGAGTCCAAATCTAACATTTCTTGAGTTTAATTTGGTCACTAAGAGTCACACTCAAGAAAGTGAACCATCCACTTACAGCATATTATGACAGGTCCATGTGCTACTTTTCTTCCCAATGCCCATTTCTTTGCTCTTTGTCGTTCCAAATTTTAACCCTGTCTCTATACAGACATCATTGTTTAATGAAATAAGGTCCATTGTTTCAAGTTCACAAACGTTTGATGACACTAATTTGAGACATGATTCAAGATGGTCAGGGTGCTTACAAGTTAAGGTAGTTTATTTTGTATGAGATCTGTCACTACTTAAAAGTTCATAAGGTAGTGTTAAAATGATCATTTATTATGACAGCATTGGTTAATTGAGAATTACATGGTGAATAATGAACTAAAAAAATTAATAGTTTTTTATTATACATGTTTTAAAAAATTGAAATTCATTTTTAAATAATTATCATATGGGCTTATGAAAATATAACCCATTTCAAACTATACAAAAGTCCATAACTCTTTTTTTTAACAATTTTTTAAATTGATGTTCTTTTTGCTTTAATATATCATATATTGAGATTTTGTAAAATATAAATATTTTATATCACATACTATTAATAAAATCTTTTATTTAGTCCACACACCAGTAAAATGGCATGTATACTAATTTTGGATGAAGTCAGCAATCACTTTGTGTACAACTCTCTTTTGAACCACCAATTATCTGGAAGTCATTTTGACCATCAAGAGTGCTGATATTGTTTTTGATTGACCCAGGTGATGAGATTTAAATAGTCGCACTTTAAACAATTTATTTTTTCCATTTTATGGGTGAAGAAGGGAGAACAATAAACACTATATTGATTTAATGTACATGCCATTTTACTATTGGGGAGATGTTTTCAACCCTTTTTTTTAAATGAAAACTAAATTACCCCAATCAGACCTTGTGAACCCCTTAAACTTGCACAATATCTTTGATTTCACAATCATGGTTATGAAGCATTGGACATTTATTAAAACTATTTGAAATTTGAAATCTCTCATTTTACAGCCAAATTCATAAATGTGAGAATAACTGAAGGTTAGTTAAGTTGCCAATATTTTCAACTTGTACTCACCTTATCACAAATGTTCCTTAACATAACACATTATAATTCTCTACAAAGACAACCAAAATGAGGACCAAAGAAACAAATTGTTGCAAAAAAACACATTGCCACAAAATGACAAGTCAAACTCCTTTTTATCCCCTAAATTGGTGGAATTATAAGTTTCATCTTGCATCCCTAATTTTGTTTTAGGCATTTTTCACTATTGTGACTAACTACTCAAAAAAGTTTTCAAATCATGTGCAATAAATATTATTGGTACTTAGTTTTAATATTTCATATTGACTTTCACTAAAAATTTATTCACTTTAAAGATATTCAACAACTCAAGTGAAATTGGAGATTAAACGTGAAATTAAAGTCCAAATTAAGGACCACTTTAAGGATAATTTTATTGCATGAGAACCAAAATACGCATGACCAATATATTGTCACATCAAAATAACCACTCAAAAGTTGTTGTGATTTCTTCTCAATTTTCTGATTTCATAAAATTGGCAACTTTTTGGTGAAGAAACACTTTTTTCCAACTTTTTTTTAGAATTGCAAAATATTGAAGATTTGCCACCAAAAAAATCCCCTCCCTACTAAAACCAGTCTCCATCTATCAAGGAAGGCAGTTTGTTTTCTTTCTCATATTGAAGTCCCCCAAACCACATCACCATACATTTTGTTCTTGATACAATTGGAAAACCTTCAATAATAAGGGGTTGGTTTTGTAATGTTTAGACCTATTGTATAGGAGTTACAAAAATTTGAATAATTTTTCATTGAAAATTCAACAAAACCAATGGAAACTAGGGTGCATTCTTGGTACTTTTGCAAAGCCCTCAATGAATATAGTTGCATGAAGATAATTTCATAATGTCTAGACCTAAAACATGGGACATGTAAAAATTTGAGAAATTATTGTCATTAAAAATTCAGTAAAAAAAATTATTAAAATATTGAATGGAAATTGGATTTCAACCTTAAGTTAAAGAAGATTTGCTTTTTCAAATTCATCCAATATCATGATATGTGTTCAATGGCACGAACCACACTAGTCAATATTAATTCCTCGTTTATTAAACATGGATTCTCAATAGTTAATTCATTTTACCTTCTCTCAAGGTTGGTTTCGCAGGTTCAAAGTTCGTTATGGAAAATATGTGCAAATAAATGCATTCATGACTAGCATAATTTGTTAGTCTCTTGGAAACTCAAAAGCAATTGATTAATTTCCATGCTATCCCATTGTAATCAAAAAATGAAAGGGACTAAGTATAATCATAATATAATGACCCATGAAAAGTGTAACACTTGTTTAGTTTTTTACATTTTTAAATGTTAAGTCAAGTTTACGTTGAAATTGTTTGGTGCATTTAAGTATTTTTTGATTTTTTTTTTCAAAAATTCATAATTTCTTCAAATTGAATCCAAATTTAACATTTCAATTGTTCATTTTATAGCCCCTAGAAACCAAGTCATATCATATGCCTCAATCAAAGTTGATTTCATATATTGTTAAAAAAACAAGTAAAGCTTGGTAGATAATTTTGGTATTTAAGCAAATATCTCAATAGGTTTTTTGATAGTTTTTTATTTGTAGAGATTTTCTTATAACTACTTTCTATAGTTATTTATGCAACCATTCTAAAATGTGATCAAGATTGTCTTTTTAATAATATTTTTAATATACCTTTACATAATAATATGGTATAACATTTTTTTGAGGCATTATTTTTTCTATCAACATGTAAATAATGATCTTAAAAATATTATTTTCAAACAACAAATCTTATTTTGTCATGTCATCTCGACTAACTAACCCATTGTTTTTAAACAAAGCAATAAGGAGGTGGGTGTGAATCATCATTTGATAACACACACATTTGAATGCTTATCATTATCTTGTTACTTAACCTTGAACTTTATTCTTCCAACTTTTTGCACATTTCCACACCAATGCATCGCAACAAATCCCAACACCCACAAATGGACCATCCATTGGAAACCTTGTTAATGATTTAATTTTGGATGAACCATAACCATGTTACCAAGGTTCTTATAGGCAATTGTTTAAACCCTTGTACTATTTATTTCAGTGGGTAACTATCATAGGTAAGTAGATAAGGAATATAAGTGGTTATTATGTAGATACATAAAAGGTGCAACTAAGTAGTTAAATATTTTTTGACAAGTGGTACAGAGTCAATGAGTGGTTGTCAAGTAAGGTGACTCACTTTTTGCATCACAATACAATTTTTTACAAAGTGTCATTCATTTACATATTATTAACATGCCATAAAATCAACAATATGACAAATTTGTGACAAAATTTAAATTTTCAACTTGAATAATAAAACATGTATATTAAAAAATATAATATATATACATCAAATCTGTAATAATGAGCTTTTGAAGTTAAAAAATATGAACTGATTTTCTATTTATGTGTTACATACATACATGTAATATTTTTTTATGGCCTTCAAATGGGCAAGGTACAGTGGGGATGAACACCCAATTGCCAGATCGTGGGTTCCAAGAGTTGTTTGACCCTCACCCCTTAGGCGTTATCAGGGCCTTCAAACCTTGTTGGGAATATGTGTCCCGGCGCACACCAGTGCTGAGTCAGATAATCCCTCCGGGACCAGGATCACTATCGTGGTATTGCAGTAATAAAAGTAGAGGGAGCCACTGGATGTATTTCAAGTTAGACCCTCAACCTTTGGGCCCTTTGGCTCTCTAACCTAGACTTTAATTAGCAAATTGGTGGCTGTAGCTCATCCAAAGGCTAATGAACAACTTTATTGAACTCCACGTTAACGTGCCACAAAAGTGGCAAGTTGTGGCACAATGCTAGATGTTCACCATGATCACCACAGCATGATGGTGCACTGGAATACATAGAACAATATTCTATGTAAATTAACTTTTCAAATTTTCTCCATGCAGTCGTCAACAACCTGCCTTGGCATAATATTGTCCTTCTGAAATAAAAGTGAACCTTCCATTCATGAAAGATCCTAATTTGATTAAGACAGAACATTTCACTTTTGTAAGGTTCCAAATTTTGAAAAGAGTTTACTGGAAGGTAAGGAACTGGTTTTTTGACTTTTCTTTGTCGGGCCTCAAATGGGCCCTCACACCTAAGAAGAGCCTAAAACCTGTTCCTTGCCCTCCACATAATTTTGAACAGTTCTCACACATTTAATGATGGTTATGGTCAGAGTGAACCAGCCCCCATGACTGCACCAGTTGGCTGTTCTGTCCATAGGATGGGCTGGAAGATTCGCCTGTTTTTCATTCACCTTTTTATCTTACGTTAACGAACATTCTACCACAGTCAATCTTTTTTGGTTGGTGACCTTTGACCATTTGTTTTTCGTTGCCAATTTTTTTCCAACCCTGACCTGCATACTACCCACCCACCTAGCTACCTTACTGACCTAAATTTTAGCCCTGCCTATGAACTAACAATTAATCTCTTACTTACCTTGGCAAAACTCCTTTTTTGGCTAAACTTGTATTTTTTTCTTGGCTAAACATCTATTTCTTGGCTAAACCTATATATCTTATTAACTAACTTATATTTCTTGGTTAAATCTATATTTCTTTTTGGCTAAACTTCTATCTTTTAGCTAAACTTATATATCTCATTGATTAAACTTCTATCTCTTGGCTAAACCTATATTTCTTTTTGGTTAAACTTATATTTCTTGATTAAACTTCTCTTTTCTTAGCTAAACCTACATATTTTATTGGCTAAACTTCTCTCTCTTGACTAAACATATATATCTTACTGGCTAAACTTCTCTCCTTTGGTTAAACTTATATATCTTATTGGCTAAACTTCTCTCTCTTGGCAAAACTTATATTTCTTCTTGGCTAAACTTATATCTCTTGGCTAAACCTATATTTCTCCTTGGTTAAACTTATATTTCTTGGGTAAATTTATATTTATTTTTTGTTAAATTTTTATCCTTTGGCAAAACCTATATATCTTTTTAATTAAACTTATTTCTTTTAGTTAAACCTATATTTTTTCTTGGTTAAACTTGTATCTCTTGGCTAAACCTATATTTCTTCTTGGATAAACTTCTATTTCTTGGAAAAATCTATATATTTTATTACTTAAACTTCTACCTAATTCCTACTCCAAAAATTAACTAAAAGAGTATACACATTTTTCAATAATGCCACTTTAATTATTAGCAAACCATCTACTTATTAGCAAAACCTACCTAACCACATGTCATCATACCTACTTATGCACTTGTAAATTGTGGACTTCAATTGCAAAAATTATAATGTAAAATGTGGGTATTGCAAAGGAATTGTAACATATATTTGTAGCTTGATTCAAACTCATGATGACAATAAACCGTTAACCCCAAATGTGGGTATTACAATTGCGAGAATGTTTTTGGCAATAGTCCTCTACCTCCACTTTGGACCATTTAATGCAAGATATACTTAATTTAATTAAAGAATAGGCTTGATAAATTTATAGTTAAAAAGACATCAAACATTTATGAATATTTGCACAATTTTTAATACTAATCAAAATCAATCATAGGTTGGATTTTGAGGGGGAAATTTGGCCAAATCTTCAAATAAAAATATTTGCAACAATATTCATTTTATTTCTTTTGAAGGTGAATGAAAAAGGTCTCATGTTGGGCCTTCAAGTTTTGGTGACCACACTAAAGATAAAAGAATAAACTTTTATTTCATTCATTTTATTTTTCTTCCTTTCATTGTGTTTCAATTTTAATTCATCGTTCACTCCTAAAAGATTATTTTGTATGGCATTTGTATATGTTTATATAGTTATTAATTTTTATGACATTTACCATCAAAATTGTTTAGGTTTACATATAATATTTTGGGGTAATTAATTTTAAACTCTAAGGCTAATGCTTCCATTCATTATAATTTTTAGTTGATTAACTTTAAAATTCAAAACATAGTTGTTATAAATCTTTTTTGTATTCCATTTGTAGTTTTGTTTGTATAATCATCAAGTTGAAAACATTTACCATTAGGATTATTTAGGGTTTTAAGTTTAAAGTTTAATGAATTGTGTGTTGATTTATTTAGGTTGTGTTTTCAAATCAAAGTATAACTCCTTTGAATGTGATATCATCTTTTAACACCAATTGTATGATTTTTTTCTTAATCATTTTCTTATTTTTAAAATTTTTTTATTCTTAATTTAAGGAAATTAATCTCCTTAGATGTGTTGTGACGTGTAGTGTCATGATGCTCGATGTCATAAGGGTGTAAATCCATAGTAAACTCTATTGAACAAAAAGACTAAAACCAATCAAAGGTAGAAACTAATCAACCAAAAAAATATGCACACACATATATATACAATGCACAAGAGGAGGCTAAGATGAAATTCTCATGTATATTAAATTGAATCGAAAAGAAGGAAAAAAAAGTAATGTATGTGAATGGTGACCATGTAATAGCCGTCATGAGCATTTAGAAATCTAGTCTGACTATGGAAGAAACTTTCCCTGACAAAGGAATTCTAAAAAAATTGAAAAAAGAAGGGAAGAGCTTGACCTTTTATACAGCCGTCAACAAAACTGAAACCCTAAACAAGCCATAACCCTAAAACACCTAATAGCGTACAATAACCTAAAAACGTACAGTAACTTTAAAATGTACATTAACCTTAAAAGCATGATTGGCATGCTTGTAACTAGCCGTCATGTGTGAAGCCATGCATACAAGCATGACAATTGTTGTGACGTGTGATGTTGTGACGTTCGATGTCGTAAGGGTATAAATCCATAGTAAATTTTATTAAACAAAAAAACCAAAATTGGTCAAAGGTAGAAACTAATCAACCAAAAAGAGATGCACGCACATATATATATGTGCGTGCATCTTATATATGTTGGAGATACACGAAATCACTAATATCAAATTATCTCACCTTAAATTTATAACTGCCACCTCATGTGTGTGCATACTATAAGGTGTCTCGATGCTATGCAATGGACAAATTTTCCATGGCCATGAGCATAACCCTCCTGAATAGAACAGCCCTCTCTATGATGACCCTAGCTTAAGTGGCTAGGGAATCCAAGTCCACAGCCTGGTCCATTTAAGCAACAATGGAAGAGGGTGGAATGGGATGTCTCTTAAAAAGTAGAAAGTAAGAAGTGAAATGAAATAAAAAAGCATGTTTAGACATCCTATAACCCATGGTGACGTAAGGTAGGGCCAAGTCCCAATCCTCTTTGTTCCCAGTGACGCAAATCTTTCGAAGTCCCTTCTTACATGTCTGAACCATCCTTTTTACAAGGCCATTAGCTTGGGGATGATCCCTTGAAGTCTAGCGATGGTCAATGAGAGCATGATCAAATAGGTCTTGGAATTCTCCTTTGAATTTTAATCCTTGATCAATAAGGCACTCAGCACAAGCCCCAAACCTACTTAGGACTTGTTGTAAGAAAACCTAGTTGGTGATGTGTGATGATTTGTCCGGTAGCGCAACAAGTTCGACCCACTTTGAAAAATGCTCAATCATAATCATGATGTAAACATTACCCTTGGAAGTTTGTGGTAACTCTCCAACTAAATCACATGATTAGTGATAGAACATGCCTTGAATAGGGAGTGGAGAAAGCGTGAGCTGTTGAGAGGAGAAGGAAATTCTCACTCTATCACATTGTTCACACCTAGCAATGACATCTCGAACTTGAGCGATACCTTTCGAATGGTAATGAGGAGCGAGAAGGCTATAAGTACGTTTAACTCCAAAATGTCAAAGCTACAAGTGTATCTTCTAAAAAGACCAAACTGTTCATGTGGTGGAGGAACCACTCCGTCGCCTTGTGGTAAGCAACGGATGAGGTGATTGTCCCTCCATGGGTAGCATTTGGATCGCTATTGTATGCAATCCTGATGACTTGATGTAACTTGGGGAGGGTATTCCCCATGCTGAAGAAACCTCATAGTGTCCAAGTCCTCCCATATATCCACAATGGGATGCTCAACCAAGTTACATTGTAGTAGTGCAAAATAATTAAATGCATAAGATACATGTACTACTGGAATATGGTCAAAGTATTGTTTAGCTTCTAAGAAATCTTCAGAGGTAGTGAGGGGTCTCCATCACATGGTATTCGTGTTCTGATGTGTAATACCAGGTCAGTGAATAACCTTGAATTCATACCCCTGAAGTATAAGCACCCAACAAGCTAACTTACCAATAAGCTCGTCGTTGGTCATCAACCACTTGATAGGCTGGTGGTCGATATACAAAGTGAACTTGGCGCCATAAAGACAGGGCCTGAAATGTATGATTGCCCATATAATAGCAAGACACTCCCCCTTGTATGAAAAATAGTTGCTCTTAGCCTTATTGTTGCTTCGGGATGGATAGGCGATAACATATTCCTTGCCTTCCTCATCAAGTTGGCCAAAAATAGCACTAATACCAAGAGCACGCCAGTTAGTCTATAGAATGAAGACCTTGTTGAAATCAGGTCTTCTTTGAATGGGGAACTCTAAAAGCTATTCCTTGAGTGTGTTGAAAGCTTCTTGAGCCTCTTCACTCCATGTCCACGTAACATCATTCTTTAACAATGCATAGAAAGGATGAGCAATAGTACTGAAATCTTGGACATAAATCCTATAGTAATTACATAATCTGATGAAGCTCCTCAAAGTGTGAACATCGGTAGGATTGGGCATCTCCAAAATGGTTACTACTTTGGCCCAATGAACCATAATACCATTTGGCAAAATTTTGTGTCTAAGGTAGACTACTGAAGTGACAACAAACTCACATTTTTAAAGATGGATCTTCATATTAACTTCGTGGAGCCTCTTGAATAACTCTTCAAAATGAGTCAAGTGTTGTAAGAGTCCCTTGCTATGCACTTGGACATCATCTATGTAGCATTTCAAGAAATCTGCCCTTTTAAAAACCTGGTCCATGACTCGTTGAAAGAAGAAAGGTGCATTTTTTAATCCAAAAGGCATCACAAGCCATTCCCACAACTTATTACTTCCATAGAATGTCCTTTTCTTATGTTCCTTCGTAGCGAACATAATTTGGTTAAAGCCTTGCCTTATTTCCACAATTGTGAAAATGTTTGAATCTCCAATGCTATCAAATAGTTCTTTAAGGATGGGCATGGGGTACCTGTCCTGAGGTGTAACCAGGTTCAAAGACCTATAATCCCCACACATCCTTTTCTCAGTCCATAATCTAACTGAGTTTTTTTTTGCTGGCATTATTATAACGACTAAAAAATCAAAACTTGATGGTTGAATGATACTAGCCTCATGGAGCTCTTTGCACCTTTCGTCTACCAATTCCCATTCATGTTTGTTCAACCTATGCCTCCTCCGATAGATGAGTGTCTCATCTATAAGGTCTATAAATAACTACATGGTTTTACACCTACCTAAGTCTTTCTTTGAAAATGCGAACACATTTTCATACTTAATTACCAAATTTGTGACCTGGTTTCTCTCCTTCTTGGTGAGCTGGTTCCCCATAATGAAAGGGTAGTTGGAAAGAAAATGGAGTTGGAAAGTGAGGTTGAAAAACCTGGTGTATTGGGTT
>Ga0116231_10003396_pt1 | contig 33135 bp, 31 predicted proteins | sample S1TSphgellanicum_2_FD_89695 | JGI IMG/M metagenome (GOLD analysis project Ga0116231, IMG submission 89695) | Host-associated microbial communities from peat moss isolated from Minnesota, USA - S1T2_Fd - Sphagnum magellanicum MG | ecosystem: Host-associated > Plants > Peat moss > Unclassified... | reverse complement strand
AGAATCAATTTTTTTTTTTTTTTGTATTGACCAAGACTACCTTTTTTTTCTTTTAGCTATTGTCCATCCCAATTAAAGGGATGGATGAAATGTCCGTCCAACTTGATGACGAGACAAATTTTGGGGAAGCTTTTTTTCTTTTAGCTACTGTCAATCCCGATTAAGGGGATGGATGAAATATCCGTCCGGCTAGATGATCACAAAATAATAATAAAAATAGAAAACACATAAAAATATATAAATAAAAAAGTTAAAAGTTTTCGGGGGACTTCACAGTGGCCGAAGGTCACGGGCACCCACTAGTTAACTAAATTTATTTAGTCTTTAATCATTTTTTTTGTGAGTAGTTGGCATTGCAAATGGCAAGGCACCACTATCATTAAACAAACTTTTAAAGTTAAAAAAGATGATAGTTTAATATCGCAATGTTGAAAATCTTCAAAAATTGAAGATCTTGATGTTTAACACCATCAATAGCCTAATATCTTGAAATGTTAATTAATACATTTTGGCAAGGTCCACCTATCAATAAGGTCCACTCTCTTGTGCTTCACCATCATGCCCATGCTTTGCACTTATGGCTCACCCATTCCTTGCCATTACAACATTGAACACACATTCAAGTTCTATGTGCATCCTTGAATCCATTTTTCTCACAATTTCATTTCTCAACATCATCATTTATTTGTGTCTCACAATCAATTCTTTGCACCAACACATCTCTTTGCATTAGTGCATATGTTTGTGTTGTTGTTTATTTACATGCATGTCATCATCTCTCCACATCATCATTTTCTTTACATCTCAACAATGCAATGTTGTGGTATCATCATTACAACATTGTGGCATGACAACATCATTTTGCAACAACAATGGACAATTCAACAGTAGAACACATCAACATCAAAATAAAAGGCAAAGGTAGAAGTGGAAGAAATACCTTTTGGCACCACAATTCTAATTGGAGCCAAGAGGAGATAGATCCAATGGACTTGACTTCAATAAACAATTCAATAGATAGTGCGAGGGGTAAAAGTAGAAGAAGTAGAGGTCCTTCAATATAATGCAATTCAAATTAGAATCACAAATGGTGATGACCTTGATCACCTATAAGCAAAAAAACACATTTTTTTTAAACAAGTTGTTGATCTACGAATAAGCATGATTCCTACAACACAATGGTGGAAGAAGTTATCAAAGGATCTATACACACATGACGATTCCATGAATTAACAAAATGTGAAAAGATAAGTGGAATTGTGTCAATGGTGATCATAAAAAAATGTGTGATTACCATAAAGGCATTAGTAACAACTCTTTTACTAGGATTTGACATTGAAATAACTATGTACAAACTATTTGCCAAGATAGTTGAATGAAGATTGGTACAATGCGATTAAAGTTTTCCATTGTTGGAAAAGCATTCATGCTATAATCCATTTCATGGATTTATAAGTAAAAGGTGATGGAATCTATGTGCAACAAAAAAAAAACACAAGTAACTTGGATGACTTTTCACAATAAATTGGATTAAGTAATCTTCCTCAATGTCTTGCATTCATGAATCTTGATGACTTTGATTTTACAACACTTGCAAAAGCTAACACATCAAGACTTGGAACAATAATAACTATAACTCCTATAAGCACTAGAGTAAAAAGAAAAAAATCATCAATGTCCTATTAGTCATTGACGCCATTGATAAAAATAACAAGATTATTGAGGATGCCATGGATCACATCAACACAAGTCAAATTGAAATTGAAAATAACAAGGCCAAATCTTATGAAAAGACATTTGAGCAACATTTCAAGTATCTAAATGAAAGAAACAATAAGGTTTACAAAATGAATAAAATATGGTAATTGTAGTGTTGAACCTCAACTTTGCAATGTGTCATGCCTTCATAGGATATTGATAATTACAAATACCTCCACTAATCAACACTTTAAAATCCTCCTTTTATGATTTAGCATTGCCAAATAATCAAGACACAAAATGAAGATTAGTTATAGATAACAATTGATCTAAAAAAATTAATTCCAAGTTAAGTTAATTTGTCATTTGAGCATTGAATACGATAGAATTTCAATTTAGCATTTTAGTCTCTTTGAAAACAATAGCGATGAACCTTGCTTCTATTCAACATTTTTCATTTCAATTGCAAATTGATATAACATTGAACTTGAAAACAAATTGTTGAAGTTGAATTAAATTGCCATTTGAACATTAAATATTGAATCAAACTACCATTTGAGCATTTGAACATTGAACCCAATTGCCATTTGAACATTATGATCAATTTAAACAAGTGTGATGACGATCATCTACACCTTTGAATGCCAACAACACTTCAAGACCAACTTGTATCTTGTAATGTTGTGATTTTCTACTAGATTTATGTTTTATAACTACATCATTTTTAGTCTCCCAACAATATCACTTTGATTCCCTAACTACAAAATATTCATATTAACACCACACAAAACTAATTAAACACATAAACTTACAATAATTGCACCAATCGATCACTAATCCACATTATTTTTCAAATAACTTCATAAGGAAAATAAAACAAAATGTAATTTTACAAAGCATCACAATACAAAAGAACAATATGAAGGGTAGAAATGTTTCACCTCCTTGCAAGTGGATTGTACGATTGCACCCATCCTTGAAGCCCACCATCGCCCTTGACACATCTTCACCCTACAACCATTGAGTTTGATTTCGAAACACAACATTAATAGTAATAACAAACTCGTGCAAGAATATGTTCATCAAAGACTTGTCGATTGTGAATAGTTCGTTACATAATTGGAAGTAATAAGCTCCATTTGCAAGCTTGTAAAGTGAGCATACAACTTTAATGCCAATAGGAATTGCACACATGTATTTGGTGTTTCACTTTCCAATCAAAGGTCATAATTTTCTATTATTTTCAAAATGATTTCTCTGATCATTTGAAAATATTCAACCCACCTTTGATTCTCGTATTGATTCATGATGAAGTATGAATACCAAATGGTGCCCTAATCTTTGATTTAATCATTGACTTTTTTTTATCATCAGCAACTTGAAATTTCAAGAAAACCTATAATGATGCAAGACAACACCATCCCCCATAGCTTTGACCAAAAATCTAGTATCAAAGCCCCAAAAACTTGCATTAAAAGCCCAATTACATCTATGGCCTTGCTTTTAACTTCAAACCATGGACAAAGAAATTCCTATAATTGCAACATAACAAATAAAAGATTTATTAATAACATTTCCAATGGCATTATTACAAATGATGTGAACTAAAAGGGTAAATGAAACAATGAATGCATGTGGCAAAAACAAAGAGTGCATAGATAATAAGCATGGTTGTAAAAAGAAAATTCAAGTGTGGTAGAAATCTTGAGCATTGTAAAGACAAAGATCATGTGCATGATATAGATAATGAATGCAAAGATGAAGAAGTGTGGTGGTAGAAAGAAAACTCAAGCATGGTAGAAATCTTGAACACAATAGCAAACTTGATTACAATAGAGAAAACAAATAAATTTGAGCTCTTGTAATTACATTAGAGGAAATGAGAAAATAAACTCTTGTACAAATTTTGAGCACAATGAAGGTGTTAAAATCATAAGGATCCATAATGATTTTGAATGTGACGAGGGTTTTCCATGTGATTAAAGCCATTGACAAATGGGTTCTAAAGTCATAACAAATTGTTACCACACTATTAACTTTCAATTGATTCATGAACATGGATATGTGTTTGGAACTACATGCAATATTAATAAACAAAAGGTGAATATGTTTAAACAAGGATAGCAAGAAAATAAAGTTAATACATATTGCCTGTAGTTAAAATCATGACCTACACTAACCTAATGCCTATCATCATCTTCCCGTCAAAACTTTGTCGACCTACATAAGTTTAGGTCTAGACATACCATTATTGAATTCCTTTTTGAATTATTGTGAAAGCTTTAATTTTCCTGATTAAGTTGTGGTGAAAGCCATATAGTTTTCACAAGCTTAATGTCATGTAAAACCTTGCACTGAACACCTATGAAATTCAATTGGGGGTGGTCCTAGCTCTTTTTGGAGCCTTAATGGACATAAATCTAAAGGTGGAATCACATGACTAATAGGGACACAATAGTAGGAAAGGTAATTGGTAGAGATAATCAAGGGTTGCCTTGGCTCAGTACGTGACCATGTGAATATATTTTTCACATCCAAGTTTAGTTATGTACTCTTTTTTTTCAACCCCACCCATAAAACGGAAACTGGAACAGCAAATAGGTGCGGGACTACTGGACCACCTGGACGAATCATTATGATGAGCCAACCAGAAACACTGAGCAGCAGTTAAATCATATTTATTACACTCTTTTCTGGAGGTGCACAGCGCTCATGCGCCTTTTACCGGCCACGGCAACGTAGGCAATTTTGCTGAGCCAAACCTGCATATGGTGGGTTTCCTTCATCCAATTTTATTGTGCAGGATCACATACTGAGCACGGCAGGAGATGCTCTTAGGGATCTCCACCAAGCGTCAGTGTGTGACCCTACACTGGAAATCTTTGACGAGCTTCATTAATCCAATCCAGTCAATCCAGTGGAAGACTGCCGGGAACCTTGAAAACATCCACAACCGTCTCTCGTTGGCTAGATAGTTCGATTGGTCAAAGTGGGTCCGTATTAGTAGTCTTTCACCTACTTGCAGTCCCAGTTGATGTTGGGGTTTTATTGGTGGGGTTGGAAAAAAGTTAGTAATTAAAACTTGGATGTGAGAAACATGTTTTGGAGGGTCACATACTGAGCATTGGTGGGGATGCTGTTACCCAACTCTCCAGTGGTACATCAAAAACCCATTGAAGGAATTCACTGATGTGCATCGTATATATATACGAATACATATAGAGAGAGTGTTTTCGTGAGTTATACGTATTGTATGATGAAGTATATTACGATATCGTATTCCCTTTCGTAGACTACGTCTCGGCGCTGAACCGCGCTTCTTCTCTCTTGGGTCGCGCACATGAAAACCTTGGCTTCTGCCTGCCTTGAGAAGAGTTGCTTGCAAATGGAGGAACCTGTGTGTTTGGAGAAGGAGGAGCATCATTTTTTTCAGTATCCTCCGAGTTGACAGGCTCTCCTGCGCAGATCCACCCACCCAAACAATTGGAACACCATTGTCCATGCCTTCAGCAGTGCCACAAGCCTTGGCAGTCTTGCCCCAAATCATTAAACATCCCTCAAATCATGGCCATTTGCATTGACCTGCGCTGGATTCTTCATGCCCATGTTTCAACTGATTAAATTTCTTCAGCATTTTTGTGTACTTTGGACTGAACTTGAGCCCAAGTGCGCAGAGGGGGTCAATGGAAATGCCTACTCAGTCCTCAATGAAATTTCTTGCCACTGCTGCTGTGTCAATCAAGCTTTTCATGGTATTGGTAAGAAACTTCTCCTCAAACAAATCCATCAACAATGCTGTAGAATCATCTTTCCAATCTCTCTTGGATTTGGATGGAGCTGGAGGTGCTGTGTGAGGCACAATGAACAAGGGAAGTGAAGAGCTTGAACCCATCATTATCTGGGACAGGAAACCTGGCTCTTGAGACGGTTCCATGGTGAGAAAGACAGAAGAAAATACGATTCAAAGATTTTTTTTGAGAAACACAGTGCCTGTATTGTGTGCAGTGAGAAAGACAGAAGAAAATGTGATTTAAAGATTTTTTTTGAGAAACACAGTGCCTGTACTGTGTGCAGTGAGAAAATGGCTATGGAATGCAGGCAGGTGAGCACACTGGAGCACGAAGCTGAACGGTGAACCTGTATTGTGTGCAGCGAGAAAATGGCTATGGAATGCAGGCAGGTCAGCACGCCGGAGCACGAAGCTGAACGATGAAACTCGTAGACTCGGGCACAGTGCTAAACGGAACGCCGCAGTTCGTGGGCAGGCCGGAAAGGGCGCTACAGTGGCAGGCCGACGTCGGCCGGGTGCGGCCGAGCCGATCGTCGAGATTTTCTGCCTGCCAGGTTTTGTGGCCGATGGCGGGCCGATCTGCTCCTCGAGAGGCAGTCGGCCGCACTTTTTCCCTCGTGTGCGCGACCCATCTCTCTCTCGCAAGCTAAAACCCTCGCGACGATGCCGCGCTGGTGCAGAGCTCCTCCTATTGGGATCTGATTCTGGACGGGGATCTGAACGACTTCTGCTGCAAATTCTCCGTTTGGGGTTGTGGGAAGAACGATTTCACAATTGTTTCTTTGATGCTGGAACGAGAAAACTCGAATCTTGTTAGGGTTTTGTGGGTCGGGTGGGCAGGGGGGGCGGTTCGTGGTCGTCGTGTTTTGGGGTTTAGGTTCCCCCGGAGAGAATAAGTGTCCATGGCAGGGGGAGTGTTCTCAGCTGCAGCGCTGAAGGAGTTGATAGCGAAGTATGGCAAAGTGGCACTCGGTGTGCACTTGTCTGTTTCAGCGGCGTCGATAACTGGCTGTTATGTGGCAATCAAGAACAATGTGGATGTTGGAGCCATTCTGGAGAGAGCGGGGTTGTTCAGTAGCAGCGAGAAGGAGGAGAAAGAACAAGCTGCTGCTGCTGCTGCTGCTGATCTTCAAAGGTATGAGTCTTCCTTGGCAGTGGAGGGATCAGGTGATGAGGTGCTGCTGCAAACAGATCATACAGATGTGAAGGAGAAGAATCGGATTCATGCTGCTGCGGTCTCCGGCGGTGGAGCCTTGGCCTTGGCTTTCCTTTGCAACAAAGCGCTCATTCCTGTTCGTATTCCCATCACCATCGCTCTTACACCTGCTGTTGCCAGGCTCTTGGCACTCAGAAACCTGTACAGAAGACCTTAGGGTTAGGGTTACAACAAACCCTAAGGTTTATTATTGGGTCTTTCCTTTCAGTGAGTCTTGGCCAGAAAAGACCAGCAAAATTTTATTTTTGTATTTGTTTCTGTCAGAATGAAGCAAGGGGCATTCTCCTAGAGCCCATTTTTCTCTTCCTCCTCCAAGTCCATATTGATACAGGAAAATCCTCATCAGACTCATATTTTCATGATGCTCCTACATCTAAACCCTAAACCCCAAACCAACACTTGTGGGAAATCTGCACTGCCAACCATCCTGCTCTCTCTCTCTCTGGGATGTCCTAAGCTACTAAGAGTGATAGTAATTAAACCACTAGACTTGCTCCATTCAAGCAGATGTCTCATTTTACAGTTGGAAACCAAACAGTGGAAATGACATTCTATTTGAGCTTTTTTGTAATTTTTTTCTTCTCCTGTTTGAAGCTGAAATCAAGCTGAATGCAAAGTTTAGAGAAGAACTTTTTTGGCTGTCTTGTCAGAGCTCTGAGAAGTCACATTTCCATTGTGTTGTCACAGCTCTGTTGTATGTATGTATGTATGTATTTCACTAGACTTGCTCAATCAAGCAGATGTCTGACTTTACAATCAGAAACCAAACTACAGCAGAACTGAAATTCATTTGCATTTTACAGTTTTGTCTTGTTCTGTTTGAAGTTGGAACCAAGCTGAAATGCAAGTTTCAAGAAGTGTGTTGGTTGTCTTGTCCGAGCTTTGAGAAGTGATCTTTTTGGTCTTGTGGAGCTCTGGTGTACGTATGTCTTCCATTACTCTTCTCTGGAATTTTTCCTTTGCTTCTACGCTGTGGATGTTTTGCAAAATGCCTCATCTCATGTACAAGAAAAATTGCAGTTGGTGATCCATCACCAAAAGTCCTGTGAGTATGGTTCCTTATCAATAGCATTTCTATTTGAGATCTACCACATGGTTCAAGTTCTGATTGTGCTACTTTGTTTTTCTTCTGGTCTAGGGTTTTGGAATATTGTTGGGTCTACTCCTTAGGACTCTTGTAGAGAGCACAGCCCCAGATTGTGAAAGTTGATTGTCATATTGCCAACACTCACAAACCACTTGTTGAAATTTGTAGGTTTCTAACAAGCATCAAAAGGCCAACGTTGTCCTCTGTTGTGCATGACATTAATTCAATTGAGTTTGTGCCTGTATATGCAATTTGTATTGAAAGGTAAAATTTGTTTTTTTTAACACCGTGAAAAAACAAGCAAGAAGCCTACCATTTTATTTGATTGCAATGTACTACTATGAAGAGAATCTATGCTTTTATAATACTTAAAAGAGTCAAATCCTACTACCTACTACCAATGTAAGGAACATCTTTTTGGGGTCTGCCACAAATTTTTTGATGCGATGTCATGAACTCTTTGTTGAAATTTTCAGTTGCTTCAAATTCTTGAGACGGTCATTCATGCAGCCTAACAAATATGAGTGTTGAGAGGGCTTTGAATTGGGTGGTGCAGATTGGTCCAGCAACAGATCAAAACCACCAACCTACACCAACCCCTCAACAGTCCTGATTTTCAAACCTGATTTCTTGCTAGAATATTATAATTCTTGCACATCTCATTTGTGTTTGTATTGGGTATAGGAATCAAAATGAGAACTTGTGCAACTGAGCACATGGACAAGTAAGGAAAAAAATTCATAATTATATGTATTATACAAAAATCTATAGATGTGTAGACAAATGCTTCTAGGGTGTGTGATGTGGGATGAAATAAATCACATAAACTGTCACTTGGGGTTTGGTTGATAAACCTGATTTAAACTCTGTGCAGGAAGACGGTGCTCCATGTCAACAAGGGTAATCACATCATCCAACATTCCGTACTTGAGTTCATGATCTGTGGGTGTATCTGCTCCAAGGCTTGGTGATGCATTAACCTGCAATCAAGCAAGCCCTTGTTACGGTTTTGGGTACACAATGTATTCTTCACATTCTTAGCAATACAATTCTTCACCACAAATGGATAGTTACCTACCTCAAGAAGCCAAGGCTTCAACAAGTCATCGACAAGGATGTCATAGCCGTAAAGCTCAAAGCAATGCTTGTCTTGAATCATCACATTCTGCATTGCTAATAGTGACCTAAGGATCAACATATGGATGTTGTGGAAAAGTGTATTCACGTCTTGCTCCCCATGCTTTGATATCATATGCATCTTCAAGCTGTGTAGGGACCTGCACGTTTTGTGAATGCCACCATAAATTCAAATTTTGAAATTGATTGAGAATTGATCAACAAACTAATGGGCTTATGGGGGCATGGGGGGTCTGATCACATTCTTTGTTGGAATGGATTGAAACAGACCATTTAGTACCCGTCTTGGATTTATACGCTGGTGCATGCTTCTGAATGGAAAAATTCGTGAGATGCACTAAATTGTTCACAAGTTCTTCCTTTTTTATGCTGAAGTGTGCAATTGTGAACCTTGCAAAACCCGATCGGTAAACATATGCCTGCCCAAAATCCTCAGGACTCGTTAGTTTGTGGAAATGCATCTAAAGTAGGTCATACATGTTCTTGCATTGGCATTCTCAGAAACAAAATTGAGAGAAAATAAGTATGCATTGGATGGAGAGTCTATGTACCTTCAAGGGAGCATATGCCAAAACTAACACATAGATGCGAAGGTCAAACTTTTTGCCACCAATCAAGTAAGGGTTATCAATGTAGCGTTGCACTATGTAATTCTCCACCTGTGGAATTCCTCCAAACCCATTGATCCCTTCCTCAGAGGCTTTGAGAGCATATGTATATGCACGGCCTATATGGAGCTTATAGGTCTAGGGTTTAGGGTTTATAAGGTTGGAACTTGCTTGAGGGTTTTCAACTTTCCATCGATGGTCCTTCTTCCATTCGCTGATTTGATTCAAACGTGTGAACAAGAAGATGCCCCTTCCTCGAGCTTTCCCAACAGGCTTCATGATCCAGACCCCCTGTGACATAATAAGACTTGGTTTTGAAGAGAAACAATTGACAGCGGATGTCCAAAACAAACAAAATTGGTTCTTTGTGAACTATTTCCTGTTATGAGCTTTGTTGTGAAGAGAGCCAAAGGAATTAATCCTCTCCTATTTGTGACACATTTTTCTGAAGATGTGACATGTGGTTTCAGTACTGACCACTTCTTGTAAACTTCGAGCTCCTTTCGTCTTTGAGAAATTTTGGCTCTGCTGCAGAGATTAAAAAAATGGAATAGACTGTTAGTATGTGAGCAGCTTTGAGTGAAAGTATAAGGTACTATGGAATGATCAAACCCCTGCCCATTATGTTGGGTAAGGTGCCAGGCAAGCGCTTTAGGGCAAGCTAGTCAACACACCCGACATAATGGGCAAGATCTGGGCCATTCCATGACGTTAAGGTCAGGTGGCATGTTCAACAAATATTTTGGTCACTATATGAGTGTATGATTGTCACCAGAAGATTTATGTCATATAATGTGGTCAAAGAAAATGACATAATCTGCCACTGCAGACCTCAATGTAACTGAAAATATGCCAATTGAAGATGAGTTCCTAAAGATATATTTAGCAAGAATAGGGAATGGAAAATGACTGGTGAAGTCCTCTTGAATTCCTCAACAAAGAGTCCATATTCAGCAGGCAATGCATAAGTATTTGGGAAAAAGTTGTACCTGCAATTCACAACTTATGTCAACCGTTACCATTTGACTGAAGAGAGTAGTAGCAAGTAGACACTAGACACAGTGCAACCGTGTGAATTGGGTTGTTGAGAGATCAAGCTCAATTTTAGCAGCACAAAACCAGACAAAAGAAGAAGATTGAAATCCAAACTTACTTGGCAGCCTCTGCAAGTTGGCCCTCACGCTCCAGTGTTTTTTTCATACGCTTCAGATTCTTTATTAACAAATCCTTCCGTGTCAACTGTTGTTCACCACTCCAAGTTCATGATATGTCATTGGGAATTAAGTTTTGGCAAGCAAGCAAGTTGACACACTTAAAAAGAGGCCATTACATGTAGCAAAATTGGGACTAGATGGGATCTTGGGGGGATTTAGATTTTTCTAACCTCATAATAGTTACGAAAGTGGTTGAATCTCTGCAAAATGCAATGTTGGCAATTCATTAGTCAACAATCCAGTGCTAGTTTCTTTATGTGCACCTTTATTCCAAGAAGCTTTCACATAAGCAAAAATGTACTATGGATTGGTCTAGCCACTAGGTGAACCAATCCATAGGTGTAATAATGGCACTAGGTGAACTTGTTAGGGCAAGCTAGGCAATACACCCAACAATATTCCATGACATTAAGGTCTGGGCTGGCAAAATCAACAATATTTTTTAAAAATTGATGTTCAACAGAGATTTTGGTCACCATTACAACTAGTTTATGATCATCACTGAAAGATTACATCATATAATGTGGTCAAGAAAATGACATAATTGGCCACCCCAGAGCATAATGTGCAAAGATCAAGAAATCCAAACACAAACAATGGCTTGATCATGAAAGCTTCAATCGAGGACAATGCATGAGCGAAGAAAGGAACCTTGGAAATAAAAAATTACCTGATGGTCTGCAAGATGAATATGATCGAAGAACTCATACATCCATCCCACATCAGACCAGAAGAAATCCCATTCCAACTCACTGCATGCTTCCCCCGACCCCACCACATTCCCATGCAAATGCATCAACATCCTTCTTCCATGTATGTACAATGATCAACTTTTTAGGGTTTTTGAAGCTACCCCACAAGAATAGGTAATGCATTGTTGTTGTTGACAATTTGAAACAACACCCCTATTTATCATGGAATGTTTTAGAAACAACAGCTTCCCCTTGTGTGTACCTCTCGGTTTCAACCCATCCTCGAGCTTTCAACACTTCATATATCACTGTTTGCTTCCAACAGCTTCGGAACTTGATCCTGCAAAAAGAGAGACCACTTTCATTCCCAGTTGGAAATTGAAACATGCCCCCACTTTATTCCAAACCATGAGCTGATTCTTATATGAAGAAAAATAGTCTGAAATTATATTATGTAGAACAAACAATATACCCACACACACTCAAGAGAGTGCGCTTGGGAAAACATGCACTTACGTGGTTTTGGAGGTTGGCCTTTGAGTTGCCATAGGGTGAAGTATGAGTACTTCCCTGGCCCCAGGCTATTTACTGCAGTCATACCCCATTTTTGCAAAATCCAATTCCATCAGTCAAGATTTTGAGCTCAGATATAAGGACCCAAGTGGGTGATAGAATATTTGCAGTAAGAAATTACAAGAACAAAGTAACATAAATAGGCAAACAAATGATGTACTGCAACCCATCCATGCAGTATATAGATCCCAAGCTACCCAATGCAAAACATATGTATTGCAAGCTATTAAGGAAAAAGGAGATTAATTGGAGAGAAGAACAAAACAAGCAGAGCTTCTTTTGAGGATCATACATACCTACTTCAAACCAAGCATTAGGACTCCCAAGGTGTTCACTTCCACCCTCAGTGAATCCATCCAATAAGGCACTCCATCAAAGAACCAATAAAAAGGTGGTGCTCCCTTAATGCACCACATTAGCATTTGAATCAATCTATGATAGAGGAATCCAACACAAATCATATTTGCATCAAGAATCAAACATTAAAAAAATGCAATGCTCAAACCCTAATTACAATACTATGAATTGCAACGTTCTGAGCAACATATTGTTTGCACCAGGAATGTAATCTGGATGGGACACACAAGACATATGTTATAGTAGAGTGAAGAGGGGTTATGGAATTGCTAGTGGAATGTGGTGGTTGCACTGCTTCCTGAGAGAGCAAAAAGTCTTTGGGATGGAACTCAAAAAGTCTTTAGCACAAGGATTGAAATTGCAAGGGAAACATGATAGAGAACAAGATGGGGGCACATGACTACATGATCAAATATGAGACAACAGTTGCAAATTGTCCTAAATCATCATGGATGATGATCCAGTTTGAAAGTCTCAAGAGTAATGAGTTTATGTCATTTTTAAATGCCAACAAAAAAAACATGATTCCTTGATGTTTGTCATAGATTTCAAAGCACATTGCCCTCACTTCCTATTATGGTAAACCCTAATCTTTGAGCAAGGGAGAGAACCAAAGAAAACCATGACAGCAAATTGATCAAAGTAAGAGAGAGAGGAAGAAAGCTACAGTACTACATAGATAGTGGCCACTGAGCTGCTGCTGCTGCTGCTGCTGACAAGGGACTTTTTTAGCCTTGATCTTTAGATTTCCATCTCCTCTCACTCTCTCCATTACCTTCACAACAACTTGCATCACAATTTATGTGAAATTTCAGACACAAACAAAACAAAGCCTTCTCCCTTCAATCTCTTGTTGATAGCAACTTGGGTATCATAGCTTCTTGTCCTTCAACACCAGGAGCTTGGTATTATTACAGTTTCTTGTTGGACAGGAGGAAACTGTTGCATAGTTGTTGGAATGTGGTTGCAGAGATCAAGTATATTACAATATATAGGCACCATATATATTTATCATTGGAATGAATGAAAAGGAATGAAACCACACACTTTATCTTCACACATGTGTCATGTTTGCCATGGGGAGATCTATACTTTGCTTGTAATAGAGTTATCTCTGAAAGTCACCCCTGTCTTCACCCTGTCTTTGGGCCTGCTTTCACCCCCTGTACCCTCTTTCAGTGATATCCGCAAAGTAATGAAATTTTATTTAATCTCAGTATGAAATGTTGAAACTCAGAATTTTATTCACAAGGTTCCAGAGTAATTAGGTGTAGTAATTGTATAGATAGGAGCAGTGAAAATATATGTAACAGCAGTGGAGGCGCTCAGGAAAAAGGAAGAAACTCAGTTTACTACCAAAATTGGTGGAAAACCAAGTTTGGGTCCCAGTTATTTCGTTTTGTAAAATTTTCATTCCTAGTTACACGTTTCATGGCCTATTATGCCGAAACTGGCTGTTCTTGCCCCTTAATCACTTGACTTTACGGATAACTCTAACGTGTGACCCCAAGAAAATCCCTTGGATTTATGTTGCTTACAATGGATATGTTAGATTTTTATTTGGTTTGAAAATAATATTTCCAATGAAAATTAGGTTCATTGTTTTAGTCACTTAGGTTCCATGTTGTTACGCATACCCTGGACAATCAATTGATCAGTCACTAAAAAAATGAGTTAATTTCAATGTGGAAATTAAGTCCCATTTTGAATGAAAATATTGAATTTGACATTGCATGCAAATTGAATTGAATTTGAATTGTTCATTGAAATTCAATTCAATTCAATTTAGATTTAATTGAGTTGTATTTGAATTTAATTGAACTATAATTGAATTCAATTGAATTGAATGATATTCAAATTCAATAGAAAAGAAAAGAAATGAAAATTGGTGGAAAAGTTGTTGAAAATTTGCTTGTGAATATTGTGTTGGCAAAAAAACCTTAAAAAGACACAAATCCAAAAATATGCAATTCCATGCCTCTTTACTTGGCAATGGGCTAAACAAATTCGAGTTTGGAACTACCCGAGTGATGACTATAACTTATGGAACCTAAAGTTATCCCACCTAAATCAATTTCGATGAATCATTATCACTAAAATTGGTTTTTAAAATGTGAATTTATTCTTTGATTCAATGTTAAATGTAAATACAAAATTTCATGACTAGAAACCAACCTTTTCGATATTAGTGGTACATATTACATATACATTGTTGGATTACCGTTGAACTAAATTGGGAGGTACACATTTCTAATACATCTCCACGCCAAAACCTGGGATGTATTACTACACATATTATTGTGTTTGTGGTAATATGGATCACATATTACAACACAACTATGTACTAAAATCAGACTCGTGGCTTATGCCACTCGTAATAATTCTAGTCATAGTAATTTTTGCCATTAGTCATATGACTTTTATTATTATAGTGGAAAAGTATAATCAAATAATAAACATTTATTGACTTATGAAATGTAAACACATGATTAAGCATAATAAAACCATGTTGACAATTTACTTACCTATTTATTAATATAGCTTATGAACTTTGACTAGGCTAAACCCTAATTAACAACCTAGACTAGCTTACAAAACTAAGCTATCTAAACTAGGTAGCTTAAGCCTAGGTAGCTTAGAAGCCTAAGCTAGAAACTTAGGTAGGTAGGCCTAAGTAAATAAGTAAATAAGATTCTATTTATTTTTTTGATCATAAGCCTTTTTTATTAGTTCATCATAAGTGGTACTTGCATTTTGAATATATTTAGTGCATGTATTGAATGTAAAATAATTTTTTTTTATCTACTCCTTATGTTTACAAAACTAAACTTGTTGACAAAGGATATAGGATAAATTTAATAAAAGGGAAACATTTCAACATTATCCCACATCGTCCTTTGTTTCGTACAAAAATAGTCAACTTTAACCATTATTATATTTTTCATGCTTTGTCCAAATGAAAAAAAACTAAGTTCATTTTTAAAGATTTTTTCAAAATGCACACATGTATACATTTTGGAAAAACAAAATATCAAGTATTGACTGAAAATGCATTTGAATCTTAATTACTTCATACATTTGAACAATAATGATGTCTTGAAGAATTTTCTTTTTCTTTTTCATAAAAAACTTTCTAAATAAACTTATTTAACATTAACATGGAATTATTTTGTAATTTTTAAAATAATATAAAAATAAATATTAGATTTCCCCACCTTTTAACATATAATGAATAAATAAAAGTTGTACAAATGTTGTGATTTTTTTTATTTAAAGTAAAATATGTAAATTATTGAAAATATAATATTATGTACAACATTTTAAAATTTTATATAAAGTATTAGTTACATTATGTAATTTTCATAACTATTAATCTATACACATTTTTTTTTAAATGTCAAAAATTTTATTATGAATAATAATTTTCTCATCTTATTATTAAGGTTTTTTTCAGTTCATTAAATGTGAGTTAATATAAATTATAACATTTTTCCAAGTTGTGTGGCCAAATATTTTGATAGATTAATAAATGTAAAAGTTTAATAAATAAATAAATTTGGATCAAACTCTATATTCTTGACTACCCATTATACAAAAACTTGCAAAACAATGCCATTTTGGGGTATGTGGGTTTCTTTTGAAATGCTTTGGATATTAATAAGACTACATATCATTATTTAATATCAAACAGTTTAAGGAAGATATTCATCAAAATAAACCTTCGAGCAAGAGTCCCAACTTAAATGCTTTTTGGGTGAATATTCACAATGTGGTTCCAAAAGCTTTTCAAAAATTCTATGTTATAGAAGTTTATGTAATATGTATTTTTAAAATATTATCATGGACCATTGGATCCAAATTATGTTCAATTTTGTGGATTAATTTTACAGCTTTTTTTTTAAAAAAAATCTATAATACATTGTAAAATTGACTACATCCAAACAATATATAATCTCAATGCATAATGTTTTTTTAATGCACAAGCGAAAGTTTTCAATTTGCAAATATGAAACCCTTGTCAAGGTTTTTAAATTTTGAAAATTGGTTAAACAAGGTCAATGGCACACATAGTAATTTTTTGAAATATGACTATAGTCAGGGTAGAATCATGTAATCATGAAAATGACCATAATCATAAAAATGGCATAGTTGCAATGCATATGTGATTGCATGACTAGATTAAAACACAATTGTATATGTTCAAGTCATGGATGCCATGTTTTGGCATAGTGCATGGATGTAATTTTTATATTTACATTTTACTTATTACCATAGTACTTTAGTGTATTCGACGTTAATTATATTATATCTAGAAATGTTGTAATTTTCAAAGAAAATGTTTTTGTGAAGGAAAATACATAGTCTTTCAAAATATTGAATATTTTATTATTTGACATGAAATCTTCAAAATTCATTAATTATTCTGCAAATATGTGTTGAATATGCCCTTGGATTATAATAATAAAATGTATTAAAAAAATCTTGAAAATATTATGAACCTATTGAATCATGTGTGTTTTCTACATCCCATGAATATGTTGTAAAGGTTACACTTTTCCCTAAATGAGTGTCATTAATTGAATTAAATCCATGTGAGGGCCAATGAGTCACTACCATGAAAATAAGAAGAAAAAAGGCGAGCAAAGAAGGTGACAAAAAAAGGTAAAAGCAAAAAAAGTGATTCAATTCATGGCCAATACACCAATGCTTTGCAAATTGGGTGTAAATTAAGATGAGCCACATTGAAAAACATACAAGTTGATCACAACAATTTTTAATATAATTCCTTTTCTATTTTATTTTAGTTGAAACATATTCAAAGTTTGGTTATTGATTTCAAATTCTACATTTTTCAAAGATTTAATACTTTGGTTAAATCAATTGCATGTTAATTATAAATCACATTTCTCACAACCTACTATCATTATGTATTACAACAAGGTCTCAAAAACCTTCAAATTATTATATGCATGTTATTATTTAAGAATGCATGATTCCCACTAAAATGCATTTATGTTTCATTTTTTCATGCAAGAATTACACTTTTAGGTTTAATGGTCTATTAAATAATAAATAAATTATGTTTTAAAACATGAAGTTACATTTACAATTCAAGTTCTTGACCTACACCTCATGATTGCAATGTGTGAAAGTCTTAGATTTCAACATTTGGTTTCATATGAAAAGAACATGTCTCAGTGTATTTTAATCCACTAAATCACATTCTATTTCCATACATTCTTTAATAGATTTGATATTGTTTAATTTCCATAATTTTCATGATTCCAACATGTGGTAATATTGAATTGTTTAATTGACGGTAGCTTTTGGTTTGTATTGAAATTCAAAATTACAAATAAACTAATATGAAATTCCAATATAATTCAACTACATATATAATTTAATAATCGTTGTAATAAAAATTAAAAATATTATAATCATTTTACATTAATAAATTTTTAAAATTAAATCACATAAAAAAATATAAATAATTATTCTAATAAATTCCAACTTAATTTTGTCATATTTGAATGGAATATTATTTGGATTTTCTCATCATTCAACTTTTAAATGTGTGTATAAAAGAATCAATGAAAAGGTCACAAATTTAATCCATTATGAGTACATAGAGGGATCATTTTTATTCAATAAAAAACTTATGCAAAAGTCTTTCAATATATTTATGATAGAAAAATTTGAATTGTCAAAACATGCCACTATCCTAAAAGAATGTAATTACTAACCACTTATTTTGTCACAAGAGATGTATGAAGTTATTTTAGCTCATTTATTCATATTATGTACACAATTGTGTAACAATTATCAAATGGCATTTCACAAATATAATGTCTTGTAGACATTCATAAATCTTCATTCAATTTTGTTAAATTTTGATTTTACATGACAACCAAATGTAAACTATGGATTTCAAAAAAATGTCTCTTCATCCATTATATTATCACTTTTCTTTTGTATTATTGAATCTTCAAATTGTTTTATCATATGTTTCATTTTGTTTAAATAAATTGACATATAGGTAATTTTCAAAATGTTTATGTTTTTTTCCTCTTTTAAAAAACAAATATCCATGTCATTTGAAACATGTTTGTAAAGGTATAAGTGGGTTGATACACACATAATGATGTGAACCCACTTAATACAAGTAAGTGCAAACCACAATGAAGGAGAAGAAACTATGTGCAAGCCCAAACATAGAAAACTCATAACAAAAAATGTTTCACCATAATCAAAATCTTTATGGTAAAAACATATATATAATATCTTTAACTTTGTAGTCAACCTTCATTCTTATTTTGTGTTTGAAACACATTTTCATTGAATCATTATCAGATTCATTACATCTTTTCACATTTGCTCCCTCTTGTCGTTTATACATACAACTCCTACATAATATTTACATAATTGCAAGAAATCTCACAAATTTGTATAAATTCTGATTTATGAAAAAAAAAAAGAATTGGGAGAAATAAAAAGGATATTGAGGACCATGAACAATATTGAAACAACTCCATTGTGTTGTTTCCACATTCTGAACACAAAGGCATTTTCCCATTATCATTTTTTGCTTTAACATATGTTCCTTTAACAATAATCTTTTCAACAATTTCAACATATTCATAATAATGATATGATATAATCATCACAAGTGTCCCATCCCACAATCTCATGATGGAAATCAAATGAAAATCATTCTTTTGTGAGTTTGTACATTTTGCACATGTATGTTGTGCATTTAAAACATGGATGATACACATATGAATAGGATGAAATGTTTCATGTGCAAAATGTATGAACCCATGAAATAATGATTTTAGCACAATTTACATCACCAAATTGTGGGATGTGAAGTTTGTGACGATGTGTATTGAAAATTCATTTAAATCTAAATTGACTTGAATTGGATTCAAATTCCTAATTTGGATTCAATTCAACTAAATTCAATTCAACAATTGGATTAAGTTCAATTAAATTAACATTCAATTGAAGATACATGAGATGCAAATGGATGGAAAAGGTATTGAAAATATACTTCTGAATATTGTGTTGGGAAAGAAAACTTTAAGCAAACACAAATCCAAAAGAACACAATTTTGTGTTTCTTCCCTTGGGAATGCACTAAACAAATTTTCGTTTGGAATTGTCCTACTAACAATGATGACTTATGACTTATGGAACCTCAAGTTGTCCTACTTAAACCAGTTTCAACAAATCTTATCCCCCTCCTAGTTCTAACACGAAGTGAAATTTCAAGCCACATTTAACAACATAAAAGAAAAACATATTTTTAATTTAAAAATATATATACCCCATCAAAATTCAACAAAACTTTTTTATCCCCTCCTAAGTTCCAAGTTGAACTTCCAACACTAACAAAACTTCAAGTCACATTTAATGCCCAAAAAAATTAACAATATATTTTTAATTAATAATAATTCCCATTTATGTGGAGGTCATTCAATGAAGGTCTTATAAGCAATGTTTTTTTGGGACAAATTTTTTTCTATTATCAAAAAGTGGTATTTTTTGGGGGTTTTCCTAGCGTAAATTCAACTAATTTTGATTTTTTTCGGGAATTGTTTTCCCAAATTGTTGATATCACAAAAGTTGAAAAGAAAAAACCCTTTTTAAAAGCTTGAAAAATCAACCTTTTTTCTTTAAGAAAAAAGATATTGCTATTTGTAAAACACCTATGTAGGTACCGGTGTTGGCCAAGTACCCTAATGGACCTAGTTACCCAAGCCTAATTCTGATCTAATTCTAAGAACCTAATTAAAACCAGGTCTCGGTTTTTGATTATGGTGGACCCAAAACTGCATTGTTAGGATCCGATTATTGAATTGGGTGGGAATTGAGCTACAAGCAAGGTAAGTTGTGTATAAAAACATTCATGGTTTTCTTACTTGTCACCTTGTTCATTCGTTAACTTTCTTTTTTGTTTTTGTTGTAGGGATGGTTGTGGTGATGGCAATGGTGGTGATGGTAAAATCTTCTTCTTGTGAGTTTTCTCATCCTTTTTATCACCTTGCTCATCATCTTTTTCCTCATGACTTTTGCTCCATTTATGTAATAACTCCAAAATATGGAACTTTTTTTCTATTTTTCAAAGGAGTTCATTTTTTGGTATAGCCAACTCACTAAGACCAAAAAATGGATTCTTTAAAAAGGACATGCAATTATTATTTTTTTGGCATTTTTTTTTCAAGTCCAGTTTGTAGTCTTGTAACTTGGCAGAAGACCGAAAGCTCACAAGACCAAAAAGTGTGCTCAATAAACACACACACACACACACACACAGGGAAGTTGTTAGCACTATCCCCAAGTTATGTGCACACCTTACAATTTGCACCTGCCTCATGGTGGGGCTCAAACCATTTTCCCTTCCAACTTCCCATCACATACATTAGAACAAAATGTTTCAGGTATCCCAAAATATTCAAATATATTTCAGAACTTCAAATACTTCACCTTCAACATCCAATGTTTATCATGGAGTAGTAGTTATTGTTGATTGATATTATTTACATCACCCCTAGGATCACCACCATGCCCACTCATATGGGTTCAAAGAACTCAATTTAACTCTTGCTCTCTCCACTGCATTGCACAAAAAAAGCAATGAATAAAACATTTCTTACAATCAAATGTTTCATTGCAAAACTCTCTCCATCCATTGTTGGATAGCCATGTCCACCCTACGATTGATCACCCAACACACGCAGTCATGAGGCTTTTCAAAAACAACTTTAATTTATTTGGACATGGGTTTTTTTAAAGGCAAATCATACACACAGAATATGTCATCAAAAAAGGAGAAAGAAAAAAGGATGGTGTGCCAACTCAGACTAGTTCTGAAAGAATATAATCCATGACAGCTAACATGGGCTTGGCAGTACCTACCATTCCACCAACCTAACACTAAGTCTAGTCTACACAGCTAATGGACTCGTTAGACATTCAGAAAGACTCTATTTTATTCACTTGGATTGTGTCTTCTACTGAGTAATAATCCACGGGAGTTACAAAAGGAGTTCTGAGTGCTAAGTCACACACCCTCTGTGTAATTCCATGATGACAGTGATAAGAGAATATAATGCCAAGAGTAATATGAAAGTCATCAGGATGAGCAATGAGAATATCCTTGGCATGCAGAACTTTGTGTAAATGATCATCCTTCTTACCTCAATGGGGAAGAAAATGCCAAGAATGTAACACCGCTTGCCCAGTCTGACATTGGACACATCCAGTCTTCAATTAGATTTCTTCATCCAGATCAACAGCATTTGCCAGACAAAACTTTAGGGCCAGCTGACTGATCTTGGATGAACTTGGGACTTCCAACTCTTTCCCCTTAGGAATGAAAACTTTCTCAGGCTTTTTTAAGAGCCTGGGTCTAATAGGGAAGAAAAAACAACAATGCATAAAACCTCAGATTCCAAGCTTAGGTTGTGTATTCAACATTTTTAGATAAATTAAGGCCTCTACTAAGAAACACAGCCAAGAAATTCAATTCTATGTAGTAAGCAGGGATCTTCAACAAAATATTCCACGTATTTGCAGAGAAAAGACAGATAAGACAGGTAAGACAAATGTTGACCCCACAACAAAAGAATACACTTCATGCACCTTCACTTTGATACCCAATGAGACTGTTATTAAAACCAGGAATCAACCAACCTGCTTGGCTTGAATGGAAGCCAAGGCAAAGAATATGAGTTTTGTACAGCTCGCAAATTCATTGTTCTCAAGGTGGATGGACCACTACCCAGTCTGGCATATAGCACAAATGCCATGTGCTTCTTCACCTCACACCTAAAAGCCACAAACTTCCTGCACAGCAACAAATCCCAAATGAGTGAAAACCATAAAACGAATGGTTGCATGAGAATCCCTCAAATGACCAAAGGTGCAAGAACTGAACCCATTGTAAATTTTCCTTTTCATCTCTACAACACTGCACCAGATCCCTAAACCCATGTTCAGACAATGAAGTCACAGTAAACCAGAAATATTCAGCAGGCCAATGTGCTGCTCACCATTTTGAAGAAAGCCGGTGATGCGAGCAGATATAGCTGCAGCAGGCATGTGAAACTGATAGGTGTTCTAACTCACTCAAGACACTGGTGTACAAAAATGCAGCTATGAACTTCATAGCTTCACAGACAATCAAAGCACTTCCACCATGATGCTTTCCCAATGTTGTACAGGACAGGAAGCATCTGGGACTAAGAAAAAAGAATGCAGCATGGGGCCAATACCCAGAATAAATTTAAAATGGCATTCTAATGAAGTATCTACTTAAATCCATCTCAATCTCTCTAACGTATTCATCACTAAAATTAAAGAGCTTCTTTCAGTTTCCATATTTCCACCACTGCCTGAATGGAAGGCTTTCCTTCCTGGACATAGTCAAAGCTGTACCCTTCTCCTGTGTGGTCCTCTCATCAAATTGCTCTCCTCTCAAATCCTGCAAAACCTGTCTGATCCACTTCTTCTTGTCGTCCAACCCAGCCAAGTGCACCATAAAATCTCCTCTGGCATGAACTCCTGCAGTCAAAAAAACACAGGAATTCAGTAATTGTGATGAGAATATCCCAGAAAGTGCTATAAATCCCAATCCAGCCCATATTTTTTCTTCACTATCAAAAACTCTCAGCCCAATACTCCAAGATTTCATACCATTTTTCTGTCTACAGAAGATCATCTAACATTACACCTATGAGATTGCAGAGAAAACCTCCACAATAGCACTTTGAAGATAATATGACAGTGAGTGCAGCCATAACCTTGTGAGATCCACTCACAAAGTGTCAGACCATCACCTTCATCATGAATAGCAGTGATGAGCTGCAATGACTCCCTACTGACTTCATCAGCTACCAGCAGTGAGTGCATAAGCAAATTTTGGGCAAGATCATTGTACAAGCATCTGCTTCCTGGGTTTCTAGAAGCAACAGAATGTTTGTCTAATATCAATTCAAAATGCATCAATAACCTTGCCAAACTGATTTGGTTGCAGTAAGCAGCCGATGGCAGCTCCTCCAGGAAGGTCTCCATAAGTTGGAGTTGAAGAGACATTGCATCCTTGGAATTCGTACATGCTGGTTTCTCTCATTTTCAGGCATGCTTCTGATGAGGTACTTGAGAGCACCGTTATCCCCACTTTTGGATTGCCCAAATGGCTTAACAAAGTCTGTCTGGTTCCACCAGCGGTCTAGAAACTGCCTGCTCCATTCTGAATTCCGGAAAAAGAACATGCCTGCACAATAGAGTATTTTAGCAAGCTTGAAGACAGCCTGATGGCAATTGAAGTGTCTCCAGAGTCCTTGCTATTTTACAAAAACTGGAGCAGGGAAACAGAAATGTACCTGCATTCACACCTGTCACATCCTCAGAGACAATGAAATCCGGCATGTTGTCAAACTCTGCATCTCCCACAACCGAGTATATAATATCCTCCTGTGGCAATACAAACACAACAAGTTCTTGGGTTCGATTCTTGGAATGAGTCAGATGCTCAAAATGCTCAAGTCACTTGTCTCCTTGGATAAAACACCAACTACTTCCTTCTGTCACAAGAGTAGCAAACATAAAGAAATAAACTGCTGTTTTGAGGTTTTGGACTCACCAGTGCTATTGTGGGGTTGGTTATCACAGAGTCCTGTAACAACAATAAGAAGTTCACCACAGAAAAAATCTCAATTAGTGTGTTGACATTTGTTTTCAAACCTAATAAGAAGTTGCTGACTCTTGTGTAACATCTTCAGCTAAACAACCCCTCTAGTCCTTGAGACAGACATGCCACAATGCAATAATGTAGAACATCCAGATTGATCAAAATTACATTTCACATAGGTACAAATGATGCTTGACTCAAGAACTCCACCTTATGGTTGGAAAAGGAAAATCCCTCACTGTGTTCTATCATAACAATGCTGGCAACATCAATAAAAGAACTGAAGGTCACAGAGCCTGCATTGTAGAAGAAGAAGGGAAGGGCTGGGAGAACATACTGCATCATTCCAGAAAACCCAATCGTAGGCAGATAAGTGTGTCTTAACAGCCAGAATCTTGCTCCAGCTTGGAGGCCTGTCCTTATCAAGAGTGCCACTGGCATCGATGAATTGGTAGCCGTGTCTCTCAACATACCTCTTCCTGTTTGGGGTGATCAACTCCATCATTCCTTCAAAAGATCGTTGTGGAATGGTTGTCAAGCCATCTGAGCATGTGACCAATGCAAACCTGTTGTGATGTGGATGATGCTGATGATACTGATTCTTGTTGTTGTATGGCCAGCTCTTTCTCAGCTCTATACATTGCCTTCCCAGCTCATTGGCTCTTGTCAGCAACAATCCAGGGCCATAGAAACAGAGGAAACACAGCAGCAACAGGCTCCCGATCAGCAATAAGAGAGCTCGCAGCAGTCTTACCGATGAGCTCCACCAGTATCTGAACTCCGTGTCTTCCTTCCACGATGATTCCAAACAATGCAGAGCCGCCATAGGGATAACGCTCCGTTCAAGACTGTGCGAGAAACGATCCCCTGAAATCACGTCGCTGGTTAAGGAAAACGGATCACTGACAGAATCGCATGCACAATAATGATGATGATGATGATGAGAATGATGTTTCCGCTCTTCCTCTGTCACTTTGTATCCTCTTTCTCTAAAATGCTTTCCGTTTGTTGCAACGATAATGCAGAGTACAGATTTGCAGAAAACCGGAAGAGAGGAAGAAGAAAAAGCTTACTTATAGCATCATGAAGAAGCTCGCAACAAACGCCAAGAGATAGGTATATTGTGCACAACACATCAACAGTTTTTCTCCTCCTTCCGATGCTCTTCTTTCACCGCTTTTCTTGATTTCTTTTGCCGTAGTACTTGGAGACGGTAGCCAGTCGAACGAAGAAGTTCATCAGGCAACGACAACAACTTCTTCTTCTTCTCGTCTGTCTGTCTGTCTGTCTGTCTGGAGGAAGAAGACGACGACGGAAGAAGAAGAAGAAAAACAACAACAACAAAAATCTTCCACAAAGTAAGCACAAAAATCCAAGCACTTTCTTTCCTTCGTTTTGCAAAGTTTCTGAAAACCAAACCGACGGCAGAAACGCACTACTGAAAATGCAGAAAAATGCAGACAACTCCAGCTTCCTCCTCCTCCTCCCACTCTCTCCTCGCAATGAAACCAGCCCAAAAAACAAAAAAACAAAAGCCCACTAAATCTGGAACAAGAACTACATTCTCATACATCAACAAAACACAATTTTTAAAAATGAAAAAAAGAAGAAAAAAAATCCAAGAATCTGCCAAGGAAGACAGATCTCGCCTTCCTGCGACCGTCCGTACTTTGTTCCTGATTTCTCGTGTGTGCGGGTGGGTTTGCGAACACAAGAGACGCGCAAGCGCGCGGGGACGCACACGCGCGCAAAAGGACAGAAACGAGATCATCGGTCGCGCGGCGTGTTGCAACGGTAGTGTCGGGACTAGACTTTCCCCTAGTTTCCGACCTTCTCACCTACCCTACGTACCCACCTACTTTCCTACCTACCTACCTTTCAAATTAGTTTTCCTACCTTATTTTACCTCCTATACCTATGAATAAGCCTACAATCATAGGCCCCTATAGGTACCTACAAATTAGTAGGCACCCACTATAGGGCTAGCTAGCTAGCTAGGCATCATGGGGTCACCCGGAAAGCATGTATAGGTCCTATACAAGGGTAGTGCTGGGACTTCACTTTCCCCTAGTTTCTAACCTTATCACCTACCTATGTACCTACCTACCTATCTACCTTTCTGGCTACTTTTCCTACCTTCTCTTACCTCCTGTACCTATGAACAAGCCTACAATCATAGGCCCTGATAGGTATCTACAAATTAGTAGACACCTATGGTAGGGCTAGGTAGGTAGGAACCAGGGGGGTCACCTGGAAGGCCTATACGTAGGTGCTAGCCGATATTTTGAAGGCCCGTTTCGTAGACCCTTTACTTTGTACTGTACTTAGTATGTTACTAGCTTTTTAGGTGGTACCTACCTACTAGATATTCTAGTCTCAGAATAACATTCCTCGTGACCTATAATTAATTAATTAATTAATTAATTAAAATTATTTTATTAGTTTATTATTTACTTTATTTACTTTATTTATATGTAATCATGATTTAGGAGAGATTCTGGCTAGAAATAATAATATGACCTACAAAGTTCCTAACGATGTGGCAGAATCTGTCTTGTGGCTGTAATGCCCTGCTCCCAGGCTGTAAATGCCTACTTGTAGGTGTAAGGATCCCAAGGAGTAGGTGTAGGAACCGTCCCCTCCAACTCCTCATGATCTATCCAGGTACCCACCTTCTTGTCAGATTTGGTAGAAATTAATTTTAAAAATCAGATGAAGAGAATTCTCAGAAATTTCCTTAAGAATTTTGATGAATTATATTAAAATTTGTAATCTGTATACATGATTTTTTTTTTTTAAGTTTTAAATTGGAGCAATGAAAATGTGAAAATTGGTCCATTTTATCTAATTACATTTTACCCCCCCCCCCCCACCCCCCCTCCGCCCAAAAAGATTCAAGTCATCGACCAAGTTCACAATACAAGTCGCCTGATCTTTTGCAACCTTGCACATGCATAGAACAACTATGCTCCTCAACTATTTGCCCATATTTCATTGAAAGGAGAAAGAGATAGCTATAACCAAAAAGAAAATAGTGGAAACAAAATTAAATCTAATCCAAATTTGGCATTATACCCTAACTCTTGAATAGTCTCAAAACATCTTATGAAACAAGTATAATGATGAAAAAATAATGAACAAGAGGAAAAATCAAAATCAAAGTACCTATTTGAAAACCCATGTGCCAAACCCTAAAAACTCCAATTTCAAGTGTTGAAATGACCTCATAACCTAAAATTAATTGATTTCAAAGCTTGCTTGCCAAATCTAACCATCCCATATGGTACATCATGCTTACATTCATATAACCTTTGCCTCTAGTTAGCTTTCCCATGGGTAAAGCCTATAGGTGAGAGGCATTCCCAAAATGTGGGGCCAAACTTGAACTATTTCTTAGGCCCCTTATTTGAAAATGCCCTTTGCCTAAAGCTTTACCTTACATTTTTATGTGCTATGAAATATGAAATGTCCACCATGGTATGTATCTAGCAAGAATATTCCATTCATCCAAGGTTTTCATTTATTTTTATTTTTCACTTTTCATCCATTAAGACAATTTTCATCCATAAGTTGGATGTAAAATTACATTCATCTATTCAGGATCTTTTTTTTGAATTGTTTGTTGGAAAATAGCTCCACAAAAAGAAATTTATTTTTTAATTGTTCGTTGGCAAACACCTCCATAGGCAAAAAAATCCAAATTTTTGAACTATCCATTGGCAAACACCTCCACACAAAAAAAATTCAGATTTTCCAAGCTATTCATTGGTGAACAACCTCATAGAGACAATTGAAATCGAAGTTGATTGCTCACAACTAGCAAGGAAGGTAACATTATTTGAAAAATTGAATCTTATCCATACAAAGTTAGAATGCAATACCATTTGTGGCATTGAGTTCCACAATAGAATATTTACATGTGTGCAATGTTATAGCCAACTTTGGAGACAATTTTTTTTCTAGTGAATTGTGTGGTTTGTATGTGAGACATGTTAGCAACCCTATTTTGAGTTTTTTTTTCCATTTTTTCCAAGTAAGCACCCATTCCCATTACTAATAAGTGTTAGAGTGTCATGTCATCAAATAACGAAGAAATATTCCTTAGTAGTTCTTGTTTGACACCTAAGTTGCCCAAAATATAAAATTAAGGTTTAGTGGAGGGTAGATTGTAATTTTTGACATGCTAGTCATTATTGTTGGATGAGATTGGGCTAATGACTAATAAACCTTTGTGGTGGTCAAATCAAGTTGATGGTTGGTGGACCACATTTGTTGTTTCCATAGCTGTGAAACTTCAAGTATGTTTAGCCTTGTGGAATGTGTTGGTGGATGGAAGTGCCTTAGCCAAACATGTGTAGCATCCCTTGGTTTAAAATTTGAGAATTCTAATTTATGGGTTGAAGTGCAAAATATTCAATTCATGTCATTAGGTTTAACAAGAGCTCACAAATGCAGTTCAACTTTTGGTTTTAGTGGTTTTAGGGTTTGGATACTCAAGGTTAAAATTTGAACAGCCAAGTTAGGGTTAAGATTCACCATGTATTATCATGTGTCACTATCACACGATTTAATTACAAGGAGTAGGTTCATTAATGGATTTATTGGGGGTGGAAGCATGGTAAATAATATAAAAAAAGTTGACAAAAAATTATTAAGTTTAAAAAGAGACAATTTTTCATGAAAACACAAGAAAGTAGATTCAATTTTTACTTAAATTTCATCTTGAAACTATTAAGCCCTCAATTAGGTTTATTGTAAATCAATTACAAAATTTCAAAAACTTTGGAATAATAAAAATAAGGAATAAATATTTTTGAAATTGACTGGTCAATATGGTGTTCAAAATTTTTTTGTTAGAAAATTTAATGAAATATACATGTATGAAATTATAGCATAAAGATCATTATATATTCAAGGGCATCACCAAAAAACAAATCTACTTTAAATATATTTAACACATACTTGAATCAAATGTTACACTGTAAAAAGTAGGTTTAGGTACTTGCATTTAGAAAAGTCTAGTTGAAACCTACTTTTATAATGCAAAATTCAAAAATTCATTTGTAATATTGAAGAAGTATCTTGCTATTTATCATTCAACTAAAAAAATTGAATGTATAACAATTTTGTGATGGGTTTTGGTTTTACTTTTTGTTCATTTGACAAATAGACTAGCAAATACTTTTAGTTGTACACTTTACCATGTTTTTGCCCTTGGATGGGGGTGGTGAAGTTTAGACCGCCCACGCCATTTGCATTTTCATCTCATGAGGATTCCTCATATTCAAAAATAGATTTATTTTCATACTCGATTTTTGCATCGTTATTTTGGGGTATGGAAAACATATATGGCACATCCAGGGGACCATGCCAATATTCAAGGGCAACGAGCATCATCAAATTGGATGATTTCATTCAAGAGTTCGAGACATGGTGTGGATATGTACCAACTATGAAATCCCAAGTTGCTTACTTTTTTTTTCACATGGAAAGGTTTATTCCAACATTTGGAGGGGCCACCCATCGATGATTACCATGAGTTTTGTCAAATCCATGAAATTGAGATTGAAGATTGGCATTGGTATTGGTCATGCAACTATTTTTTTATTACACAGGGAAAACTTTTTCTTTTACTAGTGTAATTGCATTGAGTAGTCATTCCTCACTAGAACCACAACTCCTTTTGTTGATGCTAATTGCCACTACTAACATTCCTTCCATGAGTTGGCAATGGGTTTTACTCATTTTCAACCCTATCACAAAATATTTTAGGGAATTACGAACCAATTATCAAGGAGTGGGGACCAAAAAACTTTGCATTTTGAAAAAGTTTCAATGTAAACCCCATGAGAGTTTGTGAGAGGCATATGTTTCGATGTAATAATTGGTGAATGTGACTCAAGGAGTTACAGAGGCCCATGCATTCCAATTATAGTATGGTATTCTGGACAAAAATCTTAAGTAACGTGTGTAGGACATCATGTTGAATTAACCCACATAATCAACCTTAGTATGAGTGTTCCAAGTTTTGAAATGCATTAAGAAAAACATGATTAAAAAAAGGTGGTAACCCTCACGTACATCAAAGGTAACCAAAGTCCTCTTTAACACCTTTGACCTAGTTGGCACATGGTTAGCCAAACAAGGGTGCAGCACAAAAAGGCAATGGGTTTAACATGAACCCAATGGTGGTTACTCATCATATTTTGTGGAATAATGGGGGTTGGATAAAATTTGGAAGCATGATGGGTTTCATTGGAAAAAGGATTTCTTTAATCCTTTCCAAGCCACTACCACCAACCTTGACCTTAGTCAACCTTGTTTTCATTACAAGGTTTATGGTATGACACAAATCATTGTTTCACATTACATTTCGATAGACCAATGCCAAGCGAAAAATGCAAGGAAATTTCAAGGTTCTAACAAGGGCTAAAAAGGGAAAGGTGTGGACAACAATGGGTTGGCCACCAAGCCAACTCTGAACAAGACCAACACCATGGAAACATGATTCATGTGGTTGGAGGCTTTGGTGGCAATTATGGCATCAAGTAAGGTGGCAAAAATGAAAACCAATGTGCATGTGTCAGGGATGCCTTGAGATCAAAGAGACAAATCATCTTTAGGTTCACATTTAGAATTTTTTGTGGGGTCAAATTTTTAGGGCCATTGATTCTAGATGATGGCATTCTAAAAATTCTTGGGGATCATGTTTCAAAGGTGGTTGGTGATGGAAACCTAATCAAGGTTTCAATAACAACATTGATGACTAGGGAAAATGCTTATTTGCCAGAACCACAAGGTGCTAATGAGAAGCTAAACTCTCAATGTGAAAAGGCTTAGCACCATGTTCACCTATCACAATCCTTTAGGTTAGTGAACACAATTTCCAACCTTATGGGGGGTTCTACTTTTGGTGGTGCATCAATTACAACTAGGAGGATGTTTATTTCCACCTCTGAAACAAAAACACCAATTAGTTTGTTGAAGGCGGTAACAATAATATGTTAAACATCATTAATTTTTGCCACAACTTTGGATATGCTTGATTTTCAACGTTTAACAACAATGTTTTGTTTGGTGGTCACATTATGTGAAGATGAAAATACAATAGGGATGTTAACTACACCAATTGATGAATTAAAACTTGTAACAACACCTCATATGTTCTTAGAACCAATTGGCTATTTTATCTGAAGGTGCCACCTTAGCATGCAACAATAGCCAAATTTTAGGAATTCCCAACACTACCACCCATTGATTAGGCAAGTGTTCTTCACAGTGTGTTGTGGTACATAATGAGGATGGAGTTTTTCAATCGAAGGGGGTATTGGGACAATGTTATTGACCCCAAAGGATTTTGTTGGATTTAGGTGTTCAACTTTTGATGTTGGGTAAAGTACTAGAAGAAGGTCTAGGTTTGATTAATGTTGATTTGAAGCCATGCCCATACTAGATTTTGACGTCAATGGACAAATAAAAAATAATTTGGGGATTGACCAAACATAAAGTTGTCATCCATGTTAACCCCACCAAACCCACGAATTACACCATAATGTCATGTAGTGGTCCTGCATCATGTTGTCCTGCCGTCATGCGTCCTACGTCCTGATGTCCTACGCCCCTACGTCCTACCGCCCTACGCCTTTTTGTCTTGCGTCCTGCCGCCTTGCTGTCCTACGTCCTGCCTTTTCATCCAACATCTATTTAACTTCCGTGCAATATTTGTGTGTCACGGGTCATTCCCAACAACGCACTTTATTCTTCAAATTATACGTTGTGTTAGGATTTTGTAGTTAGTGCTGTGTACTATCACAACATTTTAGGGCATGGGACAACACCATGTCTTCGGATGATGAGAGCACTACCGCTAGGCCAGAGCTCAGGTATCAGCTACGAAGTAACACACAATATTTTGAGCCAATTTCTTTAAGCTCACGAGCATCACGACAATACCATCAAGTGTCTACAGCACCATCGTCGTCTAGTACAACTCCTACCAGGAATTCAGGCTCAGGTTACACTACATCAACGGTACATCATAGTCCATTTGGAGGGGCTCATCAGTGGACTACGCCTGTTTGTTGCACCTACTTTTGCACCATCACCGTATATTCCATTGCAAGCTGTGACTTCAGCACCCATATACACTATGGAGGTGAGTAGTTCCTCTGGGAGAATTGAGAAGTTCAGCGGAAGGCCATGTACTATTTCTTTGAGGGAGTTCAAGGCAACCTTCTCAACTGTGGTTTGTGAATTGGAGCTCAAGTACGGCATTAATTACACCGAGGCATTTGCATTCAAACAATTGGCTCGTTATGTGCATTATGAGGCACTAGATGTCTATGAGCAACATTCTGCAAGGATTTTGGGTGTCACCTAGATTCCCAATCCAGCGTACGCCATAGCCATCGCCACCGCCTCTCAAACTGCATTGCAAGCTGCAATTGCTCATCACGGGACTATGTTAAATAATCCAGACCCAATACCTACCTCAGTAAACCTTTCTCCTCAACAACTCATTGTTGCTACTGCAAACATTCCTCCCACAACGGATGCGCCAGCTTTTGCTAATCCAGTGGGGGAATTCTTTCGAATTCTTGAGCTGGAATTTCCAGTCAAAAGTTTTGAAAAAATTCTGCAGCTTGCCACCTTCTCTCAACAGAAGGATGAAACCCTCAAGATGCTTTACAGGAGGCTTCTCAAACTCAAAGAGGACACCCAGAGCATCACCGACTTGGAAGCTGCCCACCGGTATCTTCGTTCGTTGGAAAGTACTCTAACACTCCACGCGCAGGTTTTGCAACGGGTCTTTTCAGAATTTGGAGATTCATACACTTTGCTGGATGTGTACAACATTTCCGAAAAGTTGGAACTGGCTCATGCACACTATGAGGCCAGTACTATGAGGCCTCCATCACATTCAAGGCCTCAGCCTACACAAGCTACGCCAACTAAATCATCACATTCTTCTTCAAGGACTAAAGCGGTGCACACGGCTACACCCATCCTACCTTCTTGCAACTACTGTGGCAATCCTGCCCACAAAGCTAGTGAGTGCAACATTCCTT
>Ga0116231_10003395_pt1 | contig 33136 bp, 28 predicted proteins | sample S1TSphgellanicum_2_FD_89695 | JGI IMG/M metagenome (GOLD analysis project Ga0116231, IMG submission 89695) | Host-associated microbial communities from peat moss isolated from Minnesota, USA - S1T2_Fd - Sphagnum magellanicum MG | ecosystem: Host-associated > Plants > Peat moss > Unclassified... | reverse complement strand
TTACCTACATCTATTGACAAATTGACTGCCCTTCAATCATTGAATTTGTCCGGGTGCTCGAAGTTGAAGGAGTTACCTACATCTATTGACAAATTGACTGCCCTTCAATCATTGAATTTGTCACGGTGCTCAGAGTTGAAGGAGTTACCTACATCTATTGACAAATTGACTGCCCTTCAATCATTGGATTTGTCAGGGTGCTCGGAGTTGAAGGAGTTACCTACATCTATTGACAAATTGACTCCCCTTTAATGGTTTTATTTATCAGGGTGCTCGAAGTTGAAGGAGTTACCTACATCTATTGACAAATTGACTGCCCTTCAATCATTGAATTTGTCACGGTGCTCAGAGTTGAAGGAGTTACCTACATCTATTAACAAATTGACTGCCCTTCAATCATTGAATTTGTCACGGTGCTCAGAGTTGAAGGAGTTACCTACATCTATTGACAAATTGACTGCCCTTCAATCATTGAATTTGTCAGGGTGCAGGGAGTTGAAAGAGTTACCTACATCTATTGACAAATTGACTAGCCTTGAAAAGTTGGATTTGTCAGGGTGCTCGGAGTTGAAGGAGTTACCTACATCAATTGACAAATTAACTGCCCTTCAATCATTAAATTTGTCAGGGTGTCGGAGTTGAAGGAATTACCTACATTTATTGACAAATTGACTACCCTACAATCATTGAATTTATCAGGGTGCTAAGAGTTGAAGGAGTTACCTACATCTTTTGACAAATTAATTAGCCTTGAAGAGTTGGATTTGTCACGGTGTTCAGAGTTGAAGGAGTTACCTACATCTATTGACAAATTGACTACCCTTCAATCATTGAATTTGTCAAGGTGCTCGGAGTCGAAGGAGTTACCTACATCTATTAGCAAATGGACTGCCTTTCCATCATTGAATTTGTTAGGGTGCTCGGAATTGAAAGAATTACCTACATCTATTAACAAATTGACTGCCCTTCAATCATTGAATTTGTCAGGGTGCTCGGAGTTGAAGGAGTTACCTTCATCTATTGACAAATTGACTGCCCTTCAATCATTGAATTTGTTAGGGTGCTCGAAGTTGAAGGAATTACCTACATCTATTGACAAATTGACTACCCTTTAGTGGTTAGATTTGTTAGGGTGCTCGGAGTTGAAGGAATTACCTACATCTATAGACAAATTGACTGCCCTTCAGTGGTTGTATTTATCAAGGTGCTCGAAGTTGAAAGAGTTACCTACATCTATTGACAAATTGACTGCCTTTTAATGGTTGCATTTGTCAAGGTGCTCAAAGTTGAAGGAGTTATCTACATCTATTAACAAATTAATTGCCCTTCAATCATTGAATTTGTCAAGGTGCTCAGAGTCGAAGGAGTTATCTACATCTATTGACAAATTGATTGGCCTTGAAAAATTGGATTTGTTAACATGCCCAAAGTTGAAGGAGTTACCTACATCTATTGACAAATTAATTGGCCTTCAAAAGTTGGATTTGTCAAGGTGCTTGGAGTTGAAGGAGTTACCTACATCTATTAATAAATTGACTACCCTTCAATCATTAAATTTGTCTAGGTGCTTGGAGTTGAAAGAGTTACCTACATCTATTGACAAATTGATTAGCCTTGAAAAGTTGGATTTGTGAGAGTGCTTAGAGTTGAAGGAGTTACCTACGTCTATTAACAAATTGACTGCCCTTCAGTGGTTAGATTTTTTAGATTACTCGAAGTTGAAGGAGTTTCTTACATCTATTGACGAATTGACTGCCCTCCAATCATTGGATTTGTCATGGTGCTTAGAGTTGAAGGAGTTACCTACATCTATTGACAAATTGACTGCCCTTCAATCATTGAATTTGTTAAGGTGCTCAAAGTTGAAGGAGTTACTTACATCTATTGACAAATTGATTGGCCTTGAAAAGTTGAAGTTGTCACAATGCTTGGAGTTGAAGGAATTACTTACGTCTATTGACAAATTAAATCGCCTTGAAAAGTTGGATTTGTCAGAGTGCTTAGAGTTGAAGGAGTTGCCTACATCTATTGACAAATTGATTGCCATTTAATCATTGAATTTGTTAGGGTGCTTGAAGTTGAAGGAATGACTTACATCTATTAAGAAATTGACTAGCCTTGAAAAGTTAGATTTGTCAGGGTGTTCGGAGTCGAAGGAGTTACCTACATCTATTGACAAATTGACTAGCCTTGAAAAGTTAGATTTGTCAGGGTGCTTGGAGTTGAAGGAGTTACCTACATCTATTGACAAATTGACTAGCCTTAAAAAGTTGGATGTGTTATGGTGCTCATAGTTAAAAGAGTTACGTACATCTATTAACAAATTAACTACCTTTCGATGGTTGTATTTGTTAGGGTGTTCGCAATTGAAAGAGTTACCTACATCTATTGACAAATTGACTCGCCTTCAAAAGTTGGATTTGTTAGGTTGCTCGGAGTTGAAGGAATTACCTACATCTATTAACAAATTAATTGCCCTTCAATCATTGAATTTGTCAAGGTGCTTGGAGTTGAAGGAGTTACCTACATCTATTGACAAATTGACTACCCTTCAATCATTGAATTTGTCAGGGTGCTTGGAGCTGAAGGAGTTACCTACATCTATTGACAAATTAAGTAACCTTGAAAAGTTGGATTTGCTAGGGTGCTCGCAGTTGGAGTTACTTACATGTATTGATAAATGGACTACCTTTGAAAAGTTGGATTGGTCAAAGTGCTCAAAATTGAAAGAGTTACCTAACATATATTAACAAATTAATTGTTCTTCCATATTTGCATTTGTCATATTGCTCCCAATTGAAGGAGTTACCTACATGTATTGACAAATTGATTGCTCATGTAAAGTTGAATTTATCAAATTGCTCATAGTGGAAGGAGTTACCCACATCTATTGACAAATTAAATACTTTTCAATATTTGAATTTGTCAAGGTGCTCATAGGTGAAAGAATTACCTACATCTATTGATAAATTGATTGCCCTTGAAAAGTTGGATTTGTTAAAGTGTTTAGAGTTGAAGGATTTACTTACAACTATTGAGAATTTGATTGCCCTTGAATGGTTGTGTTTATTAGGGTGTTCACAATTGAAGGAGTTATCTACATTTGTTGATCAAATTAACTGCCCTTGAAAAGTTGGATTGGTCAAAGTGTTCGTAGTTGAAGGAGTTACCTACATCTATTGATAAATTGATTGCGCTTGTAGAGTTAAACTTGTTAAGGTGCTTATAGTTGAAGGAGTTAGTTGCATCTATTGACAGATTAAGTGCTCTTCAATATTTGGATTTAGCAATGTGCTCAAAACTGAAAGAGTTACTTACATATGTTAACAAATTGAATGGTTGGATTTGTCAAGGTGCTAAAAGTTAAAAGATTTACCTTCTTCTATTGACAAATTATTGCTACTAAACATTTGAATTTGTCAAGGTGTTCATAGTTGAAAAAATTACCTATAGTTATTGATAGATTGACTACCCTTGAAGAGTTGAATTTGTCAGGGTGCCTATGATTGAAATAGTTACATACATTTATTGACAAATTAATTGCATTTCAAAAGTAGTTACAATTGATCTAACTCATGTAACTTTTTGTTCTTTTCCAATAATGATACACTTTTGACATCAATCTTTACCTCAGCTTTAGATTTTTCTTTTTTCCATGTGCTAACCACATTCTGTAAAATTGCTTCTGCTTTCACACCTTTCTTCCACGACTTTTGTAATTCTTGGTTCTCCTACTTTGCACTAACTAATATATTTGTTAAGGTACTAATTTGTAATCATAGATTGCCCATCTTGTAATTAATTACTGCCATAACCTAAAACATTTTTGTAATCTTGTTTGCTTCCATGATCTTTGCAATAAGATCTTCCATTGATTTACATGTGAGGTTATGTGGTGTTGGCTTTTTAGATCCTTCTCTTGAAGATTCTTCATGGTTTTTCATTTACACATCTAGCCTAAAGATTGCCTTTTTGCAAATCCCAACCTATTCTCCCATACATGTATTATTGGTGGCTTAAATTGTGTTGGAATCTATAATGTATCCACCACTACATGTTGCATTTGTTTCATTACATTCTCTGAATGCTACTTCTATCTTACTGATTGTTGTAGATGTTGTTATTACGTTTGTTTTAAAGTGTTTTTAAAAAATTGTACTTTTATTGGTTCTAGAGGGACTATTTTATGTACTTCCATTTGTGCTTAATATCCATACCACTAATCCATTATATGAACTTGATATTTTTGTTGTTGTTCCTCTAGTACTTGTTCCAAATTTGGAATAATATTCTCCTTTTTTTTCATAATTATTCTTTCACCTTCATTTCCTTAAGGAATGGAGACTGTACATCCCTATGTACATTCACAAGTATATACCTCCATGCAACTCCTAGAATTATTGGTACAAATTTTCCATTTTTTTTTTTTTTCATCACCTTTTTTCTTCCTTCATCTTTTGGTGTTGGTTCCACATTTTGTCAAGATCTTTTTCCACCTTAGATTTTAGCTTCCCCATTGACTTCATGAGCTCCATACAATGGTTTAGGTCAATATAACTACTAATGCCTATTAGTTTTTATTACAAGTTTAAAATCAATGGGAACATTCAACCACAACAACAATAGAAGGTGAACAATGAGTAGGTGAGCATGCCCATGTGAGTAGGAAGGAATCTTTTTTAAATATTTTGTGCCACATTAGAGAGTATTTTGAACAAATCATTTTCCATGTAGATAATTTTTGTGACATGGAAAAATATTCCCTTGACATGGAATGGAATATTGGTCCACGTCACCCAACATCTTTGATGGAGACAATAATTGTTCTTTCATTTTCAACATGTTTTTTTACCAACAAAATTGTAGCATTAAGGTGGTGTATTTAGGTTAATTATAACTATTATACATTAACATCAATAATGCACATCTTGTTAGAATGATGATACAATAATTAGACCTCTCACTTGTGTAATTAGAACTAATGTTTTACATGAAGTTCTTTACTAATGATGACATAGTCTTTTGTACATTGCACACCTAACCTTAAACTCTACAAATGAAAAAATCACAAAAATTGATGCCAACAAAGCCATGTTATCCTTTTTTTTTTACATACTCCTTTGAACTTCTATGTTAATGATGACATAGTCTTTTATGCTTCTCCACACCTATTCCCTTGAACTTTACAAATGAATCTACAAATGTGATTAGTTGTCAAAGGCCTTAGTGCACATCAACAAATGTAAAACCTCCTCCCAACTTCACATGCAATATTGGGTGAAATCTTCTATGAGCCCACAATACATGATGGTCAATAGGACATGATAGATGTGCTTACATTGCACCCATGCCCCATGGCCACCCAAAGAATGTGTGGCCATTGTGACAAAATTTAAACATGAACAATTAGGGTAATTTCCCATAGTCACATGGTAATGTTTTTCATTGGAAAGTACATTGTAAATTCATCCATATCCTAGTGGAAGGACATCAATAGGAGGGAACATGGTATAGGGGAAAAACTATTTTCTAGCCTCCCAATTGTTGGTGTGTTGTTGTGTTAAATTAAGCTTGGAAGGTCATCTCACCTTCTTACCACCATGAGTCATGGGCCAACAAGCCACATCTACTAACCTGACAAGGTTCTGCCAACAAATAATAAGCATTTGGCAATTGCTTACCCTAGAAGGTTTGCCTCCAAACAAACTGTAAACATTGTTCTTACGCTGGTGGTCAAAGAAACACCTTGCCTCTTCTAAACATGTAACCTCCTTTTGGGTTAAGTTAGTATCTTCTTGAATTGGCCAAAAAGTTGGAACTTGAGGCCTAGCAACAACATGTTTTCACACTATCCCACCCACACAACAAATGAGGTTGTCAACACAAAACTAATGCTTATGATGTTTTAATGTTCCATTCCATAATGCAACCTAGAAACCTTAATAACATGGAGCTAGAGTTCCATTTGTTGTTTTAAATACATTGATTTTGTTATGCATTTGACCCCTATGCTTTTCTGAAGTGTTGAACATTGGATAAAAGAATTGGTCGTACATTGTTCAATGTACCATTGGCCATTGATAGAAATAATCTCCTTTAGTTCCAACCCACCTCAAGAGAATATTGGAAGAACGTAATGTGAAGCGAAAGGCATTGGGTGGGTGGGAACATTTTAAACATTATTAGAACCAATAGTGGGCGAGGCCACTCACAAACGAGAAAAATTCAGATTGTTTGGTTTATGGGAATCACCATTTGCCCCATGAGGACAATTAGTGCAACGCTTGGCCAAACAAAAACCTTTTCACCCTCAAGGTGCAAAATATGAATCATGAATGATGATTTGTCCCTATAGTTTTCAATTGTTGTTACAAATTGAATAAGTTCATGTGACACTTGGGCCCTTCTCAATGACAGTTCATTTTTGTTGGGACCATGACCAGATGGGCCACCTTGCAAGTATTGTTTATAAAGTGTGGATTGCTTAAAAGTTCATACATAGTCATCGGATGTGGTTATGAATAAGCAAGTGCCATGTTTTATTAACTGTTCCAACCAAATGTTGAGCACAATTTTTGCCAAATTATAAGTAGGCATGTTTACCCATTCATCGTCATTGAACTTTTGTAAATGTAAAAAAAAAAAAAATTAAACAAAAAAAAATCACCACAATACTAATGTCTTAAAAACGAAATCAAAACTAGATAGAAAACAAAAAAAAAAGGAAATCAGGAATATATTATCACAACCCTAGCCTTGGGCTCACAATCAAGGCAAAGGCATGGAAAGGTGCAGGTCGAGAACCACATTCACACTCCCAGGAATGCGGGAGAGTGTAAGGGAATGAACCCACACACTCCCAAATGGATTCCCACTTTCAAATTAGAGTCTCAATAGACTTTTGAATCTTTAGAGAACGATTTAAAGGGTCCAAAATCATTGGATTGAAAACTTCCTTATACCATTGGAAAGTTTTTAAAACTTAGATGTTTGAATTGAGTTAAAGTCATCCATTTGAGTATTTACAACACAAGTTATGGTCGAAATAAAGGTCAAGAGTCAAAATGTCAATTTGACTCCCGACCACTAAAAGTAAAAAATCACCGTAAATTAAGTGCGTGTAGGAGGTGTGCCACATATCAATAGAAAACTCTTAATGAGGGTTACAATTTTGCTTCAGAGCTCACCTTAATCGGAGGTCTTCACTTGTAAAAAGTTATGGGCATCCAAAGTGGTGGGAGTTTCAATTCGAAAACTGCAAAACTGCAACTTGGGAATCACGGGAAAAACACCATTTGGGTGTAGCCCCCATGGTGAGTCACAAAAAATATTATAAGGGGGAAGGTAATGGCTTCCCCCAAGTCCGAGCCATGTTGAGTCTTGTGAGTTCATATATGCCCATGGTTCATCCGTGCACCAAAAATGATCCAACTATGCACTAACTAACTTGTTGTTTGGTTTATTCAATTGATACAAATAATTGACACACTTATCATTTGTCTTAATCCCCAAAGTATTCTTACATGCACCATGAAACCTCCCCATTATTTGTGTTTGAGACAAAAATTCCAAAAGCCAACCTAATTTTCAAACTCATGAATTCCACTCTCAGATGCAATGTCAGATGAAAGCCACTAGTAATGAATTGTTACATAACAAGTGTTGGCTTCTTCCAAGGATGTTACATTTTTATATTCAAAGCACATGGCCTTGTGTCCACTCTACAACTCATGTTTGATTAATTGTTTGGTGTGTTTGTTTAGTCATTGAGTTCAATGGAACAAGCATGTTTGTTCCTTATCCACCATTCTGACAGTTGCATCACTAGATCCATAGACCACTTTTACTGCATTCCAATTAACTTAGGTGTTATCTGCCATGAATCCTTTGAAGTTTGGTTTTTTAAATATATGTTTCATCATTTTCACATTTAACTTTGTCCACATGATTTGTTGCTCTACTTCCTCAAACTTCATGTCACAAATTACAATTGTCATGACCTTGCAATAGGAAGGATCATATACATGGCAAGCCATGGTTGTCCACCCAACAACACACTTCACATGGTCAAACATAATCTAGGAATTCTCCAAAATCTCCTCTAGGCTACATGCATGTTACCAAACTTGTTCCACTACCAACCCCATGTATCAACATTTTGAAAATGAAAATCTTCTAGCCAAAAATTTGACCTAGGAAACAACATTCCTAAATGTGATCATAGCAACTTCACGACTTCAATTAAAAAATGTGGTCGATGTAACCACCCTCGAGATGATGCTTAAAAGAGGCAACAAGATTGTGAATGTTGGAAGAGTTCAACTCAATGAATTTATCTTGAATGTGCTCTAGTCCTTCTCCATGAAGAAGTTCAATAGTCCCATCGTTACTATCATTGAAAAAATGTTTGTAAAAAAAGGACTTATTGGCGCTTAGAGAAATTGTGGATATTTTTGCATCCAGTGTGTGAATCACTACACGCTCAATCAAAATCTTCGTCTCCTTAATGGACTTTCTGCACTTTCTATTTGCAATAACGTGGATGTGATCACTAAGGTGAATGGTGGTTCTTGAAATGGATTGCAACCTATGTACAACATAAATATTCATCCATTGTAATCCTCCACACAAAGGGGTGGCAAATTGAAGAATTTGCATCCAAGCAAAGAAGGTAGACCCAATGCCATATGCCCTTTGTCGCAACCCCACTTTGAAGGAAGTGTGAGGTCACCACTCACATTCCCGAAAATGGGTTTTGGGAGTCCTCTGGGACTCCTGAAAACTCAAAGCGCGATTACAGGGGTCAAAACACCTCACATTGAGGCATTCTTTATACCGTTGAAAAGGTCTTGAAGTGTAGATGTCCAAAATTGCCTCGCATGAGCCATTTGGATATCTGCAGCACAAGTTATGGTCAAAAGAAAGGTCGGGAATCAAACTGGCACTTTGACTCCCAACCACTAAAAGTCGAGAATTGACCCGATTCCGGTGCGTGCAGGTCAAGTGCAACACACCGTTGAAAAGCTCTTGAAGAGAGCTACAACTTTGCTTCAGACCTCGTCTTGATCCGAGCTCGGGGCGAGAAGTTATGAACGCCCAAAGTCCCATGAGTCCAAACTGGGACAGTTTTGGGACTCCACTTTGGGAGTCCCGGGAAAAAGAGCCATTTGGATGCAAGTGCGGCGGAAAGCTGCAGAGAATACTATATGGGGGAAGGTGGTGGCTTCCCCCGAGTCCGGGCCATGGTGAGTCAAGCGAGTCCAAGGTTGCCCGTGGCTCATCCCAACACCAAAAGGGTGCAGAATGAGTTCTAACCAACTTGTTGGTTGGTTTTGGATGCAGGACCGAATAACTAAGTAGCTTGTCCATCTTCCTAGTCTAATCCTGGAGCTTTCAGCACACCCCTCTTACCCCCTTTAGTGTTGGAAGCTGGGAGCGTGCCCCGAATCCTTCCCAATCCCGCATCTTGAGCAAGTTGTCCCAACTTGGGACTAACCAAGGACTTGGGAGCGCATCACCCTTTCATTGGAATGTGAGTTGATTCATTGGACTAGAAGATCTCATTGTGAAACCCCAAGTGGACAAAGTTCTCACAAGCATCCTACACACATAGTAGGTGACCTAAACAACACACCTTCTTGAAGTTCAAGCCAAAACTATTCTTGATATTGGTTGTGACGACCTTGCACCAAACATGGCCATTGTACTTCCTATCCATGCCTTGCATCTGGGATGAGTTATGAATGTTTGCTAAAAGAGGCGATAACTCAAATGTTACATTTCCATTGAACAAGATTGGCGTGAAAAGAACATAATGAATGGGGATCTTGTCATAATCCAAATTCCAAAAGTTATTGGATTTGCGTATCACCAACAACATTGAATGCAGGCATTCGATAACAAATTGAACATTTTGTCTGATGTTGAGGGGAGTGATGCCAAGGAGGAGAATAGTCATGACAAGTCGGGAGACAATGGTTGTGATTGAAGCTCCAAGGGGCTAGATGAACACTCCCTTCCAAGGAGGTAGATTGTTTTCATTGGGGTGTAATATTTCCACTAGAAGAGGAATCAAATAACTCAATGAAAGTGCAAAATGGAAAAATGTTTGAAAACTAAATGCGAGCATCAATATTTTCACATTCATCTTTTACAATCTTGTCGAGGGCTATGATTTTCACAAATAATGTAGCTATTCCTAGTGTTAATATGGTGTCTTGTGAGTTGTTACTAACATTGTCATCGACAATCTTATATCGGCTAAAGGTCACAACCCATTGCTTTCCTTGCGTCAATATGGTGTCTTGTGAGTTGTTACTAACATTGTCATCAACAATCTTATATCAAGTAAAGGTCACAACCCATTGCTTTCCTTGCATCAATGCCATGGAAATTTGTTACAATGTATTGAATAAGTGTTGAAATCATAGGCAACATCCTTGGAAATATCTAGTGAGCCGCATTGGAATCCAAACATTGCACACAAACATTGCTAAGAGGCAATAGTGGTTCCAAATTCATCTACTGATATTGTAAGTTCTAATTGTCCATCAACATGAAACGTGGCCATTTTATCAACAAAGTTGTTGCAACAATATTTAAGCACAAACACAACACAAGTTTAAAAACAACATTTCTATCAAACTAAAGTTTTTTCGAAGGATACCTAAGAAACATAAAATGAGGCAAAAGAGAAGAGTGACACAAACAAGATGCAAGGGGTGGGCCGAAAGATCTTTACGAAAATCTATATCTTGTTGAACGGAAGACCAAATTGACAAATGAAACAATGAAATTGTTGGATGAATGAATTATCAAAGGCCATACAAATGGATTCCCAAATTTGCAAGTCGTTGCATTTATTTTGTGATTAGACCTAACTAACGATCAAAGTTCGAAACTACTACAAGTCATGTCAGTTAAATTAAGAAAGTGAGTTGAATCTGGCTAAATATATCTAAAAAACCCATCAACAAAAATGATTGATGTCTTGCACCATAATTTGCATTGAAAACATTGTGACCAATAACCATTTTACCTCACAACCTGGAATTTTGGGAAAGGAAATAAGGTGGTACATACCAACAGATAAAACAAAAAAACTTATGAGGTCCAATTATTGGCCAACCAGAAAGCAAATTGCATTAGCAAATATCCTTTCAAGAGGAAAGACACTAAGGTCAAATTGTCTAATGATAGTTGGAATACTCGAAGATTCCAAAAGGAAGTTGAAAACAAGAGCATATAAAGATTGGCATAAGGACAACATGCCAAAAGGAAGACAAAATCTAAATAGATTATTTGTTGTAATATTTTATAACACATGAGGTCGTCAGACACGAATGTGCACAAATTTAAGTCTAGTAACAATGGGAATAGATTGTTAAGCTCCTTACATACAGAAACACAAAAATTGATTAGTTGCTGGTATTTGCATGAAGGTGTGTCAAATAATGGAAATGAAACGTGTTCAATGGTAATTTGGGAAAAGAATCCCCATATGGATGGTTAAGGAAAACCCCAAAGACAACATGATTTTGAATATTGGAATAATATTAACACTAAAAATGATAATTGCATGGGGAACTATGTAGGAAGGACAAGAATTATCAATAAGCATATAATCATCTAAAATCATTATAGGCGGTGGGTAGCTTTGGAGAGACGTCAAAGTTGGAAAATGCGATATCTAAATCAAAACTCGAGGAAGCACCTCACAAATGAACAAATATTCTAATATGAAGCTTAAAATGGAACCGAGTAAATGTAGATTATGTGAGGAATAGGTTCTCAAGGTGTTGTCAAGCATAGAGATCCTACACACACAACAACAATCATCAATAGCTAGACATAATAACATTAGGAATGAAACCTCATAACAGATTGCACATAGCAATAATGTTGTGCCTAATGGGCGATTCATAAATCAATATATATCAAATGAAGATATGTTGACAATAGTGGATGAGAATCAATGCATTCAATGCTTTCATCCCTAGCCCTAACCAATGCCAGAAAAACATGATACATGAATTAGACACAATGATGAATATGGTCACACCAAAAAGATTCGGTAACCATAGCCGACTTGTATCCCTATCATTCCCATTTCATGTTGGACAAATTGGAAATAAGAAATTTCCAATGAGGTTGTTGGTAAAAAAAATGCTTATACATAGGAACCATTATCAACTCCTAGACTTCATAACATCAAACATGAGAACCTATAAATGCTTTAAAATAAGATCTCATCCACGCCCTAATAGTGGAAAACATTCATGATTGTTATAGGTTGAAGGATATATATCAATTATTTAAAAATCGATTGCACTGGATGTGTCTAACTGTTGTCATTTCTTTCATCCCACACATTAATCTATGCGACATTCATTCAGTAAATGGAATAAGGTTAGGGATGAAAATAGTCACCACATTTAATTTCATCCACACCAATCAACTTTTTCGATTTCATGTGGGTACTGTTGATTTTCACAGAGGGAAAAATTATTTCGAATTTTACATTTATGTTCGCAAGTAGTCTATTTGAAAAGGACTACAAAGTTATCGCTTTCTTTCTTGTTTACAAGTAGTTTCTATTGAGTAAACTTTCTTGCAAAATCCTATGTAAAAGATGTTGACCACAAAAAACCCAATGCAATGCCAAGCTGTTTTAGTGTAGTGGCACACTGTTTTTTTTGACTTTTTTTGACTTTTTATTACTTTTTGTTACCTTTTTTACTACTAATAAGCCTTGGTCAAAAAATAAAAATCAATGGACCACTAATTCCAATTGTTTTAGGATTTTTAAATAAATGACAATTTTCTTGAAATATCCATTGTAGAAAGCCATTGATTAGCCTAGAGGTGATTTTTGAAACTATTTCATTTTTTAAAAAAAAAACCAATGGTCTATGCAAAAATTGATTGTTTTGACTTTTCACCCCCACCAAGTAAGTGGGCATATACCCAATTCGAATTGTTAGTGAATTTGTATTAATTATTATACTCCTTGCCCCAAACCTAGCTATTAAACACTAGATATGAAACACAGATCTTTTATCAATTTTTTATTATTTGTGGCAAATCATCCATTTGTGTGCATCTAGCTCTAAAGGGTTTGGGGCAACGAGTGCAAGTGCTTCAATGTTTCAAAACTAATAAGAATGCTATAAATTATTCAACTTAATAACCTACCTAAACGTCGTATTGGTTGGTTTTCAAACAAGTTATTATAAACTGGCCTTTATGCATAACATGTAGTAGCACTTGGGTTGGTCCAGCTTGAAAATTACACTCCAAAATTGGTGGAGGCATCAATGCGGGGCATTATAATTCACCGCACATCATTTGTTACATGTTTTTGCCAATTAGTTTGGGCGGGAGTCTGAGTTAGCACGTGAAGGGGACGGTTTGATATTCTATGAGGTACCAACACTCACATGGTTATGACAATAATCTTTCTCCTCTTGTTTGTTTTGGTTTGTTCAAAATGAATTCAATTCTTACCTTCCAAATGTAATCGAAGAGTTTTCTCTACAATTTAATGGATATAGGATTATATTAATTAGAGGTGGAAATTGTTGTTGTGTAAAAACCAACATGGGGGCAATTATTTGATTTTAAAAATAACCATTGGTTTTGGGTATTTGAAATAACGAATAAGAATAAAGGAATTATTGGTTTCAAATATTTGGGAGTCCTAAACCCTAAATTCAGGACTCACCCCTATCGATGTGTTGCTCTTGTCTTTGTGCACTCCTTTCCCCTCAACCTCTACTCTCCGCAACTGAGTGTGAGAATTCTGCTGTGGGCACATGCCAAATAAAAACAGATCAGTCACAAAACCAATGGCACTAACCTCTTCGTGTTGGGCGCTGCAATCTACACATAGGTTAGTCACCTCTTTACAGTCCTTCTAAACTTTGATTCCAACCCGAAAAAAATTGAGAGAGATGACATAATAATAAGGCATCAGAGAATTTGGACCAAAAAAATTGTATCCGTCAACAGGAAATGGGATGGATCCCAACACTAGAAACACAGAAAAACAGAGGAGCGGCGCTATGAACAATAGTGAGAGTCTCCTACATTTTCAAGTGACCTTGACAGCAACAATATAACAATATATGGGAGTGATCAGCTACTGTAATAACCCCGCTAATGGACTTCATCAGCTCCTAACAGTAGTTGGAGGCCAATTGTGCACATTAGTAATTGACGTACCAAGATTCTGTTATAAGACAAGTTTGCCTAGTTCAAGATGGAGACTATAAAGGAAATGTAGCAGAAGGGGAACCGTATGAGAAGGAAACCCCGAGAAAAAGAACTAAACAAGGAAAGGGGGAGAGGAGCTAAATGATACTGGAAGCTTTTAGCACAGGTTCTTTTGAGGAAAAAAGTGCATTCTCAAGAACTCCTGACTCAGAATTAAGAAGCCCTGAAAATTTGAAGATTTCCAAAGGTTTTGAAACACAACTACCCACAAATCTTTCGTTTGTCATGCCAACCTCTGCTTCAATTTTAACACAAACTTTGAAAAATAACCTTTTGCCTTCAAAAAAAGGTTTTAAAAGCTTTGCATTTCAGCTATGAACAACAAAGTCCTGAACCCTAAACCCTAAAGCTATGAAACTGACTTTGGCCGTGATGAAATTAGCATTATCTGAAAAATTTAGAATCCTAACTGCACAACTTGTACCCATTTGGATACTAATCAACAGCTTAAAGACTGATCGCTGACCAAACATTCTTTATTACAAAACCCAACCACATCAAGCTTGAATTTCTGGGAAAGTAGGCACTTCCTGATTCTCCATGTTGCCCCGGAAGGGTGTAAACCAGATATTTCCACTATTCCCTTTGCTTCCTCTGTGTAAAAACTGATGGAAAGACAACAACTTCCATGTTAGAGAATACTGAAACACATGGCATGCCTCCCAGGGTAAAGGGGTTTAGGGTTAGGTCATTATTGGATTGAATGCAGCAAAAGCAATTGTGGGTACCTAGTTTCCTATCGGTACCTGGATCCCGTTATGAAATCCTGAGACTTCTGTTTGCCACTTGATCTCTCCAACAAAGACATGCTCAAAAGCTAGTGAAGAATCTCGTGCGCCCTCTTTATTGTAGAAGCGAAACCACGAGTTCTGGGCATGTCTCTTGAACTCTTCCTCACTTTTCGTCAATATGTTATTCTCAGCCAAGTACTTACCCCACCTGCACAACACAAACTGCACAATCAAACAAAAGAACATAAGAGGTGCCCAAAACACAACTTGATTTTCAATACACAAATCTGATAGTGGCGACTGACGTAACTTTTGTTGTGAATGAGGATTTGTGACTAAAATGTCCGCTGCCCAAGACCAAAAAAATAGTCATAAAAATGTGTTGCAAAGCCATCCAACGAGAAAAACTATAACTTCCAAGGAATGGTTTAAAGTTAGACCACACCTGGAATCTTTGGAGGAGAGCCCTGAGCACCATAACCCAAGGTGGATGGAATCTTCAACTTTCGCTTCTCCCCAACACACATACCTAACAGACCTTGGTCCCAACCTGCAAAACATCAACCCCCGAAATGACATTTCATTTCATCTCAATAATCTTCAGAAGTACTGACAACTTCTTCACCTACCTCTCAAAAGAGTACAATATAGTAAGTGTAGATTCAAAGTATCTACAACAACCAAGGCACACACAAGACAGAAAGAAAAGCAAATATCTAGGGAATTTTGCAGAGAAATCTCTATACCAACAGTTTGAAGATAACATGACTAGGAGTGGTCATATAGCCTTATGAGAGCCACTCACAAAGTGTCAGACTATCACCTTCATCATGAATAACAGTGACGAGCTACTGTGACTACCCACACTAACTTCATCAGCTCCTGACAATGGGTGCAGCAGATATGTATATAACAATCATCCAAAATCTGGGCAAAACCATGTATACAAAATCTGTGCCTAGAGTTTCTGTTACATTTCCAGAAGCCACAGAAAGACTTGGACATGATGTTGGTTAGCACTCAGGAGACGTAGCTAATAATATAAAAAATCAATAGTACAAGGAGGAACAAATAAATGAAAACATTGCTTGACCTTTGATGACTGATCCCTATCCAAGAGCAAACTCAAATGAGCTTCCTCGTGGATAGATAGCTTGAGTCAAACAAGGTGCCATCAATGAGTGATTCCTTGCCCCAAATGAACACACGAAAAAAATGCTGAAAAAGAATATGAGGGTCTGACCTTTTATGACTTGACCAAATCCAAGCTCAAAGTCAATCGGGTCACCTCTTGCATAGCTTTCATCAAATACATTCCCATCTGTGAGTGAACCCTGCCCCCCACCATCTCCCCCTCTCTCCTTCAACAACATTTCTCTATGAGATTGCAGAGAAATTTCCACACAACACTTTGAAGGTATAACACAACAATGAGTGCAGTCACAAAACCTTGTGAGAGTTACTCACAAAGGGTTTCTAAAATCTTCTATGCATTTCAAGTATATGGAATTTATAACCAATTATGGAACACTCGACAGAAGGGAGGGGATTACACTCACTTGATAGTGAACCTTCACTTGGTCTCCCTTGTGCACTTGCACATGACATGTCTTTGGTTTGAACTACATATACCAAGGATTGTGAGAAAAACACTAAATCAAAATTTGCTGGTCAAATCCTTTCTTGATCAACCTCCTCAAAGGTTCTAAACAGCGAAAAAAACTACCTAATGTCATGGAATCTGAGACTGATGATCTCTTGGGGTTGATTCTCTTAAATCTTAGAATGGTGAGACCACCATGTACAAGCATTCTTCTATTTCTGGAATGTTGCTGAACTCTTAGATCCAACAATTGAACAACAAGATCTCAACAACACAACATGGCCTTTCCCCAAACCCATTGTAACCCACCTTAACACCAATCTGGAACTCTATGACATCCTTCTCCTCCTTTTTGGCCTCTGCTGCAAAATTAGAAGATACTAGATGAAAATGACACATAAAATCTAAGTTCCTCTCATTCCTTCCCTAAACTCAAAACATTTCCTTGTCATGACCTTACACTAAACTTTGGCAATGACATGTCGTTCGGATGATAACAAAGTGGAGGAGACATAGAAAAGAACTCCAAGAGAAAGTCCTTTTGTTTAGCATGCATATCCACCACCTCATACCTCAAAATAAAATCTTTTTGCCAGCATTAGTCATCTCCTCTCTTCTGCCCCTCTTTTATTCTCATGCTAAATGAGGCATCCTCAAACCCTAAAATGCATTCACATTCCATCAACAACCAATTCACTCTTTTTTCTTACTCCCAATATTTCCAATCATACTCCTAAAGGTTCCAAACCTAAACAGTGGAACCTTTTGTTGGTTGCAGCACCAACCCAAGCTTGAGAAAAAGGAGAGAAAAAATATGAAGGAAGACAAGACAAGGGCAGATTGAGTTACTTGAAAACAGCACAAAACTTAGGAGAAGCAACAGAACTGGAACTACCCACCTACCCATCACGCCAACGGAGCTTTATTGAGCCTCCTGCTGCTATTCTCTGCACTGTCACACACACACACACACACACACTCTCTCTCTCTCTCTCTCAAAATATAAGGATCTGACTACAATCCTAACAAACCCAATTCAAGAAAAATTTCTCTTTTTCCCAAAATACAACAATCTGATTACAATCCTGACAAACCCAATTCAGGGAAAAACCGACAATCACATAAAAGTAGAAATTTTGCAAACTAGCAATGGAGAGTTCTCTATGAAAACATGAGATCATATCCCATGCCCTACAAGTTCAACCCTTGTGCCCTCCACATTGGTAGGTAGGTATAAGGGAAGTAGTGTGTTGAATGTATGTAGTATGTCTACACTGCAAAGATGAAGAGCTATTCGACTCATCTCTCAATAAATGCAACTTGCTCTTGTTCATTTGCCGCAATCAATTGCTCTTCCATGTCTTCATCGGCATGATAATTATCCAAAAGTGCATAAAAATGGGCGTATGTTGGTAGTTTGAAGACTTTTTGATGCAAGAACTAGAAGAGTGATGACCCTCCGCTCATGTCTTCTCTAGAATAATACACCTTCCGTTCCTCTCCCCATTCAAGTTCATAGTCTTGTCCAGGAGTTAATATGTTGAGGTTGAGACCCCAAAGGCGTCTGCATGCTGATGAAAAGTCACAAAGCTCCTCTTGTGTGGGTTCTACATCGGTGGAGACATGCATAACATATTGTTGATGACTGGCATGTTGTTTAAAATGTTGTTGTAGTTGTCCATCAGGATATGAATGCAAATATAGGCATTGTTGTGGAGCTTTTTTGATATTACTCCACACATTGTTTGAGTCTTGGTTCCAAGATGCAGGATTTTGCTGCTGCCCCTTGTTGTTGCTGCCATCCTCCTCACATTCATCTCCTACCACCTACAAAATTCTATGAAGAAAGTATCACATCATCGTCATCATCATAACAAGGAAATCACGTGACACAAACGCATTCTTACGGACCATACAGCATTACAATAGAACGTACTATATTTTCGATGCAAGAAAAAAGGAGGATGATGACATGCTTTCCGGCAAGTCTTCCCTTGAATTTCTTCTAGAGCCACGCTTGCCTCCTCTTCCCTTTAGAATTCTCAAAAGCCCATTGGCTTCTTGGGCATTTGTTCCCAGATTCTTCGAAAGAAATTAAGGTTAAAGAGTAGACCTTGGATGTCGCAATCCTAACCTTGGGCTTGCAACCAAGGCAAGGGCTTGCAAGAGGGAGACCTGGGAGGCACATTTTATACTCACGGGAGTGCAGGAGAGTGTGAGAGAATGAACCCTCACACTCTCAAGGCAACTCCCACTTGGGGAGTTGGAGTCCCAAAGGATTCTTGAATCTTTAGGGAGCCATTGTAGGGGTCAAAACCCATTGGTTTGAAGAGTTTTTTATATCATTGGAAAGCTATTGAAACGTAGATGTCTAAAATGGGCTCAAATCACCATTTGGACATTTGAAACACAAGTTATGGCCAAAAGAAAGGTTCGGAATCAAATTGGCAATTTGACTCTCGACCACCAAAAGTCAGGAATCGACCCAATTTCCTTACATGCAAGTGGTGTGTGACATACCATTGGAAATATCTCGATGAGGGCTACAACTTTGCTTTAGACTTCATCTCGATCAAAGGTTTGCACGCAAAGTTATGGGGCTCCAAAATCACGGGAGTCTTGACTTTGGCAATTTCGAAGCTCCCACTTGGGAATCTCAGGACAAAAAGCCATTTGGATGTGGACCTCGTGGAGAGGCACATAGTATATTATAAGGGGGAAGGTGGTGGCTTCCCCCAAGTCCGGGTCGTGGTGAGTCTTGTGAGTCCGAATTTGCCCGTGGCTCATCCTAGCACCAAAAGTGCTCTCACTATGCACTAACCACCTTGTGTTGGTTTTGTGCAAGTCTGTGTGAATAGTTGATGCTTGTCACTCTTCCTAATCCCATCCCGGAACTCTAGCATGCCCCTCCACCCCTCAAAGTGCTACAAACCAGGGAGCGTGCCTCGACTCCTTGCTTTCTCACTGTTTTTAGTTTGGACTCACATTTGAGTCCATTAAGGAACCTGGGGGTGTGTCATTAGAGCTCTTTGTAACATAAAAATCCAGAGATCTAGTAAAACTGGAACTTTCAATGCGATGATATAACAACTACATTTGAAGAAAAGAAATTTGGGAGAACAACAACGACAACGAGTTCCGCGCGAAACCACCCAAAAGGTAAGACAACCAACAGGGGGAAGCGAGCAGGTACCTGAGCCTAAAAGTCTACAGCCACAAGTGGTCTCCTCCTCTCATAGTGCGACTCTTGAACTGCACCGCCACCTCCCCTGGTCCATGATTATAACTTTCATATCTAGCTTCTGGCTTTTGGATCCCAGCTGAATCCCAATTATTGTTGCCTCCACCAGCAACAGAGTCATATCTGATCTACTAGGTGAAGCAGAATGAGGAGTGTACGCCTGGTGATTGACTTTTGTGTTTTGAAGGCCGATAAAGGCTAAACACAAGCCACAAGCTACATTAGATTCATCCATAGCTAGGATACCATGACCAAGAGTAGCAATCGTTTTCTGAAATCATCATAGCCACAACAAACAGTGGACGTAGATCAATCAAAGAGTCACTACTAACCCTACCTTTTATTCGTCACATCTCTAGCTTACAAATGAATCTTAAAGAATCAAACAAACAAAATAATAGAAGCTTCGTAGACATGGATCCCTTGCAATCCAAACTTTGCATCAAATTCTACATAAAAGAAAACTAGGAAATCGGCAACGACTATGTCTGTCTGAAGGCACTCTAAAGAAGAAGGCCTTAAGAAGACCGTCCTCTACTACACAATCAATGCAAAAATAAATAAATAAATAAATAAAAATCTCGAAAACTACAAATCTGATCACTCTAATCCGATCACAATAAGTCCGATATTATTATTGTTGTTACAAGCCATGATGAAGCATTAGAAACAACATACTGTAGTTTTAACGAGCTCCTCATCGTAGCCAGAAGCTCTCACTACGAAACAAACGTTGTGGCTCTTTACGGGACTAACAGCGATGAGACTATTCTATTGTTTCTTCAACAGGGTTCCACAAAAGCCAAAGCTCAAAGCCACATCTCGTTTTTCAATTGACATCACTCCCATTGCAGCCATCTTTCTTCCATTTTATCTCCTTCTTGCTCACTAAAATAAGATCTTCACTGAGATCGTCTTCTCTCTCTTGATCTTCCTCTTCCTCCTCGCAACACGATCCTCTCTCTTTTTTTATCTTGTTCTGCCTCTTGTTATTCTTGTTCTTGCACGAAACAAACGACGACCAAGACTCAAAGATTCAGCTACACAATAATAGAGGCAAATGCGAAAATAGCGCACAAACAAAACGTTGCCAACGTACGACGCAAACCAAGGAGAGCAAAAGACTCTCAAGCCCTTGACATGTTAGACCCTCATGGCCAAATATGGTAGCTTCACAACTTTTTGCTTCCAAATCTGGCGAAATTAGGTAGATTTTCCTTTAGAAATCGTGAATTATCTTTGAAGTCCTTTTTTAATTCTAAATTTTTCCACTTTCATTTCATCTGTGACCTGTAACCAAATTTGGCTAATTCCCCTTGTGATGATCCCCAACCCACCTTCCTAACAAATTTGGAAAAAAATAATTTGTGAACATATATTTATATTTTTTAATTACTTCTTCTTAAAAAACAAATCTTCTCCCACACCGCCACTCCCTCCCTTCTCTTCTCCCAACCCCACCAACGCCCAAGCACATTATTTTGACCTAAGGGTTGTGTGGACGGGGAACCCTAAAACTAGACCCCAAGTCTTTTGTACACAAAAAGATTTATAAATGAAGCTTCTTTTCTTTTCAATTTTTTGATATCAAAATTCCTAAATTTTCTCAATATTTCTTCCAAAATAAACAAAATTTGTCAAAAAAAATTCATTGCAAGGGACGAACCCCCTAGGTCAAATTTAAGTACCTTCAAAGAAAAAAAGAAAAAAAGAACACAAATTAAATTACCAAACTCTTTTGTTTTCATAATGTCGAAGGACCTCCCTGAACCTTTTGAAAAACAAAAGAATTATGTGTATCTTGAATGTGTTTTTTTTTCCCTTTTTTTCTTTTTCAAGTACATACCTAATTTTGACCCTAATTTTGAACACATTGGGAACTTGGGGAACATGCTGGGAATGTAATTGGAAACATTTCAAAAACACATTGGGAACACCAAAATCCAAAAGAACTCTAACCCCACCCCGCTTCAAAAGGAAAAAAATGAGCCCTCTCATCGGTGAATGTCAATCCATTTGGCTCCATGAAAATTTTATTCTTAAGACTTTTTGTCATTATTTTTGGCCTAAAATCTCTTCTTAAAAACATCCCCACGCACATATTTGAAGAACATGGTTTGGGTATAGAATAGTAAAAACCATTTTGGTTTTAAAATGGCTTTGGAACAACATATTTGCATAAGATTCACTGGTTGCCTAAATGCAATGCACAATTTAAATCTTGTTAGGGATTGGTTAGATTGTTTGATTGGTCCTCATAGCAAAGTCATCCACTATTGTTGATTCACCAAATTATTTGAATGGTTCACTTGCTTTGCTATTCATGGTTTCTCTCTCTTTAAAGTTTATAGGTTGGGCTTGGAATATGTAATTAAATAGTAACAGATGTGATAAATATCAGTGTAGGCTTAGATATTCAATATGGGTGAGGATGCTCTAAAAATGTGGGTTAATCAACCGTTGTTAATTTTCCATGAGAGAAATTGTCACAACCCCACTTTGAGGGAAGTGTGAGGTCGCCACTCACATTCCTAAAAATGGGACTTGGGAGTCCTCCGAGACTCCTGAAAACTCAGAGCGCGGTTGCAGGGGTCAAAACACCTTGCATTGAGGCGTTCTTTATACCGTTGAAAAGGTCTTGAAGTGTAGATGTTCGAAATGGCCTCGCATGAGCCATTTGGACATCTGCAGCACAAGTTATGGTCGAAAGAAAGGCCGGGAGTCAAATTGGCAATTTGACTCCCGACCACTAAAAGTTGGGAATCGACCCAATTCCGGTGCGTGCAAGAGAAATGAAACACACTGTTGGAAAGCTCTTGAGGAGAGCTAAAACTTTGGTTTAGACCTTGCCCCGATCCGAATTTGGGGTGAGAAGTTATGCGCGTCCAAAGTCCCGGGAGTCCAAACCGAGACAGATTCGAGACTCCACTTTGGGAGTCCCGAGAAAAAGAGCCATTTGGATGTAAGTGTGGCAGAGAGCTACAAAAAATACTATATGGGGGAAGGTGGTGGCTTCCCCTTAGTCCAGGCCGTGGTGAGTAAAATGAGTCCAAGGTAATCCGTGGCTTGTCCCAACATCAAAAAGGTGCAGAATGAGTTCTAACCAACTTGTTGGTTGGATTTGGATGCAAGACCGATAACTAAGTAAGCTTGTCCCTCTTCCTAGTCTAATCCCAGAGCTTTCAGCACGCCCCCTCTACCCCTTTTAGTGCTAAAAGCTAGGAGCGGCTCCAAGTCCCAAACTACTTCCGCCATTTGACATAGCTGGATCCCTTTTGGGTCTAACAAGGGACTTGGGAGTGTGTCAGAAATTGCATAGGGAAAGGAAGCAACAACTACCTGAATTAGAGTTTAGGAAAAACAATGGTGAAAGAAGAGGATATCGATCAAAGGTGTCATTGCTCACACTAAAGAAACCAAAATGACACCTCTTCAACATTCAAGGTGGAAGTTACAAAGGGGAGGGGAGTGAACAACCCCAAATTAAGAATTAGAAAACACTGATTGATGGTGCTTTCTCCATTACAAAAAATATCCATGTGACACCATTCAAAATGAAAAATATTCCCCATATAAGTTATTTACTAAACTTTCTCAAATGTCTATGTTTGTGTAATGAATATTCTCTTTCAAAATGAAGGTGGCATCTTTCAACCCAAATGTGGTACAAAATGAAATTACAAAAAACATTCAATGATTGCTTCTCATACAAATAAATTCACAAGTAATACAAGACAAAACTATGAAGAATGTTGAATGGTTGCTTCTCATAGGAATAACTACATATTAGCCTACATGTAATACAAAACAAAATTATTAAGAATGTCAAATGCTTGCCTCTCATGCAAGTAGCCACATGTCAACACACATCTAATAGAAGATGAAATTACAAAAAATGCCAAATAATTGCCTTTCATACAAGTAGCACATGTTTCCACAAGTTGATGAGCTTCATGCAAAGGGGGGTGACATGCACCCATTTGGGCAAGGTTGCCTAACCCAAGGTAGGCCCTATGCTAGGACCACCATGGTGGCGTGGAAGGTTAAGCCATGGCTAGTTGGGGTTTGATTCCCCGACTCACCTTATGGGATTAGATCATGGGGATGGGGACATGGTTGGGGGCAAGCGAGGCTTGTCTTGGGGTGGATTCAAGGTTGTTTCTTGGGGCAATGTAAATTGTCCTGTAATCATATAACACTTTGGGGGCAACCAAGGGAATTATCCTAATTGATTTGAGGCAACACTTGGTGTTGACCCACATTTCCTTTAAAACAACTTGGTGATGCTTTCAAAATGATTTTGTGTCATCTTAAGACATCCGTTAAGTGTTGTTTCTTGGGATGCCTTGGGGCAACTTGGAGTTGTCCCAAGAAGGTATGCATTGAACAAAATTTTATCTCATTTTAATGAAATATAACTAAGGTAGCAAGCTAAATCCAAAAGAAAAAATATTTTAAGCTAACCTAACATGTCACGAAATGTGCAAGTTGCTAAGAATTAGGTCTTAGGAAATGTGTGGAACTTGGGGTTTTAGGAGCATGAGGGACAACGAAAAAAACATTTTATTTAGTATTATAATAGGATTTTGAATTGATTGGGGGGGGGGGAGGGGGGAATTTAATGTAAATTTTGGGATCTCTGTGCATAAAATAACCATTTTTAGAGGGTATTAAATAATTGATTTATATTTTATCAATATATATAAACCATTTTACATCAATTATAATCTCAAAGGACATTAATTTTTAAAAATAGAATATACATGAGTAAAAATATAGGGTGCAATATATTGGATGTTGGGTATAAATAATAAATTAATTGATTTTTAAATAGGGTATATTTTATTCAATTAATTAATTTAATTATAATTTAAGGTATCTAATAATTTAAAAGAATGAATTGTAATTAATATAGGGTGATTTTAATATGTATATATATTTAAAATCTAGATAATAATAGGATGATAAAAAATAAGTTGGACAATTATTTAATATCCCTTTAAAATGATCATTTCATGCACATAGATCTTAAATTTTATACTAAATGTCCCCTTCAAGATTATAATCCATTATTTAATATTATGACATATTACATAATTATAATTAAATTAATTATTTGAATAAAATGTACCTTATTTTTAACCAATTAACATAATTTTTACCCAACATCCAATATATTGCACCCTATATTTTTACTCACGTATTTATACTCCCCCAAGTAGTCAAGGCAATGGAAGGTGTTGTTGAAGAGAAGAAAAAAAAACCTTATAAGTGCAAGACAAAGGAGATATTGATGTAAACAAAAATGCAAAATTGATTGTCACCAAGGATGGTTCTAATTTAGTTATGATTGAAATCATCATCTTGATGGGAAATGAACAAGAAATCAAGAATTTGGAAGATGGAGTGCAAAACTTGCCTCCCAAACCAAGTCTAAATGTGGGAAAGAATCTCTGCAAGCTCCAAGGCAAAAAGAAAGTGGGCAAGCCAAAAGCCTTATCCTTTGATTCAAATTATGGTTCCGATTCAAGTGGGCCAAGTGAATTGGACAACACCAAAGAGATGTTACCAAAGAAGTTTCATTTTCAAGAGTAAAAAAAAAACAAAAGGAAAAAAAAAACTTTGGAGCAAGTTGAAATTTTTGGCCCATTGGTAATGGGATAAGTTGGAATATAAAGAAAGGCAAGAAGAGTTGGACGCCTAGATCGAATTAGAAATAAAAAGTTGGACCGAACTCAAAGTCAACTAACTTGCATTGGAAGCAACCATCTCCCAACCCTGATCCACTTTAGTAGTCCCAAAAGACATGTTAAAAGTGTTCAAGGCCTTACATGCAATGTTATTGCAGCAAAATCAAACCAACAAAGGCTTGTTAAAAAACCTTGATTAAGGTGAATTGGTGGGAATGACAAAAAGTGATGCAGCCACCAAAGCAATTAAAACTCAAACCTTAAAGCTCTTCAAGGGGAAGGACTTGAAATCCAAGAAAGTAATGTAATGGGCTTTTCAAACAGAGGCTTACTTTGAAACTGAAACAATTACCTTAGCCTAAGCTTAATTTTGTCATCAAATAATCTTCAAAATAGTGAAATGAATTTTTGCGAAAATATGAAGTTGACATGTTGAAAATCATCATAATTATCATAGGCTACACTCTAAATAATTTCATTGCTCATGTGAGAATATCATAATAGATCATGGAAAATTCAACAATTTCATATTTAAGAAATGAATTAATTTTTTTGAAAAATAATTATTCTTTTTGTCAATGTGGAAACTGACCCTACACTACAGTATCATGGATGTTGATTAACTTAAGATGGCCGAATTCTTGTTCCAACATTACCACTTAGAATGGTGGACAGTGCAAGAGGACATAGCGCTAGATCCGATGGGGATGTTGGTTTAAAATGACTTCAAAACCAAATCAAACTCGAGGTTCACCCCCACACAAACAAAATGTGAAGGATGGGCAAGAGATATTCAACTTGCATGTAGGAATAAAATATGGGTCCTTAGTGATCAATGTTAAAAAAATTAATGCATTGCAGAGCCTTGTCATGATGGAGGGGCATTTACATAAAGTTGTGTTCCTCCATGGTTTGTAGTGTTGAGCTCGTAAACTTATCCTTCAAAGAAATGAGATTTTGGACTCTTGTGAAAAAATGATGAAGGTGACCAAACGCATTGAGGATGATTTCACATTTTGCAAAAATGGTGGTGACCAAAATGCTCACCACAATGGTAGAAATTCCCAAGTCCGTGGGGATGGCTTTAAAAAATAAGAAAAAAAAAACGATGGGATAAGATCTTACACAAAGGTTAAAAAGGCTAAAATGAAAAGAAATCCAAAGGGGACTTAAGGTGTTTGCATGTTATGATGAACCAAATCGTAATCAAGATTGGATGTACATAAATTATTAAAAGTATTTCAATTTAAAATTCATTTATTTCAAACATTTCTAGCAATTATATTTTATTAATTTGGTCCTTTGAATAAAATAAATTAAGACAATCATGAATATCAAATTGTATCATATTTTATCTATGAGTAAATCTACACTAATCACATTATAAAACTTGAATAAAACACCATATTCAATAATAGTATATCATTTTTTCACTAATGAAAAAACTTTATTTCAATTTTGTGGTTAAATAAAAACCACATCCCTAAGGTGGATCTATATTGTTAATGGAAAAAAAATTTACAACTTAAAAACACCATAATCATCAATATTATTACAACATAATATACCATCAAATTTTTACAAATAATTTAAATTTCATGGAGTTAAATAAAATTGAAAAAACCAATATTATTTTTTTAAAAACATTTTGACTAGATTTTCGAGAAAAGAAACCAAAACGATAAGTGTCAAAAAGACCACCTTATCAATTTCAACCAATTTATTTAAATATATTTTGACTAAGGTGGTCTTTTTTACTTATAGAGTAGAAGACTATTTGATTGGTCATTTTGATTGTTAAACATTGAACAATTTGGTTAGTCAAATTTGGATTTAAATTTAGATCATTTTTTTGGATTATTAATAATACATATATATAGATAGATAGATGGTAAATAGGTTTAAGTAGGTTGTAAAAAGGTAGGCAAATAGGTAGGCAATAATTTACCTTTTAATTTAATCTACGTAGCTTAGCTCATTTACCCTAGTCCTTTAAACATGCACATAAATTACAAGTATAGGGAATTGAACCCCTCACCTTCACAATGATAGATCAAGTCCTCATTAATGGACTACACCTCCAAAAAGTGACAATTTTTGTCAATTTTTTTATTTCACATGTTTATGTAAATAAGAAGTTAATGTAATTAGTAAATATATTGGAAGTAGGTTGCAAAACAATAGGTATATAGAGGAAGTAGGAAGTAAATAAGTAGGTTAGTATACCTTGGTAGGTAAATAGGCCTAAACAACCTACCTACTTAAGTATACTTACCTAACCTAGGTAATAATTAGGTAGGTAGGTAGGTAGGTAGGTAGGTAGTTAGGTGGATAGGTAGACAAGGTATAATGCAGGTGGGTAGACCTGGGTAGGTAGATAGGCCTAGGCAAAAATAGTAGGTAGGTAAGTAGGCCTAAGTAAGCAGTTAAATAAATCTAGGCTACTTACGTAACCTAGGTTGGTCAAAAACTAACATAGGATGTCTAATTTAACTAGGTCATTTTGACCAAACATGCCATTTTGCTTTGTCCAACTTGATTAAATGTTCACATAATTAAAACCCATTGGCCAATTTGACTGAAGTGTTAACTTTTGTTCAACTTCATTAGATGTTTGACTTGTTAAATATTCAAGAGGTCAATTTAGTCAAATTTGTTGATTAAAAAAATACACATGTCATTTAGGATCAAGGCTTCTAATCAAAATGGACATGTTCATCAATTAAAGTGAACAAGGTAATCACTTTGGACAACTTTAAAAACCATGAATTGTAATAGTGAACCTTGATGGAAGATGGTTCTTTATACATATATACATTGATGTGCAAAATGTCATTGGAAAATTCCAACTAAAAAGAAATACTTCCTAATCCTTTTATTAAAATAATCATTTTGCGACAAACAATCATATGTTACAAATGTATTCGAAAGGACTATTACATCAATTTTATTTGCATCAATTTCATAACATGATGATAGATTAAATGTGAAGCACCTTTAATTGTGCATTTTGACCTTTATACCTTTTCTAACGATTCCCCTTAATTGTTCAATTTTTTCTTTTAATGATAATAATGAATCTGAATACAAAATCTTGTACCCCCATTGTTATCCATGTTTTTTGCCATGTTTTTGAATCCAACAACATTGTTGAACAAATAAACTTTCTTCATGCCCATTGAATTGCAATTTTTTTCACTTGAAATATTTGTTGATCCAAATGCCATGCTTGAAACTATTACCATAGATGTTGATGATGAATGTGTTCATCCTCCCAAAAAACTAAAAAGGTTGTTACTATTGTTAATTGCAAATTTCAAGAGATTTGGGTTGTGAAAATGCCATGGGCAGAGCCAATTTTTAATGAGGTTGGGTTGGTTTCTACTATGAAATGTCATGTTTGTAGCATAATTGAAAGGAAGGGAAAAAAATTGGTTGTTAAGTGGGATTTTATTGAAAAACATACATGTAAAAGAACGGGTTTTGATGGTAAATGGACCGTGGATCCAAAATGTATGCATGTTAAAAAGGAGATCTCTTACGCTCAACTTTTTATAACTACTTTCCTTTAGTAGTTGAATAATGGTTAGGAAGTGGAGGACAAGCGAAAACCTGTTCAATTGCATTTGTTTTTAGCTTATTGAGTAAAGGTAAACCAAGATTGACTATGAGGATTTCCAACCCTCGTATGAGTTTCTGAAGCTTTGATTTAGTCCAAAGAAACATTGGTTTGATCGGGTTGGTTGGGAAATTGTAGAACACATACAAAATGAAGTTTTAAAAACTACTAAACTTGTTGTCCAAAATTCCAACTTTATTTCTCTTACTTATAACGAGGTCACAACCCTAGATATCACAAGTTGGGCAACTGTGCATGGTTACATTATGCAAGATTAGTGTTGGATACCATTATTATTGAAGGTGTAGCAATTTTTTTTGGGATCTAATGCTAATGGCATGACTTTACTAATCATGAACTCTTTGATGACACAAGGAAATTTTTAAAAAGAAGATATAGTTTCGAAGTTGGTGTGTTTTGGTGCTAATGGGGTTAGCACCTTCTAAGGCTTTAAATCAAGAATGACATTCCAAATCCAGTGTCAATATGTTCCATTTATTGTCGATGTGCATTATATGGCACATTAGACCAATCTTGTATTACAAACCTTCTCAAACCTACCTTTGGTTTTCCACATTGAAAATTTGTTGCAATGTTTGTTTGGTTATTTTAGTTATAGCCCCAAAAAACATTTGAAGTTTACCGAACTAACAAAGATCATGGAAATTAAAAGAAAATTTCTATGGAACATTAAGACAAAATGGATTTCTACTATCGGTCCTATCAAACATGTCTTGTCTAAATACTGCACTCTTATCATGAAAATGGCATTGGATACACCTACAATACCTTCTACCAAATCTGATTTGTTTTTGTTGATTGATGTGGAAACTTTGTTGGGCTTGAATACAATGACATTGACCTTAAAAGAAATACATTTATTAATTAAATTTGCTCAATGAAGGGATGTTTTTGTCTATGATTTCATAGTAGGAGTGAAGATTTGTGAAAGGGATGTGTACCACATGTTCTATGACATGCAGTCCTCTTTTGAAGGTAATGTGTTCAATAATTTCATTGCCTTGATCAACATTGTTCATGAGGACATCAATATCCATTGGATTATAAATCTAAACATCGGAATTGATCGTTGGCTTTTGAATTTACTAGGCAACACATGTGAGCAACATCTTCATATTAGATTGGGGCATCAATTTTTGTTACAAAGGAGATATATGGCAATATTATTGCATCTATGAAACAATAATGTCAAGAAGTTACCATTCAATTTATTGTTGAATTACAAGGCTAGTTCCTTGTTCAAGATGTTATGGATGCATTGGGTATTATTTACACACAATGTTAACTGCAACCAAAACTTGAAAAAAAATTCAATGTTCATTTGACAATCGTCAAGGAAGCCTTTTGTTAGCCTAAAGAGGTTCATGGCTTGTTTTCAACTACTATTCTTGACCTTCAAAGATCTTTGTTTGTGCTTAACATGACAAACAATTTTAAGTTGGCAATATAGAAACCTTTTGACAATGACACCCTTACTTCATTTCAAATTCTGGAAAATAAAATCTTAGAGTATATCAAGTTGGCTAAACTTGCTAATGTGCAAGTAATTGATTTTGTTAAAGATGAGTGTTGCTTTGCTATGTTGACTTTCATGAAAACAAAATTACAAAATCGATTAATAATGCATTTGGAACTTGTCATTCACATGTTTCGCCAAAAGCTCTTCATTTTGCAAAACTTTCCTTTCGGAACGATTATTCAAAATTGGAAAGACAATAGAATTCAATATGATGCAAAAAGTTGAGGCTTGATTTTCTACCAACTTGCAAGTTGTTTTTTTCCTTTGTATGTTTCTTAATATCTATCTTTTTTTAATTTCTGAGACTTGTTTGACATTTAGATTTTTAGATAGTGGATAGCAATAGGGGCATCGGGTGTTACTAAGATGATTTGGAATCTTCATCTAACGTGCAAGCAACAACAACCAACTAGTTATATTATGATTAGCAAAATGAAGATATTGCCCTTTGTTTCCATGATCTATGGTTCTTTGGAATTTACATCCAACCCTTTTTTTGGCATTTACAAAGATTTTTTTTTGCATTCTATATAATTACCAATGAATGAGTTTTTTGCAAGTTAGGGTTTATGCTGTATTGGGCCTTTTCTGATCGGGGTTTGATTCCCCCTATAGTAGGTTACTATGAATTAGTTTTAAAGTAACACTCATTAACCAAAAAAAAAACCAGATAAGGATGATGAAATGTAGCTGCAAATTTCACTCAGAATAACTCCCAATAACAAATCAGAATTGATCATTTTATTTCCTTTGTTTACCAAAAAAAACTACATATTTTCCCACCATATAGTTGAATAGATAGACCTTGAATGTGTCCATGTGGCAATTCAAGCTCCAGCAAAGACTGCCATGTAGCAAACTTAGCTAAAACTAAAAACTCAAAAAAAAAAAACATTGATCCCAAGCTATGGTTGCTTAGGGACAACCCATGAGACAATGCTGAAAGGTTTCAATGGCTTGATGTTGAAAAACGTGACAAATGGAATTGAACACCATACAACTAATTAAGCCCCCACACAGTACATATAAGAGTATCCTAATAATGTAATGTTAAATGTAGGACATCAGATGGCATGGCTAGAGTGAACCTATCTTTCAATGAAAACATATTACTGTGATTCCTATTAATTAGTTGTGCATCCAACATTCCAAAGTGTTATTTTCTAATGGGCCTCATTGATTGGCCCATAAAATAAAGTGTTCAAAGCTTGAAATAATACTTCATAAAAAATCAAATTTCCTTTCCGTTTGCTATGTAGGCTAAAAAGAGTATGAATTTTTATAAGGATTATGGGATAAAATGTGGTGTGATTTGGAACAACATGGGCATAACATGGGAGGACACATTAAAATAATGGAAAAACAATTTATGAAACATCTAGCAAAGCACGTTGAATAAATTTAATGAATGCACTTGAAGAACACATGGGAATAACATAAGGAATATTAGACAAAAGATATGTGATGAGATTAAAAAACACATGAAGAACAAATTGGGAACACATTGAAATCACCATAAGGAACAATATGGCCATATGGGGAAAACATCACCCTGATCCCTGAAGAGTGGAGTTGTTGGGCTTGTTCTACTTGGGGACGAACACAAGTTGTTCCAGGTGATCTCTTAATGTGTCAGGCAGGTAAATCTACTAGTTGCATATACCTATGTGTATATAAATAGGTAAATGGACACCCTATCCAATTAGTAATTTTTAATTACCTAACCTATCTAGTAAGTAATTTTTCTATACCAAGAGTTTAGCTTATCTACCTAAGTTATATATTTCAGGTTTACTCTTACCCAGGTGTAGGTAATGTGTTTTGAGGAGAGTAAAATGTGAGCATATCAAAAGTAGTTAAAATGAGATTAGATAATATTTTCATATGGAATCCTGTTTCTATTTGGCTATAGACACACATGCAAACCAATGCAGATAATTTTCCAAGTTTTTCTAACTTGCTTAATCTAAACATGGAAATTGTGAAATGTCTTGCAAAACATGTTGGAGCTATTGGTGCAGGTTGTAAGCACAATTACACTTCTCACTACCATATATTACATGTGTACTTCCTTCATATCTAATTGTCAATTCAATGAAAATGTGTGTGATGTAGCTTGTAGAATGAAATTGTGTTCTAACTAGTTTTTGAATTGAAGTTTCTTATGAAAAAAATTTAAGTGGTGGGAATTATGTGAATTATTACCACAAAGGGGGGAAAAATTTCTTCCTTAATTAATATTTTTTTGATGGTGAATTTTTGTCATTTTGAAAAAAAAATTATGGAAAAACTTTATCTCAATTATTTGTTAAATTTTTTGTCAAACCCCCCCCCCCCCCCCACATACTCTGTTAAATATATTGTCGTTAGATTTTGTATACTTAATTTTTTTTTTATTTCTTCACTCCTGCTTTTTCACTCTTTTCTACAACAGTTCC
>Ga0116231_10003393_pt1 | contig 33144 bp, 22 predicted proteins | sample S1TSphgellanicum_2_FD_89695 | JGI IMG/M metagenome (GOLD analysis project Ga0116231, IMG submission 89695) | Host-associated microbial communities from peat moss isolated from Minnesota, USA - S1T2_Fd - Sphagnum magellanicum MG | ecosystem: Host-associated > Plants > Peat moss > Unclassified... | reverse complement strand
GCCGTTTGGTCAGGGTCAGTATAGAGTGGTTGGGTGAAAAACAGTATGTTGCAGTACTGTTTGTTAGTGGGGGGGGTGAAGAGTGGTGGTGTTCCCCTTACTTTTTGAGTGACATTTAGGACCTTAAAAAGTAAGGTTATTTGGTTCATGGTAGGGCCCCTTCTATGAAAACAAAATTTTCTCTTGAGGAAAACCCCTTCTTATTTAATACTTTTGAATTTCATTTGCAGCTGCAAAATATGCTCACAAAAAAAAGTACCTCAATGTGAACCTAAATATTTCAATGTAAACTCTAGGAAACAAGCAAGAGTTGAAGATTCAAACATTAATTAGTGTGCATAAAGCACATAATATTATGGTTTATGGATACTAAGTACAACTAGAAATGCTACTAAGTTTGTGTATTTAGTTGCTTTTGGCAAGTGACTAGAAGAATACCCATAAGTTCAAACTTAAAGAGGATTTTATGATGTCTGGCTAAACTTCTAGAAGTTCTCTTACAAAAACATATAAATTTTTTAAAGAGTGATGGACCATATATTCAAACCCTAAAAGTGTGAAACCCTAAAAGGTCCAATCAATCAAACTTCCTTTGGGTTGATAGATGCTATCATGCAAAGCCTTATGGGCAGCTGCAGAGTCCAATCAACTCAAGATAAACTGCCAAAGGGGTGTCTCTTCATTGTGGGGTATGAAGGCAGAGGATTGAGGCAGAAAATATTTTCATACAAAATTTAAATGACAAAAGATGTGTGAAGCTTGTAAATTGTTTGGAACTTGCCCACCTCTCCCTGAAACCCTAAAACCCTAAACCAAAGGGCCCAGCTATGGGGCAGGGAACAGGAGAAAGATTTAGGGTATGGGTCGTGATTCCTTTTGTCCAAACAGTGGACCTCCTTTTGAACTGGAACCAACATAGTTCTAATTTGTTTTTTTAGAACCAGAATCAGAGGTTCTTTGTAAAAGGAAAGAACCTCCCAAACTGATAATTACCATGTTTTGTCATCAACAAAGTAAAATTTTGATGAAAAATATTTTTGTTGCACCAATCAATTGACTTCATACTAATTGTGACCTTGGCAAGTGCTTAGTTACACAAATATCAATGGGAAGAAGATTAACCCTAAAAGAGTTACTGTTGCAAAACTCCACACTTCAATTCTTGAGTGATTTCTATTAATCGGCCTATGAGTGAAGTACTTCGGAAACCAAATCCAATATGTGCTACAGTTAGTGATAAGGGCATGGTGATATTAATTGAAAAAAGATAAAATGACCAGTCATGAGATGAGCTTGGTACACTTTTGCACACCAAGAAGCATAATTGTGTGCAATGTGGTTTCATTGCCATCCTAATTGTATGGAGGCTAGAGATCCAATCCAGCGTAGTAAATACTTTGATTAAGTGCTGAGATAAAAGTGCATAATCTTCTTTAACAAATCATTAGGTGTAAGGTAAAGCCCTAGGGTGGGGGCATTCTCAAAATAAGGGGCCTAGGATGAGGCGATACTCAAGTTGAGCCCCGCATTTTGGGAATGTCCCCCACCCATGGGCTTTACCTCTGATAAAGCACAAGGCAAAATTTATCATGAACCAACCAACCCTATGTAGATCAAGAGGCATATGAAGGGGAGGGTTCTTACACCTACAACTAGGCATAATTTCCCTCTCATCCTTGAGGAGTAGGCATAATATCCCTCCCAATTTCTAAGATGGAAATTGATGGGTATAAGGTGCCCTCCACATACACTACAAATTTTCTCTAAGTGCTTTATGGATGATCACAATTTGTGACTTCCACCAAGATTTTGCCACTTATATTCCTTTATTTTGTAATTGTTTATTGTCTATGAGTGTTGGCCAGTTCTTCATTCTTAATAGAACCTTCAGTCTCAATTTTGACGCAAAGTTTTTGTATTTTTTGGATAGGTTCTCCCAGTGTGAGTGTGAGTTGAGTTTTCAAATTTATAAATCACATGTGGTTCTGTATTTGGTAAAAAAAAAATTTCAAATTTAAGAACCTCTTAGCCTGATTTGTAAACCAGGTTCGATCCCATTAACATATTACACACTACTAGAGATTGAAGATTGTGTAAATTAACACTAGAAATTTTTACAGCAAATGAAAATTTTAAAAATCATATAAATATGAAGTTTAACAAACTAATTAAAACTGATCAAATACTTATAAAATTCAGCATACTTGCCAACTTTTTTAAAACCTCAGTAACTCACTTGTGGCAGCGGTTCATGGAGAACTAAGTCATAAGGGATTTCCAATTGGTGGTGTACTGGTGGGCACTTTGTCACATAAATCGCTCAACCCTTCCCCTTGCCACACTTTTAATTTCCTTAGGCTAAGCTGGGATGCCTTTTTGACTTAGTAAGTGCTAGTCCAACTTGAGAGACAAAGTCTAATGAATTTCCCCCACCCTTAAAGTAGTAGTAGTAGTAGTAGAAGACCCCACAACCCACTTGTTAAAGTGGGCCAAGACCACTTTGTTTTTAATTTACTCGATCTGGGGTTCAAGTGCAAATCGGTAGACTAACTTGTGTCATTATTTGTCAGATTGCATTAAGGATAGAAAGTTCCAAACACATCTTATTTTATTTTATTTTATTTTATGTTGCAATGGGCCACTTTGATTGGCCCTTCACCCAAAAAATAAATAAAAATTCAAATGCTTTTGAAAGCTTCCAAATAGGTAGAAGCTTTTTACTGACAATAAGGGAGTGTTCCAAAGACATTTTGGTTCAAGACTAACTTAGCTCCCAAATTACTCAGATGACTTAAGGATGAAAATTCCACAGACATTTTGGTCCCGAGTTCAGAGTTCAGGCCAGTGTTGGACTGGTATCAACTTTTGTACCAGTCTGGTACGGGTATTAGGTTCAAAGGCTGATTTTTTCCCTGGTATGTATGGCAGGTATAAACCTGGGGTTGGTACTGGTATAAGGCGGGTATATACCTGATACTCCCTCAGGTCTCATACCAGACGGGTACTGATATGAGGTTGGTATTTGCCTCACGTCATACCCAAATGGTATGTTCTTCAATACCAGTACTCCTACCAGTACCATATACCCAGGTTGCACCTCAGTTAGGGATACAACACTGGTACAGTCCTTAAACTACTTAAGCATAGGAGAAGAAGGGTCTCAAATATCACACAGGGGACTGGGGATCAGGAACCTCAAACCTTAGAAAGGTCTTCCGTCTTGAAAAGACAGACAATGGGATTTTCTTTCCGATTTTCCCAGTCTGGTCAGGACCTGACAAACTTTCCTAAGGTACTTTGCCAGCCTGGCTGGGATCTTATGGAGTCATCTAAGGTACTTGTGAGCCTGGAGGGGATCTTTACAGTGCAAATCTTCCACCTTGTAGGTAACCTAAATTAGAAGTTACCAATTTAATTCCCTGGTTCTTTAGTATAAGGGAAGGCCTGTACCCTAATTTGAGAGTTGTAGCCTTGAGGGTGTAGGCCCATAAATTAGGGGCAACCCCCTGGAAGCAGGCCTTCCCAGCATAATAAGGCACAAAAGGCTTTTTATTTGAAAATGGGGGCGGGGGAGGAGGTCTGAGTGTGATCGGAACATGCTTTCTTACTTGGGTAATTTTCTAACTAGTTGAGATCAGTAGATGGAATTGAATCTGCTTATAAACCCAGTTCTGGTTCCACATCCAAAAATCAGACTTGATTCCAGTTGATTCTGAGTAATCCGAACTGAAATCAACTATTCTAACTGTGGTCAAACTGGATAACCAGCCAACACTGGTAAAAACTATAAACCCACATTATGAAAATTATCTTGTTGTTTTGGCATCGTATGGGGATGTTACTTGTTAGATTGTAATCCATGTATGTAACCACATTACCTATATACTCGTGGAAATTATGCCATATAACTCTAACAAAGCCACCTTCCAAAAAATAACTTGATGTTTTGGGATCTCATATGTAAGATCACAATCCATGTATGTAACCCTATTACTTGTACATGCATAAATATTACACCATACAACCCAAATGAAAATAATAATGCCATATCTTTGCTCTTCATGGGAAGCATTGATTCAACCTCATAGAATATCAACCCTTCTTGACACATAAGGGTAAACAACACTTCAACCCACAATTCATCCCAGCACTCACTCTAGAGGCAATCACTGCCTCATGTCCTGCTGTCTCCAACAAACTTTGGTGTGATAATGTTATGTTTGTGTGGTAAAAGAGTGGGTCGGTGTTTGAAATTCTTAATAACCACCAGTTCAAGTTTTTTTAATATTACAGATTCAGAAAAAATGGATTCCAGTTCTTTGAAAAAACCAAAATCAAAATCAAAGAATTGTTGGTTCTGGTTGTTTCAGACGCCTTAAGGAACTTGTGATTTTATTTTAAAAAGAACCAGCGGTTATAAGTCCAGTCATTTTGATGCCTCAAAATTCTTGAGAACCAGGGTTGTGTATGAAAACTGAGGATATGATTTGCAAGAATCATGATTTTCAAGTTGTTAGAACCGGCCTGATAACCAGTAAGGGTGTGTTGTCTGCTCCGGTTTCTAATAACCGTCATTGCTGTGAAAAAAACCCTAATTAGGGTATGGATGTCAACTGTACACAAAAGGTTACCCCATTGAAACAAGCATCTTCACTAGCACCAGATAAATGACCTGGACACAGTACTTTTTGCTTAAAGGACATACTCATGTCCTCCAGGGTCTCTCTCTTTAGTGTGAAACTGAGTTTGGACTTTGGAGCTTGTAAAATGTACACTGGATGACAGATACAATGATCTCCACAAAGGACAATTTTAAGATATGACTGCATTTGATTGGCTGGCCATAATCATTGGCCTAGCTCATGGTATTCATCACATAGTCTCTCACTTTACACAGTCCAATTTTCCATGTATATATACATGTGAGGAGGATGGGGAGTTAACATTGCTAGAATGACATTTAGAGAGTGTGTGGGTGGTTTCACAATGGTACTATGATCTGGCCACAGTGAACCAGCACCCACCAGTGCACCATCCACTGGATGCCTGTTATGACTCAGTTGTGGATGGATGATCCTCAACTGAGTTACTACCCAGTTTCATCCTGGTAAACCCACTCTGTAAGAAGTAGGTCTAACATATAAACAGGGTAGGTAACAAAATAGGGGACTAATAGGTAAGTAGATAGTTTAAACCTAGTAGGTAGGGGTTGTTATTTACTACCCACCTGGTTGGTAGGTAGTAAATAAAGCAACTGAGATAACCACCATGGTTAGCTAGGGGGACTGGAACCCAACAGAAAACTCTTTCCTGATCACATATCATACATCCTTGATGGTGCACTGGTGGGTGCTGGTTCACTGTGGCCCTATGATCTGACTCCCAACTGACCCAGTTAACCCATCCTTGTTCAAGCTAATCAACTAGTCTTCACTACCCAAGCACTATATCCCCTTTACCATAAAGCATTGGCACAAAATTTGTAGTGTATCTGGAGGGCCCGTTATCAAGTGGAATTTTTCATCCATGAAATGGGCAGGCATTTTGTTTTTTTTAAATGCTTTGTCTCTTTTTTTATTATTTTTTTGCCCATGATACCTAGTGGGTATCATGAGAGAAAAAATGAAATTAATAAATAAATAAAAACCTTCTGATGTGTTACATGGAATTACACCAAATTACACACCACTCCTTGGACATTACACTACTCTCTTTTTCTTTGCACACATCCTTTGGGGTGGAGCCATTATATTTATATGTTATACCAACTCTTATGCAATTTAAAGGGCATAAATAATGTAAGAGAGAGAAAAGCTAGAGGAGCTAAGTAGTTAATGGAGCCAGAGGTCTTGCCTTTTATGTCAGGCTATGGTTCTGTTTTGCTTGCTTAGGGAGCCAGATCTGCCAACTTCACATTTCAATCAATCCATCACCCTAGTTAGCATGTGGAAGCCAGGAGAGTAACCAGAGATTAAACAGTGTATTCATGTCCCAGGGCTAATCATGAGGGTTAACAATGTACTAAATATCCACATGCATCTACCTAGCTAGTAGTCACCAGGTGCCTTTCCTACTTCCATAGTTTATTAGCTCTATAGTAAACCATTTACATTCCTATCGTATACTTGCATATGACACTTATGGTGCATCCACACTTGAGGATAAACTAATGTTATGTTTGTGTTTAAGGAAAAAAATTATTACATGATTTATTTCTAGTGTTAACATTAACATAAAGTCCAATGTGGCACATGACGCGGCATACATGTGGTGTTGATGGTACCACCAAGGACATATATGAACATTATAATGATGTTTGTTATGTGTTATATCATTGATGATAGCCTACATGTTATTTTTGATGTTAGGATTAATTAATTAAGTGTTAAGGGTTCTAATATTGATGACTTGAACGCTAGGTGTGTATGAACTTTTACCCATTTACATAGGTGGTTATCTAAGTATTGTGAGAGGTATATGCCACAACTTGTATATTGTAAACCCATGACTTATGTAAGCATAATTATTTCTTGGACCATTTGTTTATTGCATTTGGTTCATTTTTATGTTTCAAAGTTTGAAGCATTCCATTTTTTTAGGATTTTTTCTTGTGTGCATGCCTTTCTTTCTTCAATTTGTAAAATTTGATTTCATGAATGCAGTTGATATATTCAACAAATGTCTCATTGCCTTTTTCAGCTACTTCAATGAGACTCTTTTGAACTAAGGACGATTTTTTCTTCACCCTTGTGCTCCCAACATGCCATTAAAATTTCCCAAATTGAATATTTACACTAATTGTTGATGTGTTGTTTATGATTGTCAATGTGTTATTTATCAAGTGGTATTATGTCATAAGGGAATACTTTGACTAGCTCTTTGTGGGATTTCGAACTAGTTGTTTAGCTCATGATCTTGGTAATGGTTGCAATGTAACATGTTTGGTTTTTGCACTTGGACTTCGAAATGTTGGTTGAAAATTTGTTGGGTTGAATCAACTCGAAGTTGTTAATAGAGTTGTAAGTTGAGGTTTTAATCCAACTATGGGGGAATTGAATGGCTTTACCCAACTAAACAAGAATGTTGGAATCGGGTGGCATTGCCCAACTATAACCCTCTTGAAATGCTTCTACACAATGTATGATGGGATCATGATTAAGAGGTAGAAAGGTTGAAAATTCATCTTTCTAAATTGGTTTTTCATTCATCAATTCTTCATTGAAATCAAGGTCATCAAATTAATGGCAAGATTATGAAACATGGTAACCATCATCATTTGGGTTCATCAAGTCAATTCAACGTGGAGAATTAAACCATAGTCTATTGGTCATGAATACATCCATGGGCTTGAAATATAACCTATTACAATTCATGGGCAATCCTTGTGAGGCCTTGCCTTCTATGGACATGTCCCAATAATCCTCATTGTGGTTTATACATCGCATATAAACATGGATTTTCTTGTAATCTCCATACAAAGATCCCTATGAACCATGGATTACAATTCAACAAGTTGTCAAATTTTTGTTCCATAAATTTCCTTAGTAGTAATGATTTGAATCCTTATAAACTTCTAAGTAATAATTATTAATAGTTGAATTAGCCTTGGATATTTCCAAGCGTAGAAAACCTTCTTATTTAAATTGATGTAGTGATTAATTAATTTTAGAACCTAATAAACCTTTTAGAGTGCATTATTTTTTTTATGTTATAAAGAGGTGAAAAAGGATGTAAAATTAAATGTGATTTTATTGATATATTGGGAATACAAACCCATAATTAACCTTAACATTACACCATGAAAATATTAAGTTAATTTTTTATAATTATCTTTAGGCACTAATGATGTACTTGTAAAAAATTTAGAATGTAAACCTAGGAAATCTTTATTTATATCAGGTTCCTAAACATAATTGAGATCGAATTTAGATACTAGCATTTCCACCTAGGTATCTTCAAGTAAATTATGACTTAATAAAGAATTTAGATGGGAAAAATCACAATTGCAAAAAGTCCAAAATGCGACAAATGGTGAAAACTAGGTATTCGGTTCGATACTCCATCGAAAAGGGGTTGATTGGGCCTTGTAGCCAATGATAATGATCATTATCAGGAATCCAAATTCGACAATGAAAATGAACATCATCATCTTCACACTAACACTCTTCAAACCTTTATGGCGTGACTTCACAAATAAGAACAAATTTTAAGTAAATTGTTAAGGCACGTGGGTTAGGAGATAATCAATGATCCCATGTTGAACAATCAACTCGGTTCACACCACTCTTCTATACATTCTTCTTCGTGCGGCTATTGGAAGACAATCACGTCAAACAATGTTTTTTCAATTTTTTCTTCTTTTGTTGGTGTAATTGGAACATTCAAAGGTGTAACAACATCATCCGCCATGATTCAATCTTCATTTGCATCAACAAAAACTAAAAGGGTAGCCATAATCATTTGGTACTTACATTCGAAGAAGGTTGATGCCTTTATTTTAAAAATTAGGGTAGGCGTAATGTGTGACGATGACGAAGGGAACTACATGAAAACCCTGACATCGTAGTTCTAATGGATTTGTGAAGTCTTAATTTCAACGACGGATTTAGAAAGTACATGGGAATTCTTGTAATGAAAATTTTAATTCCAATTTACTATGTACTACACAATTAATTAATACATCGTAAGGAATAACTAGGGGTTATTAAATAAGTAAATGGTACACAAGAATGTTACCAATGTTATTGAGTTAATTTAATCAAATGAGAACTCAAGGATATTTATTTATTACTATCAGTAAATTATTTTAAAAGTTAGTTATTTTATATAATTAGGATGAAAAAATAGGATGTTGAAGTCAAATGGATGGAATTGGTAATGATCAAACTCAAGGACCCCATCAAAATGTCCAAGGTAGGGAAAAAAACGAATCCTCCAATTCCATTTGGTCACGAGGATTATCATCCTATTTTGATTAGAGGATGGAAACCTCTTAGTGTTTCATTGGGCATAAGAATTCTCATCTTAAACTCCATTAGAGGGTCAAATTATTCTCGATTCCCATTGATTCATGAAGGATGAAGAGGCCATTGATTAGAGGGAAGGACTTTCACAACTTCCATTGGACAAGGAAAACAAACTCAAAGAAGGGTCATGGGAAGTTTTGGGGTGGGGGAAAGTTTTTATCTTGTGTTTTTGGGAAAGGAAGAAAATAAGTGTTTGAGAGGAATAATAGTTTGTTATGTGTGAAAAAATGTTGTTCATGGAAACAAATGGTGTGTAAACGAAGAGCATGGAAAAAAGTTATGTGTAGTAAATAGTCGTAATGGAGTTCATGGAATAATTTCCATGAACAAACCTCTGGACTTTTTTACTAAAATAGTTATTCCTCTCAAATCCATTATTGAATTTGTCTTGAATTTCAAAAAAAATTAGATTAAGAGGTGTAGAATGTTGTCTCAAAATTTCAACATCATCGAGGCTGCTCCAAGGGAATTACATTTGCCAAAAGTAAAGGGGGTTTGAAGTCGTATTTTCTTCAAATCTAGTCAAAATAATTTTCGATTTTGAAGCATAAATTTTCATTTTAGAAATAAAAACTTATAAGATTTTGCATTATTATTGCTTTAAGATTAACTTTCCAACAACCCTATCAAGTGTGAACATTAATTAAACATTAACACAATGTTTTTTCACATCTTATCATGGTAAGTCTTGATTCTTTCAAAATGTCTTGGTATCTTCCAAATGGACATAACACATTAGATTCTTTAATGAGTTTCATTACATTTTATTGAATCACCTTAACTTGTTAAAATACAATTACATAGTAATTCCCCCCTAAAATGAGTTTTGTGAGTTGCATATCTTCATGTGGAAGGGTGTGCAAGAATTTTTCACAATCCCCACTTATCTTTATAGGCTACTCCATGGTAGAAATGCTTAAGATGGCCATTAACAGATAAAAAATCGCAATTAAACTTTGCACTAAAATGTTTATGTAGGTAAAGGTACAAGTGTGAAAAGAGATTGCAAACTTGACAAAACACTAAACATTCAATAATTTGTTATTTTTGGAGACCTTATGTAACACCATCACAAAATCTTGCAATGTTCATTTTTTTTTCAAGATTTGAATTTTAATTAACATTGTGACTTAACACCAAGTACTTATTTTGCCATATCATTTATCGCCTTACTTTTGATGTTTAATAACTTAAAGGAAGTTACTCTTTATATAATTTATGGAACATAAAATAGAAAAGGATATTTTTTGATATGCCATGAAATAATAGAATATTAAAATAATATTTTATTAAAATTGATACATGTATTCTAGATCTATATTTTCATAATCTAGTTTTAAGCACATATTTTACATTTAAGTAAATGATAATATTTAATTTTTTTCAAAATGTTGTGTGTTTTATATTTATTTTGCATGTCATGTGGAAAAAAATGGAAGTAATTTCCCTTGGTTGGCAACATCACATGTTTAGACCTATGCATATTTTTAAAATCCTAAACATTGCAATCACATCACCACCAACACAAAGTGTAGTTTGCCTTCAATATTTAAGTGTTTTTTAAATGTTTGGAACTGCAAAAGATTGCGATAAATGTTGAAGGGTTTTTTATTTGGGAAAAATGTTGAGGGGGATGTTCTTCTTTGAACTTACTAGATACATAAGTAGAAATATAAGGTCCCATATATTGGTTGTTGGGTAAAAATATATCATTAGTTATATAATAAGGTTATGTTTGTTCTAAAAACCAAAATATAACTAATATAATGTATATGTTAATCCATGGCATTAAAAAAGTTAAATATATAAATATATAACATATGTATTAAACATTTTAGGCATTAGTTATTGGTAGGTTCAATTAGTAAATTACTAAGTGTATTAGTATTAGTATGTTCAATATGTTTAATTAATAAGTTAATAAATGATCTAATATTAATCAATGAATTAGTAACCAAATGTTCATTTTTACTAGAATGCTATTTATTAGGTCATCTTTTTGAATTATCATTCAATGACTCACTAAAGTTGCAACAAACTATTGTGTTTAACCAACTTCACAATTGTTCCTCTTATTGCCATCACTAATTTGAGTGCCATTGCTCTTGCTTTTACTATCAATCTATTTTTTTGATCTTGTTGCCACCAATATTGTTATAGTCATGTGATTTTTACAAATGATGTGCAAGTGAATGTTGATCCTACTTATAGCAAAATGAATCATTGAAAGACATTAAAATATTCATTCTTACATGTTCCATCTTGTGGTACAAGTGATCCATCTTTAAAGGAGTAATCTTGATTTTCTTTCCAACTCCAAGTTTATTAAAACTAAGAAAATAAAAGAATATAAAATACTGAAATTGGATGCAAACAATAAATCATGATTAAATATAGAATGGTTGAAATATGTGCATATTAAAAAATTAGGTAATAATGGGTTAGGGGAAAAATATCCCTTACCTAATACCCCAAAAAAGTTTGTTTGATGTAAGTAATGTATAAATTTAACCCTTGGGAGAAGGGTAAGAATGAGTCAAATGAAGATCAATAAACAAGATTCTTGTTATAGTAGGAAATCAAAATGTGTGACCCAATGATTTTTTTTGTACCAAAATTTTGCCATTTTGTGAAAAAACATTTTGCTACAAGTTCCTTGTTTATTGGAATTCTCTTTTCCAAAAAAAAATTCATTACAAATTTACAAAAACCATCACAATTGCTTACAATATGAAAGGGTGCTAAAAAATTTCTACTTTCATATCTTGAATATTGCCAAATTTGGACAAATATATTTATGGACGATTGCCATTTGAGAAACATCAAAAAATTTGGAAAAAGATCAATCATGTGATTAAACATGAATCAATTTTGCAAGATTGATATGTGGTGTACAAAACGAATAGTAATTTCATGGCGATCTCAATAACAAGTGCTCGCACCTCTTTTGGTAGTAGTGTTTGGAAAGTGTGATTTTCTTGAAGGCCTTGTTATAATGTATTCAATTAATTTAAAATTTAAAACAAAATAATGATTATGATGACCTAAGTTTTAATTTTTTATATTGGGATGGTGACTTGAATCAAGAATGGAACATCACTATATTCTATCTATGACTAGTTTTCTTATGTTGTTTATATTGTTTTGTCCAAGTGATGGTTGATTTAAAGATGCAAGCCATTTGAGTGAGCACATGACATGTCACCTAAAAAGAAGGGGAGATGATTTTTGGTGTGGAAATCCCTAACATTGTGAATACAAACTCAATAAGGTTTGTTGAAATTTTTAGAAACAGAAAGAATGTTACAACATGTATGGTTTCTAAACCTAAATCCTTCCAACTAAGCAAATTTTGTTATTTTAGTTCTATGGACCTCAAGGGATCAAACTTTTTTTGATTTCCTTTTAAGGAGCCAATTAGTTGCTTAATGAGTGTGGCGGCTCATATTTCAACAACAGAAATCCCACAAGTGCAACCCCAACATCATTATATGGTTTCTCTCAGAAGCTAGATAGAGACTAAGAACATGATAGGTGAGTGTGATCTTGTACACTTCATAGTATCCTCTTGTTCCCAAAATTTTCAGAACTCCCACTATCCAACATGTACTATTTTTTCACAATGACCACATTGCACATTCACATTAAGACCCCCAAAATGTCAAAGATGATGTTGCAACAACAACCACTCCTGAAATCCTAGACTCATTCATGATTTCCCTTATCCTAGTCCCTAAGATGCAAACACTAGACCTCATATTTCCTTTCTAAGGCTTTTGGCATAGTGAAAGATCAAACATTAAATTCAGGGGAAGAAGAAATCTAGAAGGACTTTTGTCCCCAACTGATTACTATGAAATTCCAAATCAACTCCACATATCCTAATTAACAGAAAAAAAATGAATTTAGTTTCTCCCCACTTGCCAAAATCTTCCTTCCTTCTTTAGTCAACTTCATATAACTTTATCTTTTCCACATCCCTTCGTTCCTTTAAAAGCTCTGCATCAATCCTCCACCAGAACCGTGATTCACACTGTTTATAAAAAGTATCCATTGAATAGCCAGGATCACGCTCCATCACTGAAACCAGTTGACCAAAGCCACTCCACAATAACTTGCAAAACAACAAATCAATCCAAAAATAGAAAAACAAAAAATTGAACTTTTCAACGTCCTTGAAACACCATAGCTTCGGTAGCTTTCCCATAGAGCTGAATTAAGGTTTTTGCTTTCATCCACAAAAAACGCATGACACTGTTTTTGGCTCTTCAGACATTGCACATGGAAATTTATGCAAAATGATATGATTGACAAATTCATAGTAACACCATGAAATAGGTTTTCGAGATTTGTAATCAAATATCAAAATACAACTTGGGAATTCGAGATTTTGGGTGAAAGAATTGAATAACATATTATCATGATTTTTTTATTGGATACCATTGGATATTACTAGCCCATTGCTTGAAGTTTGAAAAAAGAATAATGGACTTGAATCTTTGTAAGGACTTTGTATTAAGAATGGATTAGATCTTTGTATTTGGAAGAAAGAGGTGGTCTATTCACTTGGAAGCATATGTGTGTACATACATATATTGTTTTCAACATGCTTTTCACATAATTTTTTGACAAAAGGTCACCGATATGTACATATATAGGTAACCATGAGCAATATGTTTTGAATGAAGAATAGCAAAGTTCAATGCAATAAGATGGTTTTGGGCTCGTATTTGTGCACATGATGTTATACTTGCAAAAGGCATTGCAAAGGATAACAATTGCTCTTTGATTGGTCAAATAGAATAATTGGTTTAGATATGACTTGTTATTACTAATTTCTCATCTTTTGTTATCTCAGTTTTCATGTTTACTAGAGTAGCTTGTGCTGTTGGCCCAGTGTGAACACATTTTTTATTTCTCACATTTTCAAAATTGAAAATTTCTAAATTCAGTAATGTGAACACATTGAGGGCTCAACTGAATTTCCCTTCCAAACCTAATTTTTGCAATTTGTTTGAATTTTCAGCAACAAAATCCACTTTAAAATCAATATCTTCCATACATTAGCACTGAACATTTTGAAATAAACTCTCTTAAATCTGACTTGCCAAGGGCTTTCTAACAACACCAAGAACACCCAAAATTCCAATACAGTGTTTAGTTGATTTTATTTAATTTTTAGTTATAAAATGGATTAATAATCAATAGCTTCCACACTGTAGCTCCAAACAGTCTCAAACCAAGTTGGTGCACCCTTACTCATGGAGAGCTTTCTGAAGACACCAAGAGCATGTATGTATGCGCGACGGTTTGGGAGATCTCAGTGTGGCAAACAAAACAAAACAAACTACCTTGCTTAATAGATAGATTGATGAGGCTCGGAAAACAATAAGTAAACCATCTTGGACATGAAAAATGATGTCAGGGCCTCAAAGACTGAGTACAAGCGGAGCTCCTCTTATGCCAGCCTTTGATGTGTGTATAGATGTATGTATGTACCACTACATACTTCTTTAATGCTTTGTGAACTCTTGGTTGTCCATGAGTAACCAGATGTCATCTCCACAACCTTGCAGGTCTTGTCTCTCTTTACATGGTTTTGAGTCATAGACCTTGCAATTACATAAAAACCAGATCCAAATTTTCCTTTCAATAAGTTTTTTGCAGCTACCTGGTGGAACATCATCTTTCTCATATGTCCAAGTCCCCTTATTAAATCTGCCAGGTGCCTCTAGGATGCCAGATTCAAGCTGGTTTTGTTGGGGGAAGAGCAGGTCACATTTGGGGTTATGTTGTTCCAGGGCATGGGAATTCAAGCACAAACCAAGTTCCTATGCCCAAGAACAACATAACCCCCTCTGGACCAGCCCTTCCTCTTACCCATAAGGTCGTTAAGTTCTTATTATGCCCAAGAACACAACATAACCCCCTCCCTGCACATGCCCATCCCCGAAACCCCAATTTCTCGTGTATATGTCTTTATCTCTCTTCTAGGTAGGAAGACCATTTCCCTCAAAATGAATGCTTTGACTGGAGGGGAGTGAAGATTAGGTACTATTTCTCAAGTCATTTTTTCAAAATTCCTTTGTTTGTTGTTTTTGTTAGGGGCTGCCGTTGGCACTCGCATCTGTTTTGTGTGAGAAATGGGTGAACAACAAACCTAGATTCGTCATGGTTGTGGTGCAACAATATACAGCCTGTGTGATAAAAAGGAAACGATTCTAAACAAGACAATATGTGCCACACTTGTAAAGTAAGAACAATTCTACCTGCACTCTTAAGGGGGACAAAGCCTATGGTGCAAGGAGGAGGAGGAGGAGGAGGAGGAGGAGGTTCTTTTTAGTCCTGGCAGCTTTGCCTTGTAATATCAAAAGTCCTTTTTGGGGTTTATAGCAATGGACACAACTTGAGAATCAAGTAATCACAAATGTCCATACTTTTGTGTTCTTTTAGTCATGGCAGCTTTGCCTCGTAATATCAAAAGTCCTTTTGGGGTTTATGGCAATGGACACAATTTGAGAATCAAGTAATCACAATGTCATACTTTTTTAGCACCTACCTACCTAAATGCGTGTTCACACTTGGTGTTAGGGACTCTAGTGTTAAGTTCCCTAACTTCATGTTAGTCATTTAGGACGTAATTGTGCTTATCATGAAAATTTTATGTTAAGCTAACATTCACTTAATATTAAGGTATCACTTATTTAACATTGCATGCCACCTAAGATGCCACCTAGATTTTCATTTAACATTGACTTAACATCAAGTGTGAATGCACCATAAGCATGGTAATTGAGCACTCTTGACAAGAATTTCTTTTTCATAGAGTGAGAAAAGGCAAGTTTTGTAGTAAAGTTTAGAGAGTGTGTGTAAGAGGATGCGTGTCAGCAGCACTAAAATGGTCTTTCTAGCATATTTTTGGAGGAAATATTCTAAATGGTGTAAAATGGGTTGTGGAGAAAAAGAAGAACAACTGAACCAAACCAAAACCAATCCTTTGAAAATTTTAGGAACCAGATGCGGAATTCCTCCAAGAACCAAGGAACTGACCAACACTGCTCTTTACAATTGACACAGTGATTGGCCTAAGTGGTGAGATTTAAATGGTCTACTACCTTATTCAGTGCAATTTATGGGGCGGAAATAGGGGAGAAATTAATAGTACACCTTCGATGTGATAAATAGTGATAGAGGCTCAAATTAAAAGGGGGCTGGCTGCTGCTGCTGGGCATACTCTCAAGTTCACATCTTCTATTGTTGGGTTCACACTATATATACCCCCAAAGCACATCAAGATTTTAAAAAAAAAACACAAGAGAAAAAGCAACAGTTCTGCACCTGGCTTTTTCACTCTGGAAATCTTCTTTGATGGGAGTTGGCAGTGGCAATGGTAGTGAGTGAGTTCCTGACATGCTAATGATATTATTCAAAGCTACAGGTGTGTGTGATTTTTCACTCCCTTCATGTCATTCTTAAATTGGTTTTACCTCCTTTCCCACCACACCTTCCATAAAAGCTGGCATGTTTATTATATAATGTCAGCTTCTTATGTTGGGGGAAGGGCAGATCTAGAGTCCTGCTTCCAGACTTGATTAGCCTATGTTGTTTGAGGGCATGGGAAGTGTGGGGGCGATAAAACAAAATAAAGTTATAACCAACCCTCTTTGGAACCAGCTGGAGTGAAACCAGCATACCATGCAAGATGGATGATGGTGTGTGGACAAGGAAAAAACCCTTTTTCATTGTATACTTTGTCCCATATCTAAAGATTCTTGTTAGCTATGTGCTAACTACTAATCATCCACATGCACCAACCTACATAGTAACCACTTACATTCCTTAACTACTTACCTCTTGTTGGGAGGACTGGAGGAAGTTGTCGGGTTTATTGAGTTACCAAGGTTTCACGTAGGTAACTCAATTGTGGTTCATCCATAACTGAGTCAGTCATAATGGGTTTGCAACCAATTGTGCATTGGCGAGTGCTGAGTCACATAATCCTTTTTGAGCCTGACCTTTTCCCGTACATAAAAGGAATAGGTACTATGTTTGGCAGCCTTTCACAATTGAACACCTTATAATGTACGAAGAAGATGCTCTAGTTCAAAATGACCTTGCTCATCCAAATTGCACCTCCTGATCTGAAGAGTGTCTCAAGTCTCAACTTGACTCTGTGATTGTTGCTCAAATTTTTACTTCTCAATTATACTAAACAAACCTAAATTAAACTTTTGGGTGTGTTTAGTTTAATACCCAATGCTCTCATAACACCAATCTTGTTGAAAGTCCCACCTTACACACAGAGGACGGTGGGAATGGCTCATGTAGAAAAGAAGTGTGAAGCGATGACAAAGTATGGTGTTTGTTGTTGTGACTACCCATTTTGGCCTTATTCAATTCTAACTTCAACATGGTACTCAAAGCCGTGCCAACCATCCCAACCATCCCTTTTCACAATAGTTCATTATACTACAACTACTCTTTCTAGCACTATGAACTCCCTTGATGTTATAAAGCTTTTCAGGCTCTTCTTGGTTTCTTTATTGTTGAAGTTGCAAATCAAATCACATTCAACAATGGCCCCATCAGCTCCTAGTACATAATTTCTTCCTTCATTGTTGTTTCAATGCAAAATGGGCCCATGGGGAACATGGGTTTCATAATGGGGTCAAAACAATGAACAAGTGAAGAGTCAAATTCTGTCAAGTTGTGTGTCAGTGACAAAAATACCAAGTGATCTTTTTTGTGTCCCCAATCTTTTGAATTGAAACATTTTGTATACCATTTGAGGCTCCAAAGAAGCCATCATCATAGCATCTCCCCAGGTGACAATATCATGGCTTGTATGTAAAGCAATGTGTCATTTTTTTAAACACTAGGATGAATGGGATTTACAAAGTGTAATTTCTCTCCCAGGAGGTGTGAGGGAATTTCAGTTTGTTGTTGGGCATTGCATTTTTTTTCATCAAAATTTCTGTTGCTTCATCAAGCATTGAGATTCTTCACCATGGAGAGATTATCGTGTGGCTCCCAGGCTTTAAGTGGGGTAAATCCTTCAAATTAGGGAGTTCCCAAAATAACAGCTCTTGGCTCCTGTCTGGGGAGTGGTTATTTCAAGAACTCCTTGCTCCAAGGGAGTTAAGCTACACATAGTACTTGAGATGTAATTTCAACCTTTAAAGAACATGAAATTTCACTTCAGACCTGTAAATATGCACAAGGTATAACAATCTCTAAAAGGGCCTGTAAAACAAAGTGACTGCTTTTGATTCACCAGTCACAATGATTAGGCGATGTCGTGGCATTTAAATGGCCTCACTTTATATCAAGGTTTTTCTTTTCAATTTTGTGATGTAGCCAAATTGGCAACCATCCACAAGAAGATTTAGCCAATTTTGGCTGTAGACCAGATGTGAAAGTAGAAGGATTGGACAAGTTAGGGCAATTTTCTAAGCAAAAATCTTTTGCATATGTTGAAATCATATTTTGCAGGTTGAGAACAATGCAAACATGAACCCCACAGAAACACTGCTTTATATTGTCCAATATTTCATGTTTACAAATGAGGAAATAATTTGTGGTGGATGTTGAATGTGTTAAACATTGCTAAATGCCCAAATAGGGGGCTGTGGGTAGAGATGCTCTTTTAAGTTTCAAGTATAATTCCAACTTTTAGAAGGAAAAACAAGTGGATTCCATGACCTTTTTAGTAGTTAAGTAGTAGTACTTGTGTGATCAATTTGATTTCATCAATAAACGACATACCAATAAAGTACTTGTGTAAGTATTTCCGTAACAAAAGCAGGAACAATACAAGCAAGCTGTCAGCCTCCTTGTTGCAGCCAACAGACATATGTTGCTTCTTGATAACTGTGTACTTTCAAACACATTTGTACGTAGAAAGTGTTGTTGGGTTTAGACCGTATTTTGACAATTAAAATGATGGAGCATATTGAAGTAGGAAAACTCAAGCCACCTACTAAATGGACTACCACACCTTTCACACAATGGAGTTCAGTAAAACCTTATCAGTTCATTTCCACAAACATGTGTATCAGCAAAGTTCACAAGAGAGGGAGGCGAAGCACAATACCCACTAAAACAATGTTGTTATGTATGGTAGTTCAATTATTGAAATTCTCACTTATTTACCAAAAGAGTGCAAAATTTTGAGTGCCCATCCCTACTAAAAAGTCAAGCTGGATCTCAAGAGTCAAGTTTGGCATGCACCCACACACACATACCATGAACTGAGACACGAATACTTGCAGCAGCAGGCAGACAAAACAGCCACAATCAAAGTACTTGAAATACTTGCAGGCAGGCAAACACTGCATCATTACAAATAAAAAATCACCAGTGGGAAGAGGGTGGGGAGAGAGCTTGTGACCACATGAATTAGTTCATCACAAAACATTTGCTGCAAGATTTTGCAGAGCAATTATCTTAAGAGCACCTAGTGATCACTGGAGACTTGGGTCCAGCATCAACTGGCCTAGCATCAACCTCATAAAGATTCATGAACATTTATTGATTTCTTGTCAAATGAATGATATCGGTGGAAATTAATTCAGTTCATTATCTGCCTATCCAACCACATGTAGTAAACAGGTAGAGAAGGAATAGAGCACATTTTCTTTCAATCTCAGACATTTGTTTTGTGTCAGTTTTGCAGATTTGGTCATGAGGCTAAAGAGAAGAACCTTGAATTGTGGTCTCATTTAATTGCTGTGCAACTTATGCTGTGGGTTTTGTCAATTTAGGTTTGGCTGCCAAAGACCCTTACAAGACACACCAACAAAAAGTATTTAGTTTGAGCCACAAAAAGCTGCAGAATGAACTAACCTTTTGATTCTGATTGGAAACTCTGCTGGCTTCCTACTTCAGCAGCTTCCCTCCCCACCCCTCTGCAAGAAAAATTAAAAAATTAAAAGTTGATAAATACTTAGTTTTAGCCCCACATTTAGCACCTTTTCTAGTGCCCTAGAAAAGCCCAGACAATAGGTTAGCTAACATTTCCAACTTTGCAAATGGGTATTTGATTTTGTCAATCACGATTGGTTCCAGGCTTTTAAATATTTCAGAATCAGACAACCAGCAGTTTCAGTCAGGGTTTTTCAATTCCTTCAAATTTGTGAGGAAGATGGACTGGCAATCATCCACAAGAGGACCAAGCCAAATTTGACTCCAGGTCAGAGAAGAAAGTAGAAATTTTCTGGAACCTCACTATATTTTTGCTACATGCTAGAACATTTCATCTAAATCTGGCAATTTCAACAAAAAATTCCCCCCAAAAATGGCAAAGGTGTTTGACAAAGAACCAGTTATTTTCACAAAAGAACAGGTAAAGAACCAGTGGTTCTACTGGTGGTTATTTGATTTTTTCAATCTTTTTGAGAACCATGATTAATACGTCAAAACCAGTTTCTTGAATTTTGTTGGAAAACAGTAGTTAAAAAATCTTAAGAACCAACCTGATAACTGCTGGTGCCTGTTTCTGTTTCAAATAACTCCCAACACTGATTGCCACTCAATCTGCCAAATGTACAATACAGGAAGCATTAGCAAAGATGCAAACAAGCAATGGAAAACTCAAAGCAAAAATATGGAATAACAATTAGCCAATGGTACTAGTCTCTATGGGCAAACTTGTAATAAGAGCATTTCCAGCCACACCCCCTATTTGGGCCCCTATTTGGGGGTTGACCATTGTTTACTTATCCAACATAGAGGGTTTAATTATTTCTCCATCCGCACCCACAAACACAAAAAATTGGACAACATAACTTGAGAGACTCTTTAAATGCCACCAACTGTGCTAATCTTATGGTTGGCCAATTGAAAGCAATGATTTTCTTCACTGGTCCTTTTGGAGATCGCTGTACCTTTGCCTGTTTACAGGTCCACAGTCCAAACTCAGTTTCACACTATTTGAAAGTTCAATTTCATTCAAAGTAATGTGTACACATCATTCTAGTGCTGTTAGTGGATATTCTCTTGGAACATGAAACCATCAAGGGTCGGGGCATTTTTGCTGAAGATTGATAGCTCTACCCATGCAACAAATGTGTAATGACAAAATCATATAAGTTGGGTTGAAATACTTTACATCAAGACTATCACATCACCTCAAATCATGAGAGTAAACCAGCTTTTGCAAAGAGATCTCTATGGGTGGTGAATTCATACCTCAATGCAGTATGGTAGCATTCATGGCTGGCTGCCCATCCTGTAACAGCTCCATCAAAGCCAAATCTCTTATCCAAAATTTGGATATGATAGTTCATCGGTTTTGGGAATGCCCACCCACCATGAACTTCACTGTGATTTGAGAAATTCCTCTTTGATTCCACTCCTTGATTGATGTGCAGATTTCCAACAATCACGTAAAGATTCAATTGCAAAACCTTGAAACAGATTTCAGTAAGAAACAATGGGGTAAGAACCTTCAACATCTGTCATCAAAACCTTCTGGGAGCAATGGTGAATCCTCAGATGGTCCACTTCTGTTTGGGAGGAGCTCAAATCACCAACAAAGATTGTTTCCTGTTTTAGCCTCCACCAGACACACCACAAGCTTATCTGTGTAGCTGATAAAATCACAACAGTGCCAAATGAATGTTCTGGACACATGCTTGCTGCATTCTGTTGATCGTCTCCCAACCTGTGATCCCACAAATTCAAAAGACCCAACAAGAACTTCCACACAATTTAAGCTTCTGCACAATCAACTGCCTTTTGGGTCCTACAAGAAACCACAGAAACCATGTAAGGGGCTTCCAACATACTTGCATGATATGGCAAAGTTCATCTGCAAAAGGTGGCAGTGCTCAAGATTGTCAACTGGAAAATCACCAGCAAGATCTTGCTCTTAAGAAAATGAACAAGAAGCGCCTCCTGTGTACAACCCAAAGAGTAGGCCTGCCACAAGACATTGTGTCGATGTATCTGTTGAGTAAGTGACAACGGCAGCTGCAATCACAGCACTGACAACAATGTATCTCCACACCAACCTCATTTGAACCTGTTATAGCAAGCAAAGCAATGCAATGTGCCAACAATCAGCCAATGTGCCTGGATTGTTGCAATGGATTGTAGCTCAGGAACACAAGATCATCCTCACTGTTTCACTGTGAAATCCTAAATTGTTAAGCAAAGATGGGCCTGATTTCAAACAGTTTCCAAACAGATTTGCAGAGAGAAGGTGCATAGATTGTGCTCAGAGAAAAGAGGTTGCATAGATTATGCTCAGAGAGAAGGTGCATAGATTGTGCTCACTCAGAGAGAAGTTGCAGAAGTTGCTCTCTCTCTCTCTCTCTCTCACCTGGAAGGATAATCCATACTGAACATGAGCACGAGAACGAACTCCAACTGCAGCAGGCTTCAGCAACCGCGATCAAAAGTCTTCCCCTTCGTTCTTCCAGATGATCAAAGATCGTCACCTCTTTCTCATCAGTTAGCTCCTCTCTGGTGGTGGATATAGCCATGCTGATGATAGTCCTGTCTGAAGCGGCAACTCCTTCTCCTACTGCTGCTGCTGCTGCTGCTGTTCCTCAGGGCCTTCTCTCGACTGCAGCAGATCAGTTCCTGTCGACAATCGTTGCATCCGGATTCTTCCCGCCACATCTTGGTCTTCCGCAATCATTTGCAAGAAGTGCTGCTTGTGGAGAATAATGAGCAGTCCGAGGAAGAAGCTCAATTTGCAGAGACTCGAGTTCCATGTCGTATGAAGAAGAAGAAGAAGAAGGTCAGGATTGTTGTGTCGCCACAAAGATACAGAGACGTGCTCAGCACAATTGCGAAATTGAACAACTTTTCTAGTGCCAAAGACGACGTTCAAGCCACAATTCAAAGAAAGAAAAGTAGCCCGTCCCTATTTCAGCAAAACTTCCGAGAAGAAATTGATTCCAAAATCCTTCAAGTCTCTCTCTCTCTCTGTCAAAACCTCAAGCCGCACAATGAGTTTCCGCAATTTTTTTTCAAGAAAGGCTCCAAAATCCTTTAACTCTCTACCAACCTCGCAACAGACTGCAATTGCAAAAGAGCTCTTGTTCTTGTTCTTCTTGGAGCAACCAGATACGGAACTTGGCACCATTTCTTACTTCAGAAAGGGAGAATACAGCTGATTTTCAAACAAGTTGGACAGCTTGGATGTCAAGCTTAGATCCTCCTCCTCCTCCCCGCCGTTGCTAATCCATGGCGTAGTAGCAGGCAGCAGGTGATGCGCTACTAACGGATGTTATATGCTGCTGCTGGCCAGCCATCAAAGCTTCATGCAAGCAACCAGACAAACTGACAACCTCTACTGATGCCAATATTAACAAAACAAAATTCTGCATTCTTCAGCAAACAACAAAGCTTGTTCCTGCATTTCTTCAACATACAAAGCTTGTTCCTACGTTTCTTCAACAAGGAAAAGGTTTGTTCCTGAACTCTTCAGGAAACAAGCAAAGGTTGTTCTGGAATTCTTCAACAAACAAACCAAAGGCTGTTCCTTTTGGGAGTTGTGCAGGAACACCCTTTGGTTTGTTTGTTCTCCAACAACAGCTAAACAAACAACCACCAACAAGAGCAGCATGAATGAATCATCATCACACAATTCACAACAATAAACATCAACAAAACCACAACACTTGGGATCAATCAACCATCACACAACTCACAACAACAACAACAACAACAATCATCATCATCATCAACAACACCACAACAACAATGGAACGAATTGTCAAACAATTCAAAACAGCATCATCATAACACAACAACATAATTTGGAATCATCATCACAAAACTCACAACAACAATTGTCATCAACAACACAACAACAAACAATGGAATGAATCATCACACAATTCACAACAACACCGCAACAACTGTGGAATGAATTGTCACACCATTCACAACAACCTCATCCTCAACACAACAAGATTGGATTCATCACACAATTCACGACAACAACCATTGTCATCAACAAAAATAGTGGAATAAAGGGTCACACAAATTCACAGAAATCATGATCATAAAAACCCACCCATAACTCTTCCTTTTGCGCACATAGTGCATGTTAATCTGAGATGTTTCTTTAGACCATTGTTGAAATTTTTGGTGAAAAAGTGTGAAGGAGAAGCTCAATGCGTGTGTGTCAAGGAGTGTTATGTAGAAAGCTTCGACCCCAAGAAACTTTGGCAAAACATCTTTCCTTTGTCTCCATTTTCGAGTAGTTTGAATCTGAAGCAAAATTGCTAATGGTTACCAAACATTTTCCCATTGTCTCTATTTCCAAGTACTTTTGAATCTAGAGCTAAATTGCTCATGATTACCGAATACCATGCAACATGCTTGCTTGTAAACTCTAAAATAATACATTACCAAATTTGCAAGGAACACATGCATTTCATAAACTCTACATGACACACTTTAAACACACCAAATTTACAAGAAATGCATTTACTTCATAGATTCAAATAAGACACATTGAATTTGCAAGAAATGCACTTACTTCATAGATTCCAATAAGACACATTGAATTTGCAAGAAATGCACTTACTTCATTCGTTCTAACACAACACACAAAGAACACGCAAGTTTGTATGAAATGCTATTACTTCATGGATTTTAACGTGGCACACTAAAAACACACCAAATTTGCAAGAAATGGGTGTACTTCATATATTTTAACATGATGGACACATCAAAAACGCCACAAATTTGGAAGAAATATTATTATTTCCAATACAAAGAAATATGGGTGCAATTCACTCATTTTCTAGTGAATTTCATGAGAATTCAATATAATGAACTTGTAACAAAAAATGTGAACACCAGGTGCATGATTAATGTACTAGGGTTAATGTTATGGACCAAGTGGAGGTACACAAATCTATACACATATGTATTTATCATTTATTATGGGTTAATAATATATTTATGTAATTAGAAAATTTTAGTATTCATAATATGCTAAATTAATAATTTAGAAAAAATATTTATAAATTTACATAAGATTTTAGAAATACTTAAAATATTATTTTAATTTTAATTCTTCCATGATTAGGTAAGATATTTAAATATCTAATTTATTTATTTAAAAATGACCATTGTATTTCAAAAATACATATGGCATTGAAAATGAATTGTGTATCTATTGTGAACATTCACAAAATATCACATCCATCTTCAAATACATGATTGAATTTGAACCCAAGACCTCATGAAAGCAAGTTGAAAACCATTGCACTAGAACAAACCCATTGGGGTTTGACAACACCTTGCCATCAAACCACACTAGGACTTTCGGACAAAAGTTGGTTGAATATTTAATTTATCATGTTTGCTTTGAATTCATTTGGAAATCCAATTCTAATATGCCTTTTCTTTCTCATTTTTGGTTAAATGAAGTGAATAAAGACATGATCTTGAAGATTTTTCAAAGATCTATGCAATGAATTGAATATCATTACAAAATTTTGAATTTTTTTTGCTAAATGCTTTTCAAAGTCAATTATGTCACATGAATCAAATTTATTATTAGAATGAATTTTTTCTTGCTTGAATTGACATACAATATTTTAAAGGTGCTTGAATTCAATGTGGATTGAAGGCCTTCTTTAAAAACTTTGACTAGTTTCATTTTACTTATAGAATATTCAATGTTTATAATTTATGGTCAAATTAATGTTATGTTTGTCACCTTTTTAACGATTTGTTACAATTAGTAAAAGGCACAATGAAAACAATGTTAATTGCATATTTAAAGATAATTGATTTTTATCTCAACTCAATTTAACATAAACATATTTGAAATGAAATCATTTTCCATTGATTGTGTGTAGTGGGATGTGCATTGCATGTAATGCAACAATTAATGTGGATGTGTTGTTGTGGTCATGTGAAATATCATCATGTCAATTTCATCACATTCACAATTTAATGAAATATAATCATGGAATGCAACCATGTTTTGTTATAGTGTTAATGTACATATTCTAACATGACACATTAAAAAGACACCAAATTTATTAGAAATGCACATAGTTCATAGATTTTAACATGCTACACTAAAAACATGTTGAATTTGCAAGAAATGAACTTCAGCAATTAGAATCTTTTGGGCTCCGCATTTTTTGTGCTTCCTTCCAATACGTATTAAACCTACAAAAACAAGACAAAATCAAAATTGGTGACAAAGAGGTTTGTAGATTATTTTCATTTATCCAATTTGGAGGGCTCTTATGTTGTGCCAAACAATTTATTATGTCAATTTCAAATCATTTAAATTGATTGTTTATCATAAAACAATACATTACAATCAAGGTTTTCATTTTCAATTTTGTGAGGTAGGTGGACTCACAATCATCTCCAAAGGAATGAGCCAAATTTGGTTAAAGGTCAAACAAAAAAGTAGAAAAAAATTAGAATCTTGCTTTGTTTTGGTGATAGACCTAGGAATGTATTGTTTAAATATGGCAATTGTAGATTTTTTTTCTCATCAAAATATGCAATTTTGGTGATTTTCCTCAAAAAAATCCTTTGTACCCTTCACATTGGATTTACTTTTGTCACCATAGTGCAAAATTTCATCATAAAATAACACATTGATTACAATACTAAAGACATTTGGTTTTGCAATGTGTGCAAGTCAATATTAATGCACATATTATTGATGTGTGAAAATCAACAAAACCTAGATTTATCATGGGGAATGTATATGAGTTGATGCATGTCATGTTGTCACCAAATTTTGGTTCTCTTTTATTATGACCTTTGCAAGTTGTCTTGATTGTTGATCACATGATTTTTGTACATTCACATACTATTATACAATGTCAAATGCATTGACACTTGTTGTCATGTCATGCCTTATGAAAATTGGGTCAACTTTTTGTGTTGTGTCCATGTTATTGAATTGGGCCAATCTTGGTTCTTATATAATCATTTGATATTATGATCATGAGAACCTTGACAAACCAAAATGTGAAATTATTTATTTATTTTTTCCTATTTAGCAATGATTGCACAATACATGAACAAGAGTATAATGCTTTGAAATGTTGTCAAAAATGTGATAATGACATCCTTGCCTTCAAGGATTCTAAAAAGAAAACAAAGCTTAAGTTTTAATTTCAAAAAACATAATTGAGTTAGATTTAAAGTTTTAAAGGAGGATGAGTTGCTTGTTGAAATTTCAATGAAATATTTCATATTAAAACCTACCATCCAAATGACTTCTTACTAAATATTTTAAAAACTCATTAGAAATGAGATATGGGCAATCATGGACACATATGAAGCTAATAGATTAATTGCCTACAATAAAGTTCATTTAATTTTAATCATATTGAAATAAATTATAAAAAACATAGAACATTTATATAATGTTTTACATGAATTAGGATGAGGTTTATTGATGTCATCTATGACATCACTTCTTTTTTTTGACAATGTGTTCTTTAAGGAGTAGCTTAAGGTTTGTTTAAATTTTTGTTAATGAATTTTTTCAAAATCCAAGCCATTGGAAAAGACACTATGACATGCTCCCAAAGCTTGCCAAAACGTACTGAGGTAAACTTTTCAATATGATGCATTTCAAAACACTCGAAAATTTTGAGCACACTTTGCATTAGGACAAAAAGGACATATGAGAGCTTTGAAATAGAACTAAAATGTTTGATTCTTTAATTGATTTCATAAACGTGTGAAAATGCATGGGTGAAAGCATGGTAAAGTGTAAATAAAAAGTTGACAAAAAAATTTCAAGTTTAAAAAGAGGTAGTTTTTCATGAAAACACAAGAAAGTAAACTCAAATTTTAGTTAAATTTCATTTTGAAACTATTAAGCCCTCAATTGGGTTATTGTAAATAAATTACAAATTTTCAAAACATTTGGGATAATGAAAGTAGAGAATAAATATGTTTGAAATTGACTGGTCAATATTGTGTTCAAACCTACTTTTTCATTAGAAAATTTAATGAAATATACATGTATGAAGTTATAGCATAAAATCATTGTATATTCAAGGGCATCACCAAAAAAAAAATCTATTTTCTCTTTGGTAGAATATACTTGACACAAACTTGAATCAAATATTACACTACAGAAAATAGGTTTTAAAACTACTTGCATTTAGAAAAGTTTATTTGAAACCTACTTTTACAATGCAAAATTTAAAAATTAATGTGTAATAATGAAAAAGTATTTTGTTATTTATCATTCAAATAAAAAGATTGAATGTATAACAATTTTGTGATGGGTTTTGGTCCTATTTTTTGTTCATTTGACAAGTAGATTGGCAAGTATTTTTAATTGCACATTTTACTATGCTTAAACTAAAAGAAAAAGACAATGAATGCATTTGGAGCCAAATTGGGATTGTGCACTAAAACTCACATGGCCGAAACTTGGGGGGAGGCACCACCCTCCTACTTATAACATACTTTGTAATTAATGGTAGGGACTATTTTTAAATGACCCAAATTCTCAAAAGTCCTAACATGGATTGTCAAAACTAAAACACATAATGTTCTAAATCTTTGAAACCACATTCCTTCAAAAAATGTCTTGTTTTGAAATGTGACCACAATATCTTGTAATTTTTGTCAAGGTCTTTCCAACATCATATGACTTCTTGTTTCAATCCAAAATCATTTGATGGGCTATTTGTTTTAAATTTAAATGGTTAAGAGTAAAGTTGCCAATTTGATTTTTGATCACTCTTTTGACGATAACTTGTGTTTCAAATCTCCAAATGGAAAATTTGACCCCACTTTCAATATCTTATATTCAAGGCCTTTTCAATGGTTTAAATAGGGCCCAATTTAGATATAGCTTGTAATTTGGATATACCACCAATAATACCTTGCACAAAATATTTTGTAGTAAAATGTGAAAAAATACTTCATTTTGCATTAAGCACATGGTTTTTAACATTTTCTATATGAAACCTTGTCCCATATATTCAAAACATTCATGGGATTCCAACTCCCAAAATGGAATCCATTTGGGTTGTTTGGGATTCACTTTCCCACATTTGTGAAAGTGAATTTGAATCCAATTAAAACACTTTCCCAACCCACTTTCTTTGTCATGTGTTAGCCTTGGCTTAAGTCCAAGGCTATAATTGCAACATTCAAATTCCTTCATTTCAAGGACATTTTGTTATCCTAGTTAAAAGTTAATTTCACACCCAAGTTAGGGGCACAACACATTGTTTTGTTCATTTCCAAATAAAAGGTTTTACCATTTTAATATTGGTGATTGTGCAATTTTTAAATTTCAAAGAAATATAATCACCTTTAATTCTTTCATTACTTGCACAAGAAAAAACCATGGTGGTTTAAAAATTTCAAAAGCTTCAATATAAGCCAGTTCTTAGAACAATGGTTCCTTTTTCACTAATAACAATTGATCATATCATATATGTTATTAACCTAAATATGTTGTTGAAGGTTGAGTCATATTTCTCACCTTTCCATTATCAGAGACACTTTAAAAATAAATATGATGAAGGGATGTAAGGGCTAATTGTTATCTCTCACCTCCATAACGTCGAAAAAAAATTGTGGTTAAAATTAAAAATTAAAATTAAAAGAATAATCAAATAAACACTAGTGTTTGGTGATTATATTGACGACCCCTTGATATATAGATTAAACAATGTTTTGTTATTAAGGAATTGATTAGACTAGTACAATCTTATTGTAACTAGTTGACCCTTGTCTTGTTAGCCCAAATGGCATTATCTTCAAGATTTTAATAGACACAACTTTCCACAAAATATCAATTTTGAAAAAACAATTTGGGCCCAAGTGTGAATGTAAATGTCATTGGACCAAGTGTTAAAGGTCGAAATATGAAAAGGAAACAAATTAAAAGAACCCATATGATGAAAAAACATTGATTTGTTGAAATGGTTGAAATGTTATTGATCAAAGTGTGAAACAAGTGCGAACAAGACCCCTAACTAGCCCAAGTGTGAATCAAATGTAATTGGCCCAAATGTTAAGGTTTGAAATATGAAAATGAACAAAAGGGCCAATATGATGAAAAGGTGTTCATTGGTTGAAATGGTTCATAATTGTTATTGGTCAAAATGTGAAGCAAGTGTGAATAGGACCTTTTACTAGCCCAAGTGTGAATGGGTGAGAATTCCAATGTTATTGGACCAAATTTTGAGGTTTGAGATGTGAAAAAGTCAATAAGAATGACCATATGATGAAAGGTATTGATTATTTATCGATTAAATAACCAAAAGATAGGGATGTAGTCACACTAATAGGAGCCACAACGAGTGTGACTAATATTTGGTTTTCATGTTCTCAATGTCAAAAATTGAACTAATGTTGCTTGATTTAATTTAGTTTCCACATGATGTCTTATCTAATGTATTATGGAAACATGTGAAATAATTTAGATTTGAATTTAATGAATATGAAATTATCAAAACCACATAAAATTTTATTATATTTTATCAACTTTTTTTGTATATTTTACCATACTTTCATTCATCGTCATGTTCACTAATTATTCAAACCTTAACATAATAATATTATTTTCCATGACAAAAAAATGTATTTTAGTCCACCATAAAAATCATGGAATTCTAATCCATCACATTCTATAACCAATTGCAATTTGCCACATCATCTTGGCAAGCATTCCCATTGTTTTTTAAGTAGCAAAAAATAATTTGTCTTACTTTGGTCACAATGGTAAGATTGGCTCCTATTATCCTATTTGCACCCATATGGGAACTTTAAGTTCATAGTTGATATCAACGTCTCTTACCAAGACTTGACTAATAACAAATCTCACAAAAGAAATTAAAACACAAACTAAATTAATCTACGTAAAATCAAATACTTGCCCAACATTGGTAGACATTTCTTGATCCTTAGCAACAAAAAGGTAAAGTAACCATAAAATAAACCTAAAGTGTATCAAACTTTAAAATATCTTTTGCTTTGATAATTGATATGAGTTTGTTCTAATTTCTTGTTATTATCACTTGACATTGACAAACCACATGGTGTGTGTAAGATGCATTCATGTAGATTTTTGTAAATGCCAGCAATTTTTTTCAAATGTCCTCACTTTGTAAAATAGGTTTCAAGTAAATGAATGGAGAACATTAATTATATTTTTGATAATTTGGTTGATGGTGCCCTAACATGTATTATGTATTTTCAAGTTTCAAACATAATTATTATCTATCAAAATTCTTATGTGAAAATAGGTTTGAAAATAATATAAGTGGTTTGGTTTCAAATGTATTTGAAATCTAATTTTATTATATTCAAAATTTTCAAACTTTGTATTCAAATTAAAATAAACTGAATGGAGGGCATGATAATTTGATAATGAAATTTGAAATGGTTTTACATTTATGTGGTTAGCATATGATTACATTTGTCATGATCTACTTGACTATGCTTTCACAATTCACCATCACCATTTAACATTTGGTGATAATTTAAAACATATTTGACTTTCTCAACATCTAACATCTACCAATTATTTTAGTTGGTGATTCTTACAATCATTGATAAATATCTTCCACATACACAAAATTGAATCATTATTTATTTTTCAAAAATAAAGTCATTTTGAAAATTTGAAATTATTATTATTATTTTCATGATCTTTAATAGTCTATTATGATATTGTCATATTAGTAGCGAATTTATTCAAACTATAGTGTGCAGTAATTATGAATGTTTTCAATATCTCAACTTCATGTTTTTACAAAATTCATTTCAACATGTAAAGGATTATTTAATAATGAAACTAACATTAAGAGAAGGTAGTTAGTTTTCTCATAAAGAATTGCCTTGAAAATCGACTTAGTTTTGAATTGAATTGAAATACCCAACCAACATTAAGATGGAATCATAATTGTTGCTATGTTAGTTTTTGAAATGAAAGATCTTTTCATACTTTTATTCACCATATCTAGTGATTGGTCAAGCACACTTGAAACCCTCTCTTATGAATATTGATGCATTACCAAACTCCTACAAAGAAACATGAAGCAAATTTGGTAAATTAAAAAAGTTTGAATTGATGCCATTACATTCAAATAGTTAATGCTAGTGAATGGTCCAAATTGTCACCAATTTAATATATTCAAAAGTCAAGTTATTGTCTATTTACAATCATCCAAACATCTTCCCAAAGGATCATTTAATATTTTATAAACTATGTTTAATTCAATTAATGAATTTTCAAATGATATTGAAAACCAAGGTTCATTTGTTTTATTTGGGCTAGATATGAAAGAATTTTTTTTTCAAAGTTTTGATATTCAAAAAGAATTAAATTAACATGTTTCTAATGATGTGTTCACAAGTCTTGTCATAACATGAAAATGAGGCATGTGAACATGGAGGTGAGAATATAATATGTGACATCCTATATGTGGGACATATGACCCACAACTTTGACGACATACTTGTGACCCATATTGAATGTAATTAACATTTTTGTTATATGTAGACATAATCCCAAGGTGCAAAGTTAGAAACCTTGATTGGATTTCCACATTAAAAAATTTGTTTAAGAAATTTGAATGTGAAAAAATGTGGGTAGTGAAGCACATGGTTAGTCAATCTTATCAATGATCACAAATTATGATTAGCACCTTGGACCCAAAATGGCATCCACCATGAGACCGTTCCACATCCACAACATTTAATCATATTTTCAAAAAACAATTCAAGTAATTTTAGATTCCATAGACATTGTAATAAATGGACATGAAATCCTAACACAACATGCACCAAAATTGGTTTGCCAAATTAAGTTTACATCTCTTAGTGTGGGGCCATGATCACCCAATAGAAAATAAATTATCTTATTTAGTTACCCTACTACCTTTGTAACTTTGACACTAATTATATATATTTAATTTTTTTGAAATTTCCAGATTTTTTTTCAAATAACAAAAGTTTGTGAAGTTTACTATTGAACTTTCACGTATATTCTATTCATTAGAATGAAAATTTCAAAATTAATAGATTATTCGACAAAAATGTTTCAAAATTACCATGGTACTATGGTATAAATATAAGTGATTGTTTGTAAATTTTTAAAAAAAAAAAGTTTCCAACAAAATTCCAATTT
>Ga0116231_10003392_pt1 | contig 33145 bp, 20 predicted proteins | sample S1TSphgellanicum_2_FD_89695 | JGI IMG/M metagenome (GOLD analysis project Ga0116231, IMG submission 89695) | Host-associated microbial communities from peat moss isolated from Minnesota, USA - S1T2_Fd - Sphagnum magellanicum MG | ecosystem: Host-associated > Plants > Peat moss > Unclassified... | reverse complement strand
ATATTATTTATTATATTGTATTTGTATTGCATGTGCGCCTTTGAATGTAGGTAATGTAATATTACAATTCAATATGGTTAAAATTTTCATCGTCAATATTGTATTCATGTTCATTATGGTGTTGTATTTATTCCAATGACAATGATTCATCATAACTAGTCTACGTAGGATAACTTTAGGTTCCATAAGTTGTCATAGATTCCATAATTCCAAATTGGATTTTATTTAGCCCATTCCCCAAGTGAAGAGACATGGAATAATGTCTTTTCATATTTGTCTATTTTTTAAGTTCTTTTTTTCCAACACAACATTCACAAGAAGATTTTAAATACCTTCTATACAAATTTGCATACTAGTTGTCTTTAATGGAATTTAATTCAGTTGAATTCGAATTCGAATTTTATTCAATGTATTTGAAATCAATTTAGGAATTTGAATTGAATTCAAATTTAATTGAAGTCACATTGCAATGCAAAAGGTGAGAATAAAAAAATGTCTTTTGCATTTAGCATGTGGAAACAACCATGATAGAGTTGTTTTGATACTATGCACGGTGTTCAATCTTCTTTTTCCTTCTTCAACTTCCATGAATTGTTTTACACTACTTACAAAATAGGTAGGCTATAAGTAGATTCACCTAAGTAGGTAGGAGGTACCTATTGATAAGTACATGTACCTAGGTAACATGTAGGTTATAGTCTACTAGGCTTTATAGGTATCTATTAAGTCTATGTTTATACCTATTAGTCAGCTACCTATGTCTATGGTATTTAGTAGGCTATGTAGGTACTTACTAGCCTAAATTAATAGACCTAACCTAGGCATACTAAGTAGGTAGCTTAGCCTATTAAGTAGATCTAAGCTGAGGCTACCTACCTAATTTATGAATAAGTGCAAGAAAACAAATAATATACATTGTTATTTCACTTTACCAACACTCCACTACTCTACATTGATGTATACACTAAGCAAAGCAATACCTTGAAGCATGGCTTCTATAGTTTGCTTATTTGCATGTTTCTTTTCTTTCCAACCAATGTTGGAAAATTTGAAAACATTTATGATCACATGTCTATCGACATTAATCACTTTCTCTCCTATCATAATGTAAATTGTATCATCTTTCTCCTACTAGGTATTAAGTATCTCCACTAGCCAATCATGGTGTGGTATTGTTCATTTAATTTCAAACAATCCCACTAATCCCACTTTGGAGGCCCATCTTTTCTCTACAATTCCCATCTTTACCTAGGTTGTAATTTGCTCTAATTCTTGGTTATAGGATTATTTTATTGATATGAACATCAATTTTTCAAGCTTTGGCAAAAGGATTGACTAAGCCTATTGAGCCATTCTATTTTATTTCTTGGATATGGACATAGGAATTAAAAAGCTAAGGTTCGAAAAACCTTGTACAAATTGTTATTTAGAAGTAAAAACAAATGAAGGTGGTATTGGTGTCCTTGATTATTTCAATTCTTGAAAAAATCAAAAGTCTTCTTCATCTTTAAAATTCGACAACTCCATGATTTCTAACACACCTTGGGAAACGAAATCCTTCTTTCTCGAAAAAATCATAACCACTTTTCAACTTTGCTTTTCGTTCGCACTTAATTATGCAAACTTTCTTCAATTCTCCTTCTCAAATCATAATTTGGAAAAGCAAGTGGAAAACTTAGAGCGGCTACAAATTTGCAAATTTTAAATGTGAAGTTTGATTTGCTCCCAACTATTGGCCTTTTGCAACAACTACTTCCTAATGCTACAATTCCCTCTTTTGCTCACAAACAATGCTTCTTCTCATTTCTTTTTTCTCTCTTACAATTCTTTTGAGCTTCTCAACCAAATTCTCTTCACTCATTCTAATGAATGGAAAATGATGGAAAACGAAATAAGTAATTGAATATGATTGTTCACAAGCATTGTCATGACAAGTTAGCGCCATTAATTTTCACATCCTTGATTTGTTATTTTTCCTTTTAAGGATTCATTATCTAAAACGTTGCACCTTTTGTTACCATCTAGTGCTAGATGAAAATGAATGTCATCCAAATATATCCTAATAGAAAATGAGTCCACCATCATATTACATTCTTCTTTGATCTACTAAATCTATATTATGTAGACTGGTTCTTTATTTTTGTCCTCTTCTTTGGACCATTAACATCAACATCACCTTGTCCTTCCCAATAAATTCACCTTGGGTTATATGTGGTCTATGCTTCATCCTCTAGAAACTAATAAGGTTTTAACTTGTTTATATTAACAAGTACAAGGTTTGGATCAAACTTATCCAAAGTGATTAAAAGAATAATGTTATTTGGTAAGCAAAATTATAGTTTGTATGAACAAAACCACTTTTTAGTGAATTTCCCAAGATGTGTTTTCTATCCTTTTTAAAACTAGAACACATGATCTCCAAATTTGAATTTCTTTTCTAGATACCTTTGATGATTCCATAGAGCATGATTCCATTGTCAATTCCTAGTAGTTTATTGTGCTTGCAATTTGTCAATCTATAATTTTTCCATATTTGTTAATATGATTTTGAGTATTTTAACATGATTTGCATATCTATGGTCCCCACTAAAAGCTAGCAAAACATATGAACTATAGGCATTAGAGGATGAAGTCCATACACAAACTAATATGGAATATACCTTATAGCTACCTTGTAAATTATTCTATAATAGAAAATTACATTCGGTAAAAGTTCATCCTGATTTGCCTTATTTTCACTCACTAATTTAGTTCAATGAGATTGATAATGAACTTGTTAATTGATTCTACTTACCCATTTTCTTGTGGATAATAGGTGGTAAAACAAACATGTTTCAACAAAAAATGATTAGTGAAACATTTGATAACATCATTAAGAAAATGAAGTCCTTGATTTGTTGTTAAGGTTATTGGATAGCCAAACTTAATCAGAATGTACTCATAAAAAAATTTAACTATGATAGCAACAATATTCATCCAAAGTGTTTTAGCCTCCACCCATTTGGTGACATAATCTATGGCTAAAATATATATATATATATATATTTGTTACCTATGAACCATCTTGTTGGTTTGATTAGTCCAATAAAATCCAATTCCCATTTCATAAATGGTTTTTCTAAAAGCATAATTACCAACTTAGTCACACTCTATGTTGTTAAACCTCCAGCTCATTGGTAGGCATCACAAAATTCGTAGTATTCTATAACGTCATCAAACAATGTGGGTCACTAGTGTCCTACATCTAAGATCTTCTTGGCAATGATGTTTGTTGTGAAATGGCCACCTATAAAACCCTCATGGAGTTCCTGTAATATTCCTATGCTTGATCTCTAGTTACACAACGTTGAAATTTGTGGTCTTGACCCATTCAATACATAATTCCATCTTGTATCATAAAAGGTTTTGCTTCTTTTACTAACCTTCATCTTTTGAATAACGGTAAAAATTCTAGGCACTTGCCATGTTTATAGATAATCTTTGATTTCTTCCAACCATACTAACTATAACTGAAACATAGCTGCATGTGTGGTTTAATTAGGTACTCATGTTGGTTTTGTAATGTTTGGTAGCCTAGATAACACATTTTCCACTACATGTGTACGTCCTGACTTATATATCACCATGAAGTCATACTCTAGTATTAAAAGTAACCATCTAATAATACAACCTAAAACTTGTGATTTGTTCATTAGATAGATGAGAGCCATATGATCGACATAGAACACAAACTTATTACCTAATAGGTAATGTCTGAACTTATGAAGTGCGAATACCATTACTAAGGCTTCATGTTGTGTGGTATTGTAATTTTCCTTTACTATGTTCAAGAGTTTAAAATCATAAACAACAAGTTAATCATGTTTCCCTATTAAATTTTTTGTTAATATAGCACCTACAACTAACAATGATGCATGTATATGAACATGAAACTTTATATCCCAATTTGGAAATATATGAATAGGTGTTTTTTATATACTTTTGTTTTATCAACTCCCAAGTTGCCTAACATTCTGGGTCCACATAAAATATTTTTATCTTTTTCATGAGTTTAGTAATTAGGGTCATTATGAATGCAATATTCTTAATAAAACATTTATAGAACTAAACCATTTCGTTGAATACCTAAATCTATTGTGGATTTGTGGGTAAAGGCATTTGAATTATGTCTTGGATTCTTTTAGGATCTAGTAGTTTACCTTCCTTGGATACTATAAACCCTTGTATCATCCCTAAAAATACCATAAAATCACATTTATCTAGGTTCAAACTAATCCCAAATTCTTTACACTTTTGGAAATATAGTTTGAGTTTATCCAAATGAATATTCATGGGACCGTAAACAATGAAATCATTTTTTGAAATCTTCATGAATTTGTCCAAATAATCTTTGAAGGTTTTATTTACTACCCTCAAGTAAGTAGGAGGTCCATTTTTTATTCCAAAAGGCATCACTACCCAAGTAAAGGCTCCCCAATCTATTACAAATCTTGTTTTGTATCTATCTTCTAGTGCTATAAATATTTAGTGATATCTCGAGTATCCATCAAAAAAAGAATAAACATCATGCCTTATAGCTATTTTTGGAACCTCATCTATAAAAGGCAATGGGTATGGATCTTTCTTTGTGGTTACGTTTAGTTTTTAAAGTCTACTCAAATTTGAGTTTTCCATTATTCTTACGAATTATCACTATTGGTGATAATCAGGTAATTTCTTTCACATGTACATGTTGTATAAATCTAACTATTAATATTTTATTTGTCTTGTTTAATAATTACTTATAGTTTGGATTCATTTTATACTTAGCATGATGTGTTGGTGGAATTAATGTGTCCAGTTCTATACGGTGTTGTGCCAATTTTAGAAATATGTTTTTTAGGTCTTTATATGTCCAAACAAAGATGTCTTTATACTCAATCAATAGCTCATTTAAAGAACTCATGTTCTTTTCAATTAGTTGTGCATTCATTTTAGTTGTTTATGGATTGTTCTTTGTTCCAAAGTTGATCTTCAGTTAAGGTCCATCCTGTATTTTGTCTTTTGTTGGTGTCTCATCAATTTATCACCGCTTGCGGTGATAGTAAGTTTTAATATACACTTGTTTTTAAGAACTACTTTAGGTTTTCTTATTGACAACTATTTTTGAACTACCTCTATGGTTTAATGTCAATTTCATAGTAAAATCTATGGTATTTATTGTTTTCTCAATTTGGATTTTGTTGACTACAATTGCATTCCCAACATCTAAAGGTAAATTAATTGTACCAATAGAAAACAACTTAGGTTCATTTACAAACATTAAGTTTTTTTCGTCATTTGTGCCATTTTGATAATCAAAGCGTGCATTAAGATTTTTGGTCTTTTTAAATTAGTTCCCAAATGTTTTATCACAGCTATAGTTATAATAGTACCATTCCCATGTATTGTAATCATGTTATTCCTTTAGTCATGTGCCACTTTAGCATTCCTGAACCATGGTCTACCTAACAACACATGTGGAATAATTCAAATCTACAACAATATTTTGTAGGACTATAAGGGTGGCTATGTATGATATACGATGCACATACATCTTCAAGTTTTTGATCAATCTTATTGGTTTTATTGTTGTTTGATATGCATGTTAAGGCCACCCAATAAACTACTGGGTTTTGAAAGGAATAAAATAAGGGAGTAGAAGATAAAATCTTTTTACTTTCCTTAAATAAACATAAATCTTCAACACAAAAAAAATTATCAAATCTTAATAAGACTGCTTCATAAGTTTTCTATAGAAACAAACCTAAAGCAAAAATGCAAGGAAAAAGACTTGCATACAAAAAATCAACATACTCAAAACATACTTAGGAAAAAACTACATATAAAACTCTATGTACAAAAATATGGTAGAAAAAAGGTAATTTTATTCCAAAAAAATTCTCTTGTATAATCCACAAAGGGATAGAGCCTTGAGTACCTCCAAGAAATAAGTTAGAAACTATGGAACAAGTAGTTAACGTAATCCCAAAAAAATTGGTTCGAAATATACATAGTTTAAACGGAAGTAAAAATTGATTTCAATAAAAAGGTTTTCAATAGGAAAAAAATCAACAGAGGAAATTTGGTAGGGAAAATTTTTGTTTTAGTAAAATTTCGATAAAATTTTATTTTGGTAAAATCCATTCCCCTTTCTAATTGGGATTATGTCCTCGTAATTACATTGTATACACTAGTTTTCCATAATTGTAGCCTCTATTACTTCTACCCTAACATCTACCCCTAGATCTTTCATTGTGGTAAAAGGATTTGGTGTAGTGGCAATAGGGATGGCAATGGCTTCTAGTTGTACCAAAATCAAAATTGCAACCTCCATACGGGTTCCAACCACCGAATTTGTATGCTTGTCTTTGACAATTGTACCGAAAAACATCAAATCAATTGTGCCACCGAAATGTGTTTTTGCTTCTATAGAAGTAGAGGCTTGAACTAGTGCATAACCTTCTGCTTTATTAGAAACATCTACATCACCAAAAAAAATTTCAATATCGAAAGTCACTTCAAGTTTGATAGGTCGCGATTCTAATTCGACCATTAAATCCACCTCCATCTGTATGCTTTCACTCTACTCCTCACTCTATGCATATCAAATTCGAATGCAAATTCAAAATGGGCTTGCGCTCTACCAAAATTGAAAGGTGGCATCACCAAATGTGGCATCACCTTTCGATAAGTCTCCAAATGTAGCCAATACAACTCCTTATCTTTTCAATAAGATTCAAATGCCTTTCGAATAATCTCACCAACTTGCTCCTTGTAGGACTTCCACTGCTCAGCTTGGTTTCTTTTGCTCATCTTCTAATAAATAAGGAATTTTCCCTTCATAAAGGCATACTCCATTTTGAGGTTGTCAAATTCCTGCATCTAATGGCGGTAGAAATCTACAAGCTCCACCCTTTGCTTCAATGCCTTCATTTCCTTCTCTAAAGAATCCAACTCCTCCTAAATAGTAGCTGAATTTTGTCACACCTTCTCCAAATCTTGTTGCAATAATTGAATTTTGTTGGTTGACTACTACAACTTTCTAGTTGCTACTTTTGTGCCTTCTCAATAAGCGCCTCATTCTGGCCTTCCAGGCATTCTACCTTCCTTTTTGTTGACATGAGTAATTTTTTATTAAAGGTCAAAGATTGTTCCACCATCTTTCGGTTAACTTGTTCTACTTAAAAGCCTACTTGAGCATAACCCATTCCAAATCAATGGAACCCAATGTCTTACCAAATTCGATAAGTTGTTTTATGGAAATCTGATAACTCATTTTGGTAATTGAAATTTTTAGTTTCCAACTCTTGAACCCTCTTCTTTGTGCCTTCCAAATCCTACAGCTTGGTCTATAAATGTTGGGTGGTCAAAGGTCTTATCAATGAACAGTTTACAAGTATTGGAGTTAGCCTTTCAAATTATTACCTCCTACAAGTTATCTGAAGCACCTCCTTTGTAGAAGTTTTTTTCAATTATGACTAATTGAAAAGCTTTTGAAATGTTGCCCACCATCTAGGCAAAGTTTTTCGAACAAAATAGGTGGTCCTACAATGACTTTAGTGAAAACATAATCGAAGGAGCCATACATTTTGCCTTTCGGTAGGTGGAGGAAAAAATCCACCTTGTATCGAAAATGATGTATCAGGGGGGTGATAGTCTTTAGCTACCTCTCCTAAACAATGTGTAATGGTTCCATCGGAAAAATAATCTGATGGAATATTTAATTTCGATATATCTCTTATTGGAATTACCTCTCCTTTAAGCATTTGTGCAATTGGCTAAAGAGGTTTGTAGGGGTTTTGGTACCTACATGCATTAAATGCGATTCTAGTGGAGGTCTTGCATTGAAAAGTTTTTCAGTTCAAATCAAACTTGGACTCTACGTTTTGCCTTTCTTATGTGGACTTGGTACTTTCAATGATCTGTCAGCTAAAGTGGTTTCCTTAGCACCAATATGGGATTTTAGGGACAAAATTAAACCAAATTCCAAGATCATAACATTCGTAAAAAGACAGGCAAAATTTTTGGTTGCCTTGAGGTTTCCAATTGGGTATTCGTCCCACTAATTTCCTCAAAATCCTCCATCTCCTTATCAAGATCAATGGGTGTGCATCATAAATGCATTCCCAAAACTCTGCTACTTCTTACAACTTGAGCTTTTGGTGTTAGTTTGGTAACACCTTCATTTTCCTCCTTCAAATTTGATATGATGAAAGTCAAATCTAGTGGAAACCAATTCTAGAGCAAGATGTCAACAACCTAGGCAACATTGAATTTTATGTTATCCTCATTTGCTTTGATTTTTGTTAATGTAAACAAATCCCACAACCTGCTATAGAGGTTGTTGAAGACTATGGCGAACCAATTCATTTTAACCCCCTACTTGGCCAAGATTACAAAGCTCATTAATTTTTTTGCCATGTAGCTAACTCAACTACCTTTCAACTAGATTATGTAGATTAATGTTGGTAATCTGGCTACATACATTCCCTTAAGAAGGAAGACCTTCCATCCTTCCTAATTGATAAATGCTTTTGGTGAAGCAATTTTCCAATAAATGGATGCCTCTTTCTCCCTTTCTCCCTCCTTATCCTTCTATTTGGTTGACTTGGTTGGCAACTTGGTGATACCAACTTCCGATATGTTTAGCATCTCGGCCACCATCTTTTTAGTTATGAAAATTGGAACTCCCTATACAATTGATTTGATAATTTATAGATTGAGACGTGCAATGGCATGTAAAAACTCCTTCACCAGCAACCAATCAAACTCAACTACACACTGAGCAAACCAAAAATGCCAATATGTTAGGTCCACTTTACATCTCTTCGTAAAATTCATCGCTAAAACTTCTCCATCTCCAAAAAAAAGATCTTTCCTTTATTGGAAAGAATCACTACCATGTTTTTTTTTTTCCTCCTCACAATTTATTTCCAATGTAGGTTAACTGCCACCCAATTTTGATTCAAAACTCTCCCTCCTCTTCATCTTCTCTACCATCTCCTTGTTGATGTTTCCTCTCATCTTCACCAACAAGAAATCACTACAAATTTTTGTAACATAACAATACTAAAAAGAGAAAGGAGGAATTGTCTCCTTTTATGCCTCCTTTTATACTGAAATTTGAATGCTTAAACTTGGTGTTGATTGTAAAAATCGTTTGGAAGTACAAATGAACTCTTCCTATCCTTCCAACATTGTTTTGTTGGTTTGGATGAAAACACAACCTATCATGACTACCATGACACCTTTTAAAAAATCTGCCATTAACGATTTTGTGATGGAATCTTCATTTTTGGAGTTCCATAACAAAACTATTTTGTACTGATTTCAAAACAAAAATTTCATCATCTACCTCAACTAATTATGGGGTGGAATCTTCTATCAAGTATTGTAGACCGAAATTATTCCTAGTTGATTCCAAGTTGGAATTTGTCGTTAATTGAAATTTCCAATTGCTTCATCAAAAAGGTGTCTTTCAGTGGAATTCCAACTTTTTGATTAGTCTCTACCAAAATCTAATGGACCAAAAATTCTTTTCAATTCGATAGTTCCATATTTTGGTTCTTCAATGCCAACAAACGGATTTTTGTAGTTGACTTTGATTTTTGGTGTAGTTTAATTTTCAATAGAACCATTTTAAAAATCTTTTTGTGAATCTTCCTTGTGCTTTCCTCCCCCTTCAATGGTGGCTTCTAGTCCTCTAGGAGTTTTTCCCAAATATCAATAGGGTTTGAGCTTGTTAATGTTCACCAAAATGTGATTTGGTGCAAACTTGTCAATGTTAACAAGAAGTACAATATTATTCATGGGGAGACAATATTATGTTTTATACAGGCTAAACCATCGTTTTTTGAACTTTTTGGTGTGTTCCTTTCTACCCTTTGGAAACCAAAGAACTATATCCCTCATTGATAAAGTCTTAATTTGTAGTTTTGTTGAACCCATAACACCATGTTACATTGCCTTGTACCTATCTGATCTGCTACTTCTTGGTGGGCTTCATCCAAGTGTTCCAATTCTACCATGTGACTAATTAGAATATGAGTAGGAGAGAAATCTTGGTTGGAATGTGAATTGCTAATGGGCAAGATGTATTCTATTGGCATCAAAAGGTAAAGGCCATAAACTAGCTGAAACGGTGTGTCTAGTGGTTACTTTGAATGTTGTGTTTTAAGCATACATAATTGCGTGTAGGTGTTCATCTTAATTGACGTGGATTTCATTCACCAATTTAATAAGTAATGAACCAATGACTTTGTTGGTGGATTATGCCTGTCCATTACCTTGCGAATAATAAGTGGTCAAGGTCATATGTTGTAATAGAAAATGGTTTGTAAGAATCTCAATGGCATCGGTGATAAAGTGAATGCCCTAGTCACTTACTAAAGTAAGTGGACAACTAAACCTTGTGAGAATGAATTCATAAATGAATTTTGTTGTCAAGGCCGTTGTATGGGTGCATAGTGCCTTCACTTCCACCCACTTGGTGGTGTAGTTGGTTGTTACCATAATGTACTTGTTTATGGTATACCTACTTATTGGTTTGATTAAGCCGACAAAATCCAATCCCCACTTCATGAAGGGTTTTACTAGTAATGAAGTTACTAGTTTCACTATGTTGTTTTATATTAAACTCCCCATTCGTTGACAATTGTCACAAGTTTAATAGTATTGGAGAACATCCTTGTGCATCATGGGCCACTAATACTTCACGTCTAAGATCTTGCGAACTATGATTTCGGATGAAAAATTCCCACCACTAACTCCCTTGTGCATTTCTTGTAGCATTGTGGGTATTTTCGAATCTTCAAGGCAATGCTTCAAAACTTGGTTTTGACCTTGACAATATAATTTGCTCTAGAACAAAAAAAAACATAAAGTTCTCAAGGCTAGCTTTTTCTTTTGCTCTTGGCTATAGTGAACCGGAAATTTTCCAGTAATGAAGTACTTGAAATTTTCCTATAGCTGCACCAATTGTAAGAACAAGAAGGTAACATCTTTTGTTTGATCCGATATTCCATTTTCTTCTATGATATTGGACATCCAGGATAATGCATCTGCCACAAAGTGAGATCTCATTAGATTATAAATAACCAAAAATCATACTCCAAAAAGAAAAGTAGCCACCTTACTATTTTCCTTGAAACTCGGGGTTTTTGGACCAAGTATAATAGTGCCATATGGTCAACATAGAAAATGTATTTATTGCCGAACAAATAGTGACAAAATTTATGGAGAGTATACACCATTACAAGTGCTTCTTTTTCAATTGTTGTACAATTATGTTCAACGTTGTTGAGTAACTACAATGCATAGGCAGTTGGTTGGTCACATTTTTCAATAAGGTTTTATGCTAGGATAGCCTCAATTGCCAAATTAGAAGCATTTGTGTGAACATGAAACTCAGTGTCCAATGAAGTGAAATCAAGATCGATGCATCAATGAAGCGTCGCTTGATTTCTTCCCAAGCCTATTGGCACTCTATTATCCATTCGAAAGCTTTTGTTTTTCATAGTAACTTGGTAATGGGAACCATAATGAAAATAAAGTTCTTAATGAAACATCAATAGTATTGTGCCATGCCATTGAAAACTTGAATGTCCTTAGGTGTTTTCGATGTAAGCATGTGAATAATAGCCAAAATCTTCTTTAGATCTTGTAGCTTACCTTCCTTGGATACCACATATCCTAGAATAATGTCTAAATGCATGAAGAACATGCACTTTTCAAGGTTCGAGCTTATATCGAATTTTCTGCATTTATCAAAACATAGTTGTAACTTTGTTAAATGGGTGTTCAGATCATTGAACATGCTAAAGTCATCTAGGAATAATTTCATGAACATTCCAAGATAGTCCTTAAAAGTTGTATTCACCGCTTATTGATAAGTTGGTTGAGCATTCTTAAGCCCAAATGGCATGACCACCCAAACAAAAGTTCCCTAATTGGTGATGAATGCAATCTTGTACCAATAGGAGAAAAAGGGCATTTCCTAACTAATCAATTTTCAACTACATATTGTCCTCAACTTTGTTTCGACTACACAATAATAGTTATTTAAAAAAAGTCCACGAGGATGGGATGGCATCTCAAATGAGTTGACATGTTGACTAGTTGGTAAGTGTACGACATTAACCACTAATGGGTGTTAACCATCAAAATATTCCTTAAAATAAAATATAACTAGTTGAGGAGTATTTAAGAATTCCATTTTGCCATGACATTATGCCACATCAAGTCAATTGCTTGACTATTTTGGTAGACATTCCTTTTGAATGGATGAAAGAAGGATATTGATGGATGAAATATTACATGCATTTTCAACTACACTTCAACTTTAATTATCATTACCTATACCCTACCCACATATAACCTACCCACCTACTTACTTATCATTACTTACACCCTATGTACATGTTACCTACTTATTATTGTAACTTATACCTACATATCACATACCTACCTACCTAGGTACCTACAGACTATTGATCTACATAACTACACCTACACCTTACTTTAAATCACCTATGCTACATAATCTAAATCTATTTAACCTATAATTTATCACCTACCTATAACTACATTGGTAATATATGTAACAAATACCTACCTAACTTACAAATTTTACTTACCTACCTAAAATTACCTAAAAGGAATTTGCAACAAGTGTACTTATTTAACCTACAACCTACCTAGGTAGTTAATTAGGCATGTAAGCATGTAGCTACCTAAATAGCTAGGTTGGATAATTAGTGACATTATGCCAAAGCATGGAAAATATGAATATATAAGCGAGTGGTGTCGTAGTCTTAAACCACATATATGACTGGCCATGATTACATGACTACTAGTCCATATGGCCTTGTGGTATTTACCACTAGTTGTAAAAAATAACAAAGTCATAAATGCCATTTGCGGCTATGTCCTCCATGACTATAGGACATCTTCAATAGCCAAATTTTAATTCTAAAATATAATTTTAATTTATTTTGATTAATGTCTTGTTGCCATGTGGTAGTCTATAATGAATTCAAAATTTTATTAACCATTTATGAGTGGACATGTGGCAATCTAGAATAATGGAATTATTTTTCCTACCCAATTATATGAACCATGTGGAAGTCAACTTTTAGTCAATCAATGAAACTTGGGACCTAACCTAGGCCACCTACTAGGCTAGGAACCCTATGTTAGGCATCCAAGACTAGGTGACCTAACCTACATGCTAGGCTAGGCTAGGTGACCTAACCTAGGTTTAAAAACAACCTAGGCTATGTGTTAACCACCCAACCCTCCTCCTAGGGAAGGCTACTCCACTAAAACTCCTAGGAATCTAGGAACCACATAGGATGAAAGCAAGAGGACTTGAACCCCTCACCTCCACTTTGAGGGCAAAGTCCTTTGCCATCACACCACAACATTTTTTATGTAACAAGTGAAGATATCACAAAGGTATAAATAATAAGTTTTTTCAGCTTAGATTAGCCTATGCCTCCTTAGGCTAACTTAAGTTGACCTAGGCTAACCTAGTCCAGTAAATAATCTAGCCTAGGCCTCCATAGATTGTTTTAAGAAAATCTAGGTCTTCCTAGGCTAAACCTAGGCAACTTAATTTACCTTGGGGCTACTTAGGCTAAACTAGGCTATTTAAGTTTAACCTAAGTTAAACTAGGTAATATTAGGCTAAACTTGGCAATACTAAAATATATTTGGCTAAACTAGGTTATATTAGGCTATACTAGGCTAAATTTGGCATAAGTAGCTTATTTAGGTTAAACTGAACTATACTTGGCTATACTTGACCATGTTAGGTTAAACTTGGTTATATTAAATTATATTTGGCTAAACTTGGCAAAAGTAGGTTATTAATGTTAAACTTACTTATAATTGGCTAAACTAAGCTATATTTGGTTATATTAGGCTAAATTAGGCTATACTAAACTATACTTGGCTATATTAGATTATATTTGGTTAAACTAAATTAAATTATGTTAAACTTGGTTAAATTCAACTATACTTGGTTCTATTTGAACATATTGGGTTAAATTTGGCAAAAGCAAGTTATTTAGGTTTAACTTGGTTATACATGGCTAAATTAGGCTATATATGGCTAAATTATGTTTAATTTGGTTAAATTAAATTATATTTGACTAAATTAAGCTAAATTAGGCAAAATTTGGCAAAAGTAGGTTATATTAAAATAAATTTGGCAATAGTGAGGTATTCAAGTTTAAATTGGTTAAGCTAAGTTATAATTGGATATACTTGGTTATTTTAAGTTGAATTTAACTATATTAAACTATACTTGGCTATATTAGACTAAACTTGGCTATACTAAATTATGCTTGGTTAAACTAGGCTATATTAGGTTAAACTTGACAAAACTAAAATATTTAGATTAAATTTGGTTAAACTAAATTACAATTGGCTATACTTGGCTATATTAAGTTAAATTTGGCTATACTTGGTTAAATTAAATTATTTGAAGTAAATTGAGCTAAACTTAGTAAATTTTGATAAAATTAAAATATTTAGGCAAAAATTGACAAAATTAAATTATTTAGAGAAAACTTGGTTAAATTTGGTTAATGCAAGATATTAGGCTAAACTATGTTAATTTAGTCTATTTCGGTTAAATTTCATTGGATTGGATTACCTAAAATAATTAGGGCAAGATTAAATTATTTGCTAAGTTAAATTAAACAAATATACATAGATTAAATGAGGTTATTTAAATTAAACTTATAAACTAAATTTAATGGAAATTAATTTTAAAAGATAAATTGAGGACGTTAAACCTAGGGGTTTAAATTTTATCAAATAAAATCTAAAGGTTAATTAAAGTAGGTTAAACCAAAGATAAACCTAGGTTAATGTAAGCCAATTTTTACTAAACTTAATTACATTTTCATATTTATTTTAAAAAATTATAGTTGCTCAAACAATGTCAATAATGATAATGACTAAAATCCAAAAATGACTACAAGTACTTGGATAGTAGTCATAAGCTATCCTAATCATGAAAGCCATGTTTTGGCATAGTGTGAGGTTAGATTTAAATGGGGTAGCAAGGCAAAGTAAGTTATGACTACCTACTTGCTTACTTATTATCTACCTAGATGCAATAGGAGGTCCCTAGGTAAATAATAGGTAAATATGTTAGGTCAAATGTAGGTAAGTAGGTTACTTAAATTAATTTGGTATAGGTAGATAGGTATTAAGTAATAAGGTAACTAGGCAAGGTTTTTAGGTAGGTACCTACTTGATTTTTGTTTAATCATGGTGTCACAGCTCACAACCTACCTATACTTAACCTATTACTACCTACCTAAGTCTACATAGGCTTTAAGTTAGACAAGGAAATTAATTAAACCTAGGCTAGGATAGCTAACTACGCTAAGCAAGCTATTTTAGTTTAGTAATTTCAATTTTGTGATATAAGATAATTGGTATATAATTTTATGGCATTTTACATATTCATTAAAATGCCACAAATGCCACAAAAATAAAATTATACCATTTATAATGTTTTAAATTATATCATAAAATGTCATTAATTTATAAATGATTCCATTTATGTCAATGAATGAGTGATTTAATGTGCCAAATAATATGGATGAATGGATGGTATGACATATAACAGTGGTGGCAATGTGTTGGCAGGAAATACAAAATTTGAATTATATTTGAAACTATTTGAAATGATGTCAATTTGCATAGTTGAAAGTTAGTTGGCATCCCAACTATAACCACATACTTCATCCATCCATGGATGAAGGGATTGCCTTGATATAACATTGTCATTCACTTTGAATTTTCTTTGTGCTTTAGTTTGATTTTTTTTCTTTTTTTTTATAGTTTGTTTTATTTTATCTTGCTTTTTTTTAGGCCCAACTTGTGTTTAGAAGTTTAAATCATGTAGTTTAATATCAATTCATGGATTTTTTCAAGTGCATTATGCCTTTTGCATGTAAAAACTTTCAATTTTTAAAATTTTGGGTTTATTATTAAGTTTTTTCTTTTTTATCATGTTCAAGTTTTTTTTTTCTTTTCATTGCATTTACAAAATTATATATATTAAACACATTAAGGTCATATGGTGTAAAGGCAAGTGAACATGAACAACATGAGGAGACAAGCTTATGGAGTTTAGAAGCCATCACCACACATGCATCTTACAATTGAAGGTGCTTAAGAACTATTTTCCTTTTTTTTTGTTTATTTTCCCTTTACCAAGATATTTCTTATTTTATTTCCCCACCATGTTACTTTTAGTTAAATTCCTTTTTAGCTAGGTTTTGTTTTGAACTCATATTGGTTTTTTTTTTTACTAGGTTTTGTTTTGAACTTTCATTAGGGTACTTAGGTTGGTTATAATACATTTAAGCATTTAGGGCAATCTAGATCCAAGGGGAGGGCTCTTTTTTTCCTAGTATCCAAATAGATGCTGAAACCCTCTTCATGCACTAAAAATCATCAAAAACAGATGAGAAATGAAAAAGTTATGACCCCTTAAAGTAGGGGGGCTCAAAAACTCAAAACAACAAACCACAACTAGTTCTTGAACACCCAAAAACTTCATTTTATGTTGTTTTTTTATTATTATAGTTCCAAGATTATTTGTAGAACTTAAGGTGACGCTCCTATAACACTTTAAATCATTTAAAATGGAGAAGAAATGAGAAAGTTGTGAGCTTTGAAAGTAGGAGGGGTCAAAATGGAAGAAAAAAGAAAAAAATGTTTTGTAAATATGAATTTTTTTTCTTCAACTCTCATTGGTTTTTCTTCTTTTCCAGTTCCAAAACAAACACTTGGGCAATGAGAGTTAAACTTATGAACCTTTTCAACCATCAATGCAAGTAAAGCTTTGATTATGTTTATTTTAGTGAACTACTTTCAATTAAGTTTCAACTATATAACTTCTCCTATATTTTGATTGGGTTCAACTAGATTTCAATTAGATTTCAACTATGTTTATCGACTCTGTATAAGGTAAACCCATGATGTGTGCCATTTTTATTTGTTATTTAGTTATAATTTTTTCAGATTTCAAAGTGTTTTTTTCTTTGTCGAACTTCCATATTCTTGAGTAGTAAATGATGATGTTTTTATTGATTTTTAATGTGTGCAACTAATGCACAATCTTTTTCTTGATGCATTATAACTTAGATTTCTTTTAAGTTTTCTCATTTCTAGCAACTTTCATTTTCTTTAATTCAAAAATTTAAGATAAAACTATGAACAAGTCAAAAGACATGGTCCAACAAGGCAACAATCCAATTAAACATGCCAACAAGAATTCACACCATTATTGCATAAACATAGGACAACCACCTTATAGGAGAGTCATTTCATTGTTCCAATAAATGTTTGATTAATAACAATAGCATTTTCGGGATGTAAATGGGACCATTTCCTACATGGCAATAATGTTTCCTTGCATAATTTTTAAATTATAATAGGTTTTGCATTCTTAGTTGATAATGTATATGTAAACTATGCTTTTATTATGATTTGATTTTTTTTAGTTAATTTTAGCTAGATGTATTATTCCCATAGTCTAGCTTTAGTAGTCTTACAATTGTGATTATAATTTGTGTATACTTGTAATCTCAATTACATTTCAACTAATTTACATAAATTTTGATTTATTTTCAAGATATTTTTAATTTCTTTTCAACTTGCTTTCAACTACCTTGTAGTTGATCTCTTTACTTTGGCTTGACATATGTTGGATGACCTACAAACAACAAGATGCCATGTGTCATGAAAGTGTGTAACATAAGTGTCCACGTGGCACAATATCATATGTTGACATTTTTAATAAATCAATAATTTCAAGATTTTGAGACCATAGACATGGCACACATCAAATAATATAATTTGATTGTGGACCGGGAATGCCCATGTGACATGTGTCAATGTTCCAATGGTTATAATATAATTGAATAATAATCAAAATTCAAAAATTTCATGCCCTTCCTCAATGACATGACATGTGCTAATGCTACATTAGTTGTAATATAATTGAAAGATAGTCATAATTCCAATTCCATGCCCCCAAATGACATGACATGTGGGTGGGTGAAGTTCATCCATTGACTTGCCAACATAGAATCAACTAGGTCTAGTCAGCACTTTACAGTTGAAATGTTGTATTGATTAAAATGTATGTCATTTTCAACTAAAATGTTGTCACCTCAACATTAACCCACAAATTCACACATTTATGTTGTTTTCAACTATGTTGTAAGGTCAATTCAACATTGTCAACTATTTTGGAAATTAGTTGACAGCATCATTTTTGAGTTGCAAAAAACATTTTGAAGTTGAAAGTGATGTTTTCAACTATAAATGACAATTCAGAAGTAGTTGAAAACATAGTTGAAAAATGGGGTTTTTCTCTTCGTGTACCTATCTTCTAGAACAATCATGATCTAGCGATAACTGAAAAATCCATTCACAAATGAATAAACCTCATGACCCTCCACTTCATCCAATACTTCTTCAATAAAAGGTAAAGGATATGGATCTTTCTTGGTAGCAACATTGAGTTGTTAGAAATTTATGCAAATCTTGAGCTTGCCATTCTTTTTCAATACAACAACAATTGGCGATAACCGACTAGCTTCCTCCACTAGGGTAATGAAACTTGTACTTAAAAGCTTGTCCAAATCTTGTTTGATTACTACAAGATAATTTGGGTTCATGTGATACTTGGTTCATCCATTGTCGCATTTAGTTTAATTGTTGAAGGATTTTCGATAGTTCCCAAATTGAGAAGTCTTACCTAGTGATCCTTAAGTAATGTCCAATGTGTAGTGTCCAACTTTTGGACTCTTATGCATATAGGCATAGTATTTACCAAAATTTGTCCTTCAGAGTGTGGAAAGTTGAATGTAAGATCCTTTGTACCAACTTTTGCATTGAAAATTGTAGCACTTAGAATTTTCGACTTTGGTAATGTGATGGTCCCAAATGTAAACAAATTTGGTTCTACTACAAAGAATTTTTTTTTTCTTCCTTAAATCATAACATAATAAAACCTCAAGACGTTTCATATTGCTATCCAAATGTTTGGTTACAATGATGGTTTGCAATGTGCCATTGCCTTCAATTGTGATTAGGTTGTTTCCCCAATCATGAGTAACACATGCATTACACAACTATGGTCAACTTGACAACATGGAATAATTAGAATCCAAAACATTGTTCTTCATTACCATGAACATTGCAATGTAAGAAATCTCATGAATGTGGATTTTAAAGTCCTTGATGAGTCCAACTAGTCTAGTGATGGTTTGATCCACCATTTGGAATGTATACAATGTTGGTTTAATATTGGGAAACCCTAAAAAAATTTGTAGTTCCTCCACATAATGTTCACATTGTATCTTCCATCCAATAGGACATCTTCAACCATGTTTTTGCCCACCTGAAGCTATATCATAACCATGTGAAAATCATTTGCCATCGAGGCAATAATTGCATTAGGTCCTAATGCGATGATAGTTCTTCTTCAAGGGGAAAACTTGGCAACAACATATTGTCTGAAATATAAAGTGACCTTGAAGAGTTGGCCCAAAGTAAAGGTATGTTTATTCTCCAATAGTTGTTGGGTGATATCTTCCAAATAAATAAAAATTTGATTATTCCAATATTTCCAATAAATTCGGCAACATTGGTATTTCCAATAGAATTAATAAAATCAATAACACTGATAGATCTAATAGAACCAATTAAACCAATAGGTTTGATAGAACTAGTAGGTTTGATAGGTTTGGAAAATTGATTTTCGATATCCAAACCAAAATTCTTAATGAGGTTGGCTTTAACTGGAGTTTTATATTGGCTCCATGTGACTCTTTTTGTTATAGGTCTTTAATAGCTTCTTCAAACAAATGTTGAAGCTTTTCCTCTTCTTACCAGTCGGCCAAAATTTTGTTCTTTAGAGGTTTTTTCTCCTTGAATACCACATTTTCAGGTATTTAATTATGGGTGGTAATTGCTAAAACCATGTTGACAACAACATTGTCCTTCATAGGTGCAATAGACATTGCCTTTTCTTTAGACATCGTTGAGTTGCGTCCTTATAAGGGTAGTCATAAGGGTAGTCACTTTTATGTTCAATGAAATTATAGATGAAGCAATGGTAAACGATGGAATCAGATTTGTTTGCTTTTCTACGACCTCCCTTGTTATTAGATTTATTTCTTGTACTACCATTAATTTGTGCTGAAACTCCATTCACTACTACCTCCTTTATATCTTTAAGTTTGTTGTTTGGGTTGTCTGGATTCCAATGGAAACACTCCTCGGAACATCTTGGTTTATTGCATTGACCACAAATTACATCTATTTTCTTTCCTGTGCTAGCTTTCTCCTACTTGGTTGGTGGTTCTAGCAATTTCCAATATTCATTAACGTCTCCCATCTTTTTTTCACAAGTGTTTATAACTTCCTTGTGTTCAAACAAGGTGTCCCTTTTCATCCTCGTTATGGTTATCTAAAGATATGGCTATAATCTTGTTCGAAAAAAAATGGTTAGCAAATTGTCATTTACTTGATGTTGAAGGTAGTTTGTTAGTTTCAGTATACATTCATTGTATATTCCACCTTTTCATTTTTACCTTGGTTTATCACTCAAAATGCTTTGTACACTTATTCATTTGTTTATAATTTTTGATAACATTTACAGAACACAACCTCCAGTTCCTCAAATCTATAAACTAGATGGGATCTCATAAAATTTTCTCCCCACTTTGATATGGCATCACAAAATGCAAAACAAACAAATTGACAATATCAACATCATTTTTTTCTCCATTGGCTTGAATGGCCTTGCAAAACATTTGTACATGAACATCAGGATTCGTTTTTGTAATGTAAATGGGGTAGGGTAAAGATTTCCTACTTGGTGGAGGATTTGATGTTATAGGGGGTTGGACAGAATACCATGAAGGGTACCATGGATTCCAAGTAGGCCCTATCCATGACCCTAATGGTTCTGCAGTGTATGGTTTTGGGTTTTGGTCTTTCGGGGGTCTGCTACCCCCACATCCTAGGGGACCGCTACCACCACCTCTTGGAGGAACGCTTCCTAGAAGCCCATTACCGCCATCACTAAAAGGTCCATCACCACCATTGCTGATAGGGACAACCCATCCATGAATAGGTGGTCTACCAACTCCTCCCATCACTAGTAGAAAATAGCCCTTTTAAAACCAAAATGTTTTTGATTGCACATCGTTTACAATTGCGTTGCAACTAGGATTTTTTTATTAAAAAATATAATATTGGCAATTCCCATTTAAGTTAACATGTCTAAATAATTGGTAAATAGTTGAAAGCAATTTTGACTGCGTGGACAATTGCCGAATATTCTTAACATCAACAGAATCTCTTTAGTTGAACAACTTGCACTTTCAATGGATAGTAAGAAGCATGTCCCGACTTCAAATGTGTGTTAACTTCACTAATCTAGTATTCAACTATGTTAGTGACCATCAACTAAAAAATTGATGATAAAATGTGTTAGGGGTTGGATGAAACAAAAAATTGATTGCATAAAGGAAATAACAAATGAATGCAAATGACTTCAACTAATGGATTGCCATTAATGAAAACAAGTGGCAACTATCATCTAACATATCAACATTGATTCCATGTACAACTAGTTACAACCATGTTATAATCAAGTAACATATGGATGTTAAAATGTCATGAAACATTTTATATATCAAAATTTCAATTGATTTAAATATTTCGTGACACTGTCATCATCAATGTCAATGTCTAAGCTCAAAACAGGTTCATCAACTCCCAATAGTGGGAACAAATAAGTGTTTTAAAAAGGAACCTAGTCTATGATAATAGTTATGACAATTGGAAATTTCACATCCAAAAATGAAAGACAAAAAATTAAAGTAGCCCCTCTCTAATCCTACCATTTTCAGGGCCTTCCAAATACACGCCCAATATTGATGAACAAAGCATAAGTTGTTTCAAGAGTTGTTGAATAATCTTAAAGTTCAAGTATGTTTCTTGGAACACAATCTCCGAAGTAATGGCACTTTCACAAACTCTTAATACTGGAGTTTTATATTTGTTGATCATTAGATGTGCACAAGTTCTTGCCAATTTCAAATGGAACTCAATTTGATATTCAGAGTTTTCTTTAATAGAAATTTTGATTGAACATTTCCTTCTTTGTCCACCATCTATGATTAGACGGTTTTTATCTTCGAATCAATCTATAATAATATGTTGTTTCTATTGTCTCTTAGCCTCATGTAAAATTGTGACTTTTACATCTTGGCTACCTACTAGATAGGATCATTTCAAAATGGAAAATAAATTGCCAAAAATCTTACCAGTGTAGGAAGTGGGAAGTAATCAAAGATATCTATAAAAATCTTCCACACATTGGCATTCCCATACCTACATGGACACCCAACACATGTACTACTTTAGTACTTGACTCATCATTGTAGTGGTTGTTTTGTTAAGAAAAAGGCGGCTTGGCACATCAAGGTGGTTATAAATCCAAGGAAGTTGATGGACATCATTACACTCTCAAGCCATGCTTACAAAAAGTGAATAACAAGACCTAAAGCCAGAACAAGAATTGCTTTCAAGTGGTCTTCAGAAATGCCCAAAGTGAGAGCCATGAAGTGTTTTTATAGGGTTTTTAGCAAAGAAATTACGAAATTTGACCTGAAAAGTATGATCTTGACCTATACATAAAAGAATTTTCATAACCAGTTTTGGCCAAATTTGCCAAGTTTTGAAGAAAGAAAAGTTCACCAGATTTTGATGATCTAATTTCCAATAGGTAGCCAAGATGTAGAAGTCCAAATCCACTAAATCATCTTATGGATTATCACCACTTTAACTACATCAAAAATTTGAGATCAAAAACCATATCATGGATGGGCTTAGTTTGAAGAGAAATAACTATTGCCATTACTCATTTTGACCGACATTCATGATAGATGCCATACACTTGGGTGATCTACTCCAAATTAGAAATAACCTTAAATCAACATAAGAGTTTTGTTTATATTCAAGACTACCAAGTGCAATTGTCTTTTTGAACCATAAAAGCTTCCCTATTACACACATAACATTCAACTACAGACCTAGACAACAATCTCAATGAAATTAGTGAAGAAATTATGACAAGCATAAATGAGGATGGAGGGGATTGAAAAGTTTGGAAAAAGAAAAAGAGTAGATCCCACATGTTCGCTTTCATGGTCCTATTAGGTCATATAGGATATTTGGCCTGCATAATACTACTCCAAATCATAACTGACTGGATCATGCAATTTCATGATGGGAGAAAATGGGTTATCAAGTTGGAAAAACATTACAAATTAAGTGGAAATAATCTCCATTGTTGATGATCCATCCAAGCTCAATACCTATTGATCTTCCCACTTCAAATGCAAATACATTAGTAGATATGGGTTTTCTTATCAAACATGGCAAGACATGTTTTTGATAAGACAACTTACTTCACCCCATCAAAATATGGTGATGGCAGACTGTAAGGAGGCTGTGGATTTTACTACTTGACCAAGACAACTCGGCTCTATCAACAAGCAAGAGACGGTAGATCTCCTAGTTTTAGTTGGCAACATGTCTCCCAACATCAACTTACAAATTTCCATTCCCTAATTTGTAATTGTTAACATCTCTAACCACACATTTTTTCCATTTTTTTCAGCTGTAGCATATCATGGACATACCTACTACATCTGCAACTCCTCAAGCACTAATGATACTACTAAATTTCACAAAAAATTATACTAATGCACAAGCACTCCAACTATAGTAATCACATTCCAGATTGAAACTATGACACTACACCATTCACCTTTTGAAAGGACTGGTATGGCCAAACAACTTTCTCTCATGAGGTTTCATATGGTGCTCAAATGATGCTAGATTTGATAATTTTAATTATGTTACATCACCAATGATCATGGATAGTCCATATATAATTGTAAAAGAAGAAAATTGCATGGGATCCAAAAACAATGTTGTGTACCTACAAAATTGGTTCTTGGTTAGCCAGGATGCGTTATCGGACAACCTCACACAAACATTGCTTCATTGGTGCTTGTTGATCACCACACACAAACTCCGAAGCCTAATTATCATGTAGAAAATCAAGTTTTTTTGTTGGCCACAATAAGCAAAGGACCCTTTTGTCTATAGGTAGTGGATTCCCCTTAGATGCACTCAAATGACTATTGTTTGGATTTTTCAGTTTAGAAACCCTAATGCCTTATCTTCAATGCTAGTTCACAGTCCCAAGATTTTTTTGGTAGGAAGCATATCAACAAATGCTTCATATACCGCCTAGGTGGAACATGGTATGTAATAATTATGGGACTACATTTCTAAACTCCAACATTGGGTGAGGAAAAAGAAAAACCAACCATGGAGTGTTCTAGCATGGAAAAAAATAGATTGATTGCAAAACATTCAATGTGGGGTGAAAATGGACCAATTACGGAGCATTATGAACAAGGCGGAAAACTTGCATTCGTCTTGCTGCACTAGGTGGTTGAACAATAACTCCCCATGTTCAAGCCACTTAGGAGAGGAATGACATTGCCAACATGTGGTAATTTGCTACATTAACATTGTGCAATCAAGAATTGTACAATGTCAGTCGTCAAGGATCCTTCCTTGAATTATACAAAGAAGGATGCATTGAAAGAAACGATTCGTGGAATGAAAAGCCCATTCAAATTTTGCAGGCTTGGAAAGTTTGAAGTGTTCCTTGAAGCTTGCATGAAGTAGCTGCTTCAATGATAGTACATCATTCAACCATAATGGCATTTCATGAAAATCCATTAATGGGAACCATTTTGGCCTAGGCCCTTGATCAAAAGATGTTAGATGATAATGTGAAGTCTAACTAAACTGTCCTCCATGGGACTATAAATGGTCAAATTTTTATTTTTGTTTTACCCAGATGTGGATCTTGCCAGGAGTGTTATTGGTCGGTTTGGGGGTGTTAGTTGTGGAGCTTGGGGAGGGGCTAAAGTCCTATCTAGAAATTATGTATGTGAGTCCTTATGTAGATTTTGTGTTGAATTGTAGTTGGTGATATGATGCACCACCTATTTCACTAACATTGGCCATCCAAGTATTGAAGTTGCACAAGTGTCTATGAATTCCAAACTTTTTGAAGACAAGGTTTTGTGAGTTTTCCAGAGCATTTGGACGTTGGTGAGCCCACATCCATTGTCATTTTTTGAAATCCAAAATGAGATGTTGAGACCTGAAGTTGACATTTCATTCAATTTTTTTGAAAATGCATTATTTTCCCCTTTCTTTGTTTCCTTTTTCCCCATCTTCTTGTTTTTTCTATTTTATTTGAATTTTTAGAATCCTTCATTTTTTTTATTTATTAATTGTTAATTTTTTCAAATGTATTTTTTTCTTTTAAGGAAATTTTCTTTGTTTTTTCTTCCTTTCAAATTTCTTTTCCTTCCTTTCTTAATTTATTTCCATTTTGTTCCACGAAGGATGTGATCATGCTTCTATAAACACATTTTCTTTTTTTTTTCCCTTGAAAAAAGGAAGTTTAGTTGTTGAAAACCATCATAATTATTGATTATTAAAATCTGAAAATTTCAGTAACTAATATGATAATGAAGACCATGAAAACATTATTAATTCAAAATTCCAAAACTAAATTGACTTTTGGAAAACAAATTATTTTTCATTTCGCAAATGTAAAAGTTAACCTTAAACTACAATATAACATTTCTCTTTATATAGACAAGCTTCAAATCCCTTTAAAAAATCATTTTGTATTACCTTCGAGCCTCCCTTCCTCCCACTAGGGGCGCTGTGGCTCGTTTTAACAAGTAGCATCTATAGGTGTCTTTCTTGTTCTATTCAGCCATCTAAGTAGTGAAGCTTATATTTGTGTATTTGAATTCCAAAGCTATTTAAGCAAGTAGGATCTATTAGTCTTTATCTTGTTCAATTTTAGTCTTGTATGCAGCCTCCTTGTTTTATGATTTTGTCTCAAATCAAGTAGATTTTGTAACAATTTTTCCATTTTTACTACCATGAAATAATGAATTGGGTGGATTAACACTAGGGTTGTTCTTGAATGATTTTGTGATGTAGCCAAAATTACAATTATCTATAAAACTGTTTAGCTAAATTTGGTTACATACTTGATATGGAAGTAAACATAAAAAAATCCTTTTACATTCTCAACTACTTAGGCAACCTACTAGAACTTCTTGATTTTTTTTAGCAACTTGATAAAAAAATTCCTTTGAAATTTAGCAAATTTGGGGCATTTAATTCATGAAAAGTATAGGTGTAAATCAGATTTTTTTCTAATAACATTTTTGGGATATAGTCAAAATGGCAATCATGCAAAAAAATAATTTGATTAAATGTGGTTAAATTCTAAACATTTAGATAGAAGAAAAATAAAATTATTCTATACTTTTGGCTAGCTACTAAAACTTTTCAAAAAATGGGAATTTTTCCTTTACTAAAAAATTGGTGAATTTGAGCCATCTTTTTAATGAAAAATCTTTTTGTGTAGGTCAAAATTCTATTTCCCATGTTAAATAAATGCAAAAAAAATTAAAATAAGAAAAAAATGCTAATCAAAACATCTATTTTTTCAATTTTTTTATGTTGCTACTTTGGCTATCATTCACAAGGAGATTTAGCCATGTTTGGGTATAGCCCAACAATGAAATCAAGTTTTAATTATGGCTACTTGTTTGAAGAAAGTGTAGAAATCTAACGATTTTCATGAAATTTTCTTTGTTTTTGGGCGACCCTTTCTTAAAAAAAAGAAATATCTTATATAATATATATATTTTCATTGCACCAAATTTACCCCCACCCCCAAAAATGTTGGTAGACACATGGTAGAACAACACAAACCCCCTCCAATAGCTAGACATATGATAACTATATATTTTCTATGTTGAAATATAATAAGTTCAAGATCATGAGACTATAATCCAAAACCACAACATGGTTTGAAAAATAACATTGGCATCTATGATGTGCAAATAATCAAGCTCATGCTTTTAACCCAAATAATCTACAATTGTTTGGAAAATATACTCTTTGGAAGAATATCAAAACTCACTTTTTCCTTCCATTATGAAAAAGAAAGAAATTGGGATTCTTCAATTCATATGGTAATGTATGATGACAACTTCAGCCCATGCTTACCAAGTATAGTCAATTGATTTTTAAGGTTCCATTTGGAAAATATAATGTTTTAGAAGATTTTATTTCCTTTACAAAAAACTATTTTGAGATTTTTTTTTTTTGAAATTCAACATTTGGTAAAAATAATATGAGTTGGGCTAAAGTTGTAAAATATTACAATAATCATATCCATGGATGTCCATTTTTTTGAAAAACTCCTAATGGAAGGGCCATGGAAAAAAAACATTATTCCATGTAAGATTAAAAAAATGCAATTCTTCCTTGTTTTTCCATTGTGTGCACATAATTTAGATGAATATCAAGGCACGCTAAAGTCTACAAGACACACAAAATATTTTATTAAATATATATAATGTATGTGTATAGTCCATACAATAATTATTATATATTTAAATATTAATACAATCTTGGTGATAGGATAAAAAAAACACCTAAGTTTTTTGCATATGATTTTGGACATACATATGCCATTGCACAACTAGTGACAAATTCAAAGTTCATGTATTAACTACCTTTCATGGATCTAGACCATCCCCAACATAAGGACCACTTGGTACACATTTTAGATTTAGAGCATGTTTGCAATTTCAGTAGATATCACCTATCCCCCATTCATAAGGTCCATGTTCCTTTTGGCATGGTATAGTCATGTACACTTTCTGTTGTGTGTTTAGTCCTTACCTTGTGATGTGGCCCAAACATGTGTCTCAATTTTGAATTTCAAAATTTACATTCTTTCAACACCAAGTTGCCTTACTTCATTGAGTAAAAGCGATTCCATTCTAGAGAGGAAGACTGCACCAATCATGTTAGGGATTGTTGGGGCATCTAACATGGTGTATGGTTCATCCAATGCATTGCCATCTTCATTTGTACTTATGTACTCCCCATAGGTGTCAAAAAATACACGCCTACTCCATGGTTCCGCATGTAATACGACCTTCCACCATGGGGTGTGTCAATCATCAGCATAAAAAACTTGTTGCACTTGGGAAGGGAATACAAATCGTTCAGTATCCTTCGGCAACATGTGCTTAAAGTTAACCATTAAAAATCCCGCATCGTCTCGTTTGTATGTTGGATTACCACGATTATCCAAAGCGTTTCGGGCCCAATCACATCGGAACAAGACAATGGGGTTGGACATTGTTCCATAATCTAATTGCAAAATATCCTTCAAGACACCTACATATTGTAGTTGTCTTGAAGGATGGTGATTGTCATCAACATTGTTGTGGTTGAATAATGATGCCACCCCGTTATCATAAGTCACACATCCAACACTTGTTTGGTCATCCACACGAAAATGGCTCCCATATGTTTTGATTCTCTTGTAGCTGCATGCTTTTGTGCTAGGTGGAATGGACAAAGCAACCACATCATGGTCATCAAAAGTGCCCTTTGATAGTCGATGTTCTCACACCGCGTTGGTTATCCAAACATCAAGTGTAGGAATGCCATGTATTGTGGTAGATGCCCTTTCCAACTCATATTTCCTGTAACACATATTGATGTCAAAATTTCAATGTATTCATACCATTTATAACTAGGTATGTTTGTATATCATTGATCCTTATGCCCTAGACTTGACTATTATAGTTGCCATAAAGTAAACATGCTGACTTTTTTATGGCCAATGTAGTTGCAAAGGAGTCAAATTTTGCACTGCAACAACACGTGGTGTGTAGGTTTAAAATGTTTATCTCACCTCACCCAAGGGGTCATGCTGTTTGTGTCGTTGACAACATAATTGTGTGCCATGTTTCATTGTGTAAATGTGAGTTGTGTTCGAATGGATGCACCTTCTAGAACCTCCCCACAAACACCTTCCTCTTCGTCCAAATCCCATATTTGCCTCTTTGATGGTTGGAATTGATCCATGTACTCGATGATCAGCCCTAATGTTTCATCCATTAAATATTTGGTTGCCATTGAAGCCTCTCGTTGAGCCATGTTCTATACATACCCTTTTAACACTTTGTTTAAACATTCAACACAATACATCCACCTTGTATGTACACATCCACACATATTTAGTTCATCCATTAAGTGAAGAATTAAGTGAACCATTATGTCGAAAAATGAAGGTAGCATTGTCATCTCTAGCATACACATTGTAATGGTTGTGTTTTCTTTCAAGGTAACCATATTGACGCACCCCCAAGCTCCTTGGTTGATTCAAATGTGAATTTAAATGTGAAAACAATGGAAGAATAAAGAGTTGAGGCATGCTCCCTAGCTCATAGCATTTTGGGAATAGAGGGGTGTGTTGGAGCTCTAGGATGGGGATTAGGAAGAGTGACAAGCAATTCAATTACTCACACAGACCTGCACAAACCAAAAAACAAGTTGGTTAACGCATAATTGGAACATTTTTGGTGCACAAACGAACCATAGGCAACCACGAACTCACAAGATTCATCATGGCCCGGACTTGAGGGAAGCCACCACCTTCCCCTTTATAGTATACTTTGTGTTTGGCCATAGGACCAACATCCAAATGTCATTTTGTCTTGGGACTCCTAAGTGGGAGTCCCGAAATTCCCAAAATTAGGACTCTTGCGACTTTGGAGGCCCATAACTTTGTGTAAGAGACCTCTAATTGAGGTGAGGTCTAAAGAAAAGTTGTAGTCCTCATCAAAAGCTTTCCAACAGTATGTGGCACGCCACTTGCATGCAAGAAAGTCAAGGAGATTTTTGACTTTTAGTGGTCGGGAGTCAAATTGGCAATTTGATTCCCGGCCCTTCTTTTGGCCATAACTTGTGTTTTAATTACCCAAATTGGCCATGCAAGCCCATTTAGACATATAAGTTCTAAGAGCTTTCCAATGATATAAGGAACTTTTCAATCCAATGAGTTTTGACTTCTATAATCGCCCTCTAAAAATTCAAAAGTCCATATGGGACTCCAACTCCCAAAGTGGGAGCTCATTTGGGAATGTGAGGGTTCATTCCCTCACACTCTCTTACACTCCCAAGAGCATGAAATGTGGCTCCCAAGCTCACTCTTGGCCCACACTTTTGCAAGCTCTTGCCTTAGTCATGAGCCCAAGGCTAGGGTTGTGACACATATCAGCCGGGTCTAGTACCTTGGCACATATGCGCCTAAAGATGCGACTAAAGCACATGATTGCAATTCTAGTCTGTTGATCCATTAATCCACGAAGGCATAATGACAACAATTGTTGCATGAATATGTGATAGTCATGGGCTTTCATGGCTGAAAATTTTCTCTTAGCAACATGTTTCAAAGGCACACTACAATATTCAGTTGGCACTCGTAAAGACTTCAAACATACCATGAACACAATAAGTTCATTTTCTTTTAGTACATATGGAGCCATTGGTTTTAACCACTTATCAAGAACATGTGGGTCTTGAAATAACCATAAATGAAGTCTTATTCCTTCCTTTAGGTCTTGTTGTACAATAATAGTGTCTTTTATCCCAAAGATTGTTTGCACAACGTTCTCACAAATGTTTTTTTCTATGTGCATGACATCTAAACAATGCTTTAGAAGGAGCCCATGTTCAATAGATTATTTAGCAATGTAAGAACAATGTGCATCATCAATTACATAATCATGGAAAAATATTTCATGGGAATTGTAAAAATTAACATGTTGCCTATTTCCTAATTACATTTTCCAACTACTCTAATTAAACTTGCTAAACTTGTGCCAACTATGGTAATTGAACTTTTTACTACATTGGTGCAAATCCTTACTAGAATTTTTGATCTTTAACAAGATTAATATTAAACAAAATCTAGGCATAATACAATCATTGTAATCAAAAAATTACAGAACGTAAATAACAGTAGACTAATTAAATTCAACTAACAAGCTAAATAAGATCTATAACAAAAGTAATATGCTTACCCCAAAATAAGGAAGGTCATAAAAAATTGACCTTCTTTTCACACCATGGCCTTTGAGGGGTCGCCTAATTCATGGAAGTGGATAGTCCATTTTAAAAAGTCCATATCCAATGGACTTTTATAATATGAACATGCATGTTTGTTCTTTAGATTAACATTTGTCTTTCCTAACTCATGATTTTAAAGGTCATTGAGTTTTGTATAAAATAATAGTTAAGAGAGAATTCTCAAATTTGATGCTCAATAAAACATTTAAAATTTATGTGTTTTTTGAAACCCTAAAAGTTTCATAATATATTTAACTTAACTTATGTTTCACTTGTTATGTCATTTTACCATTATTTATTTATATCAATGCATGCAATATCTCAAGGTTTCAAATACATATTAATATATTGTCAAATAAAAGTTCACATATATTCTTAAATTTTTATAAATATGATGCAAGTCATTGTTGAGATTCAAAAGCTCATTGCATATTGAGTACCCATAGATTTGAAGTGTTTTTTACATTATTGAAGAGCTAAGTATGTTTAGTTTTAGATAGGTGAACCTTTTCTTGATATATATATATATATCAGAAATAGATGAAAAATGAATTATGATGTCTATTTAGGCTAATTTTAGTGTTTTGTCAACCTATAGGGGTCTCCATGAGAACTTGTGATAAAAATTGATTTGCTTTTATCCTAGGGTTCACATGCTTGGTTGATATGGACACAATTGGCTATTACTACCTTACCCCAGAACCAATTTTGTCAATAAATAATCCTTCAAATATTGAAATGATTTTTTGTGAAAATATGAAATTGAGTTGTTGAAAACCATCATAAATATCTCCAACTAAAATCTATATAATTTCACTCATCATATGACAATATCGTAATAGATCATGAAATAAGAATAAATTTGAATTTGCAAAAATGAATTCTTTCTTTCAAAAATAATAATTATTCATTTTGTCAATGTGGAAATTGACCCTAGGTTACGGTATTGGAGATGCACTAATACTAGGACTTAAACTAGTATCAAAGTTCAAAAAAATTCCAATACCATACATATGCTAGTATGATTAAATTTGTTTATTTGATATGTAACAATCACAAGCATTAATTATGTTGGATTTCAAAAAACTGAAGCCTGCAAAGAGGAAAAAAAAAAAAAAAGAATCAAAGGTTAGGATTTTAAGTCTTTTAGATGCCAATGGGCCCACAATGAATTTTTTGGTTGAGAAGTTTTGATATTATGCTATTTTAAAAAAAGACCCCATGCAAACATGGTCAAAGAAAAATTTAAGAATGTTCATGGAAAAAATGGCCACATTTCCAAAAAGAAAGTTATGAAAGAGCCTAGGTTTTTGGAAGGTTTAATTAGATCTTTCTTTTCTTTCAAACTGGCCTTATTTTTTTAACATTGAGAATTGGTTAAATCATATTGTGGCTAATTCCCACTTTTGGTGCAACACGAGAAGATTGGGAAAAAAAAACATTGTGCAATGTGGTATTTAGCTTTGAGGTTGGACAAACAAGTTTTTTCCACAATTTTATTGTTGATTTTGGTATTGAAAAGGTTTGGTATCATGGTTTTTTTTCAATTTTTTTCCACATCAAATTTTAAAGATTTATTTCCAAAAGATAGAAAAATTACTTGATGTTTATATATTTTTAAAAACTAATATCCCCATATTTTGTTGAATTTTTCTTTTTGTTTGGGGCAAAAAATACTAATGAAACAACTAATTGCATAATGGGTGTCACTCCCTATTGTAAATTTAAACTCAGAAGAATTACTTGCTTTGGGCCTCAATATGCAAAATGGACTCAATATGGGTTGCTTTTAGTATAAACTCCCAATCCTTAAGCATTTAAAAAGCCAATTATAGTTCTATAAACCCCTTTGGAACTTTATATGCAATAAAGAAATGTCCAAATTTGCTTGTATCTCCTCATATTCTTAGCCTCTTCATAGGCCAAATTTTCAAGAAAATTCCATTCTTACATT
>Ga0116231_10003391_pt1 | contig 33153 bp, 28 predicted proteins | sample S1TSphgellanicum_2_FD_89695 | JGI IMG/M metagenome (GOLD analysis project Ga0116231, IMG submission 89695) | Host-associated microbial communities from peat moss isolated from Minnesota, USA - S1T2_Fd - Sphagnum magellanicum MG | ecosystem: Host-associated > Plants > Peat moss > Unclassified... | reverse complement strand
TCTGACATTGCACTAAGAATCTAGCAAGGATGCCTTGCTGCTGACAGCTCAGCAATTCAGCCAAAGGTGTGATGGCAGTTAGTGGCAATGAACCTCTAAACCTCTCTCGAACACTTTGATAGGCAGGGCAAACCAACAAGAAGTGGTCCTCATCTTCAACCGCACCCAAGTTGCATAATTTGCAATAACGCTATTGCACCGACACCTTCACTGGCTTGACTTGTCTTCCTGGCTCAATCTGCAGCTTGTGATTCGCACAACGAAAACATGCCAAGCTTCTCCTAAGCTATGCATTGTCTACCCTGGAGAGGTATTCTTTGTACCCATATTATGTTGAGCTATTCAACCCCAAATAGGCTCTCACCTTGCTTGAGTCAGTTGCAACCACTTGATGGTGTACAATGTATTGCCTTTCAGCCAACTACTTGAGGCAAGCACATGGTGGCAGCTGATCGCTATCGATGCACAAATTGTACATAGACAATTGTTCATCTATTTGTGCTAGCCAGCAAGCAGGCAATCGACTCTTTCTACCCATAGCATTCTGGTTCCCGAGTAAGACTTTTCGCCTAGTTGCAAGCAACTGCAGCTGTACATCATAAGCTAACCTAAGCATGCGATCTGAGTCTACCTCAAAACTAACACGTGAAAGAAAACGCATGGTCTATTACCACTAAAATATTTCTAGGGGAAACCTGCCAAACTCTGCCAGCACGACGTAACTGGATGTTGTGGTGCTGACCCCCAACGACGACTTCAGAAAAGCCCGATGAACCACCTCTAACTGTTCACGTGCCATGTGGTCCGACCATATTTCACACCCATAGCTAAGCACTGGTTTGACTAGTGCATCAAACAGCTGACATTATAATGCTGGGTCAAAGATGCACAGCTCTGCGCATCTGTGCTGCAATGCAAAAACTGCCTTTTTCCCTGACATTGTTAACCGTTGTATTGCCGCTTGCATACCTTTTGTGTCGTGCAGCTCGACACCTATATACTTGAAAGAGTTTAGTTGCTTTATAGCTTCGCCCTCATACTGAAAAGCGTGACACACAGACTTACGTGCTTCAAACACAACAACCTTGGTTTTCTTGACATTCACAGTCAACTAACGCTCATAACAAAAAGCTTGCAAGACATCCAGTTGCTTCTGCAATCCAACATGAGTGTGTGACATGAGAGCTAAGTCATTTGTGTACAAAAGCAAGCGAACAGCTAGCTGTCCCAACATTGGTGGTGTGTCACCCTCCAAAGCATTCAACCGTTTTTCTAGGCCATCTATGAAGAGGCCAAACAGGAGCGGGCTGAAGGGGCATCCTTGCTTCACTCCAATGTGGTAGAAGAAAGTGGGCGTGAGCCCCTCCTCTGGATGGTGTAGGCAGGCCTGGTCTTGACAGTACATGGAGCGTAAGCACTCTAGTATCTGCCCACTGATGCCAAGTCCCTCTAGCACCTGCCACAACAAGTCCCTTGGTACTGTATCAAAGGTTTTTTTTAAGTCCACAAAACAAGTGTATAACTTCTTTTTTCTGAAATATGGCTTGTTCGGTCAAAGTGTGAAGAATAAACGAGTTATCTGTTGTCCTAAAGTCCTTTATGAAACCAGCCTATCCCTTTGCGCGTAAATCATTGGTTTCTGCCCATTGACTGATGCGAGACTCAAGAATCATTGCAAACACCTTGGCTAAGACTGGTCCTACTGTGATCCCCCTGTAATTGTCAAACTAACTACAGTCACCCCCTTTGTACAGTGCATGTATGATCCCAACAAAGAGTGATTCACAATAGCCCTCATGCAGAATTTTGTTAAAAGCAATCAATAGTGGTTATTGTAAGGCAGCAGTTGCATCCAAAAGGAACTCTGGTTTGATGCCATTAATGCCTGCAGCTTTGTGTTGTTTTCGCTTTTTGAACGCTTGTTGTACTTCAACTAGTGTGATGTCAACATTCAACTGTTCGCAATCAATACCATTGGGTGGAAAGGAGACCACATGGGCTTGAATAATGGCACCTGTCATAGCTCCTGCTGAGGCTGATGATGCCGAAGGCTAGAGCAATTGCTGGAAGCCATCCTTGAGCGCTTCACTGGTGATGCCATTGACACCCTCAGCGCACTTGCGATACCGCTTCCAAAATGCTGCAAGATCCGCCTTCACTAAACCACATAATTGTTTAGCCTTGAGCACATCATAAGCACGTTTTTTCCTTTTGTATAATTGTTTCATTTGCTTAAGTATGCCCTGCCTATCTGGGTGCGCATGTGACAATTTAGCAAACTGGCTTTTGGTCTGGCGACATTCTGTGTCAAACCAGGGTTTGTGGCTATGCTTTATTATTTTTCCTAAGGCCACTTGTCTATTTCCAAACACTTCTTCTACAGATTATGTGATGCATTGTTGTAACATATTGATTATTGTTTGTACGTCATATGCATCAAGTACATCTGGGCTTGCCCAGACACCGATGTTATGTTGTACACTCATGCTAAACTCGGCTGCTTTGGCAATGTCATATTTGAAACGTGGTAGGTGTTTGATTGCCTTTTGCTGAATAGGAGGGGGTTGCCACTGTTGTGTGATTGTAAGTACCAATGGTCTATAATCAAAGTGCGCATCTTTGTGACTTGAGTACTTTTCATCGCAATTAACTTCTAAGCGTTTGACACCCTCTAATTGGTCAACTGTCCTAAGAAAATAGTCCACAGTGCTAAAACCTTTATTAGATAGGCATGTGTACTCCCCTGATATGTCTCCTGGTGTGCGGCCATTGAGGATGAACAACCCAGTAGTTCTGCAAAGATCTAAGAACTCACGATGCCAGCCAACCGTGACAGTGTCGTAGTTCTGGCGCTCCAGCATATCGTTGGGCAGGGTGTCCTCAATGGCTTGTGGCACCATCATCACATCTGTTAGTTGACTGCAATCAATGAAGTCATTGTTTGTGCATGTCCTTGCATTGAAATCCCCAGCAAGAAGCACACCGCTTAAGTTCATGGCTTTTCCAACCTCTTGGCATATGTGTTCAAACAAGCTGTTGTCCGCATATGGCGAGCCTTATGGAGCAGCATATACTACGCACAAGAACAAAGGCCTTTGGAAAGCATTGCCCAAGCGTAGCCAAATCCTAGTCCCATCCCTTGCAGTATTCCAAACAGCAGTACTATTTGCCCATGTTTCCCTGACTAGTACCGCAATGCCTCCATTGTGCTTTCAAACGACACCCTGTGGAGTCACAGGCCTGGCAACATCAAAATAGTAGAACCCCGGTAAGACCGAGAATGTTTCGCCCGGGAAATGATGTGTTTCTATCAAAGCAACAACGTCAACATGTTGAAATAGGTCAAACAGATGTTCATGTGTTTCTAGCTTTGTGATAGCAGCCCCATGGATCTTCCACAGGCACACGCGCAAATGTCTCTGGCCCCTGCCCCCCTATGTAGTAGGAGAGTTTACAACTTTGTGGTTGATGTAGAGATCGGCCCCATGCTAGTAGACTCGTTCGCCAGCCTCTTTGGCCTCCTTGAAGATGGCCCAAACAGCTTGTTTCTGGGCCTGCTGAGCGGGAGTTAGGTCCTCGTCGAGCCCAAGCTGAGTGCCCTGCAGGCCTTTGCGAGCGTGTAGCACCGTGAGCTTGTCGTGTACTGATGCCAGTGTGATGATGATTGTCGGTGCCTTGTCAGTGGCCTTATCTAGTCGCCTCGACGACATCTGCCGGTGCACCTTCTGCACCTGCACATGGTCAACAACCTTTAACCTGTCAAGCAACTCCGTCTGCACCAACTCCATAAGTTGTTTTGAAGTTTCCCCCTTGTTCATGGTCAACTCGGTGACCCGAATGTTTGCCTCCCTAGCCTTGACCATGTCAGCATCCGTTGCCCGGTCCACTTTGTTAGCAACCTTGTCAACCTTCCTTCCCACAACCTCCTTCCACTTCTCCCCACTGTCCTGCATGGTATCAAAGCTTTTAGCCATCTCATCTACTTTATTTTATAACATTTTGACTTGGCCAATAACAATCACAATCTTAGCTTCCATTACTGGAGCCAGAATGTTTTTCGCAACCTGCTCCATAGTGACCTCAATAGCATTGTGCACATCCTGTTTCGTTACCACATCGGCCCTAGGGACCATGAGATGGTTGACGATGGCTGCTGCTGCTACAGCTGCTGCCTTGCCGGTCTTAGCAAGCTTGAGGTTGTAGCGTGTATAGAACGCCTAGAGTTCAACCGCCTGCATCTCCATGATCGTCAGCGAGTCTTTCTTCCATTCCCATGCTTTAGTGTCAAAAACCGTGGCATTCGTCATTAACCAAAACCCTGTAAGAAGCTTGAGTATGTATACCTCTCTGTTGTTGCTGCTACTGCTGAGATCTTTACAAGATTAATGTTTTTTTTTGCTTTCTTGCAAAATGGTGCCCAGATCAATTTGCCAGTGAGACACACAAGGAAAAAGGACAGTTTGGTGACTTTCACCACAATTGCAAACAACCTTGTACTAAAATGATTTTGCAAAGGATGGCATTCGAACCTTTGATCCTGAGATTTGATGATGATGATGATGATGATGATGTTTTCCTACTTGCACAAACAAAATTGGAAAGCAAATTTACATAGAGCCAAAGCTCCTTACCATCATCAGCTTCAAAAATTAGGGTTTGAAGCTTTTTACTTGCCCTAGCGTACCCGAGGTTTTGTAACAAACAAACAGAGCTGGAAAGCTAAAAGAAAAGAGCCAAAGCTCCCTACCATCATCAGTTTCAGAAATTACAGTTTGGAACTCTGAACTAACCCCCCCCTATGCTTTGCAACAAACAGACAAAGCTGGAAAGCAAAAAGAAAAGAACCAAAGCTCCTGACAATCATCAGCTTCACAAATTAGGGTTTGAAGCTTTGAACTAGCCCTAGTGTCCCCTAGGCTTTATAGCAAACAAAACAAAGCTGGAAAGCAAAAACATAAAAACCAAAGCTTCCTGGCATTAGCAGCTTTGCAATTAGGATTTGAAGTTTTGAACTAGCCTTAATGTACCCCGGGCTTTAACAAAGAAACAAAGCTGGAAAGCAAAAACAAGAGAGCCCAAGCTCCCTACCATAAGCAGCTTCACAAATTAGGGTTCGACATTGTGCACTGGCCCTAGTGTGATCAAGCTTTGTAACAAACAAACAAAGTTGGAAAGCAAAAGAACAGAGAACAAGCTCCTTGGCATCATCAGCTTCACAATTAGGGTTTGAAGCTCTGCACTCAAGTCATGGGCTTTCAGGCTCTAGTGTAAAAAGGGGCTGAGTTTAGCACCCAAGGGGCTGCTCTGAGCTGCTGCACCGTGTGTTCCACAACAGCACCTTGCAGAATCTCCAAGTCTCTCTTGTTGCTTCCGAGATCCTGCTTCCAAAAAGATTCACCACCAGCTTATCGGTGTACCCCTCCTCCTTAAGAGCTTGTGAAAAATGTCGTGTGCATCTCGTGCTACTCCAACCCCGCCGAGACACCGAAACAAGAATTGGAACCTCATCTTATTTTTTTAAATAAATAAACCCAAACTTGAGGGCTTGAATGACCCAACCCCCATGACTGCACCAATCCCATTTTGGATGGAGAGGGCTTCATCCACCCACATTGGGTTGGCAAACCACACCTGCATCATCAGTTTCATTTTGAGCGGTTTTTTCAAAAACTATCACTTTTTATTTCAGGCTTTTCTTTTTCCAACCCATCTACAAACCTACTAACCCCCTTCTGCCCCACTTCCTAGCTGGAGTGAACCAGCAGCCACCAATGCACCAGTAGAGGATGAGGCTGTTCAACCTGTTTTGGGGGCCGTTCAACCCATTTTGGGGATGAACCAAAAACACATCCTCCCTTGCCCAAAGTTTTTGGGTTTTTCAGCCTTTTCTCCACCCCCAAAGTTTTTCCCTCCGACTTACCTCCCTCCTACTTATGTCCCCCCTCCTATCTCCTTCCCACCTACCTCTCCCCTCCTACCTACCTCACCTCATTTTGCGCTCACTCCATTGCCAAAGCTCAAGAGTGCTTGAAGCAAGACCCATGATAATGCAATTGAAGCGAGAGCCAAAATTGATAGGCCAAAGCGGGAGCTTGAAAATAAGCTCCCTCCCTTAAGCCCTTCTTTTTTTGGTTTTGTTGCAATGAAGAAGGCGATGATAACAAAGCTATCATGGCCTTCTTGTTTTTTGTTTTGTTGTAACGAAGAAGGTGACAACAGCTTGTTATCGTTGCCTTCTTGTTTTGGTTTTGTTGTAGCAAAGAAAGTGAGAACAGTAAGTTGTCGTCACTTTCTTTTTGGTTTTGTTGCAGCAAAAAAGGCTGTCGTCGCCTTCTTTTTTTTTTTTGTTATAACAAAGAAGGCAACGATAGCTTGTTGTCCTCGCCTTTTTCTTTTTTCTTTGTTGCAACGAAGAAGGCGACGACAACTTATTACCATTGCCTTTTACTTTTTGGTTGTGTTGCAATGAAAAAGGCAACGACAGCAAGCTATTGTCGCCTTCTTTTTTTTGGTTGTGTTGCAATGAAGAAGGCGATAATAGCTTGTTATCATCGCTTTCTTCTCTGGTTTTGTTGTAGAGAAGAAGGTGACAATTGTTGCTGTCGCCTTCTTCTTTATGTTTGAGAAAAAGAAGACGACAACTTCTGTCACCTTCTTTGATGGCTTTGTTACAAAAAATGGCGACAATAACTATCGTCGCCTTTTTCAGTGGTTTTGCTGTGAAGAAAGTGACGGCAGCAATATCATTGCCTTTTTTTTATGGTGGTGGTGTTGTGAAAAAGGCGATGGCAACATGTGGGTTTTTTTTTTTTCTTTAATATTTTTGATCTAGTTCATTAGAATTAACAATTAACAATTAACAATGAAATGGTGGTTTTTTATAATGTTGAAGGTTTAATGGCTAGAGGAAGGATATTAAAGAAAGGTGGTGGTGATTTGGAAGTTCACAAGCAAAATGTTGCTTCATCAAAATAGACAATTGGGGAGCAAAATGTAGCTCCATCAAAATTGAAACCTGAGGAGCAAAATGTTGTTCCATTAAAATTATGACATGAAGAGCAAAATGTTATTCCATAAAAATTGAGAATTGATGAATCAAGCAATCTATGTGGCTTAAAGTTGAAAATGATGATAATTTGTAATTCAAATGGTGAGATCACTCACAATATAAATTGAAAATTTTGATTGAAAAATGGTGGGTTAGAGTATTTTAGAATTTATGTACATTAGATTAAATGCAAATAAAAGAAATTGTACAAGTTTTTTTAAGTTTAATTATATCCGCACCTTCCATCAAATGATGGAAGGTGTGGAATTTTTTTTGTTAAATTTTTTTTAGTGGAATACCTGAAAACAATTAAAGTTTGTAGGAGTTGTATCTGATTGTGTGATTTTATGTTTTACAATACCCGCATTCTGTTTTTTGAACTATTTATGTGTAGGGTTTTAAGGTTAGGATTTTCTTATTACAAAATAATGATTTTTTTTTTTATATTTTTTTGGTTTAAGTCCGAAACTTGAAATCGACCAAGCTTTTTAGCTATCGACACCCCCTTGTCCACCTAATTTGGCTCATAAGGACAAAGAATGCACGAAAGTTGGGTCGAAATGGAAGTGTAAAGTTGGCACTTGCATTGTCGCATATTATGCCAAATGGTTGTTAACCAATCATTTGAAAGAGGTGCATAGTTTGGTGGCAGAAAAGGCCAAACATGGGAAGCCTTCAACTTTTGAAAAAAGTCTTTAACATCAAGACCATACTAAAATGAATGCTTGCATCTTGGGAAATGTCATGGTCGTGCAAAAATGGAATGATTATAAGGTTGTTATTCCCGTTTGTACCAAAGCACAACATGAGTGGGATAAACTGGGAATTGTTGTAAAACAATGTCCACCATTCCCAAAACTAGCTTTGGTCAAATTAGCTTCAAAACAACTGTTGCAAGTGTTAGGTTTTAATGTTTGGGGCGTGGGAAACGTGCCTCAAAATATAACATCACAGATGGAAAAAAATGAAGATTTACAAAAGATGATTCGATCCACCCGTCTTGTATATGCACGACAATTGAAGATGGCAATGGATGTCAAAAATTGGGATCGAGAGTCCAGTCAAGCAAATCGGATAAAACAATTAATAGATGTATTGGATTTCCATGAATTTAGAATGATTCATGGAAAGTAAAAAACAATAATAATCAATGTTTATTATTTTTTTATAATTATGTTTCATCCAAAGTGTGTTAGGGTTTAATTTGGTGGTTTTTAGGTGTTTATAAGGTTCAGGAGACAACAAAAGAAAAGTTTGTTGCAAATATAGTTAAGGTTGAGATGCAACGCCACCATCTGTACACTACTCGTCATGCTACATGGGCTATAAATGCAACAATTACTTACTGAGCTAAACATGGGATTATACATAATGATATGGTTTAAGGTTTCCACTTTATATAGTTAGCTAGGTTTTTTTTAGCCCTTTCATTTTTTAAACTACCTAATTTTTGAACTTTCGTCCTTTGATAGAGAACCTTTTTTTTTCATTGGGTTCTTTAACATTTTGTTATCCACCCATATTTGTACATCTTTATTAATATAATATATTTTTTTAATCGCACTTGTTTGATGGCTATATGGTTAATCATATCTGTTTTCTTTTTCATAATCTTCTTAGTACTTTAGATGTAAGAATCAAAACTTAAATAGGCCCATATGAATAGGAAACATTAATTTGTCTAGAGTACATACATATTTCTCCATCTTCCACCTCACTTTCCAAGTCTCTAATGAATCCTTCTCCCTCTCCCACTTCCTCTAGTCCTTCTTTCCCACATACCATACTCAAGGCCCACATTGGCCCCTAAAAAATAGGGCCCTTATCTTAATTTCTTCCTAAAAATTTCCTAGATTATTGGGTGGATTACCCCCAACCACTCACTAACCCAAGCTACCTAATCTCACTAACTTCACCCCTTGGGTAAAGGATAGTAAATCTACCATTAATAACTAGTAGTCATTAAAAGGCCCATGGAACTAATTAATCTAGAGATTTCTACCCATTAACAAGGGTGTTTGAAATTGGACATTGGAATCCAATAAGCACAACCAAGCCAAAGAAATGGATGTAATATCCAAGTATCATGATTCCAAAATCATTCATGGATGGTATGTACCCATACTATTTTTTAAAACATTTTTTGCATCTTTTAATTATTATTTATTTATTTATTTATTTTTGGTGCTAGGCTTCAAGGCACAATAAAGAAAGTTTTTGTTGCAGATGCAATTCAATTTACACTTGAGCATCATCAATTATTCACTCATCATCAAACAATAAAAGTTATAATAGTTGTAGCAAACTATCGCACCACTATGGGCATTACATGTAGTTCATCTTCTTCACATGATTAATCATAGATAAATATCATTGTAGTTGAGCCCATAGTGAGACTTTAGTGCATGCACACACCATTTTTGTATTGATGCATTATAGTTTAGGGTGGCATAACATTTTTGTATTAATCCATTTGTTTTAATTTTGAAATATAATTATAAGATTTGTAGATTTTGGGATCCCCTTATGCCATGTTGCACACAATATTCCCATCCACCACAAATGGATTACATTTGCCATAAATAAAATGAATAATACCTTCATCTAATAAGGTTATCACATTCAATGGACATGATAGAGCATTTAAACAATACTTTCATGAATGCAAGTTGAAGTTCATTATTAAATGATTGACTATGTAATACTTTCATTATCCTTATCATGAAATAATTACACGGTAATCTTAAAGAGATATTATATTTGAATATTTATATATGATTAAAATGTTCGCCTTCATGAAATGACCTCTTGGTGCATAAAACAATTTCTTTAGGTAGGTATTACAAATTCTTGATCTTTTATTATCAATGGTTGGGTTTTTCATAAAACCCTTAAAATTGCAATACCCACATCATTAACCAACCCATGTTTAGGGTGCAATCTTGCCACCTTTCTAGGAAAGACTTAGGTTATTGGTAGTTCATATTTCCAATACATGCCCCACCTCAACATGAAGGTACACATATTACAAAAACTTGGTCCATTGTCATTCAAATTAATTTCATCACATCATGATTGGTCCCGAGTATGCAATACCCTCATCCATCCTTTCACCATTGTGATAAGAAATATTTAAAAGAAGTAAAAAGTAGAATAAAATTATGCAATACTTGCATCTAAAGCATAAAATGCTAATTGGATTTCTTATGTTTTAGGTAGTACCCAACTCAACATGAAGGTATTGCGCAAACTTGCTCCATTGCCATTCAAGTCTAACCACATCATGATTGGTCCTAGGTATGTAATACCTTCATCCATCATTTTGCCATCGTGATGAAAAATACTTAAAAGAAACAAAAGTAAAATAAAACCATGCAATATTTACATCTAAAACATAAAATGTTAGTTGGATTTCTTATGTTTCAAGTAGTACCCATTTCAACATGAAGGTATGCAAAAACTTGGTCCATTGCCATTCAAGTCTACCACATCATGATTAGCCCTAGGTGTGCAATACCCTCATCCATAGTTTGGTGAAAACTTAGTCTCTTAGAATTATGTCATAAAAGGGGGAGGTAAAATATATGAATATTATATAGAGTTTTGTCATACTTATGTATTGGTTCTTCTTTTCTTCTACAAAATCTAAGTGTTATCTATTTTCTTAATTAATTTCTGGAGTAGGAATTAGGTAGAAGTTTAACCAGAAAAATATATAAGTTTGGCCAAGAAATAAAAATATAACCAAGAAGAAATATAGGTTTAACCAAGAGATATAAGTTTAGCTAAGAAAAAAGAAAGCTTAACTAAGAAAAAATATAAATTAGCCAAGAATAAATATATGTTTAGCCAAGAAAAAATATAGGTTTAACCAAAAGATAGAAGTTTAACCAAGACAAATTATAAATTTAACCAATAATAAATATAGGTTTAGCCAAAAGATAGAAGTTTAACCAAGAGAAGATAAGAGTTTTTGCCAAGGTAAATAAGGGATTAGTTGTTAATTTAGGCAGGGTTAAGATTTAAGCAAATAGGGTAGCTAAGTGGGTGGGTAGTATGGAGGTCAAGGTTGGAAAAAAATTGGTAACAAAAAACAAATAGTCAAAGGTTAGCAACAAAAAAAGATTGATTGTGGTAGAATGTTGGTTAATATAAGGTAGATATGTGAATGAAAAAGAAGCAAATCATATAGCTCATCTAATGGACAGAACAACCAATTGGTGTAATCATTGGGGCTAGTTCACTTTGGCCAAACTTGAGTTCCCAATTCTATTTAAATCTAAAACTAGCACCAAAATCAAGATTTTTGAAAAACAAGTCAATAGAGACAAGGATTGACCACATGTTAACTAACAATTAAATGTTAGTTTCAATCTAGGTTAATGAAAACTAGATTGGAATTAGTTCTGATTTTCAAAATCCAAAGCATAATTTTATTTTATTTTTGAAGAATTGGACCCAAAAGAAGGTGGGTGTCAAGGTTGGATTTTTTGGACTTTGGTGTTCCCAATGTGTTTCCATCAAGTTCTCAATGTTTTTACCATCTTTCTAATGAGTTTTTTGCATGTTTGTCAAGTTCCCAATGTGTACCCCCAAGATGTTTTGAATAACACCCAACTAGGAATCTGGTTTTCACTACCCAAAACCAAAACAATAGTTTTAAGCCCACCAAAGAAGGTGCAATAGGGTTTCTTTTAAGGATTTTGTGATGTAGCCAAAGTGATGATCATCCAAAAAATATTTAACTAAATTTGGCTACATACTAAATATGAAAGTAGAAAAAAAAATCCTTTTATATTATGGGCTACCTTTTGCAAGTTATTATAAGACTCAAGATTTTGGCAATTTTTAAATTCAAAATCTAGCAAATTTGGGCAATTTGTTTTCCATCAATGTACAAGTCAAAATCAGATTTTTAAGGTCGAAATTTGGCAAAACATCACTAGTAAAGGAATCATTGGGGTACAACACCCTCCACAAGTTCAAACTTCATACCAACAAAAGTTGAAGCAAGTTCCCAAAAAAATGACAATTCATAGTAACAAATGCCATGAACATTTTTCACAATGTGGGACCAAATGACTGCTCAAGGGTTTGAAGACTTAATTAAATATTCATTCAATAAATTTTTATTATGTAGAAAAATAACTCAAAAAAATTAATCATAAACAAAGAAATTTTTTTCATGATTTTTTAATAAATATTCATCAAAGCCATCCTTAAGTTTTTAAAGTGACAACAAATTAGTTAAAAACATTTGTGTCTCAAAGATGAATTTTATGTTAAAATGTTAATTTGCTTTCAAAATTCGTGTTTTTTCTAATCAATTCTTGCATAAATTTTGAACTCAATTTCTAGGATTTAGATTTAAAAGAATTATAGGTAATTAATTGTATCTTTTTCAAAAAAATAAAATAAAATAAAATAGAACATATGAATAGTTTTTTATAATTCATACTAATATGACACATGCTGAAACAAACAACGCAAATGCCAAGCCAAAAAATAAAAATAAAATGGAGGCATGATTAACTTGGTTACCCAACATTCATATTTTGATAAGAAACCCAACAAGTAGATGGTTGGTGTTCAAATGAACCTATCTATTGGACGGGTGCACCCAAAATCTACACGTCATATTACATACACACTTGTGATGTTTCAAGCTTCGGCTCTTCAGTCGACACCGAATTCATCATCACTTTTCCTTTTGGTTTATAAAGTGTTTTACACATTATGGTGCTTCTTCTTCTAACTATCACTAGTATTGTCTTTCTCTGTGGCGGACATACTGAACATAACCAACTCTTTTGGTGTGTTGTTCACATCATTGGAACTTGTTTCTATCCTTGGTGTTGACGGTTCTAGGCCTTCCTTTTCTTCATTTGTCATGTTTTCTTTTGGGTTTTGTGTTTCTAGTGTCGTGTTTTTTTCTTTATGATCGAACTCCGTCATTTCAGCATCTACACATGTTGCAAAATCTTCCTCCTCCACTTTGCTGGTAATTGTATTGGCCTCCACCAACTAGTCCATTTCCTTGTTGTACACAAATGCTAGTGTTTCATATGGATCATCTGATTTGTTTCTTGGCCATTTCTTTTCTAAGATTGAATTGTTTTTTTTTTTTAGGCACTTGGAATCCTAACAAATAATTGCATTGTCGATGAAATCTTGTTCTAAATTTTCTATTTGTTGGGTGTGCTAGCCATGGATTGTTTTTAGGTGGTTATGGCAAGCTGCTCAAAAACTCTGGCATAAACATTTTGATCATTATCCATATATCTTATAGTCCTACAAGTGGTTAATAGATGCCTGATATCCAACCTCTACCTGGAACTTTGCATCTACACTCTTCAACTTTCCTTTTGTTATAGATGGGTACAAATCCAAATTTGATGGTTTTTGACAAAAGTGTTGTGGATATGGATACCATGACATTTTGCAAATGAAAAATCTCTATCGTAGGTTTTTTTGAATTGAACCTTTCAATTTGAAAATAAAGTTATATTGAATGCAAATCATAACCCACTTTGGAAACATGTTGGGTTAGTGACATATTTATAGTTGTCCACTCCAATTCTTGATTTAGATCTACCATCATAACCATTCGTTTTCAGTGGACCAGTTGATTGATAGTGATAAATTTAGAACAGTAGCATATGTCACAATGACTTCTAATGGTAAAATAGATGCATGTGTATCAACAACCACAAAATCATGTATTTGCATATGATAATCATTTATTGTTTTCATTTTACTTTGTTTATGATTGTTTCCCTCAACAGTCAATATGCATTTGTTTAGCATGCAACTTCAATGTTCAAGTTCAGCCTTCCTTTTATTTCTTTTTTTTCATAACTAAATATTTATTTCCAAGATCACATATTTTGAAGAAATATTCATATTAACATGTGCATTTCATTATAATTTAGTGCAAAGAATTAAGTTTTAGTCCCTCCTTCATTTCTTGAAATGTTTTTGTTTTCAACTATTGTGTGCCTCTTGTGGTTTCAGGGCCGGCCTTATCATCCAACTATTCATTAACTAATTTAACACTTTGTTCCTTAATTCTTGTGGCACCCAGTTTCGCCTGCTTGGAGTTACATAAAGTTGTTTTTTAGGTTTCATGAATTTTTTAATAGTAAGTTACCAAGAATTATCAAATCTTTTGTTGACAAATCACTAAGTAAACTTGTGAAAGAATATTCTTGAATCGACTTCTTCAAATTCACACATTCTTTAAAGAAATCCATGGCATGTGTAAACATTCAACAAATCACTAAGTAAACTTGTGAAAGAATATTCTTGAATCGACTTCTTCAAATTCACACATTCTTTAAATAAATCCATGGCATGTGTAAACATTTCCAAATTGTAATCTTCCATATCTTCCTTGGAAATGTGTATAATCTATTTGAACAATGCAATATTTTCTTTGTTTATCTTTGCATTAACCCATCACCATGCCGCCCATTCATCTGTTTTGTAAATTACCCTTTTCCATTTTGCTCCCCATGTTTTGATTTTGAGCAAATGCTAGAGGGGGTTTATTTTAGTATCATCTCTTAGATATTCCAATGGGTTTTTTGTCATTTCACAAATTCTATCTAGTATGCTTGAAATTGATGTGTATTCAATCGTTGATTCCAAAGTGTTTGGTGTGACATTTGGTGTCAATTTTCTTCTTCCCATTGTAGAATAAAGGTTTCACAATTGCAAACACATGGTAGAGGTAGAAAGGATTCAACTAAACAATAAGGGTGGAATAAATGCAACTTTACATATAGATTGGGAAAATTAGTAGTAAAGGGGGGAAAATGCAATTTGATTGTACAAGTTGCAAGAATGGTGTTAGATGCAAGAGGTTGAGAATGTGAATGAAAATAACAAATAATTTGAAATGGTATAGACAATGTAAAGTGTTGGTGGCTACCTAGTATTGTTTCAATTCCCAATGGGCACATGCTTCTTGGTGGTGAATGGGTAGTGTATGAATTGGCACACACCTATTGGTGGGTCAACATGTTTATATGCCACTTAATTAGATTTAGTTTAAAATTTTAAATGGTTTAGATGTTGCAAAAATTCATATTAAGAAAATATGAAATATAAATTGAAATATTGCATTAACATTTCATTTGTTGTAATTTTTCAAGATAAACCAACATGAAATTATTCCATCTTGTTTCTTCTATTTAGTTTTTTGCAAAAATAATTTTGTTGCTAATGTTCATTTGAAAGTTCATCCATTTGATTTATCATCCAAAAATATCATTCATCCATGACATGTGGTAGAATATCCTTCCATGTCATCACATATTCTGTCTTGTGTGTCAAATAATATTTTATTGATGTTAGCAAGATATTCTTGAAAAGATTTGCTTGGGCTCACTTGTTCACACTCATGTGCTCACCGCTTATGCTCACAAGATAACAACCTTGTGGACAAACACAAAATACTTGTAAAATACCATGCAAAAGTAATGCTTTTAATCCACTTTTTGAATTCATGATTTTGTTATTATGCTTAAGAACATATTTCATTTAGAACAATGTTATAATCATTTCAAAATTGTTAATTATGGTATTTTCCACCCAAAAAGTTATTTAAGACAATATTTTTCAATAGGATTGAGGTTGATAATTTCATAATATAATAAACCCCCTTTATAATCACACCCATTTTAGTCACATTCTTGTTTATGTCACAAACTTTTTGGTAACCATTTGTTTTAGTAAGAAACATTATTCTTTAGAGTCATTATCACACTTGTTAGTGTCACAAAATATTTGCAAAGTTTTTTTTTGTAATGTGACTATAAGGGGGAAATCTAGGGAAAATATTAGGGTTTTGTAAATTGTAATCTCTTTTGGCATTTTTAGTGTTGTTTTGTGTTCAAGTTGTGGAAACTAACAACAATGAATCCATTTGAAAAGAAACAAAAAAACAACTTTATTGTGAACTTGCCAAGAAAGCAAAAAATCTTAATTAAAAAAATCTAGTTGACAAGATACACAAGCTAATAGTAAAAGAGCTCCAACTCAATGTAAACCATAACATTAAAATAAGCAAAAAATCACAACCTTCAAGTCTAATAATGCATAGTAGAATTTAAAATAACCCATGTAAGAAATTTAAATAATTGACACCTTTATTCTAACATTAAAGAGCTGTTTTGTAAAGTTTTGTTTGCCTATAGTCACAATCTTGTAAGGGTTTATATGGAATGTGATTATACATGTTTAAATCACAATTTGTTAATGTCACCAAAAAAAGTGGTCACCAAGGGCATGATTATAAAGAGGGTTTACTGGAAATGAAAAATTCATCACTCTCCAAAATACTTTGAAAAGCTTTCCTCCCAACCTACTCAAAGCAATCTAAAACAAGTATCAATAACATGTTGATACATGGTGGTCTAGTTTGATCAAATAGGTCTAGATTCTCAATGAATCCTTCCTTCACTCTAGAATGGTTTTGTAGCAAATTTTCCAATCAACAACATCAAATGGGAAAGATCTATATACTCATTAACACATGGAATTCAGGATGGATATTCAAATTTATTTGTAAAGAAACTTCAAACTGCACATTTAGACAGATTGAAATATGCAGTTGCAACTCTAGACAATGCCTAGCCTCTTGTGAACTAGAAGCTCAAGTAGACAATAAGGCTTAAGCAAGCTCAACAACGATCTAGCAAAACATGGAACAGATCAATAAAAAGTAGATAGATCTTCAGAGCAAAACTTGTAGATTTTGTGGTATGCAATATGATAGTATATGAATTTGCAAAGATACGATTCTTGATCTACAAAGATACATCTGTCATTTATAGAGAGATATCTAGATGATGTAATTTTTTATTATACACGAGTTGAAAGATCTGGCATCAGTCTTATACAATCTGATCATTGGTTAGCTTGATTAGAGGTGAGATGATATAGTTTTATTTGTATAGTTGAAAGATCTGCCAGAAATCTACAGCGGATTGTTGATTAGCTCATACAGGTGATTGTGAAAGGTGAGAAGGAATCGAGAAGGGAGGCAAAACATCAAGTTCAAGCCGCCATCATTAGTTCCATTCGATACCAACAATGCAAAGCCTTCTCCGCTGGGTACTGGTGGTCCTGCAAATGTGGGTTTGCCCCACCCATAATCCATCTCGTAAAATGGAAATCTCCACCATGTTGATAGAAGTACTGCATTGTTGCCCATGGCAGGCAATCCCGTTGGATGAAGCTCTAGCCAGTCAATTGCTGATCTCACATACTCATTGTCAACTCTTGCCATTGCTTCCTGCACTTTGGTTACACAATATGATAATGGCTTTTTGCAAAGCTCATCAGCCAACACACTTGCACATGGTGAAAGAATTGCATTCCCCACAAAAGATTCTGGGATCGATGGCTTTATCTGAAGTTCAAGACACCCCAATCACCTTATCAGTGGAATGAAATTGCATAGAAATAATATTGCCCAGTGTTGGAATCAACAAAACCTCAGAATTAATTCAACTCCTGCCAAGATCTTTGTGCAACCTTCAAGGCAAGTCTAGGTGCATGCAGAGAAGTGTGCATAGGTTTACTCCTTACCCGATCGCGAAAGTTGACTGAAAACAAGATCTTGGAGTGTTCTCCTGGTTTGAAGTTGATGGTTTTTGTGCGTGCAAGCCAGAAATTCGCCACAACTACTTCAAATGTAGTGCACTTGGCAACAGTTCCATCATCCATGGCCACCTTCTTCAATTGTTCAATCATGGTTGGTGTAAATGGAAAGAGCTTAGTGACAAGCTCTGCCTGGACACCAGTCAGTGTTCTTGATCTGTCAAGACCATGTTGATTTGGAATGGCAGCTAGATCAGATGGTGGCAAACACATCTCCGGGTGATCAAACACTACCATAGGAGGATTGCGAGCTTTCAAAAGACTCCTGAGGTTTGATTCTGGATTGTGCAAAAGTGTGTTGTTGCGAGCCAGAGAACAAAAATCTCTGTAAAATTGAACCACTGCAATTCCATCTAACATTGAATGGCTCATCCTTGACCCAACAGCAAAACCACCACATTTGAATCTTGTGACCTGAAAAAATCAAGCAATCTCTGAGGTTGCATAATAAGGCTTCAAGAACTGGAGCAACTTGATAGCCCAAACTTTCTTCCATTGCAACGAGCCTCATTGCTTTGATGCAAATGATTATGACTAAGTACAAGCTGTATTCAAAAGGGTTCTGTGACAACTGGATTTTACCTGAATCATAAGAAGAGGACCATCTACGTCTTCAACATCAGGGAGAGGAGCTGGAAGGACTTGGCGTAAGGCAGGATTCAAGTTGTGGAAAATGTCTCCCAAGTCATGAACTGTGGATTCAGTGGAAGCAGCAATAAAGGTTGCTCCTTCTCGATTGCATGCAATATCAAGTCGTCCCCCATCCTTTTTGTTGAGCTTGAACCTACCAGCCATGAAGTGATAGGGGACCAGCAACTTTGCCATTGCTTCTCGCAGCACATCAAAAATGCCTTCAGAACTTTTGCACGGATTAGGAGGATAAATGAAAAACAACTCCACTGGGTATTGAACCATGCGATCAATGTTGGACATGTAGATCACTTCCTCTTTGGTGGGTTGTTGTGGATACACCATCCAAACTTTGTTCACCTTCACTACCAAACTTTTGGTAGATTCAGCAGATTCAAGAGTTTCTTCTTCAATGACTGGATCATCTTGCTGGTGATCATCTTCAAGAGCAAGATCATGAGCCATTGTTTCTTCCTCTGAGAGCAGCTAATCATCCCCAAACATCTCCCTTACATATATACTATATCAAAGGAGAAAATGCTTCACTACTTCTGTGTATACATGCAAACTGTGTGATCTGATTAATCATATCTAGCTCTCTAATGGCTCATCATCATCACTGCCAACAGTGGGCCTTTGAAAACCAAAACCAACAGGACTAGAGACTTGATTACCCATCAAAGGATCATACTGACCAACAATTCAGCCCCAAAACAAGGAGTACAGACTTGATTACCCATCAAAGTACCATGCTCACTAACAATTCGCCAAAAGACAACAGGATCAAAGACCAAATTACCCATCAAAGTACCATTCCCACCAACAATTCAGCCCAAAAACAACAGAATTACAGACTTGATTACCCATCAAAGTATCACACCCATGAACAATTCAGCATGGTCAACTGGTTTTCTTCTGGGCCAGAATTCTCATTTCTGGGTCAGAAAGAGATTGCATGCAATTCATGCTGACAATACAATTTCTGCCTCTAAACATTTCCTCCTCCTACCAACTCTTGACTCAGTAGTCACATCATTGGTGCTGCCTGCCTGCCTGCCGCTTTGTGCAACTGGTGAGCTTGGTATCATTCATAACCCAGTAATGTACAGCAAGATGTCAAAAAAATCTCTTTTACTTAGCAAACCTGTTGTTGCGAGTTTGGATTCAGAACCCAATGCTATTTAGACAGACATGAAAATCTCTTTACTTAGCAAGCTAGTTTTAGCTGAAGAATTTACCATTCTCTTGTAACCACTGTCCTGACTGAGATCCAAAACTATATCTAACTCAGTTTGAAGATGGAGCTTGTGGACCAGTCCTTGGAAAGCTTTGAGGACTTAGGAAAGTTGCTAAAGAGATGGATATATCTGAATATCAGATGTTTGCAAACGCTTTTGGGTATATTTTTCATCACAACTGCATCTGTGAGGACTCAAGGATTGTGCTGCTCACGTTACCATGGCCACAATTAGCTGGAGTCAGGATTAGATTACTGTTCTGGATTTTGCTGAAATTCAAGCAAGCTTTGGCATGCTCAACATGCAAGAAATTCAGGGAGCACAAGTTCTGATCCTCCATGATGCTGATGTCAAAGGTTATCACAAAAAGCCCTTGAGTCAGCTGCAATTTCTTTACTGGGGGGCACACAGCAAGGTTGCCCCAGATGCTCAAATCCCTTTCCTAATGGAGAGACTGCATAAGCTGGAAATGGCCATTCTTTGTGCTCCCAAGATTGAGCTTACTATCAAGGTATGGCCTAGAGTTGATGCATTCTCAAGTCTGAGTAGGATCAGTCAGGGAAAACCAAAAAACAATCCCTGTTGATTTTTTGTGAGCTGGAAGAGCTTTCCCTCTCTGGCTCTGAGTGGCTGGAGAAATAGTCAAAGGAAATCCGGCTGCTGTTCTGGTCTACTCAGGCTGAATTTTGGGCTCATGCACAGATCTCAAAGAACTCCCACAGGAGATTGGCACTTTTTGATCCCTACGGAATCTTTCATTGAACTTTTGGCAGATACTTATGCAGGCTAGCTACCCAATGAGATTTTTGAGCTGCTTGCATTGCAATTGTTGGGATCTCCACTATATGAGGCTGCTGGGCACATCTGCCAGCAGACAGATTGGAAACTTGTGTGTACTGCACATGGCAGTTGTCCTTCAATTGCTGTACCAGGCTCAAATCCTAAACCCTAAACCCTAAACCTCATGAAATCGGGAGTTTGCCTGCTTTGCAAGTGTTCAACCTTCAAGCTGGAATTGCCAACTGAGATCCAAAAGCTGGCCAGGGACAATGCTGTGTCTGCAAATATTGTCCACTCCATGCACAGTGGAGAATCTGAGAGGAAGAGCTGCAAGCTGATTTTCCACCCACAAAGAGCACATTTCACAAGGTTTCAAACTGTAAGCAGAAAACCAAAAGTTAAGCTGTATATGATCCAAGCAACAACCCTAACCCTCGCCTAACAAAAACAACACTATTTTTGCATTACACCTTGTCTTTCTATTTTATTAGGGTATTAGTGAAAATGGTTCATAGTGTATTGTTTTGGTATTTTAGTGTAATTTTTGTAATTTGTAATTAGTGTCAAAGATGCCAAAGTAGTACATTAATAAATATATTTTATAAATATATTTATGACATACATTTACTATAAATTATGCAATGAACAAGATGATTTTATTTTTTTGAAAAGGTCATACTTGCAAAAGGTACAAGGATCATCAAATAATTTTTTTAAAATACAAACCATTTAATCTCATGAAATCATGGTTGTTTTATAACAACATTTTAATCTTTTGTCCTATTTTGCATTGTCAATAATATTTTTAAAGGTTTCTATTAGTTTCAAGGATATTTTAAATTCATATTTTAAGATATCATTAATTTGCATATTCTAAGTTTATTTAATATTTATCAAGCAATAACATTTGTAATGAGGATAATGTTGGTCATCTACCCATATGATTAATGATATGGAAATTGAATTTTTAATTATGATTTTGTTTTTAAATTGATGAAAGGATCACTATTGATAATTTAATTGATGCAAATTTAATCGATCATGAATTTGTAGAAAAATATTTTTTATTCAATAAAAAATTCATGCAAAAAAACTTCTATACATTTATGATATAGAAAATTTTGGATAGTGTAAAATATCATTATTTCAATAGATTGTTAATAACCATTAATTTTGTCTCAAGACATGCACAAAGATATTTTTATTTATTCATTCATATTAAGTATGCAGTCATGTAACAATGATAAAATGACATTTTGCATGTAAATTTTGTCTTCCAAACGTTCATAAATCCTTATTCAACTTTTTTGAAGATTGATTTTAGGAAATAAAAAGGGTCAAATGTGAATTTCAAAGATAACATTATTCACAAATATACCTTCAACCATTATTTAATCAATTTTTTTTGTATTATTTCATTTAAAAATAATTTTATCTTTTGCTTCATCTTGGTTAAGTAATTTTACAAATATATAGGTTTTAAATGTTTAGGTTTTTTTTTCTCTTTTGAAAGATGAATACTCATGCCATTGAACAAATTCTATAAAGGTATCATAGAACATGCACTATATAATAATGATGTGATGCATTTAATCAAATTATGAAAACATAATATATCCAAAAAAAATTGTAACCAAAATTTTTAAAACATAGGAAAAACATTGAAAAAAATAGTATTTTTCCCTTTTTTGGTCCATTAATTTGTTCAATCGTTTCATTTCACATAATGCATACATAATGAAGTGAACATCACTTGGTGTTTAACATTTTAAGTAAGTGCAAATCATAATGAAGGAGAAAAAATATGTTCATGCCCAAACATAGAAAACTCATTTCATGTTCATATGTCAATGACATGAAATGTTGAAATAACCTTGAGAAAAATGAATTTCGATCAAAAAGTAACGATGATATGATGTGATGTGTAACATGCAATAAATTCTCTTTATTTGCACCAAGACTAAAAACATAGGAAAACAAGGAAACAACAAATATCATTGTGGAGCAAGAATTTTTTTTAAAGTGTTGTTGAAGTGAAAGACACTAATTCCTTCCTATATAAAATTGAACTCCATTCAATTTAATTCACGTCTTTGAATTTAATTTAAAATTTTGAATTCAATTTAATTAAATCTAAATTCAATTCCAATTCAACAATTTTATTAAGATTCAATTTAATTGAATTCAAATTCAATTAAAGACAATTAGTAAACACATCGGTGGAAAATGTATTCAATATCTTTTTGTAAATATGTTGTTGGAAAAAACATTTAATACATAATTTGAAAAGACACCTTTCCATGCCTCTTCACTTGGGAATGAGCTAAAGCATGACAACTTGAGGAACTTGAAGTTGTCCTACCTAAACCAACTTCAATGAATCATCATCACTGGAATTTTATGAGAGATTTTACACACACTATGAGATGTAAAAGTTCAAGAATATATCCCAAGCTATGAGCTTCTTCTTGAAATACTCATTATTATAAGTCAAAACTCTAAACACCATTATATTTAAGTCTTGAGTGCACCTTCTTTCTAAGGATTTAGGATGCAAGATCTAATATTTCCAAAACATCAATCATATTCATGAAATGACATTGTTGTTGAAAAGCCTACTCCTATGAACTTTCACAAACACTAGAAAATGGTCAATTCCTCACAAAATTGACAAACAATTACACTCCAAAATTGCAATCCCTAAAAACTTCAAATGTTTTGGTACTTGTGCCATTGTTGACCCCACATCCTTAATCCAAAACCACAAGACCCAAAATCACTTGCATGATCTCCATTTTGCAATCCACAAAAATCCACTCCCTATTCTTGTCAATTATCATGGTCTCCCTTAAATTTCTCATTGGATTCATGCATGCCCTTGTAGTTGAACAAATCAATGAAAAGATTTGCAACTTGCATTAAGGGCAAAAACCAAACTTCTTTTTTCTTTACATGGTCTTTAAATAGGGCACAAATGATCAACCATGTTTCAATCACTCCTTTTTAAGAGCTTGTGATGCTTGTTTGCAAACGTTAAAAAAATCCATTGTTTTGAACACCTTGAATACAAGTCTTGATGTCAAGCCTTTAAACAAAAGAGGTGGAAGGCAAAGGACATAATTTTGCAATGACTTGAAGAAAGGTTTTATGAAAAGTGGTGGAAACAAAGATCACTACATCATTATCTATTATTGTTGAACCTTGTTGATACATTTGTTTGCATTGACAAAGCTCAATTGTCTATTGTTAATCCTTGTTCACAAATTTATCTATGTTAAAGTATCCTATTCATGAAAGATTTACTTGTGTGCCATTCCTTGTTGACAAATTTGTTTGTGGATTTTTTTCAATGATTACTTTTTTGTAACAAAAAGGGTAGAAGTGTAATTTGGTTTTTTTTTTGTGTGACATTGTAAGGTGTTATTTGAAATTGCAAGGAAACATAAAAAATACTAAGGATATTATAATGGAGGCATTTGACTGCTATATCACACAATAATACAAATTACACTATTATATATTATCATGGGATATAATATTCAAATGCTTCCAATATAATCTCCTCAATTTTTCTTATGTTTCCATGTAATTTTTAGTAACACCTTTATCCCATATTATTTACCCAACATTTTAATCTCTTAATGGATATAATTTGGATATGCAAAATCAATCTTATATATTAAAACAACAGTGGTGTCTGTCTGTCTGTCTGTGTGGGCAGTGCCTGTTTAAAACAACACAATTTTAAAAATTTGTTCAATTGTTGTTAAATGAGAAGAAATTTATGGTTATAATGTCAACTTTTGGCATGGTTTGTTGATGATGTTAAATAAGCTTTTGGAAACTTTAAAAATCATGCCATGAAACAACTTTCTATGGATGAATCATTTTGGTGGAACAAATATACATATTTTGGTGTTTGGAAATAACAAAAAAGTGAATGTGTGGTAATTGGCATTTTTGTTCTTGACCTAAAAATTGTTAAACTTTGCTAGAAGAACTTGGCAAGGTTTTGGATGTTTGATGGCACTTGTTTGTTTCTAGATTATGGCAAGTTCTTGAAGTGATTATGATGGTGTTGGAATGTAGTGGAGTTTGAAGATGAATGGATTGCAAAGTATGGTGATGATCATCGAGTTGCAAGGGGAAAATTCCATCTATTTTGTTTTTCGTAACTAGTACATTGCTTAGTTTTGTTGTTTTAAACTTCCATTGCACAGTAACTATCAAGCAATGTCTTCATAAATAAAGAAGATTGAATGATGGGTGTGACAACAAAAATAGGTTAAATTCCATGATCTTAATGAAGATGGGATTGGTGAGGATTTCAGGGAATTGATGGGAAATTAAAAATGGAGTGGCATTTAGGTTTTAGGTTGTCTATTCGTGGTGTGATTTAATTGTTGTTATCATGGGTTGTTTGTATGTTGATCATGTGTTTTTGAAGTCCAAGGTGGATACTGAATGGGAATTAAGTTGTTGTGAGCATACAATTACAATGTTTGAATTGATGGAATTTATGCTACAATTTTCTCTTATCGAAGTTTCATGTAATAACATTGTGTATGTTATGTCTCGATGTTTTGGGTAAGCAATGTACTAGTTACCAAAAACAACTTCTTGTTTGAGGATGGGTTATGTGTTTTTGTTGTCTCTTTCACATCAATGGGAGGGGAGCTTATGTGTGAGGCTTGTATAGACTAGCACATCCTACACATCCTAAAAATGAGTGGGAGGAATGACATGAATAAGAGAAGTGAATACAAGATAGAGTTTGACCCATGCACTCTTTCTTTCTTTTTTTTAGTTTTGTGGTATCAATTGTTATACTATCGTGTTAATAGTAGTGACAATCAATGCTTAGAGATTGATTTCATGGTTCATTGATAGGTTTATTGATCATTTTAGTTGGGTAGAAATTCAAGCATAAACAAATGTCATGGACATTAAAGTTCCAATTAATTTGTAACGGTTTCCTCTCCTCTTTTGGATTGGAACTCTAGAATAGTGAGGTTATATCTCTAGCGAGGATTTTTTAAATGAAACAAAAGGAACAGAGAGAACATCTCCACTTTGTTCCTTTTGTTCAATTCAGTCTGAGTGTAGGTGAAGTAAGTGAGGGAAGGTAGGCTTTTCTCTTGCCCTTCTTACTATAACCCATACATGGGTGGAAAAAGGGAGAGAGGTTGGTAAATGAGCTTGGGGCAGACATGGGGTTATGATTTTACTATGCACCTAGATGAGTTTGCTCAGAGAAATCTGTTATGGAGTCTTTGAAAGATGTTTATTTTGTGGATGCTAATTAGTTTTGAATTATATGAGTTTCTTTGCAGAGTAATCAGGTATTGAAGCTTTGAATGATGTCTACATTGCCAATCCCGTTGAAAGGGATGATTATTATGTCCAAAAGGATTTTCTGTGACACTTGATGATTAGGTATTATACCTTTGTCTGGAGCAGAAAATGATTGGGCTCGCTTGGAAACATTAAGCAGCTATTATAACTTACTGCATATGGGTAGGAAGCAAACAATTTTCAGAAAAAGTTGGAGCAGAATTGAAAGACAATTGAGATTTATGAGGTAAATGTATCAATTCAAATCTTGGTGATCAAGCACAAGACAGCAAACATGTCACCACAAGCAACAAGTTCATACAAAGAATCCATCATCAAAATCAAACCAGAGTATTTTTTGCCAATTTTGTGATGTAGCCAAATCTGGCTAATTTGGGCCATTTCTTCCATGAAAAATCCTTTGGATGTATCAAAACCATATTTTTCAGGTCAAAATTTGGCTGACTTGAACCCACCCATTGGCTGTATGTTCCAGGGTAATTCACATATTCAGAATGAAGACTTTCAGGAGTCGTAGCAAAGTGTTAAACAGGCCAGAGGGTCTTAATGCAGCAAGGACGAGCCTGCTTAGTCAGGCTCACCTTCAACCCTACCATTGTCATTCACCTCGACCTGCCACAGTTGTAATGGCCCCCAACTCATGACTGCCATATCATCAGGTTATTACTACCCAGCAAATGGCACTTGTGCAGCTAGGTTCTTAGTAGACACCAGTCAAAGCTAGACCCAACATATCTATCTTCAAGATTGCAGACATGCATCCACAACAATGCTTTGAAGGTTCCCAACAATGAGTGCAGTCATAAGCTTATGAGATTTGGTCATCTGAGTAATCAGCCCAAAATTTCCAGCAAACCACTATAAAAACATCTGCATCCTGAGTTTCTGTCATGTTTCCAGACTCAGTCATGATGTTGGCTAAGAGACATGACTAACATATCATGTATAGATCTGTATACAAGCCATCAGCCATGGTAATTGATCAACTGGTTCCAAGTTTTGTCCATGCCTATTACAGGGTGGGACAGTTCTCAACTCCATGACCACTGACATGCCTACAAGATTGTGTGCAGCAGAGACTTTAAACTGCAAATGGAATTTGGCAGGTGTAGTACTACTGCATGTTGGTGCCACTGATTAGCAGCAACATGCAACATGGATCCACTAACCATGTCATGGTAAAATGTGCGAAACACAGAAACAGAAACCCAGCACAAGAAAGTGAAAGAACGATTCTCGCCCCTTCAGCTGGACCATATATTTTCTCATGCATCTTAATGCAAAAGAGTAAATTGGTATTCAAGCCTTTGGCTATGAAATGAATCTAGAGTTAGAGTAGCAAATATAAACATTGTCTAGAACAAACTCCTGGACTTTGGTGATTCCAGAAGCCCTTCATCGTTACGAAGAACTCAACTCTCTATGCTGGTTGTCCCAGCCTTCTGGAAGCTTCCACTTTTCATACCAGTGAATGGAGACTCTGAGCCATAGTGGAAACTCAAACTCGTCATCAGAAGGTTCATCAGCTGGCCCATCCATTGTCAGTGGTAACCAAACATATCTTGAGTCTCTAAGATCTGCTGGCCGCCACCTGCTTGGCATGACAGAGAGGCTGGTCAGAGTTTGCAAATCATGGACAAAATGTCCTATTGACCTGTAGGGCTGCCAAACAACAATCGAGACACAAAAAAACAGATGTACAGTATAACTCAATCCCTCAAGCTACAAACCTGTCTGCCATGAAGATAAAGGTGTTCTCCAGACCAGGCAGTGGCAACACAAAGGTGCCCTGTGAGAAAAAGGTGAATGATCGAAATTCTTCCTCTCCCCCAACACAAGGATCTCCAAGCGTCACCCATGGTCCCAACATTGATTCAGCTGCATGCACTAGAGCACCATTGGGAGCCCAACCAGTGCATCCAGATGTCACCATGTAGTACATTCCATGGTGCTTGAAGACCGCAGGAGCCTCTCGACGTTCCTTCACCAGTACCTTCTGAGATCCTCTCTCCACAACATCCATGTAATCCTCAGTCAATGGTCCTGCAGGCATGATCATATTAGATCAAAAGGCTGATTTGACTAGAAGAAAACCCTTTGTGCAAAAACCACTGACAAAAGGCCTTTCTACAGATTCTAGAACAATAATGAACCTCAATGCCTATTGAGACATTGCCACATCACTGGTCAAGCAAATGTGGGAACTCACAGCCCGCAACATACCAATATGCAATTCACTGTTGCCTAAAGATGAGTAGATGAGGTAGGCCTCTCCATCATCATCTTGAAAAATGGTCATGTCACGACTGTCACACCCATGCGGTCTCTTACTCCCTACATACTCAAAAGGGCCTTCTGGATTGGGGCTTACTGCAACACCAACTGCAGCTTTGGAATAGTTTGCATTGTCAATATGCATCCACATTATGTACTGCATTGTGCGATCATTGTAAACGACCTTAGGTCGCTCAACTACATTTGTGAAATACAGGTCACTGCTCTTGTCTCTTCTCTCTGCTTTGAGGGCCAGCCCCAAATAATGCCATGTCCAGAGGTCCTTGGATGAGTAACAGCTTATTCCCAGCACATCTACCTGCAAGTCACACAAATTCAAGAACCCTAAGACTTTTCCGAAACACAGTCAAGGAGAATGCAAAGATAGCCTCTCCTACTGGAAAATTGTGACAATCAACTCCCTCAAAGCTTTTCTTTGATAGCCAAAATGGACATGCTGCACCAATATGTCCAGCAATTCACTTTAGGACAAACCACCTGCACATCATTGAACTTTCACCAATTCATCTTACTTCTGAGGATAGCTTATTGCACTTCACACTCTAACAAAAGTGTCTCCAACTTCACAACTTCCTTCAGTCTAAATGCATAATACATAGGCACAAGAATCTTTACAGAAAAAGCTGGTTTAGTGCAGGACAGCCCAGCTGTGCCAACAGAAATCACAAAACAAACACCTCTGGCTTGTTCATGCATATTTTACTTGATTGATGAAAAGTTTACAGTTGCTGGCAGAGACTAACAATGTTGGCAGAGTGAATCCAAACTGATTTTACAGTTGGAAATGGAAGTTGACAACAAGGAAAGATGACTGTGAGGCATCTGAATCTGCTAGTGTTGTTTGAACACTAGCACTACAATGACCAATGAAATTAACTTTTTACTTTAGGGAGTCAGAAAAGCTTCAATGGCTTGAGACAGTACAAACACAGAAGCTAGATATATAAGTCCCTGTAAAACCCCAGGAGATTAATGGGCACATTGAGTTCTCACTAGGAAAAGAATAACCAAATGTCTACTAACAAATGACTGTCTTAGTGCCTCCTTGTTCGAGGTGACACTCATCAACAATTATAATTGGGTTTAAATGGATACCTAAGCCTTTTGCAAACTCAGAAATCACTAGGATCCCATGTGTTGGATCAGTCACCATAACAGCTGGGTTGGTTGTTGTGGATGAGATCTAACAAATCTACATGTAGATTTGAAAATGGTATCACAGGCAATGTGCTAACAGCCCATAACCACTAGGCTATGTGTCAGATGCTTTTCTGAACTTCAAGACTGTCCTTTACAAACATTGGCTGTTCTGGCTGTTCTGATAATATTGTTCATACTGTTGACTTGTGGTCAGTACATCCCTGATGCTTGTCAAGAGGGTACTGATGTGAAATGCCCCCAAATCAATAAATGCACATTCCTTTTTCTTCCACAGTGGGGTTTTGGATTGGTCCTTCTCTCTCTGCAGTTTGTTCAGTTCCCCCTTAACCCTTGAAATGGTCTTTTCATAGTGTTCAAACACTATTCCTTCCTCTTTCTCAAGGTTCAGACACTTTGCAAAACCCTGGTCTGCCAAAGGGCTAAAAGAGAACAAGCAAGTTTCAATACAATCTGGTGAACAAAGCCCTATTGTCAGAGCAATCAAACACACCATAACAGGGACAGAAATAGGAAGAGAAATGGAACTTGAAAGAACTTACTCGAGCTGTTCCTTGCTTGGGAGAATATTTTGTTGCACCATCCTTGTTCTCACCATACCAGTAATAGGTACGAGTTTCTGCCACATACATCACTCCTCCACCATGGGCTTGGATGGGCCTGCCCGCTGAGTCAAGCCACTCCTGACCTGGATAGAAGTACCCATACTCACTGCCATTCACTTTTGATGGGTCTATTGCTGAACTCTTATCAGGAAACAGCAGTGCCAGCTTTCTACGTGCCAGAGCCTCTTTAGATTCCTCTGGAGCCTTTGCAGTTGTCATAGGCTTGGCTAGTCCAGCAGTACCAAAGGTTTCTTCCAAATCCACATTCTCTTCAAGTTTATTCCAATTTCCCACCTTCTCCACTTCCATCTGTGCAATTCCATCCACCATCTCTATCATCTCCACCTCCATTTTCTGTGCTGATTGCTTGTCAGCATCACGGTATATCAAGGGGGTGGTCATTTGCCATTGTGATTGAGGTTCAGGAAGTTGAGAAGGGACTCGCAGGAGAGATGTATATGCATGGAGAAGAAGAACCCAAGCAGCTAGTGACCAGAGTAACACTGGCACACAGCACTTGCTTCCAATGTGGAAAGTCTTCAAGAGTTGACAGACCATTGGATTCATGTGATCTCTACTGCCTCGCCTGCTTCCTGCTTCCTCCCTCCTGTGTCTTGGGAACTGCCATACAAAGTTTCACCCTAATCAGGTATATTATTATACACTGATTCAATCATATCTGTTTAGCTTCTCAAGATCCCTTCCTTGCCAAATGTCCAACTCTTGCTCTCTTCAATGCTCCTGCAACACAAAAGAAGTGATATTCAGTTGTTGACAACAAAGGCTGTAAGGAGAGCCAAGGAACAGAATGACTTCAAATCAAAACAGGTAGTAGACTGTGCATGCAATCATTTCAAGACGATTCCCTTCACAGTCTACTATGATATGGAACAAGGATGCAAAATCACAGGTTTGGAGGACACTTTCTGTGGAGAACAATGATGGAGGAAGTTTCAATTGCATTGGTCAATCCTAACCCTATGTTTGATTTTACAAGATTCCACACCTTCATGACCACCACCACCATACTCAGAGGTCAGTATGTAGACACCTAATTGCTCACAATGCTCTCACTGTATTGACAACAAATCATTGTATCATGATCCCTGTAGAATATTGCAAAGAATTGGCATAAATTGTCTGTGACTGACAACTTCGGACACTGCAAGAACATCACAAAGATGCAAAAAAGAACACTTACTCCATGCAATTGGTGCTGTACATGGGAACAATAATGCTCTCCATTCACCACCTTTCACAAACAATCCGCAGTATGTTGCAGTGAGAAATGGAAATGGCAGTCTCTTGATGAGATCTAGAAAGAAGTCTGATGGGTAATAATTTGTATGCAAAATGATCAGGATTGTACTCTACCTGAATAAGCAGATGATGAATTGCAAGAAGAAAGTCATAAAAATTGCAAACAAGAAAAGGAACTGCAGATCTGTTCCAAAAGCTCCAAAAAAAGGAAAGGACCATACTCTCTGTAAAGAAGTGGAAACAATTCCTAAACTGTCTTCAAATCCTGCCAGCAGCAGCTCCATATCCGATGGCTGAGCTTGGCAGCTGCTTCAATCGACACGCCAAAAGAGGGGAGCATGACAACGGTACCAGAAACCTAATAGATATATGCAACCCAAAATTTCGAAACAAAGTTCAAGATTTGGACAAACCTGGAACCTTGGGCAGAAAAAAACAACCCCTTCCGCCGTTTCTACCTGATTCCATCGGTCTCAATAGACCAACTTCCCCGCAATATCTTCTGGCAGAAGGAAGCCAGAAAACATACACACAACACACACACACGCACAGATCAACCCCATTCTTGATATACGACTTCCAACATACTAGCAAGCGAGTGTGCAAAACGGAGAACTCACAGTAGAAGCAAACTTTTACACATCAAAGCCGAGAAGAAATTATTATCATCATCGAGGAAGCCAATCGGCAGAGGAAGCAACCGAAAAGAAAGAAAACGAACAACAAACCTCAGAACACCAAGCATCACTGACACGGCAAAGAGACAATCCCATCGCCTCCCCAGTAAATAGAGACCTGGAAAGCAGTCGCCAAAAAAAAAACAAAAAAAGATGGGGGCTGGGATCAAAAAAATTACCTGAAAATAACAAAGAAATTTTCGTTCCAATCTCAACGCGAAAATGAAGCAGGTATTAGACCAAAAAACGGGGGAAAATAAACCTGGGAGCAACGGGGAGGCGAGGGGAGGTGCGACAACACACTCTCCACGCTTTCGCAACAACGCCGCTACGCAGAGAGAATTCCAATGCCCCTCTGCAACGAGAGAGACGGTAACCGGCTGAGGCAGTTGGTCATGACCGATTCAGCCGGTGGAAAGTGAGGTCCTCTAAAACAATTTATTGGCTCTGCCCGACAGACACTTCGTGATGCACCCAGAAACGGGCACCCAGAAATTTTGGTACCTATAATACTTATATTCTAGTAGGGTCATGTGAAGTTCACTAAAGAAACATTTACCTGTTGGCATGGCTAAAGCAGAGCTTTTTATTTTTTTATTTTTTATAATTAATTTTAATTGTGAAATGGCAATCATCCATAAGAATATTTAGCCAGATTTGGCTACATTTTTATTTTCTCAGTCTTCTGGAAATTCAGTTTCAAACCAAATCAATGCTATTTCGTTAAAAAAAAACTATTTTCCCTTTATTTTCTTCAAATTCAATCGAGGTGCCATCATCATCTGGTAGGTACCAGGCTGTTTTGTTAGGTGGGTCAAGACCTCAAGTCACCCCCTCCCCCACCCTCTCCCCCCCCTCGTCCCCACCCAGGTGCCGACTTGTCAATTGCGGACGTTGACTGTATTATTATCCACCAATTGACACCTTGACCTGCACTTTGCCCTAGTTCATTTTCCTTTCGGTAACTAATTTTACTCCATTGGCTCCAGTAACTTGTTTTCTACCCCCCCAACACAACAACTCCGACTTCGTAACGTTTAGGTGGGTTAAAAACATTTACTCTTGTACTAGGAAAGTCCGGTTCCTTTCTCCCCTGGTTACATTATTGGCCCAATGGATATGAAGAGTTTATATATATTTATTTTTAAATATTTTTTTACTTTAAAAGAATTGGGATGGATTTCTTTGATTTTTTATTGGTTTTTTTTTTCTCAAGTAGGCTAGGCAACTGATGAGCCATGGACCTAACTTATGGATAGGTGCTCTAAGTTTTTTTTTAATTCCTTTTATTATTAATACAAAAAAAATTGGGATTTTCTTTATGTAAAAACCTTTTTTTTTTTTTTTTTTTTTTTCCAAGTTTTTATTTTTTTTTTTTCTCTTTTTTTTTTTTTTAAATTTTAGTTTATTGTTTATTATTTTTTTTTTTATTTTATCTT
>Ga0116231_10003390_pt1 | contig 33159 bp, 21 predicted proteins | sample S1TSphgellanicum_2_FD_89695 | JGI IMG/M metagenome (GOLD analysis project Ga0116231, IMG submission 89695) | Host-associated microbial communities from peat moss isolated from Minnesota, USA - S1T2_Fd - Sphagnum magellanicum MG | ecosystem: Host-associated > Plants > Peat moss > Unclassified... | reverse complement strand
GCCGGTGGTGGCGAACCCGGTACTGTCGGTGAAGGCGAAGCTCGTCTTGGCCGATCCGCCGGCCAGGGTGGCGATGGTGTTGGAATTGGTCAGCGTCACCGATGCGCCAGTGGAACTCGCCGTCAGCGCGCCGCCGCCGATCAGCGAGCCCGTCTCGGTGATCGCGCCGCCGGCGGACAGGGCGATGGTATTCGTGCCGCTCACCGAGCCGCCGATCGCCAGCGTGCCGGTCGCGGCGCCCCCCGTCGCGGTCAGCGATGTGCTCGGAGCGGCGATCGTGCCGGTGATCGTCAGCGCGGTGGCGGAGATGGCGATGGACCCCGTGTCGGTGACCGGGCCGGCGACCGACAGCGGGCCGTCATTGATCAGCGACAGGCCGGTCGCCGTCGAACTCCCCGCCAGCGTGGTGAATTGATTGGCGGTCGAGGCCAGCGAGACGGGGCCGGTGCTGGAGATCTGCAGCGTGGTCGCCGAGAGCGGCAATCCATTTGCCGGCTGGGTGATGCCGCCGGTGAGGCTGTGCAGATCGAGCGTGACGGCCGCGAAATCCGTGATCTGACCGGAGGCGCCGAATTGCAACGAGCTGGCGGTGGTGGTCGGTGCCGTCGCACCGGACGACGTGACGGCGCCGAGACGCAGGACCGTGACGGGGCTGCCCGCGTTCGCATTGTCGATCCCGTTGGCGATCAGGCCGGCCAGGACGCTGCTGACCGTTTGGGCCGTTCCGCTGGTGAGCGGCGCGATCTCGATGGTCGGCGCGAAGATGGCCGCGTTCAGCAACAGCGTGTCCGCCGCGATGCCCAGGCGCGCGCCCGTCGGGTTGGTCAGCGAGATCGAGCCGCTGTTGGTCGAGGCGATTGTGGGCGCCTGCAGGACCAGGCTGGTCAGGCTGGCGCTGGTGATCGCGGTATGGACATCGAGCTCGGTCGCGGCCTGCAGCAGCACGTTGCCGGTCAGATTTTCGAACGCGCTGGGATCGAGCGTCGCCTGGGCCGGGGTCGCGCCGGCGCTCACCGTGCCGTTCTGGCCGCTGGTGGTGAACACGCCGCCGGGATCGTTGGTGCCCTGGGAGATCGTGTCGATCACCAGGATATTCGGATCGAGCAGGATCGTCCCGGCCAGGCCATGCGGCGCGCTCACGTCGATGGTGCCGGTCAGCGCGTAGCCGGTCTTGCCCGACACCTCGACGAACCCGCCATCGCCGCCCTGCCGGCCGCCGGTCGCGGTGATCGTGCCGGCCATGTCGGTGTTGGCGGTGCTCAGCACGGCCACCGTGCCGCCCTGGCCCTTGCGCGTGGCATTGGCCGACACCCGCGCGCCCGGCGCGATGACCGTGCTGGCGGCGGTCAGCGTCGGCGTCACCGACGGCCCGCCCTTGGCGCGCGCGAGCGTGGTGCCCAGCGCGATCGTTCCGCCGCCCTGGCGGCCCGACGCGGTGACGCGCGCGGTCGGCGCCAGCGTCACCGCATTGGTCGCCACCGCCTCGATCTGTCCGCCGGTCTTGCCGCTCGCCGCGAGATCGCCGTCGATGGTCAGCGAGCCGCCGATGCCGCGCAGCGCGATCGAGCCGCCCGCGCCGGCCGCGTTCGACGTGCTGATATGCCCGCCGGCGCGCACCAGATCCTGCACGATCCCGTCCGCCGCCGCCGCGGTGAGCGTGACCGAGCCGCCGGCGGCGAGGATGGTGCCGCTGTTGGTGACCAGGGCGGTGACCGGCTTGCCGTCCGCCCCCAGCGGGGCCTGGCCGACCTTGCCGGTCAGCGCCACCGACATCATGCCGTCACCGTAAAGATCCACGGTGTGCGTGGTCGCCCCGCCCAGCACCACGGTGCCGAGTTTGGCGGTGATGACGCCCGAATTGGCCACCGAGGGCGCGACCAGGGCGGCGAGCCCGGCCTGTTTGATCGTGATGTTGCCTTCGTTGACGATCGCCGCGTTCGGCTTGCCCGCCTGGTCGAACACCAGATGGCCGGACATGAAATCGCGGGTGGCGAGATTCGCCGTCGAGACGACCAGGCCCTGGACATCCACCTGCGCGGAGCCGGTGAAGACCACGCCGGACTGGTTGACGATGACCAGCTGGCCATTGGCGCTGAGATGGCCGGCGATCCGCGACGGATCGGGCGAGACCACCCGGTTCAGCGTGATCGAAGCGCTGGATGGCTGGTTGAACGTCACGCTCTGGGCGCTGCCGATATCGAAGCTCTGCCAGTTGATGGCGGCGCGCGCGCTGGACTGATCGATGGTCGTCGTCGTCGGCGTGGTGGAGATCGCGGCCTTGCCCGCGACCACCTGGCCGCCTTGCGGCTGCGCGTTCGCGGCCGGCCCCGCGCCCGCGGCGCCCCCCGCGACGGCCTGGGCCGCGGGGAAGGCGAGGGCGATCAGCGCCGTCGCCTGCAGCGCGGTGCTGACCAGCAGGCCCCGGCGGGACCGCCGCACCAGGCCGACCGCTCTCGCCGCCGCCATCTTCGGCCTTCGCGCCATGCTATCCCCCAATCGTCCGGCCCCCGAATGGTCCGGGACGCGATGAGCCGGGTCGCCTCGTCAAAACCGTGTCAGTACGCGCCAGTAGAACGCCGATTTCGCGAGCGGCGTGACCGTCGAACTGGCGATCTGGCGGGTGATGCGCCCGACCCCCTCGACATCGAATTCCGTGTACGGCGTCACCGTGACGCGCGCGCCGCCGCCGAAGGATTGCAGCCGGTGGCCGGCATCGGTGGCCTGGTTCTCCCAGGTCTCACCCCAGTCGTAGAACACGTAGAATTGCGGGCCGATATCGATCGGGTGGCCGAACGGCGTCACCGTGGCCTTGGTGGTCAGCCGCAATTCGGGGGCGATGGTCACCGCGTTGTCGCCGGTGACCTGGCCGGAATAGAAGCCGCGATCGAACCGCAGGCCGCCGAGGAAGAATTTCTCCGACGGCGGCAGCACGCTCGCCGAGGCCTGCCCGGCCAGCAGCCCGTACAACGACACCGTCGCGTCCTCCCAGGGGGTGAACAGCGTCTGCTCGCGGCTGATCTCGACGGAGATTTTCTGGAAATCAAAACGTTCATTGGTGCGCCCGGCATCGGCGCGCTTCTCCGCCGAGGCGCCCAGGACCGGCAGGCCCTGCGACAGCCGCACGGTCAGCTGGCTGATCCCGGGATGGGCGAAGCCGAACAGCGAATCGTTCAGCGCCTCGTCCAGACCGGCGCGCAGGGCGCGGACATTGTCGCTGGATTGCGGCGCCGGCGGCGTTCCGGTGAGGACCTGGGAATCGGTCGCGTCGAACTGCGCGATCACGCTGAGCACCTGCTGACGCTCCTTGATCAGCGGGTAGCTCGCCTGGGTACCGAACACCGTGGTGATGCCCTCATACCCGTTCTGGGCGAGCGCGCCGTTCGGATTGGAGCGTCCCGAGCCGCCGTAGAGCCGCACCCGCAACCCCGAGCCGCCGATGAAGAACTCCTCGGAGGCCTGGCCGAAGATCTGAGTGTGGTTCAGCGGCGTGCGGACGAAGGTGAACTCGCTGCGTTCGCCAAGCGAGGTAAAGCTGTTCAGGTCGAGCGACGCCAGCGCCTCTTCCCGGCCGGTATATTGATACGCGCGGTTATCGACGGTGAGCGAGCCCGAGACCGCCTGCCGCTTGACGCGGGCGACGAGGGTGAGCGCGCCGGGCTCCTGCTCGGAGGGCAGCAGGACGGTCTGGACGGTCAGGCCGGGCACGTCCTGCGCGAGCAGGATGGCGCGCTCGAGAGACGACGATCTGACCGGCCGCTCCGCGGTGAGGCGCTGCAGGAAGCGCAGCACCTGCACGCCGGCCGGGCCGACATCGCCTTCGAGCTTGACGTCGGCGATGCGGCCTTCGCCGACGTCGAAACGCAACACGCCATTGGCGTCGCGCCGCGTGTCGACCGCGACCAGCGAATAGCCATCCTCGCGATAGCGGCGCAGCAGGTTGAGCCGCGCCTCCTCGATCCGGTCGAGCGGGATCGCGGGGCCGACCAGACCGGCGGTGATCGCGTCGATATCGGCGGCCGGATAGACCGTCACGCCATCCACCACGACGCTGCGCACGGTGACGGCGACCGAGGGCGCCTGATTGGCGTCGGGCGGGATCGCGGTGCTGGGCGCGGGCGCGACCGTCGGCGGGGGCGGGGTCTCGATACGCGGGATCGGCGAACCCTGCGGCACCGCCTGTTCCAGCGGCGGCCGCGGCGCCTGGGGTGCCGTCTGCGCCCGGGCCGGGCCGGACAGCGGCACGGCGGCCAGCACGACGAAGGGTAGGGCGCGGATCGCGGTTCGCCTCGAAGCCGCCGGTGTGGAGGCCGCCCGTGTGGATACCACCATCGATCCGGTCGGCGGCCGGCGGACGGACCGGTCACGCATCATGTCGCGCACCCCGCACCCGTCATCAAGGCCTGGCCGGACATGCATGCCACGAGAGTGATGGAGCCGCCCTTCCGGATAAGTAATCGATTGTCAACTGTTGGGAAAGCGTTCGGGCGGTACCATACGGCCCGTGCTGTCACAAGGGGTTACCGATCGTTTTCACCAGACCCGTTGCGCAACGGACGCAGTGCGAGCGACGCGGCCCGGCCAGGCGCGCCCGGCCCATCCGCCCGGATGGCGATGTCTCTGGTATGCGATCGGGGAACGCGATGATTCCCGGCGGCGGCGGCCCGGACGCAGACGAGCCGGACGCAAACGGCTCCCGCGCCCGCGAACCCCTCGTGCCTCAGAACGCCCCGAGCGAGGGGAATGTCCAGCCGAGCACCGCCAGCACCGCCCCGAGCATGCCCATCAGCATGGAAAAGCGGATCAGCATCGTGGAGACGGTGATCGCCGAGGCGGTCGCCAGCACGATGCCCAGTTCGAGCGCGGCGGCGGCATTGTCGAAGGTGTGCGCCCGTTCCAGCGCCTCGTCGCGGATCCCCTCGTATTCGCGCGCGCGGGAAGCGACGACCTCCTTGCCTTCCTTGGGATCCTTCTGGAACTTCGCCGCGTCGTCGTCGAACCGCTTGACCAGGGCGGCGCGCTTCCGCGCGAAAGCCGGGTCGGCGGACGGATCGAACGCGTCGGTCAGGGCCGAGAGATCCTGCGACATCAGCTGCCGGATCGACTTGGCCTGGTACTGGTTCCACGAATCGGTGGCCAGAATGGCGTTGGCCTCCACCTTGATGTCGGCATGCTTGGCCTGCTGTTCGCAGACCGCCAGCCCCGCCGCGAGGATGGCGACCAGCAGCGCCGCGGTTTTCCCGCCATGCGCGGCGGCGTGGCTGGCGTGTTCCTGATGTTCGAGAGCCTTCTGCATCCTGACCTCCGCTGGTTGGGCCGCGCGCCCGGGCGGGCTGCGATCCCCGCGAGCCGCACCCGTGCGAAACTCGCGCCGTCAGGCGATCCGCTTCATCGCGGGCGCCACTGCGCGACGAATGGCGAGGTAGCACATCCGCGGCGGCCGCGTCGCGGCGCGGATGGGTATTCGATATGAATTTGTCAGCCTGCCCCGGCCGTGGCAACGTAACAAAATTGGCAATATGCGGGACAGGATATTTCGCGTAAATTTTGGCCGTGCTGCTCTGATCGGACGCATGTGGTGCCAGGGGACAGGACCCTGTTGGGGGAGACGATACGGTTGAGGGTACGCTTGGTTCCGACATCGAACGCCGTACCGGCATCGTGGGTCGCCACGATCCAGGCCGCGCGTTCGCGCCGGTATGCCTGACATGCCGCTCGATCTGTCGGCCGGCCTTCCGGACATCGACCCCGACGCCCCGGCCGGTCCGAACCTGGAGCTGGATGGGGAATTCGGCGCGCTGGAGCGCGCGGCGCAGGGCAGCCCCGAGAAGCAGTACGGCGACAAGGTCATCCCGGCCGAGGATCCGAACTGGAAGGACGTCGCCGCCCAGGCCGCCGCGCTGCTCGAACGCACCTATGACCTGCGCGTGCTCGCGCATCTGGCGATCGCGCGGCTGAACCTCACCGGCCTGGCCGATTTCGTCGCCGTGCTCACCACGATCCGCCAGCTGCTCGAGACGCGCTGGGAGCATGTGCATCCCCAGCTCGATCCCGAGGACGACAACGACCCGACCCTGCGCAGCAACGCGCTGCTCCAGCTGGGCCATCCGATGCGGGTGCTGCGAGTGCTGCGCAACATGCCGCTGGCCACCTCGCAGCGGGCCGGGGCCGCGACCTGGCGCATCATCGGCGCCATGACCGGCGCGCTGCAGGATCCCGACGCGCCCAAGCTGACCGAGGGCGAAATACGCGCCGCCTTCATCGATAGCGGGGCCGCCAAGGTCGGCGCGCTGCGCGAGTGTCTCGCCACCGGCATCCGCGAGATCGCCGCCATCGGCGCGGCGTTCGACACCAACAGCGGCTATGGCAATGGCCCGGCGCTCGATCCGCTGACCAAGCTGCTGCGGGAGATGTTCCACTACATCGAACTCTACGCCGAAGCCGGCGATGCTCCGGCCGAGGACGCCGCCGGCGAGGGCGATGCGTCCCAGGACGGTGGCGCGGCCGATCCGAATGCGCCCCATAACGGGCCATCGGGCGGTGCCTCGCCGCGGGCGGGCGGCGTGTCGGCGGCGTCGTTGACCTCGGTCAGCACCCGTGCCGATGCGCTGCGGCTGCTGGACATCGTCTGCCGCTACTATACGCAGCACGAGCCCTCGAGCCCGCTGCCGCTGATGATCGGCCGCGCCCGGATGCTGGCCGACAAGACCTTTCTCGAGATACTCCAGGATCTGGCTCCCGACGGGCTGCATCAGGCGACCAGCATCGTGCAGCCGCGTGAATCGTAATCCCGCCTCATTCGCCCCATCCGCCGCCGGTGCGTGATGGACGAATCGCCGCCCATGACCCGATCGTTCAACCGTATTTCCTAGCGAGGCACGCACATGGCCAAGGCCAGCAGTCAGAAATTCATCTCGCGCAACCGCGCGCCCCGCGTGCAGATCGAATACGATGTCGAAACCTACGGCTCGCAGAAGAAAGTGCAGCTGCCCTTCGTCGTCGGCGTGATGGCCGATCTCTCCGGCAAGCCGACCGATCCGCTGCCCGCCGTGGCCGACCGCAAGATGCTCGAGATCGACGTCGATAATTTCGACGACCGCATGAAGTCGATGAAGCCCCGCGCCGCGTTCACCGTGCCGAACACGCTGACCGGCGAAGGCAATCTCGCGGTCGACATCACCTTCGAGAGCATGGACGATTTCTCGCCCGGCGCGATCGCCAAAAAGGTCGAGGGCCTCAACAAGCTGCTCGAGGCCCGCACCGAGCTGTCCAACCTGCTGACCTACATGGACGGCAAGACCGGCGCGGAGACCCTGATCAACAACGTGCTGAAGGATCCGGCCTTGCTGAGCACGCTCGCCGCGGCCCCGAAGGCAACCGAAAAAACCGGTGAGGAGGAGTAATCCGATGTCAGGAACCCAGCTCGGCACCGAAGCCCAGGTCGGCACCGCCGTCACCGAACAGGCGAGCGATTTCTCGGCGCTGCTCAACCGCGAATTCAAGCCCAAGAGCGACCGCGCGCGCGAGGCGGTGGAGAACGCCGTCCAGACCCTGGCCCAGCAGGCGCTGGCCAACACGGCGCTGATCTCCGACGACGCGCTGCGCTCCATCGAGGCGATGATCGCGGCGATCGACCGCAAGCTGACCGAGCAGATCAACCTGATCCTGCATCACGAGGATTTCCAGAATCTCGAATCCGCCTGGCGCGGCCTACATTACCTCGTGAACAACACCGAGACCGACGAGACGCTCAAGATCAAGGTCCTGAACATTTCGAAGAAGGAACTCGGCAAGACGCTCAAGAAGTTCCGCGGCACCGCCTGGGATCAGAGCCCGATCTTCAAGAAGATCTACGAAGAGGAATACGGCCAGTTCGGCGGCGAGCCCTATGGGCTGCTGGTGGGCGATTATTATTTCGATCACAGCCCGCAGGACGTGCAGCTGCTCAGCGACATCGCCGCCGTCGCCTCGGGCGCGCATGCGCCGTTCATCGCCGCCGCGGCGCCCAGCGTGCTGCAGCTGGACAGCTGGAGCGAGCTGTCCAATCCGCGTGACCTCACCAAGATCTTCCAGACGCCGGAATACGCCTCCTGGCGGTCGCTGCGCGAAAGCGAGGACAGCCGCTATATCGGCCTGGCGATGCCGCGCTACCTGTCCCGCCTGCCCTATGGCGCCAAGACCGAGCCGGTCGAGGAATTCGCGTTCGAGGAGGATACCTCCGCGCCCGACAGCGCGAACTACACCTGGTCGAACGCCGCCTACGCCATGGCCACCAACATCACCCGCGCCTTCAAGCTCTATGGCTGGACGACGAATATCCGCGGCGTGGAGAGCGGCGGCGCGGTCGAGGGGCTGCCGACGCACACCTTCCCCACCGATGACGGCGGCGTGGCCATGCAGTGCCCGACCGAGATCGCGATTTCCGACCGGCGCGAGGCGGAGCTCGCGAAAAGCGGCTTCATGCCGCTGATCCACAAGAAGAACTCGGATTTCGCCGCGTTCATCGGCGCGCAGTCGCTGCAGAAGCCGCAGGAATACGACGACCCCGCCGCGACCGCGAACGCCAATCTCTCGGCGCGGCTGCCCTATCTCTTCGCCACCTGCCGGTTCGCGCATTATCTGAAATGCATGGTGCGCGACAAGATCGGCACGTCGATGACCAAGTCGCAGCTCGAGACCTGGCTTTCGAGCTGGCTGATGGGCTTCATCGACTCGACGCCCAACATGTCGAGCGACGCGTACAAGGCGACGCATCCCCTGGCCGAAGGGCAGGTCGTCATCGAGGAGGACGAGTCAAATCCAGGTTACTACAGCAGCAAGATCTATCTGAGGCCGCATTACCAGCTCGAGGGTCTCAGCGTGTCGCTGCGTCTGGTTTCGCGTATGCCGAAATAGCCGGGGAGTTGTGACGGGGCTCACTTCGCGGCCCCGCTCGCGATCTCTACTCAGGCTATGGCTGACGCCGGTCTCGATCCGAGCCGGTGGTTTTCCGATAACCGCCCAACCAAGGGGACATGGACATGGCGATCGACTCCTATATGGCGTTCTACGGCTATGACGGCAGCTGGATGCTGTCCGAGTCGCAGGTCGATTTCTCGAAGAATTCCGAGCCTCTGATGGGAGCGCAGCCGACGCCGTTCCCGAAGACCAACGGACAGATCTTCGAGGTCGAGGATTTCAGCTTCGACATCGAGCAGACCCTGAACATCGGCAGCCAGAGCAGCGGCGCGGGTGCCGGCAAGGTGACGTTCAACCCGTTCTCGATCACGCGGAAGATCGACAAGGCCTCGCCGATCTTCTTCCAGATGGCCTGCTCGGGCACGGCGTTCAAACAGGTGACCCTGGGGCTGCGCAAGAGCGCGGGCACCGGCGGCGATGGCGGCGGCAACGTCTCCGGCGTGATGTTCCTGCGCTTCGACTTCAAGCTGGTCGCGGTGAAGACCATTTCGTGGAGCCATGACGACGAATCGCCGAAGGAGGAAGTCACCTTCGAGTACGGCGGCCTGCAGGTTCGCTACAATCAGCAGGATCCGTCCGGCGCCATGAAGACCATCTACGCCGGCGGCTGGAACCGGGTGCGCAACGTGCAGGATACGACGGCCGACTCGATCACGATGGTGAGCTGACGACAGGGCGTGATGGAAACATCTCCGCTTGCGACCGACGCCCGGGGCTTGCTCCGGGCGGAAGGTCCGCGTGCCGCGCTCGAGCAGCTGAAGAAGGATGTGCGCAAGGCGCCGCGTGACCCGCGTCTGCGCACCTTCCTCTTTCAGCTGTTCTGCGTGTTCGGCGAATGGGACCGGGCCTTGACGCAGCTGACCGTCGCGTCCGAGCTCGACCCGCTCGCCCTGCCGATGGCGACGACCTACCGGCAGACGATACGTTGCGAAATCCTGCGCGAGCGGGTGTTCGCCGGATTGCGCTCGCCGACCGTGCTCGGCGACCCCGGTCAATGGCTGTCCCTGCTGCTCGAGGCCAACCGCGTGCTCGCCACCGGCGCGTTCGCGCAGGCCGCCGAATTGCGTGAGGCCGCCTTCGAGGCGGCGCCGACCACCGAGGGAACCATCACCGCCCTGGGCGCGGACGGGGAGGGCGGAGCGCCCAAGCCGTTCGCCTGGGTCGCGGACGCGGATCCGCGACTCGGACCCGTTCTCGAGGCGATCTTCGACGGCAAATATTACTGGGTGCCGTTCGGCCGGCTCCAGCGCGTCGATATCGAGCCGCCGGTGGATCTGCGCGATCAGATCTGGATGCCCGCCCATTTCACCTGGAGCACGGGCGGCGAGACGGACGGCTTCATCCCGACGCGCTACCCGGGATCCGCGGCGGCGGCGGAGGATCTCGCCTTGTCCAGGCGCACCGAATGGCGGCCGGCGGGCGAGACTTCTGGCGGCGACGATGAGGCGCCATGGTATCTCGGCCTGGGACAGCGGATGCTGACCACCGACACGGATGAGGTGCCGCTGATGGATCTGCGGCGGCTCGCGATCACCGCCGCCCCGCATGACTGACGGTTCCCATGACTGACGCTGTGCGTGGCGGCGGGTCCGCGTGCCGCGGGCCAGCTTCCAGTTGGCCAGTTTGCGGTGGGGCAGCGCGCGGCGGCCCGTTCGCGGAATCCTGATCATGGCGCGCTGAGCCATGGCCGAACTGTCCCGCCGCGAAAGGCTGCAGCCCTCGCTGCTCGATCGTCTGACCGACAACGCACCCGAGTACCGCCGTGAATCGCTGGATCAGCAGACCCTCACCATGCAGCAGCTTCGCCAGGCGGTGCTGCGCGATCTCGCCTGGCTGCTCAACACCACCAATCTCGCCGCCACCGAGGACCTCAAGGATACCCCGCGCGTGGCGGCCTCGGTGCTGAATTTCGGCGTGCCCGGCTTCACCGGCCTGGTCGCCGGAACCGAGCGGATCAGCGGCCTGGAAGCCGCCATCGCCGACGCGATCCGCCGGTTCGAGCCGCGGATACGGCCCGCCTCGCTGCGCGTGCGTGCCCGCGAGGCGAGCGAGGATCATGCGGTGCCGACACTGATCTTCGACATCCAGGGCGAACTCTGGGCGCAGCCCGTGCCGCAGCAGCTCTTCCTGGAAACCGCGATCGACATCGACACAAGGCTTGCCGTGGTGACCGACGCCAAGGGACGCGGCTGATGGATCCGCGCCTGCTCGGCCTATACGAGAGCGAACTCGCCTTCGTGCGTGACATGGGCACCGAGTTCGCCGCCGAATACCCCAAGATCGCCGGCCGGCTCGACCTCGGCAGCACCGAGGTCGCGGATCCCTATGTCGAACGGCTGCTGGAAGGCTTCGCCTTCCTGACCGCGCGCATCCAGCTCAAGATGGCCGCGGAATTCCCGACCTTCACGCAGTCCCTGCTGCAGATGGTCTACCCGCATTACCTCGCCCCGACGCCGTCCATGGCCGTCGTCCGCTTTCGCCCCGACCCGACCGCCATACGCGGCGCGCCACAGGGCGTGACATTGCCGGTGGGCACCGCGCTGCGCAGCCTGCTCGGCACCGAGGACCAGACCAATTGCGAGTTCCGCACCGGCCACGCGGTGCATCTGCTGCCGATCGAGCTGAGCGAGGCGGAATATATCAGCTCGGCCGCGGCGGTCGCGGCCCTCGGACTGCCCGAGCAGCGCAATGTCAAGGCGGCCATCCGGCTGCGGCTGAAGGCCGCCGGCGAGCTGGTGTTCAACAAGATCGGCCTCGAGCGGCTCTCGCTGTTCCTCGGCGGCCCGGAAGGCTCGCGGGCGCGGCTGTATGAGCAGCTGATCGGCAATGTCGCCGCCATCTATGTCCGCCCCACCGTGCGGCCGCTGCCCTGGCAGGAAAAGCTGCCCCCCGCGGCGATCCAGGCGCGCGGCTTCGACGACGCGGATGCGCTCCTGCCCCGCGCGCCGCAATCCTTCGAGGGCTACCGGCTGCTCCAGGAATATTACGCCATGCCGGAGCGCTTCCTGTTCGTCGATATCGACGGGTTGGACCGCGCGACCGTGCGCTGTGCCGGCAACGAGATGGATATCGTGCTGCTGCTCACGCGCAGCGAGCCGACGCTGGCCTCCGGCTTCGGCGTCGATCACCTCAAGCTGTTCTGCGCCCCGGCGATCAACCTGTTTCCCCGCCGGTCCGACCGCATCAACCTCACCGAGCGCGAGGCCGAACACGTGATCGTGCCGGACCGGATGCGGCCGCTCGATTTCGAGGTGTTCAGCGTGCGGAGCGTGGACGGCTACGCCGCCGACGGCAGCGCGCCGCAGCCTTTCATGCCGTTCTACGCCGCCAACGATCTCAGCCGGAACCAGGGATTGCGCAGCTATTACCTGCTGCGCCGCCAGCCGCGGCAGCTGTCCTCGCGCTCGCGCCAGCGCGGGCCGCGCTCAAGCTATCTGGGCCACGAGACGCTGATCTCGCTGGTCGATCCCGAGGCCGCCCCGTTCCCGCACGGCCTGCGCCAGCTCGGCCTCGACCTGCTCTGCACCAACCGCGACCTGCCGCTGTCGATGCCGGTGGGCAAGCAGCAGACCGATTTCACCATCACCGTCAGCGCTCCCGTGGCATCGGTGCGCTGCGAGATCGGGCCGACCGCGCCGCGGCCCTGCCGCGGCGATGGCGACTATGCCTGGCGGTTCATCTCCCATCTGGGACTGAACTATCTCAGCCTGACCGACAGCGACGCGATCCAGGGGGCGGCGAGCCTGCGCGAGCTGCTGCGGCTCTACGTGCCCTCGACCACGTCGCTGGCGGCGCGCCAGCTGGAAAGCCTGCTGTCGGTCGCGGCCCATCCGGCGGTGCGGCGTATCCCCGGATCAGGCCCGGTCGCGGTGGGGCGCGGGCTGGAAGTCACGCTGACCATGGATGAAAACAGCTTCGGCGGCGCCGGCGGCATCCTGCTCGCCGCGGTGCTGAGCCATTTCTTTGCCAAATACGTCTCGATCAACGCGTTTACCGAGACGGTGCTGCGCAGCCCCGAACGCGGGGAGGTGATGCGATGGCCGATGCAGATTGGCCTGCGGCCGACGCTGTAGCGCCGGCGAGCGCGCCGCCCGCCCCCAATATCGCCAGTCCGGGCATCGCCGGTTCGGGCATCGCCGCGCCGACTGTTCCCACCCGGGCCGACGCCGTCCAGGGCGGCGACGTCCGGGACGACGCCGTCCAGACCGGCCCGGTCGAGGCGGCGGCCCCCGAGGCGCTGTTCGCCCGGCTGGCCGCGCGTCCCTCGGCCTTCAGTTTCTATCAGGCGATGCGCCTGCTGGAGGCGCAATATCCGGACCGGCCCAGGCTGGGCCGCAGCGTGCGGCCATCCCAGGACGCGCTGCGGCTCGCCCAGGAACCCTCGACGATCTTCGCCCCCTCGACGCTGGCCGCCTTCGAGCCCGGGCAGCCAGCCGAACCCGGCAAGGAGGCGCAACCCACCAGGCTGCTGGTGCATTTCTTCGGCCTGTTCGGGCCCGACGGACCGCTGCCGCTATACCTGACCGACTATGCGCGCGACCGCCGCCGCAACGCGCGCGACCCGAGCTTCCAGCGCTTCGCCGACATCTTCCACCACCGCGCCCTGTCCCTGTTCTACCGGGCCTGGGCCGATGTGCGCCCCACGGTCGCCTTCGACCGTCCCGCGCAGGATCGCTTCGCCACCTATCTCGGCGCCCTGATCGGCCTGGGCATGGACTCGTTCCGCGACCGCGACGCGATGCCCGATCTGACCAAGCTGCATTTCGCCGGACGCCTGGCCAATCAGACCCGCCATGCCGAGGGGCTGGCGGCGATCCTGTCGGCCTTCTTCACCATGCCGGTCCGGATCGAGAGCTTCATCGGCGCCTGGCTGAGCATGCCCGCCAAGGACCGCACCGCGCTGGGGAGCAGCCGGGAGACCGGCGTGCTGGGCGCGAGCGTGCTGCTCGGGTCGCGGGTGTGGAGCCGGCAGCACAAATTCCGCGTCGTCTTCGGCCCGCTCGACCTGCCGGATTATCTGCGCCTGCTGCCCGGCGGGCTCAGCTTCCACCGGCTGATCCCGATCGTGCGCAATTATGCCGGCGACACGCTGATGTGGGATGTCAACATCGTGCTCAAGCGCGAGGCGGTGCCGCCGACGCTGCTGGGCCGGCAAGGGCGGCTGGGCTGGACGTCGTGGCTTATGCCACGCCCCAAACTCGCCGATGCCGCCGATTTGTTTCTGGACGCCAGCGCCGACAGCTTCGCGCGCAAGGAGCATGAGGCATCGCCCCAGGCGATGTCGCATGCCGGGTCGCACGTCTCCTCCCCCCACGCCCCACTTTCTCACACAGAGGCCGCCGCATGACTGAAATCAGCCGTTCCGCATTGTTCGGCAAGCTCAACCCCATTGCCTACAAGGCGATCGAGGGTGCCACGGTGTTCTGCAAGCTGCGCGGCAACCCGTATGTCGAGTTCGTCCACTGGCTGCAGCAGATCCTGGGGGCCCAGGACACCGATCTGCACCGCATCGTCAGGCATTTCGAGATCGACGGCTCCAAGCTGGTGACCGACATCACCGCCGCCCTCGACCGGCTGCCGCGGGGCGCCACCGCGATCTCGGATTTCTCGCCCAATATCGAGGAAGCCATCGAGCGGGGCTGGGTGTTCTCCACGCTGATGTTCGGCGAGGCGCAGGTGCGCACCGGCCATCTGCTGTTCGGCGCGCTGCGCACGGCGACGCTGCGCAACGCGCTGTACGCCATCAGCCGCCAGTTCGAGAACGTCAAGGCGGATGCGCTGGGCGATAATTTCACCAAGATTCTCGCCGGGTCGCCGGAGGCGGCGCTGAGCACGGCCGACGGATCGGCCCTCGGCGCGGTGCCCGGCGAGGCCTCCGGCGCCGTCGCCCCCGCGGCGATGGGCAAGAACGAGGCGCTGGCGAAATACTCGGTCGATCTGACCGAGAAGGCGCGCAACGGCGAGATCGACCCGATCGTCGGCCGCGACCAGGAGATCCGCCAGGTGGTGGACGTGCTGATGCGCCGACGGCAGAACAACCCGATCCTCACCGGTGAGGCCGGCGTCGGCAAGACCGCCGTGGTCGAGGGCTTCGCGCTGCGCATCGTCGCCGGCGACGTGCCGCCGGCCTTGCGCGAGGTCAGTCTGCGCACGCTCGATGTCGGGCTGCTGCAGGCCGGCGCCTCGATGAAGGGCGAATTCGAGAACCGACTGAAACAGGTGATCGAGGAGGTGCAGGCCTCGCCCAAGCCGATCATTCTTTTTATCGATGAGGCGCACACGCTGGTCGGCGCGGGCGGCGCGGCGGGCACGGGCGACGCCGCCAATCTGCTGAAACCGGCGCTGGCGCGGGGCACGTTGCGCACGGTGGCCGCCACCACCTTCGCCGAGTACAAGAAATACTTCGAGAAGGACCCGGCGCTGACGCGGCGCTTCCAGGTCGTGCAGGTCGATGAGCCATCGGAAGCGAAAGCCATCCTGATGATGCGCGGCATCGCCTCGCCGCTGGAGAAGCATCATCGCGTGCAGATCCTGGACGAGGCGATCGAGGCGGCGGTGCGGCTGTCGCACCGCTACATTCCCGCCCGCCAGCTGCCCGACAAATCGGTGAGCCTGCTCGACACCGCGGCGGCGCGCGTCGCGGTCAGCCAGCACGCCGTGCCGGCCGAGGTGGATGATTGCCGCCGCCGCATCCAGGCACTGGAGACCGAGCTGGAGATCATCGGCCGCGAGAACGCGATCGGCCTGGACACCGCCGCCCGCTCGGCCAGCGTGAACGAGGCCCTCGCCGCCGAGCGCGCGCGCCTGGTCGGCATCGAGGCGCGCTGGGGCGAGGAGAAGGCGATGGTCGACAGGCTGCTGGCGCTGCGCGCGCAGCTGCGCGACGGCGCCGCGCCAGTCGATGCGCCGGCCGATGCGCCGCTCCCCACCGGCGATGCCGTGGCGGGCGCGGCCCCGCCGGCGCCGGATCGTGCCGCGATCATGGCCGAACTGAAGGCGCTACAGACCAGGCTCGCCGAACATCAGGGCGAGACGCCGCTGATCCTGCCCAGCGTGGACGCGCAGGCCATCGCCTCCGTGGTCGGCGACTGGACCGGCATTCCGGTGGGGCGGATGGTGAAGAACGAGGTGGCCGCCGTGCTCAACCTCGCCAGTTCGATGGGCAAGCGCGTGATCGGCCAGGATCACGGCCTGGAAATGATCGCCAAGCGCGTGCAGACCTCGCGCGCGGGGCTGGACAATCCCTCCAAGCCGGTCGGCGTGTTCATGCTCGCCGGCCCCTCCGGCGTCGGCAAGACCGAGACCGCGCTGACGCTGGCCGAGACGCTGTATGGCGGCGAGCAGAACCTGATCACCATCAACATGAGCGAGTTCCAGGAGGCGCATACCGTCTCCACGCTGAAGGGCGCGCCGCCGGGGTATGTGGGCTATGGCGAGGGCGGCATCCTCACCGAGGCGGTGCGGCGCAAACCCTATTCGGTGGTGCTGCTCGACGAGGTCGAGAAGGCGCATTCCGACGTTCACGAGATCTTCTTCCAGGTGTTCGACAAGGGCGTGATGGAGGATGGCGAGGGGCGGACGATCGACTTCAAGAACACGCTGATCCTGCTGACCTCCAATGTCGGCACCGATCTGATCATGTCGCTCTGCGCCGATCCCGAGCTGACGCCCGAGCCCGAGGAGGTGGCGAAGGCGCTGCGCGAGCCGCTGCTGAAGGTGTTCCCGCCCGCGCTGCTGGGCCGGCTGATCGTGATCCCGTATTATCCGCTCAGCGACGCGATCATGGGCGACATCATCCGCCTGCAGCTCGGCCGCATCGCGACGCGCATCGCCAGCCACCACAAGGTGCCGTTCACCTATGACGAGGCGGTGGTCGCGCTGATCAAGGCGCGCTGCAACGAGCCCGAGAGCGGCGGGCGCATGATCGATGCGATCATGACCAACACGATGCTGCCGGCGATCTCGTCGGCCTTTCTCACCCGGCTGATGGAAGGCGGGGAGGTCGCGCGCGTGCATGTCGGCGCGACGGAGAGCGAGTTCACCTATTCGTTCGACTGAGACGGAGGGCGAAGGAAGGCGGCGAGCGCGCGCTCGCCGCCGTCCCGCGCTCACGAAATCCTCGATCGAGAGCCCACCGAGCGTCGGACCGCGTTGTGATCGCAACCGCAGCCGCCGGCACCCCTTTTATTTCCCAAGTTTCCCGATGGCGGCACCGCCCGCTCCGCCCGCGACCAGCGCCAAAACGGCCATGAAATAGGGCTGGAAGCCCCTCAGCAACTCCAGCCGGTCAGAGCTGCTCGACAACAGAAATCCAACGCTCACGGCCAGGGTCAGGCAGACGCACACGAAACAAGCGGTCAACGACACGATAAGCTTCAGCTGATGGTCATGCTTGATCACCATCACCGCCGTGTCGGCGTAGACGGTTTTGAGGTCGACCTCCTGGCCGGGACGCGTCTTGGCATCAACGTGACGTCCCTCGGCTTCGAGGTCGTAGCTCGTGGGCGGAAGCTCCTGGACGAGCTGACCCCCGCCTGACGATGCGTCCCCCGTTGTTGTGGGCTTCTGCCCCATGGAACGGGATGGTCCTATCGAGGTCGAATATCGTGCATAGCGATGGTGGTCACAAAACCCCCACGATTTTGGTGTCGAGCACGTCGTCCCGGCTGCTGGCCACGAATCCCATGCTGCGGTTACGCTTCTTTTCTTCATGCGCCACCTTCAGCAGCGCGATCGCCCGACGCATGACATCGGTCTTGGTCGTCGCGTTCTCCTGGGCCAACGTGTCGAGAAAATCGGCGATTTCCTGCGAAACATCCAGGTTGAGGCGTACTTTGGCCATTGGCGCGTCCTTCGATTGCGGGGGCGATTGCGGGGGCGACTTCGGGCGGCTTGCGGGACCGCTTGCGCCATCCAGTGACGTGAAAGACATGCGGTCGTCCCATGGCATGCGCATATTCATGACGTCTCCTTGCCATGCCGGGCACCGAAGAGAAGGCCCATGCCTGTTGTTTTTCGATCCACGCGATGTGACCGACCCGTCGCGGATGAGGTCGGGCACCGCTTAGATTGAATATGGTGATTTGTACGTATTAGACCAATATGTTTTTACGTAAAACGCCCGCTAGTTTTTAAGGCCTCTGGTGTGCCAGCAGGGCCGTGAATAGATACCGGCCTTCTTTCCACCTCCACCGCGATAGGACGGGGCATGCAATCCTGACCAGAACGGAGCGGGATCGGGTCGGGCGGCTCTGTCGACGAGGAACGCAACCGTCATGCTGCGCCGGTCTGCCCGGCAAGGTATTGTCGCGCGACACACCGCCGCCCCTCAGCCCGGAGCCCCCATGACCGCCATCGCCGCGAACGATCCGGCCGCCCGGCATCCCGCCGCGGCACCCGGTCCACATGCCGCCTCGCTGTCCGCCCTGGCGCTCACCGCGCTGGGGATCGTGTTCGGCGATATCGGCACCTCGCCGCTCTACACCTTCAAGACCGTGATCGAACTGGCCGGCGGGCATCCCTCGCCGGGGCAGATCCTCGGGCTGGTCTCGCTGGTGATCTGGACGCTGATCATCATCACCTCGGTGAAATACGTCGCCTTCGTCATGCGCGTGGACAATGACGGGGAGGGCGGCATTCTCGCGCTGATGTCGCTGCTGGGCGTGCGCCAGCACAAGCGTCCGCTGATCATCGCCGTCGGCCTGTTCGGCGCGGCGCTGATCTATGGCGACGGCGTCATCACCCCGGCCATTTCGGTGCTGTCGGCGCTGGAGGGGCTGGAGATCGCCACGCCCTCGATCACCCCCTATGTGCTGCCGGCCGCCGTGGTGGTGCTGCTCGCGCTGTTCGCGGTGCAGCCGATGGGCACCGCGCGGATCGGCCGCGTGTTCGGCCCCGTCATGACCCTGTGGTTCGTGGTCATCGGCCTGCTCGGCATCTACGGCATCGCCCAGCACCCCGCGGTGCTGGCCGCGCTCAGCCCGACCTATGCGCTGGGCGCGCTGTTCGGCGGCGGCGCGGTGGGCTTCGTCGTGCTGGGCGGCGTGTTTCTCTGCGTGACCGGCGCCGAGGCGCTGTATGCCGACATGGGCCATGTCGGGGCGCGGTCGATCCGCCTCGCCTGGTACGGCCTGGTGCTGCCCGCCCTGGTGCTGAACTATGCCGGCCAGGCCGGCATCATGCTCGAGGGCGCCGATGCCTCGGACAACATCTTCTACCGCCTGTGCCCCGGGCCGCTGCTGCTGCCGCTGATCCTGCTGTCGACGGTGGCGACGATCATCGCCAGCCAGTCGATCATCACCGGCGCCTTCTCGATGACGCGCCAGGCGATTCAGCTCGGCTGGTGTCCGCGTCTGCGCATCACCCAGACCTCGCGCGAGGGCTACGGGCAGATCTATGTCGGCACCGTCAACTGGCTGCTGATGGTCATCACCATCGGGCTCACCCTCGCCTTCGGCAAATCCGACAATCTCGCCGCCGCCTACGGCATCGCGGTATCGCTGACCATGCTGCTCACCACCCTCCTGCTGTTCATCGCGATGCGCGAGATCTGGCGCTGGCCGCTGGCCGCGGCGCTGCCCGTCGCGGCGTTCTTCGCGGTCATCGATGGCGGCTTCGTCGCCGCCAACGGCCTGAAATTCCTCGAGGGCGGCTGGGTGCCGCTGCTGCTCGCCATCCTGGTGTGGGGCACGATGGCGATCTGGCATCGCGGCATGGAGGCGGTCAGCGCCAGCCTGCACGCGATCGCCGTGCCGATCGAGGATTTCCTCGCCGACATCACCGCTCGCGGCATTCCGCGCGTGCCGGGCACCGCGGTGTTCCTGACACGGGCGCTGCATCACACGCCGCCGGTGATGCTGTGGCACGTACGCAACAACCGCGCCCTGCACCGCCATCTGATCGCGATCACCGCGACCACGGAATCGGTGCCGTTCATCGAGCCCGGCGAACGCGTCACGGTCGAGCCGGTCGGTCCGGGATTCTGGCGGATGACCGCGCGCTACGGCTTCATGGAACGGCCGGATATTCCGCTGCTGCTGGAACAGGGAAAGCAGCACGGCTGCACGCTGCCGGTGGACGACGTGACCTATTATGTCGGCCGCGAAACCGTGCTGCACCGCCTCGACGGCCACGGCATCCCGGCCTGGATGGAGGAGATATTCAGCTTCATGCTGCGCAACTCCGCCACCGTCGCCGGCTTCTTCCGCCTGCCGCGCGAGGGCGTGGTGGAGATCGGCCGGCAGGTGGAGATCTGAGCGACACGGGTTCCGGGCACGTTCCGGACAAGCTAGAGCGCCGCAAGCGAGGGGGGCCGGGCGGCCCCCCTCGGCCGCGCCGCCTTAGCGGATTTCCGCCATCAGCCCGCTCAGCGTGCCCGACAGCGTCTTGTGAATGGCCAGCGGCACGAACGGATTGTTGTCGAGATCGGCGATCACCGGATTGGCCAGCGCGCTTTCGTAGCGCGACAGGATCGCCCGCGCTTCCTCGACCAGTTCCCCGTGCGCGGTGGGATCGGTCGCGCCGCCGATCTTGGTCAGCGCCGTCGCCAGGCTGTCGTCGAACGCCGTCATGACAGGGGCGACCACCGCGCTGTAAGCCTTCTCGACATCGCCGGCCATGCCGTCGGCCTGATAGGTCGACACCAGCGCGGCCTTCAGCTTCTCGATCTCCGCGTTCACCTGCGTGCGAGCCTCGATCCACTTCTCGCCCGACTTCGCGTAATCGACCTCGCCCGCGTCGACCTCGGGCGGGGCGATCTTGTCGAGCTGCTCGGTGAGCGCCTTGATCGCCTGCTTCGCCTTGGCGGCGTCCTTCGCGTCGATCACCTGCTGCGCGCCGGTGATCAGCCTGGTGAAGATCGACATCTGCGCCGGCGCGGGCTGCGGGTTCAGCTTTTCCAGACGCGTCTTCTGCTTGTCGAGCGCCTTCTGCAGATCGGCGGCTTCCTTCGCCGCCTGCGCGGCGGCGAGCTGGCGGGACAGCTCGTCCATCATCCGCTGCGCCTCGGCGATGTTGCCCGCCGCCAGGAGGTCCCCGATCTCGCCCGCCTTGGTGGACATCGCGTCTTCTTGCGGACCGCCGAGCTTGACGATGGCCAGCTGCATGTTGGCCAGCGTGTTCCGCAGCTTCTCGATGTCGGGGGTCCCTCCACCCGGGGCCGCCTTGTCGAGCGCGGTGGCCAGCTGGGTGATGGCGACGTTGGCATACGTCAGATTGTTGGTCTTGATGTTGACGTTCGCGTCGGTGGCGAATTTCTTCAGCTGCGCCAGCAGCTCGGGATTGTTCGCGCCGGCCGGGCCGATGCGCGGGATCAGCTCCTTCAGCTTCGCTTCCAGCTCCGCGGCGGTGTGCGCCGGCTTGTTCTCGCCCGGCGGGGGCGGGGGCGGGGGCGCGGTCGGCGCGCCGGGCGCGACCGGCGGGGCGCCGATCTTGTCGAGCGCCGTGGCGAGCTGCGTGATGTAGGTGTTGGCGTAGACCAAATTGCCGGTCTTGATGTTGACGTTCGCGTCGGTGGCGAATTTCTTGAGCTGGTCGAGCATGTCCGGCTGCGCCGCGCCGGCGGGCCCGATGCGCGGCAGCAGCGCCTTCAGCTTCGCTTCCAGTTCGGCGGCCAGCTTGGCCTTGTCCTGCGGGCCCTGACCGGGCGGCGGCGGCGGTGGCGCGTCCGGCGCGGTGGGGGCGGTTGCCGCGACGTCCTCCTCGTCGGCCGCGCCCTCGACCACCGTGCCGTCCTCCAGCACGATCTCGGCCTTGTTGTAGCCGGTGCCTTTCAGCGTCTTGACCAGCCGCTTGGCCATGCCGCTGACCGGCTTGTTGACGATGAACTTGACGAGCGTGGCGCGCTCCGGCTCGACGACCGCCGTGCCCCAGCGGGTGTTCTTGGCGTCCTTGAATTCGTCCTCGAGCGCTTTGAGCAAGCCCTTCGGGTTCTTGCCGGCCTTGTCGAGCATCAGCAGCGCGAAGCCCGGCTCGGCGCCCATGCCGAACGCGAACGGAATCGGATTGTCCGGCGCCGCCTTGTTCAGCAGCTGCTTCATGGGAGCCAGTTCCATCCCGCTTTTCGACGCCGCCATACGAGTCTCCTTGCGCTGTCCGTCAACCGGATCGGTTGGTTCTTCACGGATATTATCATGGCCGCCGGGGCCGCGTCAGCTTCACTTTGTTGCGTGTTCCCCGGTTGTTGCGTACCCCCCGCCTCTCGTCCGATCCGCGCCGCGATGATACGGTCCGCGCATCGTCGGCGAGGAGACACGCGTGCAGTACGAAGTCAGTTTTGGCGCCATCAGCGGCAAGCCGCGCGCGGCCGCGACCGGCAAGAAATTCCGCCTCGCCGTGCTCGGCGATTTCTCCGGCCGCGCCAATGCCGGCACGGTGGAGATCGGCGAGGCCCTGTCCAAGCGCAAGCCGATCAAGATCGATGTCGACAATCTCGACGACATCCTCGCCCGCATGAAGCTCGAACTCACCCTCTCGCTGGACGGCGAGGAGGCGGTGGTGAGCGTGCCGGTCGCGTCGATGGACGATTTCCATCCCGACCAGATCGTCGACAATGTCGAATTGTTCTCCTCGCTGCGCGACCTGCGGCGCAACCTCGCCAGCAAGTCCGGCTTCGACCGCGCCGCCAAGACGGTGCTGTCCTGGAGCGGCGAGGCGCCGCTGCCGCCGCCGCCGCGCAAGGCCGCCGGGGCGGCGATCCGCACCGACCGCAAGCTGTCGGATTTCGCCCGGCTCACCGGCCGCCCCGGCTCGGCGGAGCTGGCCGAACAATCCGTCGACGATCTGATGCGCCGCCTGGTCGGGCCCTTCGTGCAGCCGGCCCGCGACGCCCGCCAGGAGCAGCTGACCGCGCGCGTCGATGAGGCGCTGTCGGCGTCGATGCGCCGCATCCTGCATCATCCGGATTTCCAGACCGCCGAATCGGTGTGGCGCGGCGTGGAGTTCCTGGTGCGCCGGATCGAGACCGGGGCCACCATGGAGATCGTGCTCTACGACGTCTCCGCCGAGGAACTGGCCGCCGATCTCGCCGCCACCGACCAGCTGGACACGACCGGGCTGTACGGCATGCTGGTCGAGCAGCCCGCGCTCGACGCAAATCAGGGCGCGATCTCCGCCGTGATCGGGCTGTACGGCTTCGAGCTGATGCCGCCACATGCCGATCTGCTCGGCCGCGTCGCCCAGGTCGCCGCCGCCGCCGGCGCGCCGTTCATCGCCGGCATCGGCCCCGACGCGCTGAAGACGCCGATGCACGAACAGCATCCGCTGACCCGCGAGGCCTGGACGGCGCTGCGCGCGCTGCCGGCCGCGTCCTATCTGGGCCTCGCCGCGCCGCGCTTCCTGCTGCGCATGCCCTATGGGAAGAAATCCGATCCGATCGACGCCTTCGCCTTCGAGGAGTTCACCCGCCAGGGCGGGCTGTCGGGCATGCTGTGGGGGCATCCGGCGCTGATCCCGGCCTTTCTGCTGGCCGAGAGCTTCGCCCGGCAGGGGGCGAAGATGCAGCTCGGCTCGGTCATGAATGTCGGCGACATGGCCTATTACGTCTATGTCGATCCCGACGGCGACCAGATCGCGCTGCCCTGCACCGAGCGGCTGTACACCGAGAAGCAGGCGGTCGCGGTGTCGAATTACGGGGTGATGCCGCTGCTCAGCCTGCGCGGCCGGCCCGAATTGCGCCTCGGCGGCTTCCTGTCCCTTGCCGGTCCGCCGATCGCCGGATTCTGGGCCCAGGTCGATGTGTCGGCGAAGGCCGCGCCGGCGCCCGCGCCCGCCGCCCCGGCCCCCGCATCGGACGAGGAGGCACCCGCGGCGGCGGAAGAGGCGGCGGTGGACACGTCGGATCTGGACGCGCTGCTGGCCGGGCTGACGGCCGAGCCGGAAGCGCCGCCGCCCGCCGAGGCCTCGGCGACCGAGGACGATCTGGACGCGCTGCTGGCGAGCCTCAACGCCGACCCGCCGCCGGCCGCCCCGGACGCGACCGAATCCGATCTCGACGCGCTGCTCGCCTCGCTGAACTGAGCGGGGAGAACCGGGGCGGGGAACCGGGGCGCGCCCCGGCCCGCCCGTCAGGCCGCGGAGGGTTCGGCCACCTGCATGCTGATCTCGATCCGCTGGCTTTCCTGCGGCATTCCCGCCACGTCGCCCAGGCCATGGGTCGCGCGGCCGATCCGCGCGCGCGCCACCCCGCCGGCCACCAGCTGGTCCTCGACGATCTGCGCGCGCAGCCGCGAGAGATCGGCCACCGCCTTGGGGCCATCGGGGTCGAGAAATTCGATCAGGATCACCGGCGTGTCCTCGTTTTCACGCGCCCAGGCGGCGACCGACGCGATCACCGTGATCGCGTCCTGATCGAGCTTGGCGGACCATTCGGCGAAGAACACCGAATGGGCGGCATTGCTGCGGCGGATGCGCGCGACGATGGCCGGATGGATCATCCACGGGTCGCCCCCGCCCGATGGCTCGCCGCCATGCTGCAGCCACAAGGCATGGACGCCCGCCTTGGTTTCGCAGGGCAGGATTTCGATGGTAACCTCCTTGGCGAGCGTGTTGGCCAGGAGATCGTCGAGAAAGACCTCGCCGCCGACCAGCCAGCATCGTCCGTTCAATTCGGCCAGTGTGACATCCGCCATGATATACCTCGCTGTGGCCATGACATCGTTGCAACAATATTCCAGGCTGGCGACCCCGCCCTCCGGCACGCGTCGGTGGCCCGGACCCGCGGCCCAGGCCGAGGCATCGTCTTCCCGGCCGCGGCGATCTATAGCTTCGCGACCAGCGGGAACGCCGCGATCGAGACCGACATGAACGCCACGCACGCGGCGTGACACGCGCACCGCCCGAGACCGACGTGAGACGACGAGGCAAGCACAGATGCCGCTGATCCTGACCATGACGCAGACGAAGGGAGCGCAGTCCCGCAGCGGCGGCGATCGCCAGATCCGCACGCTCGGTCACGGAACCTTATCCATCGGCCGGGCGGCGGGCAACGATTGGGTACTGCCCGATCCCGAGCAGCATCTGTCGCGCACCCATTGCATGATCTCCTTCGAGGGCGGTCGCTACATGCTGACCGACCTCAGCACCAACGGGATGCTGATCAACGGCGCCCGCGAGCCGACCACGCGCAACAGCCGCCTCGTGCTCACCGACGGCGACACGGTCCAGCTCGGCACCTGGCAGCTTTCCGTGGCGGAATCCGACGATCCCGCCGGCGCGGCCGGCGGGGCCAGCGGCTTCGGGGCCAGCAACTTCATCGTGCCGCGCGGCGACGCGCTCGCGCCCGCCGGCGCGGGCGGCGAGGGGCCGCTCGACATCGATCCGCTCGACGATCCGCTGGGGCACGCCTTCGAGAACTCCGCCGCCGCCGGCTTCCAGCACCCGATGCCGCATCTGCCGCCGGCGGTGCGCGCCGAGGACCCGTTCGATCTCGCCGAGAACGAGCGCAAGCGCGCGCGCGGGCCCGACGAGGATCTGTTTCGCGGCGAGAGTTCGGCGGAAGCGTGGACCGGCCCCGTGCAGCATGACCACGCCGATATCGGCTCGCACGCCTTCATCGCCCCGCGCGCGGTGACGCCGGTCAATGTCAACGACATCGATTTCGACGATCTGCTCGGAGATTTCGCCCCGACGCCGGCCCCGCATCCGCTGGCGCCGCCGCCTCCCGCCGCGCCGGTCGCGCCCACGGCGCCGCCGGCGGGGTTCCCGGCGGGGTTCAACGATGCGTTGGACGATCTGCTGGGGGATTTCGCCCCCGCCCCGGCCGGCGGCCCGGCCGCGCCCGCGCCGCTCCCCCCCGCGCCGCCTCCGCCGTTTCCCGCGCCATTCGCCGCGCCGGTTCCGGCGTCGCCCGTGGCCCCGATGCGCGCTGCTCCGCCACCTCCGCCCCTGGCCGCATCCCCCGCCGCGCCGCCGCCCGCCATCCTTCCCGTCGCAACCGCTCCCCAGGCGCCGCCCCCGGTCGCGGCGGTGGCGCCGGCCTCGCCGTTCGACGCGGCTTCCGTCGCGACGACCGGCGGCGGATCGGCGGCTCCGGCGGACCAGGCCGCCTTGTTCGCGGCCTTCGCCGAGGGCGCGGGACTGCCGCAGGTCGATCTGCTCGCCGGCCAGGGCGCGCAGGCCGACCCGCGCGCGGCCATGCGCGCGATCGGCGCGCTGTTCGCCGCCTTCGTCGCGGGCACCCGCGAGGTGCTGATGTCGCGCGCGGAGATCAAGCACGAGATGCGCGTCGAGCAGACCATGATGCGCGCGCGCGACAACAACGCCCTGAAATTCTCGATCTCCGCGCAGGAGGCGCTGGTCGCGCTGCTGCATCCCAGCCGGCCCGGCTACAAGGCGCCGCTCGCCGCCGTCGAGGAGGCGTTCAACGACATCCGCAGCCATGAGATGGCGGTGATGGCCGGGTTGCAGACCGCGCTGATCGCCTTGCTCAAGCGTTTCGATCCCGAGGCGCTGGAGAGTCGCCTGCAGCGCGGCATGCTCGACGCCGTCCTGCCCGGCGCGCGCAAGGCGCGGTTCTGGGAGCTGTTCTGCGCCACCTACAAGGACATCGCGACCGAGGCCCAGGATGATTTCCAGTCGATCTTCGGCCGCGAATTCGCCCGCGCCTACGACGCGCAGATCCGCAAGCTGTGAGGCGGCCCGGCGTCGGCCCCAAGAGGGGCATGAGCGGGGCATGAGCGGGGCATGAGCGGGGCTTTGCCGCAACGGCCGAGCCGGCCTGATAGAGGTCCGATCGAAAAGGGGATGAGTTCATGAATGCATGGCCGCGTGTCGCGGGCGCTCTCGGTGTGGCCGCCTGGCTGTCCGGCTGCGCCGCACCGCCCCCCCCGCCGCCGCCCACGGTGGTGAATGTCACGCTGGTCACCACGGCGGACGTCAATCCGACCACCACCGGCCAGGGCGCGCCGGTCGCATTGCGCGTCTATCAGCTGGCGGCGGCGGCGAATTTCAACGCCGCCGAGTTCTTCCCGCTCTACCAGACCGATGCCGGAATCCTGAAATCCGACCTGATCCATCGCGACGATTTCCTGCTGGCGCCGGGGCAGACCAAGACCCAGACGCTGGAGCCGACCGACCAGGTCAAGTCGATCGCCATCTTCGCCGCCTATCGCGATTTCCAGCACGCGACATGGCGCGGCGCGGCCGACATTCCCGCGCACAAGACGACCAACATCACCGTGACCGCCGGACATGACGGACTGACGCTCAAGGTCGAGACGCCGCCCGCGCCCAAGCCGGCGTCGTGACCGGCGCGGCTGACCACGCCCCAAGGCAGCGCATAGCGGAATCGGGATGACCGGGATGATGCGATGAGCTGGGAGAACAAGGTGATCTGGGCGGAGGGCCTGTTCCTCCAGCCCCAGCATCTCCAGCAGCAGGAGCGCTATTTCGATCGCCTGGTGCGCGCCAGCACCGCGGCGCTGCGCCCGTTCAGCTGGGGCCTGACCGCGCTCGACCTGGACACGGACATGCTCACCCTGGGCAAGTTCGCCGTCCGCGCCGCTTCGGGGACCCTGCCCGACGGCACGCCGTTCGCCATTCCCGACGACGTCGATCCGCCCAAGCCGATCGACCTGCCGGAATCGACCCGCAATCTGGTGGTGTATCTCCAGCTGCCGACGCGCCAGCCCGGCGGCGTGGAGACCGCGCCGCCGCAGCTGATCGAAACCGTGGCCCGCTTCGCCACCGGCGAGCTGGACGCGGTGGACACCAATGCCGGCTACACCAGCAGCGCCACGGTGCCGATCGGCAAGCTGCGGCTGCGCTACGCGCTCGAGAACGAGGCGCGGCTGGGTTTCACCGGCATCGGCCTCGCCCGCATCGTCGAGGTGCGCGCCGACAAATCCACCGTGCTCGACGACGCCTACATTCCCTCGGCACTGACCCTGTCGGCGTCGGGCGTGCTGAGCGGCTTCATCAGCCAGTTGCAGGGATTGCTGCATCACCGCGCCGAATCGCTGGCCGGGCGGGTGTCGGAAACCAACACGCGGGGCACCGCGGAGATCAACGACTATCTGCTGTTGCAATTGTGCAACCGCTACGAGCCGCTGATCACCCATCTCACCGCGGTCGCCCAGCAGCTGCACCCGGAGGATTTCTACCGCATCTGCGTCAGCCTCGCCGGCGAACTCGCCACCTTCACCGAGACGCGCAAGCGCCCGGTGGTGTTTCCCGCCTATCGGCACGAGGATCTGCAGGCGACCTACCGCCCGGTGATCGCGGCGCTGCGCCAGGCGCTGTCGGCGGTGCTGGAGCAGACCGCCGTGCCGATTCCGTTGCAGGAGCGCAAATTCGGCATTCGCGTCGGGCCGATCCTGGATCGCAGCCTGGTCACCGAGGCGACCTGGGTGCTCGCGGTCAAGGCGCAGATGCCCGCCGAGACGCTGCGGCGGACCTTCCCCAATCTGTGCAAGATCGGTCCGGTCGAGCAGATCCGCGAGCTGATCACCGTGGCGCTGCCCGGCATCGCCGCGCGCGCCCTGCCGGTGGCGCCGCGGCAGCTTCCCTATTATGCCGGGACAAGTTATTTCGAACTGGATCGGAGCAGCCCGTACTGGGCGGCGTTGACCCGCTCCGGCGGCGTGGCGATCCAGGTGTCCGGCGACCTGCCCGGTCTGGAGATCGAGTGCTGGGCGATCCGTGGCTAGGCGGCACATGACGAAATCGCGCATGGCCAGACGACGCGGGGCCGGGCGATACTGGAGCGCGTGGGATTGGGTTGGGCGAAACGGGGCTGAGCCTTCCGCGGGTGAACCGGCGGGAGACAACCGGGGGCGAGAGATAATCCGATGAGCGACGATCCGTTCGCCGATCCCGCCGATTCCGATCGCACCATGATCCGCCCGATGCCCGGCGGCGCGCGGCGCCCGACGGCGCCGGTGCAGGACTACGCGCCCGCCGCGCGCGCCGCCCCGCCGCCCAGCCTCGACATGGTGGCGGTGCCCTCGATCGGCATCAGCAAGCTGGTCGCCATCGCGGCCCCGCTGCTGGCCGCCGCCATCCGCATCGCCGGCGGCCGCGGCGGGCGCAACCCCGATCCCGACCTGCTGCGCCGCGGCATGGTCGACGAGGTGCGGCGCTTCGAGAAGAACGCGCTGGCCACGGGCATGGACACGCGGCCGCTGCGCGCCGCGCGCTACGCCCTGTGCGCCACGATCGACGACATCGTGCTCAGCACGCCCTGGGGCGCGGCCAGTTCATGGTCGCAGCAGAGCCTGACCTCGATCTTCCACACCGAGGTGACCGGCGGCGAACGCTTCTTCGACATTCTCGAACAGATGCAGAAGGATCTCGGCCATAACGGCGAGGTCGTCGAGTTGATGTATCTGTGTACCTCGCTCGGCTTCGAGGGCCGCTACCGGATCATGCCGCGCGGCGTGGCGGCACTCACCGAACTCCGCGATTCCGTCTATCGCGTGATCCGCAACCGCCGCGGCGAGTTCGAGCGCGACCTGTCGCCGCACTGGCGGGGCATCGATAGCGGGTTCCGGCCGCTGTCGCAGCGTGTGCCGCTCTGGGCGATCGCGCTGGGCACGGTCACCGTCGCGCTGCTGATCTATCTGGCGTTCAACTTCGCCCTGTCGGGCAATTCCGACGTGGCCTATGCCGAGATTTACGGCCTGCCGCCGCAAGGCACGCCGGCCGTGGTGCGCGCCACCGTGGTCGCGCCGCCGCCGCCGCCGCTGCTGCCCACCACCGCGCCGACCCGCCCCGGCGAGCCGCCGCGGCCCACGCTGACCTCCAAGCTGCGCCAGTTCCTCGCGCCGGAGATCAAGGAAGGGCTGGTGACGGTGCTGGAGGACGCGCAATCCGTCACCGTGCGGCTGACCAACCGCAACATGTTCGGCTCCGGCGAGGCGACCCTGAACAGCAGCTACAACAATATCCTGGCGCGCATCGGCAGCGCCCTGCAGGACGAGACGGGCGACATCCAGATCAACGGCTACACCGACAACCAGCCGATCCATACCGCGCGCTTCCCGTCGAACTTCCAGCTCTCCCAGGCGCGCGCCGACGCGGTCGCCCGGCTGATCACCGAGAAGCTCAGCGACCCCAAGCGGGTGCATGCCGTCGGCAAGGCGGACGCCGATCCGCTCGCCCCCAACACCACGCCCGATGGCCGCCAGCAGAACCGCCGGACCGAAATCGTGCTCACCCGTACCGACAACGCGCCCTAGCCTTCGCCCTGGCCCCGCGGGCAGCTCCGCGCGGCCGGACCGCGGCGGCCAGACCCTAACCCGAAGACGGGCCATGACGTGACCAGACCCGCCAGCAAGCCACGAGGCAGATGATGGTTAACGCCTTACGCAAGATCCTGCGCAGCTACTGGTTCAACACGCTGTTCGGCGTGGTGGTTCTGGCGATCCTGATCTGGTTCTTCGGTCCGATGCTGGCCATCGGCCAGGTGCATCCCTTCGACAGCGAAATGGCCCGGCTGATCGCGATCGGCGTGCTGCTGGTGCTGTGGGTCGTCGTCAACGTCCTGCACGTCCTGCGCGCGCGCCACAAGGACAAGCAGCTGATCGACCAGGTGGTCGCTCCCGACGCCAGCGCGATCGCCTCGGCCGAGGAGATCGCGCTGCTCTCCGAGCGGCTGAAGGAGGCGCTGGAGAAGCTCAAGAAGCTGCCCGGCGGCAGGCGGGGGCGGCGGCGGCTCTACGAGCTGCCCTGGTACATGTTCATCGGCCCGCCCGGCGCGGGCAAGACGACCGCGCTGGTCAATTCGGGCCTGAACTTTCCGCTCGCCGACGCCTCCGGCCCGACCGCGCTGCGCGGCGTCGGCGGCACGCGCAATTGCGAGTGGTGGTTCACCGACCAGGCGGTGCTGATCGACACCGCCGGGCGCTACACCACCCAGGACAGCCAGACGGCGGTCGACAGCGCGGCCTGGCTCGGCTTTCTGCGCCTGCTCAAGAAGAACCGCCGCCGCCAGCCGCTGAACGGCGTGCTGCTGGCGATCGGCATGCCCGACCTCGCCGCCCTGTCGGAGAACGAGCGCCTCGCCCATGCCCATGCGATGCGCAAGCGGATGCGCGAGCTGCAGGACGAGCTCGGCGTGCGGGTGCCGGTCTATGTGCTGTTCACCAAGGCCGATCTGATCGCCGGCTTCGTCGAGTTCTTCGACAATCTGGGCAAGGAGGAGCGCGAGCAGGTCTGGGGCATGACCCTCGCGTTCGACGAAGGCCGCGATGAAGGCGGCGCGGTGGCGCAATTCTCCTCCGAGTTCGAATTGCTGATCGCGCGGCTCAACGACCGGATGCTGGAACGGGTCAACCAGGAGACGGACATCCAGCGGCGGCGGCTGATCTACGGCTTCCCGCAGCAGATCGCCTCGATGCACGGCATCGCCTCGGAATTCCTGACCGAAATCTTCCGCCCCAGCCGGCTGGAGGCGCGCCCGCTGCTGCGCGGCGTCTATTTCACCTCGGGCACCCAGGACGGCACGCCGATCGACCGGCTGCTGGGCGTGATGGCCGGCCAGTTCGGCCTGCAGCGGCAGGCGGTCAGCGCCTTCTCCGGCGCGGGACGCAGCTATTTCCTCACCCGCCTGCTGCGCGAGGTGGTGTTCGGCGAGGCCGCGCTGGTCAGCAAGGACCCCAAGGTCGAACGGAAGGTGCGCTGGACCTACCGCGCCGCCTGGGGCTCGGCGGTGCTGTTCCTGCTGATCTTCACCGCCGGCTGGACCAACAGCTATATCGGCAACCGCGAAATGATCGACGAGGCGCATGGCGCGGTCGTCCATTTCAACGCGCAATACGCCGAACTGCTCAAGCGCGGCCCCGGCGATACCGATCTCCGCGCCATCCTGCCCGCGCTGGGCACGCTGCGCACCATGCGCGGCGGCTACGACCAGCGCGAGGCCGACACGCCGCTGTCGCTGACCTTCGGCCTGTATCAGGGCGACAAGATCACCGCCGCGGCGGTGGAGAGCTATTACCGCGCGCTGAACGGGCTGCTGCTGCCGCGGCTGATCTCGCGGCTGGAAGGCCAGATCGAGGCCAATCTCGACAAGCCGGATTTCCTCTACGAGGCGCTGAAGGTCTATCTGATCCTCGGCCGCCAGGGCCCGATCGACCACGACCATGTCATGGTCTGGCTGTCCAACGATTTCGCGCTGGCGTTTCCCACCGACGACGACGCGGAGGATCGCGAGGCGCTGCTGGAGCATGCCGACGCCATGCTGCAGCGGCCGCTGACGGCGATTCCGCTGAACGGGCCGCTGGTCGCGCAGGTGCGCGACATCCTCAACCGCGAGCCGCTGGCCGAATACAGCTATAACAGGATCATGCGCAGCCCGCGCGTCACCTCGCTGCCGGAATGGACCATCGCCGACAATGGCGGCGCGGGCAGCGGCAAGGTGTTCGCCCGGCGCTCCGGCAAGCCGATCACCACCGGCATGCCGGGGATCTTCACCTGGTCGGGCTACCACACCGTGTTCCTGCCGCTGATGCCGACGGTGACCCAGGACATCCAGGAGGATGGCTGGGTGCTCGGCCGCGAGAAAAAGGGCGGCGTGACCGGCACGATCGCCGAGGTGAACAAGCTGCGCCGCGACGTGGTCGGACTGTATCTGGACGAATATGTCCGCCGCTGGGACATCCTGCTGAACGACATCATGTTGAAACCCTTCAACAACGTCTCCGAGGCGGTGGATCAGCTGGGGCTGATCAGCGGGCCGAACTCACCGCTGCGCGCGCTGCTGACCGCGATCGACGGACAGACGCAGCTCAGCCGCGCCGGCGCGACCGACAGCGCCGAGGCCCAGCTGGGGGCGAAGGCCGCCAAGGTCGGCCAGCGCGCCGCCGGCTTCGGCAACATGCTGGCCCGCAACAGCGCCAACTTCACCCAGGTGGAGATGGCCTCGATCCTCGGCGAGGCGTTCGGCGCCACGCCGGGCGCGGCCGCGCCGGTGGATCCGGCGAGCCGGGTGGACGCGCATTTCCGCGGCCTCCACGTCTTCGTGTTCGCCACCAAGGACAAGCCCGCGCCGATGGAGGCGGCGATCGACAAGATCGGCGCGATCTATCAGGGCATGACCCAGGTGGCGAATTCGCCCAACCAGGGCCAGGCGCTGCTGGCCATCGCCGGTGGCGGCGGAGCGGGCGGCGCCGGCGGCGCATCCCCGGCCGGGGCGGCGACGCAGCTGCAGGATCTGGCCAAGGATCTGCCCAGCCCGGTCAAGTCGATGCTGCAATCGGTGTCGCAGAG
>Ga0116231_10003389_pt1 | contig 33167 bp, 27 predicted proteins | sample S1TSphgellanicum_2_FD_89695 | JGI IMG/M metagenome (GOLD analysis project Ga0116231, IMG submission 89695) | Host-associated microbial communities from peat moss isolated from Minnesota, USA - S1T2_Fd - Sphagnum magellanicum MG | ecosystem: Host-associated > Plants > Peat moss > Unclassified... | reverse complement strand
TGGTGATTTTTCAAAAAAAACTATGGTGGTTAACAATAAAAAAAAGACCCCCCCCCCCCCCCCAAAAACCAAAACAAAACAAAACAAAAAAAACAACACTGTTTTGAATCCCATAAGTTAAGTCATGAATAAAACCATGATTAGGTAGCTAATCCATTGCCTATGTTTCACTAAACCTGTTTTGCACAACTTAAACTTGTTGGCACTACTAATTCTTGCCTTCCTACTTTGCAATACCCCCTCTTTGTGCAAACATATTTGAGGCTTGAATTTGGAGTAGCTTAAATAATGAGGGGAATTTGATTTTTAATTTTAATTTTTTGGTGAGTTGATTTTGGGAGTGAGGGTCACACAAAGAGACTTCCTTCCTCATGTTTGCTCATTGGGTGCCCATGTAATGAGTAGTGCTTTAATTGTTCACAAAGAGAGAGAGAGAGAGAGAAAGTGTGTGTGTTTGTGTGCGTGTGTGTGAAAGGTGTGATATGTATGGTAGTTGTTGGGAGTTGCTCATATGTGACTAGGGGTGTCACAACCCTGGTTGGGAGTTGGCTCATACGTGACCAGGGCCGTCACAACCCTGGTTAGGAGTTGCATCTATAACTGTGCAATAGATGCCCGTGGGCTGCCAACAATTTCTTTCTAATAGCGGCCAGCCTCCCACAAAAAAATTAATCTCATTGCCCGACCATCTTAGAAACCGATTCGGCTGAAAGGGTAAAAGGCTTGTGAAGAATTTTTTCTGACTCTGCCCAAAGGTAAATCTTTGGAAGAACTTTTTGCTTTGAATAAAGACTCGCAAGACCAAAATGGAGAGTCGAAATAAATGGGCTAGCGTCACCCCCAAAACAATTTTGGGGGTTCAAAATTTTCACAATATACAATAGTGGTTCCACCATTAACATATATATCGCATACATTGATGTTATGTGTGTGAAATTAAATACGACTATAACTTGTGGATAAATCTTATAACGAATCACATAATTTAAGAATAAAAATTTATAACCAATCATACAATTTTCAACATTAATATAGGTGACAAGAAACCGTTCTATTTTTTACTTAGTTGTTTTGGGGGGGGTGGGGGAGGCTTTGTAGCACATCTTGTCAACATTTGTGCTAGAAGAAACAAATATAAAAGACAAATATTAATTTTAAGAGTAGTACAAATGTGATTGCCCAACATGCTATATGTTTTTTTTTATATCAAAACATGAAATTATTTAAAGTAGTCCTTTGAAATAATAATACTCAAAAATTTGGAATGGAGATTGTTAGAACCTCCAAAAAAGACAATTTTGAAAATTATTTGTCCATCCACAAAAATTTATGCACATATGGGAAAGTTATAGCCTAAGGTTTTGAATTTTGAGGTTCAAAGGGTTTTGGTATGTGAAAAATTATATTGATCGTATTATTTACAGATTTTTTTTTGAATTTTGGTATTATAGTTTTGAAAAAAAATAATTTTTTTATTAAATAATATCAAGGTGTTGGCCACAATTCATTGTTTGAAACTTGCCACACAAAACAACATACACACACACACACACAATTACGGGCAGGTCCTCAAATCCAAAGGTTTTGATCTGCCCAGTTTTTTAAAATAAAAATCCTACCAACAAACCATAAAATGCTTATGAGTTGATTTTTTTTTGGGGGCAGCCCCTATACTACCCTACCCCCTAGACTTCAACTGGTATAGGGGTGGATGATATCCTCCCACCTGTTACAGTGTAGCTGATTTGGGTCGTTGTTTGGGTGTTTGTCATACCCATTGTCTGAATGACGAGGTCAATACCAGTCAGAGTGAACCAGCCCCCACAACTCCACCAGTTGGCCGTTCTGTCCACAGGATGGGCCACATTTTTTCATCCGGTTCCCGACACTCCGTTAACCAACATTGGAGCACAGTCAAACCTTTCCAGATGCTGACCTTTGACTTTTCTCTTCAGTCATTATTTTCTCAACCTGACCTACCTACCTTACCTACCTACCTACCTACTCACCTATCGACCTAACTTCCTTATTACCTACATACTTGACTACTTACATACCTGCCTACTTACCCATCTATCTACATGCCTACCTATCTGCCCACCCACCTTCCTATGTACCACTTACACAATGCCAACATTCGATGATGGATATAACAATATGAATGTATTGCAATAAAATTATTCACAACCACTTTAGTAATATTTGAAGCTTGATGACAATAAAATGTTATCAAACCCTAATGAATCTATTGCATCGAGCTTTTATGACCTTGGTTTTATAAGTGTGCATCCACTTTGGACTATTTAATGCATGATCCACCTAATTTAGTTTACTTGATTTAGTTAAGTATTGGGCACTAGATTTCAAATTTTGATGTATTTATGAGTATGATGTATTTAATAAATATAATGTACATTTAGGAGTTATATGTCCTTATTTAAAGTTGTATTTAAGAAAATTAAATAATGTTTGGGGTGTGGGAAATCACAAATATTTATGATTTTTGCGATTTTTCATGCTAATTAAAATGAACTCAAAAACATATTTTGAAGGGAAATCTTCTGTTAAGGATATGTGGAACAAACCTCATCCTTTTTTCTATTTCCAAAGGGAGAAAAGGAGAGAAGAAAACTCCAAATTCACCTCCATACACAAGGTATGCACATCCCACCTTTTTTATATATAATTAGTTTTATAATTTAAGGCACAATTTACTTGTTATTAAATTGTTCAGTCTTGCATTTATATATTTTACATGGTTACTATTGTTTAAGGCATCCATCATTAGGATTTTCTAATATTTAAGGTTCATTTTCATTTTATTTTTTAAAAACACTAAGGTTAGTTCCTTCATTATTATTTTTTCATTTAATTACATTCAATATATTGCGCATAAGTTGTTGTAAATTTATTTTTTTTTGCAATTGTATACACTTTTATAATTTTTAGAGTTTATAGCATTTAGTACTAATAGGATTATAAAAGGTATAGTGTATTTGTGTAATGAAATGTGTATTGATGGATTTAAGGTTGTGTTTCCAAACCAAGCTACAATTGGTTTGAACGTGGCATCACCCTTATACATATTTGGTATGATTCCCTTTGAAGCCAATCATTGTCTTTTTTTTTAAAAATTGTTCCTTGTTCATGCATATTTAATATCCCTTAGATGGGTTTACTAATGTTATCCATTTTCCCCTTTGACATATGGGTTTTGCATTTAAGGTTACCATACATGGGTTGGGCATAGATACATCATGTGGGTATTGCAATATTGTCAACCTCTATAGATTGGAAGCGAAGGGTCTAGGTGAACATGAAGGTATTACCGGACTTCATGGAACTAAATCCATAAGCACAATGAATTGTTTAGCATGTTATGTGCACGTTGATGGGGCCTCCATACAACTGGACTCCACTTGAAAAATGTTACCAAAAGCAACCATAGATTGTTTGAAGTTGGCTCATATGAAATTTGGTGTAACTTGTATGAATTGTCAAAAATAACATGTGAACTTGATTTAATAAAACCAAGTTTTATCAAGGAATCATGTTGTCATGTGTGATTATATTTTGAAATTTGTGTGACATTGGACTTTTTTTTTTAGATTGTGATTCTTCATTTTGCACATGTTAAAGGCATAAATAAATAACATGCATCCTATCATTTCATGTCCCCAAGCTTCTCATTTTTTTGGTGAGAAAATTTTCAATAAAATTGTAATGTAGCAGAAATATTATAAAATTGATTGAAGTTCCATTTTGAACCTAAAAAAAAATTTGGCCCAAGAAAACTATTGGATGAAAACCTTTAAACCCTTTGTTGTTTGTCATAAGAGTTCAGTCATCGATCACTATGTTGAAGAAAAAATCAATGGCTACTAATATAATACCTTTTTTTCGTATTTTTTACAAAAAAAGGAATTCGATGAATTGTACAAGCATTTTTTTATGCATATAGTTCCAAAACAAATAAGGGAAAAATCTAGTCAAAAGATGATGCAAACTTTTTCAATTTTGCGTATTTCCAGAACCTATTTCAAATAACTGATCCACTCATATATATACCATTTTTTTCTTTTTACTAAATACTATAATGGTTCCATTGCTTCGGTGACAATAAAAAAAATGTGGTGACTGAAAAAGGTGGCAACCAAAAAAGGTGGTGATCAAAACTTTGTCGATGGAAAATTTGTGGTGATTGAAAATGTTAACGACCAAAAGTGGTGGCAACCAAAAAAGGTGATGATGAAAAGGTCTCAATTGTCTTGCCTTTCGGTTGCCATTAGGTGTATGGCAACCAAAATGGGTCTAATTTTGGTTGCCTTTATCCTTGCCCTAGGTAGCCCAATATGGGCTTTGACCTAGGTTGACCCTATCCTAACGTGACATTAAGTTGCATCTACATCCAAACATACACTTGGATAGTATGACAACCCTAACGTCAAGCTCCAAGATCTTTTCTTCACATAATAATGTTAACTTTTTATGATGTTGCAATGTCACCCTTGTCATCCATGTAGTTGCAATCCATAAGTAGGATTGTCACCCAAATATGAAAATTATGGTTAAAAATTTGTTAATAATGCATGTTTATAAATTATTTGCCACCTCCATTTACTTTGTCACTTCCTACTTCAGGTTCTTCAACTACAAGTACACCTATTGATCATTTTGCATTGTTATATATCGTTTGTAAAAAGAATGTTCTAGATGCACAAATTTGTAGTTCAAGAAATCCCTCATGTAGTTGTTGCACCAATCTAACACATTATTTGTGTCACAGATGCCAATGCCATGGAGTTCATTCATATGAATGTTCATCCATGACTTATAATGAACTTGTATTTAACTCCTAGTTTGGTTTGAATTCACTTTCAATTAATTTCTAATTAGGTTTTAGTTGACAACTAATTCATTTTCAGTTAATTCTTAGTTCATTTCAATTCACTTCCAGTTAACTTTTAGTTCATTTCCAATTAATTCATAATTAACTTTTAGTTCACTTTTAATTAAGTATTAGTTCATTCTTACTTGAATCTTAGTTCACTCATAGTTCACACATGGTTACACATGGGCCACACATGGGTGAATATAGGGCACATATAGGTTGGACGTTTATTGAGAAACTTCTTTGAGCTAGGTGCCCAATAGGTATAAATAAGGGTAGAATTTTCCATTACCTTTAGTCTATTCAACATGAATTTTGGGTACATTTTTTTGTCATATCCTTGTTCTGTTCTTGTTTCATTCTTGCAATAAAATCTTGTTGAATTTTTATTTTACAATATTCATGTTCTTATTTTTATTTTTCTTATTTCATGATCTATATTTGGGATTGGCCATGCCTTTGTTTTTGTCTTGGTTTAGGAAATATCATAGACTTGGTTGTTTTTGTGTTCGTGACAATTTGAACAAACTCCCATGTTTTTGTTTTGTTATTATTATCCTTTTATGTCAAGATCATGTCTACATCCATGGAAGAAATCCTTGTTGTCCTTAGGAATTTTGAACCAAAAAATCAAACACTTCATGAATCTATTGCTCATTTGCAAACTAATCAAGTTTCGACAACTTTAGGATATGTTTCCGCAACACAACCCTAATCAAAGAGCCACATAGTAGCCTACTTGATAAATTTAATGGCACTTGTTCAAAGTTTCAAGGTTTTTCAACCAAATGTGTCTAGTCATTCAACTTCATCTTCATCAATGTCCAACTAATCAAGCCCAAGTTTGTTGTCAAGCATGGCCCTTGCTTGGTTTACACCTTTGTGAGAACATCAATCACCTTTACTTGATGACTTTGAAACATTCTTTGAGGAGTTCAATGACACTTTTGGAAATTTGAACCAAAAACACACATCTAACATCAAGATACAATTTGAGATCTCTTTATTAAGTATCACATTCAACTATTGTATATGCATTGGATTTTAAACAATTGGTTTGTAATATTTCATGAAGTGTAGCAACACTTATAAATTAATTCCAATTTGGGTTATGAGGTGATGTGAAAGACTTGCTACTCACCATGCCAAACCTTTCAACATTAAGTCAAACCATTGCACAAGTTATTTAGTGTGACAACAAATTCTTTGAATGTCGATAAGAAAGGTGTCATGAACCAACATCAACAACATAAAAGAATTTTGCACCACTAACAACATAAAAGAATTTTCCACCTATAATGTCAGCCCAACCTTTAGCAATTTCATCCAATGATGACCCCATGCATATTGATAAGACAAAAATCAAGCCCCTCATGAAACGAGAAAAACAATGTCAACATATAAACAATCTTCATTTGTATTATGGAAAACCAAGTCATGTTGTTTGCAAATGTTTAAATAAACATGGTCCACATGTAGCACATGTCATCTCTATTACCAATCCATAACCAAGGAGTCAAAAAATGGGCATGTCCAATTTTAATAAAAATCACAAGGTTAGACCTTGATGCATCATATAATGAAAATGGTCTCAACTTATTTTCAAATCCAACACCATGTTTATTAGTACTAATCATTATCAAGTGTAGTAAGCTTGTGACAATAAAGGCCCAAACACTTCTTAATTTTGGTGCATCACCATGTTTCATTATTAAAGAACTAATGTGACAATACAAATTGGCTCTAGTGAAAAAGAACACATGTTAAGGCCTCTCAATGCACTATCAGGTTTTGAAAGGAATAGAATAAAGGAGCATAAAATAAACTCTCCTTAAGTAAACAAAAACTTCAACACAACAAGGAATGTCAAATCTTAGTAGGACAACCTCATAAACTTTCGACAAAAACAAACCTAAAGCAAACATGTAAGGAAGAACACTCACATACAAAAAGTCAAAATATTCCAAACATACAAAGGAAATAACATTACACATAAAATTCTACATACAAAAGTATGGTAGGAAAAAAAAAAAAAAAATCTTCAAAAAATATTTTCCTTTCCAATCCATAAAGGGATAAAGCCTTAAATACCTCTAAGAAAGATGTTAGAAATGGCGGAACAAGCAGTTAACCTCATCCCAAAAAAATCATTCCTAAATATATATAGTGTAAACTAATAGTACAAATCGATTTTGGTAAAAAGGTTTTCAGTAAAGTAAATTTGGTAAAGGAAATTTGCTAGGGAAAATTTGGTAGGGAAAAATCAATTTCGATAAAATATTGGTAAACTACTAGTTTCAATAAAATCTACCTTCAATATCATCCCCCTTTCTAATTGGGATTATGTCCTCATAATTACACTTTCTACACTACTTTTCCATAATGATAGCTTTTGTTTCCGCTACCCTAACATCTACCCTTAAGTCTTCCGTTGTGGCATCAAGACTTGGTGTAGTGGTAGTAGGGATAGTAGTTGTTTCCAATTGAACTAGAATCAAAATCCCTCCTTCCATACCGGTTTTGACCACCGAATTTGCATGTTTATCCTTGATGGTGGTGCCAAAAAACATAGGATTAGTTATTCCAAAAAAATATGTTGTAGCTTTTATAGGGGTAGAGGCTAGAATAGGTTAGCACCTTCAACCTCACCAGAATTATCTGCAACATTAGAAAAAATCTCAATATTGGAAGATACTTTAGATTCAGTAGGTCATGATTCTAGTGCGACCACCAAATCCACATCCATTTTCTCACCTTCATTATGTTCTTCACTTCCATGCATATTGGATTCGGATACAAATCCGGAGTGGGTTTGCACTTTACTGGAATCAAAAGGTGGCATCAAAATACTGGTCAGAATATGTGAAGGAAAGAAGTCTTGATTGGGATATGAATTGTTCGTGGGTAGCAAATATTTTGTTGGCATCAAAGGGTAAAGGCCATAAACAAGTTGAAACAATGTGTGTCTAGTTGTTACCTTGAATGTTGTGCATTAAGCATATAGAACCATGTGTAGGTGCTCATCCTAATCAGTGAAATTTTCATTCACCAACTTAGTAAGCAATGAACCAATGACTTTGTTGATGGATTATGCCTATCCATTACCTTGTGGGTAATAAGTGATCAAGGTTGTATGTCATAGCAAAAAATGGTTTGTAAGAATTTCAACGGGATCATTGATAAAATGAATGCCTTGTTCATTTACCAAAGTAAGCAAATAGCCAAATCATGTGAAAATGAATTCATAGATGAATTTTGTTATCACAACCACTCTATTGGTGTGTAGTGCCTTTGTTTCCACCCATTTAATGGCATAGTCGATGGCTACTAAAATGTACTTGTATTCGATATACTTGCTTATGGGTTTGATTAGGTTAACAAAATCCAATCCCCATTTCATGAAAGGTTCTAGGGTAATGAAGTTACTAATTTTGTTATGCTTTTCTAGATTAAATTCCTTGTTTGCTAACAATTGTCACAAGCTTGGCAATATTGGAGAACATCCTTGTGCATTGTTGGCCACCAATACTTTGAATCCAAAATATTGTGAACTATGATTTCGGTTGAGAAATGCCCACCGCCTACTCCCTCATGCATTTCCTGTGGCACTGGGTATTTTCAAGTCTTCAAGGTAACGCTTCATAATTGGTCTTGACCTTAATTGTATAATTTACCTTGTACCAAAGAAAAGCGTAAAACTTTCAAAATTAGTTTTTTCTTTTGTTGTTGATTATACTAATTTGAAAAAAATTCAATAGTGAGGTATTCGAAACCACATTAGTTGTAAAAGGAAAAACGTAATGTATGTTATTTGGTCCAGTACTCCACTTTCCTTTATGAGATCATGCATTCGGGATAAGTCATTTGCCATAAAGTGAGATCTCCCTGGTCTATAGATTATCGAAAAATCATACTCCAAGAAGAGAAGTAGCCACCTTGTTATTCTCCCTAAAACTTAGGGTTTTCAGACCAAGTATAACAATGCCATATGGTCCACATAGAAGATGAATTTGTTACCCAACGAGTAGTGACAAAATTTATGGAAAGCATACACCATTGTGAGTGCCTCTCTTTTAATCGTTGTATAATTTCATTCAGCATTATTGAGCAACTATGATGCATATGCAATCAGTTAGTTTCATTTTCCAATAAGGTTTTGTGCTAGCATAGCCTCGACTGCAAAATTAGAAATGTTTGTGTGAACATGAAATTCAATGTCCCAATGAGGTGAAATCAAAAGCGATGCATCCATGTAGCACTATTTGATTTCTTCCAAGATTATTGGCACTCTATCATCCATTCAAAAGCTTCTGTCTTTCACAATAACTTGAGGAATTTTTTTGATGAAACACATGTAGGATTGTGCCATGCCATTGAAAACATGAATGTCCTTAGGTGTTTTTTGTGTAGGCATGTGAACAATAGTCGAAATTTTCTTCGAATCTAGTAGCTTGCCTTCCTTGGATACCACATATCCCAAGATAACACATGAATGCATGAAGAACATGCATTTTTTAGGGTTCAAGCTTATACCAAATTTTCTGCATTTATCAAAGCATAGTTGTAGCTTTGGTAAATGGGTGTCTAAATCACTAAACATGTTGAAATCATCCAAGAATAGTTTCACGAACACTCCAAGACAGTCCTTGAAAGTTATATTCACCGCTCGTTGATAAGTTGGTGGAGCATTCTTGAGCCCAAATGGCATGACCACCCAAACAAAAGTTCCATAATTGGTGATGAATGTAGTCTTGTACCTATTTTTAAGGGCGATCATGATTTGATGATAATTGAAAAATCCATCAAAAAATAAATAGACCTCATGCCCCACCACTTCATCCAACACCTCTTTAGTAAAGGGTGAAGGATATGGATCCTTCTTGGTAGTAGCATTGAGTTGTCGGAAATCCACACAAATCTTTTTGGGTACAACAACAATTGGTGATAACCAACTAGGTTCCTCCACTAGAGCAATGAAACCAACATTTAAAAGCTTGTCCAAATCCCGCTCGACCACTGTAGCATAATTTGGGTTCATTCAGTACTTAGTTTGATGAGTGGGTGGAATAGTGGTATCAAGCTCAATGCAATGTTGAACAATTTGTGGTGGAATTCCTTTCAAATAAATATAATTCCATGCAAAAATGTCCTTATATTCCCAGAGCAATGCTTTGGTATTTGTGGCAATTGGTTCAATGTTGCATTCAACTTAATTGTCTAAGGATTTTTGGTAGTCCCCAAATTGAACAATCATGCTTAGCGATTTTTAGGTAATGTCTAATGTGCAATATCCAATTCTTGTACTTTGATGTGTGCAAGCGTAATATCTATTGGAATTTTTCCTTAAAAGTGCGGAAAGTTGAACATAAGGTCTTCTATACTGACTTCTGCATCAAAAATTGTAGCACTAAAAATGTCTAATTCTAGTAATGTGATGGTCCCAAGTGTAAACAAATGTGGTTATGTTGCGAAAAAAATTCTTCTTCTTCAATTGTGACTCCTTCCATCAGATCATAACATAGCAAAACCTTAGGATATTTAGTATTATTATCCAAATGTTTGGTTATAGTGATGGTTCACATCATGCCATTGCCTTCAATTGCGATTAAGTTGTTTCCCCAATCATGAGTAACATGTGCATTACGCAACCATGGTTGACCTAACAACATGGAATAACTATAATCCAAAACGTTGCTTTTCATTACCGTGAACAATACAATGTAAGGAATCCCTTGAATATGGATTTTGAGGTCTTTGATGAATCCAATTGGTTTAGTGATCTACCATCTAAAGTGTGTACAATGTTGGTTTAGGACTTGGAAACCTTAACCATTTTTGTAGTTCCTTTGTCATGATGTTCACATCAAATCCTCCATCTAATAGGATGTCCTCAACCATGTTCTTGCCCACCTAAACTTGTATCACAACCATGTGAGGATCAATCGCCACTGAAGCAATAATTGGATTCAGTTTTAATGCAGTGAGAGTTTTTCTTGTAAAAGCAAGCTTGGCACCAAGATATTGTCTCAAATTTGGAACGATCTTGAAGAACTGGCCCAATGTAAAGGTATGTTTATTCTCCAATAATTACTAAATGATATCTTCCAAAACCAAAAAAAATTGATTAGTTTAGTATTTTCGATAAATCCCATGGCATTGATTTTCGGGTAGAATCGGTAAAACCAATAGCATCGGTTAATCTAGTAGCACCGATAGATCAAATAACACTAGTAGATCCCGTAGAATTGATAAAATTGGTAGGTTTGGAAAATTGATTTTCAATATTTAAACCAATTTTTTTGGTGAAATTGGCTTTGACAAGAGTTTATATATTGGTTCTAGGAGGCTCCTTTTGTTGTATGTCCTTAATGGTTTCTTCAAACGAACATTGAAATTTTTCTTGTTCTTGCTATTCAACCAAGCTCATGTTCTTAAGAGGTCCTTTTCCCTTGAATACCACATTTTCAAGTATTTGATTATGGGTGGTTACTGCCAAAACCATGTTGATAACAACATCATCCTTCTTGGGTATAGCCATTGTTGCCTTTTCCCTGAACATGGCCTAAAGTACGTCCTTATGAGGGCAATCATAAATTTTATATTCAATGGAATTATAGATGAAGTAGTGGTAAATGATGGAACTAGATTTGTTCACTTCTCCATGACCTCCTTTGTTACTGGATTTATTTCCTATACCACTAGGTTGTGCCAAAATTCCATTCACCACTACATTTTTTTGTCCTTAAGTTTGTTTTTTGGGTTGTTTAAATTCCAATGGCAATGTTTTTTAGAATGTCCTAGCTAGTTGATCATAAATCATGTATGTTTTCCTTCCTTCATTAGCCTTCTCCTACTTATTGGTGATTCTAGCAATTTTTGGTATTCATTGGCGTCTTCCATACTTTCTTCACAAGTGACTACAGCCTTCCTTGTGTTCAAACAAGGTGACCCTCTTCATCCCTGATAGATACGGCTATAAATGTGTTTGAAAGAAAATGGTTAGCAAACTATTGTTTGTTTGATGTTAAAGGCAATTTGCTACTTTTTAATATACGTTCATAATATATTTCCACCTTCTCGTCTCCACCTTGCTTTAACATTCGTAATGCCATGTACACTTGTTCATCCATTTGTACTTTTTGGTAACGTTTACAAAATGTAACCTCTAGCTCTTCAAATCTACAAACTAGAGGGGTTCTCATAAAAAAAAATCCCCATTTGGATATGGCATCACGAAGTGTAAAACAAAACAAATTGATGATATCAACATCATTTTTTTCCATTGGCTTGAATGGCCTTATGAAAAATCCATAAATGAGCATCGATATTCGTTCCTACAATGTAACTAAAGTAGGGTAAGGATTTCCTATTCAGTGGAAGATTTGGTGCTATAGGGGGTTAGACAAGATACCATGACGGGTACCATGGATTCCAAGTAAGCCCTATCCATGGCCATGTTGGTCCTGCAAAGTATGATCTTGGATTTTAGTCTCCAAGATGTCCACTATTGCCACCTTTTAGAAGAATGCTACCACCGCCTCCTAGAGGTCCACCTCCTAGAAGCCCATTACCACCTCCGTTGAAAGGTCCACCACCATCATTGCCAATAGGTATAATCCATCCACTAGTCAACAATCTATTAACATCTCCAATTTGGGATGGTCTTCCCTTCCAATCATGGTACAATTTTATGGCAAGGACAATTCATGGCATTTTGGGGTTGTGATTTCTTTCGAAATAATCCTTTTCTTCATCTGAAGGCTCCATGCAATTTGTTACAATCCCAACTTGTGCAATTTTCGAAACTAACTTCAATGATGTCGTGGGGTTAGTTAAGGGATTGGATATAGGAGGCCGCATTGTAGGAACACTCCTTATGCCCCTGTAACTAAAACCAAAATATGGTGTATAAAATCTAACATGAGGATACATTGAATTTGAAAAACCTACCAAATTTTGCTCTATGACATTTTAGGTAAGTGGAATAATTGGCTTTTTGCAAGGGTGAAAGTAAGAATAGGTGGAAGTTTAGATTGTAACATTTGTAATTTTTTTGGATTAGATACAAACGTAAAATTTAAAGCCATATTCAAAATTAACATTGTCAATTTTTTAATTATTCATGTTGTCATAGACTTTAATGGGAATCATCATAAAAAAATTGGGTGAATTCTAAAAGGATTATGGGCTCATAATGGACTTTTGAAATGACAACACTATGTTTGTCACATAGAAAAAATAAATAATGTGGATTCAAAAAATATGTCAAAGTAATGTCAAATTTTTATTAAGAAAATAAAATCATCAAATGAAGAATTTATTAATGAAGTGCATTGAAAATTTTCTAATATATATATTTAAATTTTAAAAGTTTAAAATGACATGATTCTTCTAAATTTTTATCCTTGAGACTCTATTTCACATTTAAAAATTATCTTTTGCATGGATTTTTTTATCAATCACATGTTTAAGGTTATTCATAGGTTGTTTTATTAATATTTATGATTAAAAGCATAGGGGATAATTATAGGATTTATGGTTTGATAATTGTTAAAATTGCAAAAGAAATTGCTAGTGTTAGATTATGGACTCTCAAACACCACTTTTGAGCCACCTAACCATGCTTTCACCCATAAGCTACATTTGGTAGTGTTAAAGGGTAAACCAAATTTTGAATATTTGGAATTAGATTTTGAACAAGTAATGATACCAAATATGGTCTATGATCCATCAGTGTTATGTGTGTAAGAAAAAAAAACTATTAGATCAATAAGGACAATTATCTGTTTAGTGATTCGAAATTTTGACAAAAAATACAAGCTGTGAACACGTGAAGAAAAACAAAAATGTTAAAAATAGGGATTACTGAAATTTCTTAATGGAACTTTTCTTCATTTGAAATGTTCATCCTCGAGGACTTCATGTTTCGTATCTCATCAAAAGGCTCTTTCCCCGAAAATCGGCCTAGTTCATCAATTCACTTATGAAATCGATAAATTTCGCATTTTTTGGTGTGTGGACTTGTCACAATGGTCTCATGGTACCAAAAGGTTTTTTTTCAATATGATCCCAAATCGGTTCCCATGGAGTTTTCAATTTGATCTTAATGTGTCACAATTCTGGTGGATGATTTTTGGTAGGTCATATAGTTTTTGGTTCGGTATTTTCGATAACGTTCTCTAATTCATTTTTTTCCCCACTGTGAAAGGTCACATCCTCCTCTAGGTCGACTTTGGGCTACTTTAGTCACTTTGGGTTACTTTATGTGGCCTATTTCAACACTTTCTTGCAAAACCTACTCCATTATTTTCTTCATACTTCTTGTCAACACTATTGGCATACTGTAATTGACTACAAAAAAGCTATATATGTGGGTTGTTTTGGTTTTTTTTTTAATTATTATTTGTCAAACAAGAACAATAATTAATCCGCGATTTGTTTTGGTAAAGTCAAATAGTTTTAACCAATATTTTTCCAAATAGGAACAATAATGAACCACAATTTTTGGATTCAATATCCATGGTATGGTTGCCAAATGTTAATGCCACCCTGTGCATTACTAGGTTTTGAAAGGATAAAATAAAATAACATAAGATCAAATTTTATTACTCTCCTTAAGTAAGCAAAAAACTTCAACACAAAAGGGACTATCAAATCTTAGTAAGACAACTTCATAAACTTTCTATGTAAACAAACCTAAAGTAAACATGCAAGGAAATATTTGCATACAAAAAGTCAAAATACTCCAAACATATGAAGGAAAAAACACTATACATGGAGTTTTACATACAAAAGTATGGCAACAAAAAAAAATTTACTTCAAAAAATATTCTCTTCGATTCTCCAATCCACAAAAGGGATAGAACTTTAAATACTTCCAAGAAAGAAATCAGAAAATGGTGGAATAAGAAATTAGCCTAATCCCAAAAAAATCGATCCTAAATATACATAATGTAAACCAGTAGTACAAATTGACTTCGGTAAAAAGGTTTTCAATTAAGTAAATTTGGTAAAGGAAATTTGGTAGGGAAAATTTGATAAGGAAAAATTGGTTTCGGTAAAATATTAATAAACTACCAGTTTTGATAAAATCTACCTTCAACAACACACTAGTGCTAATCATGATCAAGGTCATTGACAATCAAAGCCTTTCATTAAGACCAATCACACTTGAAACCAAGGCATTAGATGTTATTGTTGGTTTTCACACTAGTTAGGTTGTCTTTAATGTCATTTCATTCCCAAGAAATCATGTCATCATTGGATTGTCTTGGCTTGTCGTACATAATCCATGAGTGGATTGGCATATGAGGAGTCTTCACTTTGAAACACCACAACACGAGGCCTTAGAATGTGAAACCTTCATTAAAAGCATGCATGGCAAAAATCAAGATGGGGTATGTCATGTAACTAAAAACAAACATAGGGATGATTGGGTGCAAAATTTGAAACAGAAGGAAGACTTTGGTAGTATAAAAAGGTTTAGGTGCTCTAAACCTTTGTTTATTAGAGCAAAAACTTACATGAAGACTACCAAGAGAGGAGATGCATTCTTAATTTACGTTCTTCCCTCACCAGATGGTGAACTATGTTCACATGAAATTCCTTCCCATTACAAAGAATTCAAATATGTGTTTGAAAAGAAAAATGTGAACACCTTGTCCAAGCATTAACCATATAACTACACCATTGATTTTGAGGACGGAGTGCGATTTCCATTCAAACCCATCTACAATTTATCACAAGATGAACTTGTAACACTTGGTGAATACATCGATAAGAATTTTGAGAAAGGGCTCATTTGACATTCCAAATCTCCAATTGGTGCCCCTATCTTCTTTGTCAAAAAGAAACATGGTTCTTTATGAATGTGTGTCAATTATCGTGGACTGAATCGATTCACCATCAAGAATCGATAACCCTTCATCTTAAAATTGTTGGACTAGTTAAGTCATGTCAAAATGTACACCAAGATTGATCTACGTGGAACATTTAATTTGGTGCACATTCAAGAAGGCAATGAATGGAAGACAATGTTCAAAACCTGTTACAACCATTTTGAATATGTTGTGATGCCATTTGGTTTTACCAACGTGCCTATTATTTTTCAACATCTAATGAACGATATCTTTTGTGAATATTTGGATGATTTCGTGGTCTATTACATTGATATCATCTTCATTTTTTCAAAGAACATGGAGGACCATTAACACCATGTACATTTGGATTTGGAGAAGCTTTGGGAAGTTGGACTTTATGCCAAATTGGAGAAGTGTGAATTTCATCAATCTAAAGTGATATTCTTAGGTTATTTCATCTCTAAATATGGCATTCACATGGATTTTTATAAGGATTAAACCATTGTCAACTAGGCTATTATAGCTTCTATTCGAAATGTCCAATGTGTCATGGGCGTGCAAACAATGAAAATTATAAGATTTCCTAACCGAAATGAAAACAAAAGCAGGCCAAATTACAAATTTAGATCATGAGACAATAATAAAATAAAATAAAATCAACATGTGTAGAGCAAGAATCCAACAAAATTTTATTGGAAAGAAGGAATAAAATAAGGTTATACGAAAAAATGCACCCAAAACTAGTATTGAACAAACTAAAGGTAATGGGACATTTTACCTTCATTTATACCCATTGGGCATTTAGCTCAAGGAAGATTTTTAAGAAACTTTCAATTTACATGTGGCCCATGTTCACCCATGTGTGAACTATGGTGAATTAAAATTGAATTAATAATGAATTAAAACTCAATTAAGAATGAACTAATAATTAACTATGAATTAATTATAAATGAATTAAAACTTAATTGAAAGTGAATATAAAGTGAATTAGAAGTTAATTAGAAGTGAATTAAAAGTTAATTAGAAGTGAATTAAAAGTTAACTAGAAATGAACTAAAAGTTAACTAGAAATGAATTAAGACTTAATTAAAAATCAACTAAGAGTCAATTGGAAGTGAACTAACTAGAAGCGAACTTAAACTAAACTAAAGGTTATGTACAAGTTTATTACAAGTCATGGATGAACATTTAAATGATTAAATTCCATAACATTGACATCCATGACATAATGTTTTCTTAGATTTTCCAACGTTTATCAATGTTTCATTGCCCAATATTTTTCAATAATGGCCTTTCTAACTCATTTGACTCAAAAGGATCAACATTTTTCTTCAGGAGTTGAAGCTGATAATGCATTTTGGTCTTTGAAAGTTTTTTTCATGACTGTCCCATTTTTTATTCATGGAGACCTTTCCAAACCTTCTGTTTTAGAAATGAATGCTTTTGACTTTGTAGTAGGCGTCGTATTCTCACAACTTGGATAAATCAATTTTCTTCATCTTGTTGGCTTCTATTTATGTAATTTTTTTCTTGCGGAGATTAATTACGAGATTTATGATAAAGAACTTCTAGCCATCATGGATGCCTTTGAAGAGTGGCACCATTTACTTAAAGAAGTTCAACATGAAATCATTGTGTATTCAAGCTATAAAAACTTGTAGTATTTCATGACAACTTGTGTTTTGAATCGACGCCAAGTTCAATGGGCATTATATTTGTCTTGATTTCAATTTGTCATCACATATTGCCTTGGGTGCCCAACAAGGGGAGTTAATTCAGAATGAATTGAAAATTAATTACAAATTAATTAGGAGTTATGGATGAACATTATGGATGAATTCCATCCATTAAAAGATGAAATTTGATGCGTTGTCCCATCATTCGTACCTTGCGCCTAAAGAGGGAGATGCAACTTACAAACAATAATGTGGTGTCATTTTCCAGCTTGAACATCTTTGACTTTAGGTATTGTTAATAAATTTTGATGACACAACTTTTCTTTGTCAAATTCATGAAAATTTAAAGAACACTTTTGATATTGGCATTCAAAGCCAATTAAAAAATCATTTTCAAGTTCAAAATTTTTTTAATGATCATGCCAATTTCGAATTTCAAAATGGTCTATTATATCGTGATGATTTTTAGTATGTTCCTGATGGCCATGTGTAGCTTCAAGTTCTCTAGGTTAAGCACAATGCTTTAGTTACAGGCCATGTTGGATTCAACAAAACCATGGAGTTAATGTTTCAAGATTATTAATGGCCACAGTTTTGGAAGTATGTGAAGGAGTTTGTTGGATCTTGTGATGTTTGTGTTCAAACAAAAAATCTTTGTTATTGCCTTCATGGTTTCTTTCAACAATTGTTGATCCTTACATCCCTATGGTTTTCAATTTTCATGGACTTCATCACAAACCTTCCACCTTCTTGTTCTTATGACTTTGTCTTAGTGGGTGAAAGCATGGTTAGGTGTTTCAAAAGTGACATTTGAAAGTCCATAATCTAACATTAACAATTTTTTTGTAGTTTTAGCAATTATCAAACCATAAATCCTATAACCATCCCCTATGTTTTTAATCATAAATATTTAAAAAGCTAACTTACGAATATCCTTAAATGTGATTGATACAAAAATCCATATAAAAGATTAAAATTTTCAATGTGAAATGTACTCTCAAGGATAAACATTTACCATAATCATGTCATTTAAAAATTTTAAAAATTAAATATATATATAGGAGGAAAGTTTGAATGGACTTCAGTAATAAATTCTTCATTTGATGCTTTAATTTTTTATTTTTATTTTGACACTACTTTGACATTTTTTTGAGTCCTTTATTTTTCATTTTTTATGTGTGACAAATGTTGTGTTGTCATTTCAAAAGTCCATTACGAGTCCATAATCTTCTTAAAATTCATCCAATTTTTTTATGATGAATCCTATTAAAGTTTATGACAACATGAATAACTAAAATTTTGATAATGTTAATTTGAAGTATGGTTTAAAGTTTTACGTTTTTATGTAATCTAGAAAAATTACAAGTGTGATAGTTCAAATAGTCCTCCTAATCATGTTTTCACTTTAATGGTGGTGGATTGTTTAACAAAATGGTTCATTTCATTTTGTGTACTAAAACAATAATTAACAAAAGAACCCCCAAGTTATTCCTTGATCATGTTTTTCAATATTATGGTTTTCCTAATGATATCATTTCTGATCATGGGCCTTAGTTTGCATGCATATCTAGAAATGACTTTTTGAACTTTTAGGTGTGAAGGTGAAATTGTCGTTAGCTTTCTACCCTTAGACATATGGGTAAATAAAATGGGTCAATCAAATCTTGGAGTAGTATTTATGATGCACAACCAATTATCATCAAAATAATTGGTCAAAACTTTTGGCCATTGTAAAGTTTGCTTACAACAACATAATGCATTCATCAACCCAAAAAACACCTTTATTTACAAATCATGGTTTACACCCAAAGTTTTACATTCAAGGTGTGCACAAAGTCATGAATCTAGTAATTGAGGATCAAACCTATGGTTAATGGATGTTCGAGCTCAACTTGTATTTAACTTTGAAGAAGAACAAAGGTGATATAAAAAGAATGCTTATGAACATTGGAAGGAATAACCTAGCTTCAAGGTCGGCGATCAAATTTGGCTTCAACAACAACATATCAAAATAACAAGACCGTTAAAAAAGTTGCATCATCAGAGGTTATGTCCATTCCTCAATGTGGAACAAACAATGTTGTGGGTTTTCATTTCAAGCTTCTAGGTTCTATGAGAATCCATCTTGTCTTTCATGTTTCATTGTTGAAAGCTTACCACATGTCTACCAATCCAAGAAGAATTCATGATCCCCCTCCACCTATTGAAGTCAATGGTAAACATGAGTACGAAATGGAAGACAATTTGGATTTTAAGGTTTTTAATCGTCAACTCCAATATCTTGTTCTTTGGCATGGGTATAATGTGAATGAACGCACTTGGGAACTAATAAAAAAACTAATCAAATGATATGGAGAAGGTTGATGAATTTGATCAACAATATCCAAACAAGCCCAAGTCTGCTCCTCGTAGAACTTGTTGTTAAAAGGGGAGGTGATGTCACGAATGCTAATGCCATGGAGTTCATTCATATGAATGTTCATCCATGACTTGTAGTGAACTTGTACCTACCTCCTAATTTAATTTCAGTTTACTTTTAGTTAGTTTCTAGTTATAAAATTTAATTCATTTCCATTTAACTCTTAGTTCATTTTTAGTTAAATCCTAGTTCATTTTTAGTTAACTTTTAATTCAATTTTAATTCATTTTTAGTTGCCTCTTAATTCACTTTTAGTTCATTTTTAATTAATTCCGAATTCACTTCCAGTTAATTCTCATTTCATTTCCAATTTTTTTTAGTTAATTCTTAATTCACTCATAATTAAATCTTAGTTTGCTCCTAGTTGAGTCTTAATTCACTCATAGTTCACACATGTGTGCATATGGGTAAACATGGCGCACATGTAGGTTGGAAGTTTCTTAAAAAACCTCTTTGAACTAGGTGCCCAATGGATATAAATAGGAATAATATTCCTCATTACCTTTAATTTGTTCAACACTATTTTTGGGTACATTTTCTTGTCATAGCCTTGTTTTGTTATTGTTTCGTTCTTGCAATAAAATTCTATTGAAATTTGTTTTATACTTGTCATTTTCTTATTATTATTTCATGATTTGGATTTGGGATTAGGCCTACCCTTATTCTTGTTTTGGTTTTTCAAATCCCATAAATTTGGTTATTTTCATGCCCATGATAGTTTGTGAGGGTGAAATTGAACAAATTTGTTATTTCGTCATTTACCATTTCTCCACTAGGTTTGGTGGTAGTTTTAAATACTTTCACATGAACACTTGGATTAAAAAAATTCTTATATTCAAAATAGTATAATGGTCTCTTAAAAGGCTGAGTACATGTGACTATATATCTCCCTATTACTCTTGCAGAACCTTTGAGAGGGTTTGATGGTTCTCCTATTGGATCTGGTGGTAACATTGTGGAAACAAACATTGTTATTGTTGAACTCCATGTAGTCATCACTATTAGTATTGTGCCATGGGTATCCACTACCACAAGTTTGATTAAGTAGGTATTGTTCCCTTAACATGTGAATATGTCCCACATGGGTTGATATAATTGGGTCTATAAACACATGGTGAGACAAGCTAATTGGTTTTGTGGTTCCTTATTACATTTGTGTTTAAATCCAAAGTAACAATTTATGATCTTATTCTTGTGACAATATTTATAGTTGTTCCCATGTTATTCCTTCTAGGATGGATTTGGCATCCATGCAATTAGTGGTACACAAGTGTGGATAAGTGCAATTCAATATTCTTTTCCAATAGTTAACATAGGTTGGGTTATCTAGTCTATAATCATTAGACATGTACACCATCTTGACCTAAACTATTGTCACCCAAATTTGATTAGGAGCTAGATGTGAATGAAGTGGTGGTCAAGGAACATGAACTATGGTTGGCATTTTTATCAAATTTTTATCATCCACATGGTATATATATATATTTTAAAGCTTTGATTATTCATAGTACCCAATGGTTTTTCGACACCACTCCAATGGGTTGCATTTCTTCCATGCCCAAGGTCCCAATCTATTTAGTACCTCAATAATTACATGATCCATAATCCTTGCCTAACAAACTCCTCAATGAATAGATAATCAATAATCACATGATTTTCCTATTGGTAATAATTGCGTTGATTTGTTATGAATCTTGGTCTACCATTTGCACTATGGATTCCTCAGTTTTAATTTTTTTTTCCATATTGATTTGCATATTTTTGGTTGATTTTCATCCATGGTTCATTATTTAACAACTTGTTTTTGTTAGTATCCATAGTTGCACTTGTGCTTGGGATAAATTCAGATTGAGATCTATGTCCCAAATGAGTTATTGGTCTTTGTTATTGATGTATAACTTTCATTGCGTAGGCTTGTTCCTTTTAATACTATTCTTGCAGTATAACTTCTCTAACCTATGGTATCACATGTCCAATGTCATTGTTGTCTAGGTTGTCCTTTCATTCCTCCAAGGGTTGATTGTATAATGGCTAATTAGATTGTTAATTAGATCCTATGTCTTTTCGTTTGAAATCCCACCTTCCTTGCCTTCTTTAAAACTAAGTGGTATATATGCCAATCTATGCATTTCATAATGTTCAGAGGGTGATAGATTCAATTGTGTTTTTCCCTGCATCGATTGCTTCAAAACTATAGGTGTGGCCTTCATTGAATTATCTCTCCAAACATTTCGATCAACCTTTGATTATGTTTCCTTCAATTGTAAACAATTTTGGTTACTAGTTTGTTTATGTGTTATTCTAATAAATGCATCACATGGTTCCAACCTTGCTTTAGTAGGCATTTGATATCTTACAAGTCATTCTTTTGTTTTTGGTGTGTGATGCACCATATATTACATTTGTTTAGGTGTAGAGAATTGCATTACTTTCTCAAGCAATTGTTATTCTTGTTCCTTTAATCCTACTACTTCATTTTATCAAATTGCAATTTAATCCAATCATCTTTGCAAACTTCTAGTCACCATTCGTTTTGTATTTTCCATTTCTACTTCTGCGAACTTTTTATATATTCAAGCCCTTACAACAACTATCCTGTTTAAGTAGTTTTCCTAAAACAAATTCATCACATAAAAAAATGTAGAAACATGAAAATATTTCTTTTTATGTTACCATTTGAAGAAAAATAGGAAAATTACACATATAAATTAGATTTTTTGTCTCAATTCATCTATGTGAGTCACCAATTGGAGAGTACAAAATTCTACAATTCCTTTAAAATTGAAATTTCTTGCCACAAAATTTTCATTTTAATTTTTACATTTGAAAAACTATAAAAAGAAATACAAAATCAGTACAATTCTAACTGCAATGTTAATTCTATTGTTTCACACACACAATTATTATCAAACAATATTCATATTGCTCTTCATTGTTTAAAACATAATGAACATGCAATAGTTTAAAAATAAAATGCAAAACAATTTCATGTTTGAATTCTTCTTCTTTCCCCTATTTTTGAAATCCTATTAGTAGTAATAATCCTTTTTCTTCCACAATTTCCCATAATGAACATCCTCATGCAAGAAAATAAATTCAGGAGATATAATTCAAATAATCTCTTCTATCTTAATTAATCCAAAATTATAATGCAAATCCTATTTAGCCCTTAACATTTTATTTTTGGTTTAAACACATTGCTTGACCACTAGTAGTAAAATATCACAAATTGTTTGAAGAACAACCCACATTTGACTAATTGGCATTCTTGATGACAAATGTAATGCCTATTATTGTCCATAACAAATATAAATTGCATATTGAAATTCTGAAGTTTCTTGGAACAAACAAAACCATGATGTAAAACCTTGTTTTAACAAGAGTTCTTAACATTCCAAGTTGTAGCCCAACAATAATGTAGGTATCCTTCCATTTTTGCTACTTTCTAGATTTTTCTATCCATGTTATAGTCTTATGTAATGATATTTGCACACACCTTCAAGTTGATTTCTATAGATCTAGAACACACCTTCACATAATTAATAGCATATTGTGCAACTTTTGACATGTCATATTGAAAACAAGAGCCAACAAATGGGCATGGCAATTGAAGTGGAAAGCTTGATATCACATATGTCAAAGTACAAGTTAAGGTAGTTAGGTTTGACCCCTCATCTTTCACATATCTGATAACTGTATTAAGAAAGTCAAATAGGTTCAATAACACCTTAATTTAAGTTGCCATGGTTGCATCAATGATGTTGGGTTCCCACACATCATTGATAAAATTAACCACCATGGCAAAAGTGTCATGCCCAATGCAGGACATCCAAAGATCAAAGGAAGTACTATAATTAACACATGAAGCAAAAGAGGGAATGACATTTTTTTCCTAGTTTTGCTTAGAATGTTTAAGAACACTTCATTCACCAATTATTGTCGAAAAGGAAGCGTAACACACTTGCATTGTTTTAAAACCATGCACCTTTGTCAATGATGTTTAACAAAAAACAAGGGATGATATCCCTTTGGAATGTACAAAACCAAATCTTTAGGAAATGCACACTGTGTAGGATTTAATCCGTTGTAAAGCTTATGACTATAAAAAAATTCCATGATTTGTGAAGGGGGAACTATTTTCCTTTTTTTTGGTTGCTTCTTTATGATCTTTAGTAGCTTTGGTCATATGCACCAATGACATGCATTGATCTATTTTGTTTGAATGCAATTCTAAAACATGTTTTATTAGAGAACTAGTATTGTGGTTTTTTTTGTAGCTCACAAGCCCCTTCATATTTTTCCCATGGGCCAAATTGTGAACATCAACATTCACTTTAGCAAATTGCCATAACACACATCTCATAACTTGTAGGTTACAAGAATTGAAAAAAACACTATCATTCACAACAAAGAAACCCCAATAATTAGCATAGGCATGAAAGAGGTACCACATATTTGATTTGCCAACAATTTTGGAGTGAAAACTCCCATGAAACATATACCTCAAGATTGGACACCTTTTGTGAGCCATTAATGATTTGGGTTTAAGATGCAAACTCAATGCCTTCTTTAACATCAAACAAAAAATTTAAGTTCATGAGGGAGAGTGGTAGTTGTCAATTTCATTATACGATTTGATGCACGCAAGCACACAATTAACAAGCAACAAGTAGAACAAACAAACAACCAAACAAGAAGAACACAAATTGAAAACAACAAGTGACATTTTCAAATTTTAAACCTTCACTTCAACTCAAGTTGATGAAAGCTTTGCAATGACAAGTCTTGGTATGTGAAACTTACCTTGAAAGCTTCATTCCAATATTGTGGCATTTGAAAATAAGAAAGAAAAGACAATAAATGCACCTTTGAAGCCTTTGCTCAAAACTCAAAACTGTGTGGCATGCAACCAAAAAGACAAGACAATGGTGAACAAAAACCTTTGAACCCGTTCAAATGTTGTAGCAAGTAATCAAGGCCCACAAAGGTAAGAATGCAATGATGCTCCAAAAGACATTGGATACAAAGAAATGCATTAATATTTTTCAAGACACAACTTGCAACTTCTGAGTGCAACCAAGGTACCTTAAAAGCATTCGTTGAGAGATGAGAGTCCGTGACAATTGGCTACCCCAACAACTTCCAGCTCTCAACAACCTCAAGTTCTAATTATCAAACTCTAGCTCAAGCTTTTTTGTCTTTTGCTTTCGTCCATAATTCACTGCAAGCAACAAACAACCTCAAGCATGAAGGAAATAAAAAGATTGCTGCAAGCAATGGATCAACTCAAGCATAAAAAAAAAGAAAAGATTGTTGCATGCAATGGATCAACTCAAGGGAGAGAACATGAAAGGGAGAGAACATATAAAGTAGAAAGCAAAAAGCTTGATGTGACAAAAAGAAAAAGAAGAAATCTCAGCCAAAATGTTCAATAGTGATGGTGATGGCTCGAGGGGAAGCAAAAAACCTTAAGCCCTAAAACTATATATTGTCCAAGCCTGGAATTCTTTAAAAAATCGTTGAAGTGGAGGTGGGCATCTCAACTTTGCTAAGGCTATGGTTCTCAAGGTTCGGATCCAACAATAGATCTTAATAGACGACTATTCTTAAGTTCAGGATCTAAATCTGATTCTTTCGAGTGTGCAAAATGTAGAGGCCAGATCCAAGCACATATACACAGCTTTTCAAAGATTTCACAGAGTTGAGCTTCAGAAACCAAAGGTAGTTCCCAGATTCAAATTCAAATCATATATCTCTTTTACCATCATCATCAACAATCTGTACAAAATGGACCCAACACTGCTAATTGTGTTCAACATACGGCATTTGCTTATTTACATCACAAATTTCTAACATAAAACAACTAGCACTTGTCTTCTTCTGTTTCTGCAATACTAGAAATTGGGAAGAGCAACAAAGAACTACACTTTGGGCACGATAATCATTCTTTCTTGTAATTTGACATTTAAACTCAATTCTTCACACAATATTTAGCCTTCCTGTCAACGAAACAAAACAAGGATGCATGCACAAACCCAAGATTTTAAGTCAGGATTTGGAGTGCTACTAATAATTAATTAGAATCGAAAAGTCTGGAACCTGCTGCAAATCTGTGAACGGTAGTAGATTCAGTAGTACCCATTTTGGCTGTTGACGAAATGCTTGGCAGATCAAGAATCTGCCTTGGGGGAGAAAAGTACCATAAAAATGAGCTACAATAAGAGATCAGCAACACTCCCTGATATCAAAGAATCAGAATTGGTTAGTGGCAGTGAGCTTCATCTCATGAGGGAATAAAGTTTGAGTATTTTCTTCCTGAAGTTTGGTGGAAAGATGAAACCAGTGTGTGCATGTGTTGAAAACATGGCAATACATAAATGAGCTGCAATATTGCTGCTGCTAATTCATAGGAGAGGAGAGTTTTCGTGACCGAAGATGTCAGGAAAAAGTTCCAAATGACCATCACTGGAGCTCGTGAAATTTGGATTTGAGACTGCTAAGACGACATCAATGTCAGCCATGGTGATGTCAGATTCGAAGCTGTTTGATGAGGACAGCAGCTGCTCCCAATATTTGGCACCTAAATCTTGCAATTCAAGCTTCTCTTTCATCTCCAGATCATCTCCAAAGAAGAATTCACTCGTTTCCATGATGCAGCTAGGAGGAGGACTCATCATCGTCATTGTCGTCATCATCTCCTTGTGGGTCACATCTTCCAGCTCAAAAGAGCTCAATTCTGGGAACAGATCATCAGCTTCAGTACTCTTCTGCTCAGGCCTTGACCTCGTTCTCTGTTGAGTTATGTGATCGCCTTTGGGAATCTTGAAATGATCATCATCACTGCCTGGCTCCCTGGAAGCTGTCATCACCATTTGGTCCTTGAGACCTTCACTTCCCCTTGGTGACATCTTGTAACTAGGGGGATCTTGAAGAAGAATGGAATTTGCATTTGAGCTTGGAAGAATTGAGCTTGAGACAACATTTGGGCTCCCTTTTGTGCTCAACATAATGCCACTGGAGGTCAGATGTGAGCTTGTTTTATTTTGGGTTGGAGAAGAAGAAGAGGTGGCAGTGGCTGTAGTGGCTGCAGCAAGGGAGCTTGCCCTGAGAGGGAAATTGAGATGAGCTCGACTTCCTCGGATTTTGAACGCTGCAGCATCATAAGCTTCAGCTGCTTCTTCAGCAGTGTCAAATGTCCCCAACCACATTCTCGCACCCTGTCGAGCTTTATTCCGAATCTCAGCTGCAAATTTGCCCCATGGCCTCTGCCGTACTCCCCTGTAATGTACTCCCCTGTAATGTGATTGCTGAGGAGCTTTCACCCTTGGAGGATGTGACCCAGCAGCAGCTGTGGCAGCAGCCTCTGCTCCAACAGGAGCCTTGTGATCAGTTTTCTGCTCAGTGTGTTGTAGCTCCTGTTTGCAGCATGTGGATTTGATCTGCTGCTGCTGCCGCTTCTTCAACTGAAGCTTTTGGTGAACTCCTTGCTTCTTCTGAGGTAACTGAAGCTTCTGTTGTTCCTGGTGTGGAATCTCAGCCTGGCTGCTGTTCATGGCAGGCTGGAGAAAAGGGTTGTTGACAACAACCTCATGCTTCATGAATTGCATAGCTCTTGCTTCAGGGAAAGAAGCAGGGGACCTGTGAGATGCAGTAGGTTGAATTCCCACAGGTTGCTGCTGCACATTGGGCTCCAGGAGCTTCATGGGCTGCACAGGAGGAGCTTCCTGATGAGGAGACTCAGATTCCTGAACACAGAACCAGTCATTGAGCAACAACCCATCATCCCAATTCCGTTGCAAAAGAGTTGCAGCAACAGCATTATGATGCTCCTCCTCAAGACCGTCATCTGATGCTGCAGCTTCACCAGTTCCAGTGAATGGTGTGAAGACCATAATCTGGTCATGATGTACATTTCCAGACAACACAGCAGCATTCCAAGAATTGTCCTCAGAGGGTGGGACTTCTGCCATCTGGTTCTCAATCCCAAAGCTTGAAGCAAAACCGTGATCTTCTTCTGGTTGTGGTGTTGTTGTTGCTGCTGGAAATTCTCCAGTTCTACTACTGCTGCTGCTACTTCCTACTGCTGCAAATTCATAAAATGCTGCAATTCCAGAGACTGGATCGGGATTTCTAGAGAGCTGATTTCGGAACTGCTTCTGCTGCTGCTTCAACACACGATGATTGCCGAAATTCTCTTGCTCCTTGTAAGAAGAAGAGCTCAGCACCCACATCTTCTTCTGAGCTGCCCAACGATCCATCACATTCTGCATCTTCAGTCTCCGTGACGCAAACTCAGATGCCATGACTCCTCCTCCCTTCCTCTCTCTCCCCTTCTTAGTTCCCACAACTCTGTTTCTCAAAGACAAAAAAACCAAAAAACAGAAACAAAAGAGTTTCACTCAAAATTATGTCATGAAACTTTGCAATTTGTGAAAGAAATCCTTTGCTAACAACAGCACTCTCTCTTCTCTCCCATTTCTCTCTTCTTCCCTTGCATCTTCACAACAAAATTTCAGCTCAAAACATGCGTCCCTTTGTCGCGTACCTCATTCTCAAACACAAGCAAACAAAACCATCTCCAAGTGAACTCTCTCTTTGTCTCTTTCTCACTCTCACTCACAGTTCCAAGAATGGAAATGCAATTTCTCTCTCTCTCTCTCTCTCTCTCTCACTTGATACACTCAATGTTCCAAGAATGGATACTGCAAACACCTAATTTCATCTCTCTCTCATTTCTCTCTCAATTCTCTCTCTCTCTCACTTGCTACACTCAAAGTTCCCAAGAATGGAAATTGCAAATAACCAATTTCTTCTCTTTCTCAACCTCTCTCTCTCTCTCTCTCTCGCTCTCTCTTTTACACTTAAAAGTTCCAAGAATGGAAATTGCAAATTCACAATTTCATCTCTCTCACAACTCTCCCACTCTTTGTCTCTCACTTACTACACTCGAAGTTCCAACGATGGAAATTGGAAATACCCCAATTTCTCTCAAAGTTCCAAAATGGAAATCGCAAACACCCAATTCCATCTCTTTCTCTCTCGTTTCTCTCTCAATTCTCTCTCTCTCGCAACTCTCTCACTTACTTGCTACACTCAGAGTTACAACAATGGAAACTGCAAATACCCAATTTCACCTCTCTCTCTCTCTCTCTCCCACTTGCTACACTCAAAGGTTCCAAGAATGGAAATTGCAAACACGCAATTTCATTTCTTTCTTCCTCTCTCTCAACTCTCTCGCTCTCTCTGTCTCTCATTTGCTACACTCAATGTTCCAACAATCGAAACTGCAAATACTCAATTTCACTTCTCTCTCTCTCTCTCTCTCTCTCTCCTACCTGCTACACTCAAAGGTTCTAACAATGGAAATTGCAAACACCCAATTTCATTTCTTTCTTCCTCTCTCTCAACTCTCTTTCTCTCTCTCTCTCTCTCTCTCTCTGTCTGTGTCTCTGTGTCTCTGTGTCTCTCATTTGCTACACTCAATGTTCCAACAATCGAAACTGCAAATACCCAATTTCACCTCTTTTTCACTCTCAACTCTCTCTCTCTCTCTCGCTACACTCAAAGCTTCCAACAATGGAAATTGCAAATACCCAATTTCAAAAAAAAAGAGAAAGCATGGTGGTGGTGATGGTGTTGTTGTTACCTGAAATGAAATGTGCGTGTGTACAAACAAACTACAAAACCGGAACTCAGTGAACCAATGCTCTCCAATTGTGTGGGTACTACAATTGTGTGTGTTAGTGTTTGGGCAATGGATGGAATGACATGGGAAGATTGGAATTCCTTAAATAAGAGTCAGAGGAGATCTCAAAAACATCTAAACCCTTTACTAGGATGATTCTAGTGTGAAGAAGAAAAGTTGTGGGGTTTAGGGTGGGTTGTTCTTTTGGGCGTTGCTAGCAATTTCAGTACACTCCCCATTACATCATCTAGTTCAAAGCACATCATCCAATCCATTGGATGGACAGATGTTGATGTTGTGTTTGTGACTTTTTCCAACTCATTTGGGTGGGAAATTTCGCTCGCGAAGGATCATGAGAAGGTCATGTTGCTACTTGGAATGAAGTGCGCCGTATTATAAAGCACGCCACATTATTATTAAAAAAAAAGGCTCTTTGTAACCCGAAGGGAGGCATATTGGGAAGCTTTACAACAACAACAACCCACTTGACGACAAGGGGCCCCATTGAAAGAGCACACCATGCCAATACGTTCATTGCATGTGACTGGGTTATTAGCCACCAAGTGCTATACCGACTTAACACTAACATAGTAATCACTTACAATTCCTTGCCAACTTTGTGGTTACCTTCCTACCCCGATACTAGAAACCTAATATTGTGAGGAGGGAGGAAGTAAAACTGAGTTTAAAGAACAAGTTAACCCAAGGTTACGGTTACAACATTGGTTATCTATGGATAGTGCAATCAATTGTGGGTGCATGTTACAAATTACATAACCCCCTTTGATGAGAAGCCTTACCCGACTATACTAAAATGAGTAATGTTTCATCTTACCTTCCCCCCAACATTCTACAAAATGAAATGGGACAAGGGTTTGGAGTTTGGACCCAATTACATACACACACTTTTCTTCTTCTTCTTTTTTTTTTGTCATTTTTCTAAACTTTGACAATGGCCCCCTATGGAACTCTTTAACTTGTGAAAACAATTGTCTTGTGATCCTTGGCATTTTCCTGTCCCTCATATTATTTAGAATTAAAAATTCTTTAGGACCCACTTTGGGTTTTGCCATGTGATAAGTCAGAAGTTAGAACCCCCCCTCCCACCCTCCCCCCTCCACCACATATGGAGTATCATAATAGTTAGTAACTTGGTCACTTGGACACATGTTTGTTGAATAATTAATTGATTTTGAGGATTCCATTTTGATAAATGATATATTCCTAAATATTTCATCAGATTCTTTATTTTCCTTCAAAAGAAAATTTTTCTTTTTTTTTTTTTTGGAGTGAAAATTTCAGCATTTCTAGAAATAATACAACTAATGTCTACAAATTGGCCTATAGGTACTTGGGTACGTACTTCCCCTATCCAACATGGACTAAGTGATTTGTCTTTTACATTTGAACTCATCTATGAAATTCTTCTATCAAAGAAGATGCCGACACCTATATATTAAGGAAGGTAATTTGCTTGTTTTGTTTATTTATCACACTGACATCTCGCAAACTTGGGGTGGTGTATGCTCTTGGTACCATTGGAAAGCCCTTGATGAATGAGTAGGGGTGCTCCGAGGTGATTTTGTAATGTATAAACCTACGGTGGAAGAGTTATTGAGTATTGAATGATTTTTTCATTGATGATTCCATAAAATCAAAATTAAAAACTTTGGAAAAATTGGGGCACACTTTGATATGCTTGGAAAGCCCGCAATGAGCAGGATTTTATGAAGGTGATTTTTTTATTTCTAGACTTAAGGTGGGGAAAATATTGAATTTTGTGTTACTCTTGTCATTGGGAATTGAATAAAAATTCAAAATCCAACTTTTTGCTGCAAATTGTATTTCAAAGAAGTTGTATCATTTTTCCCTTTGAAAGTGCATTCAATTGGGCAAACAACACATGTCACATTAGGTCCTAGCAACAAATTGGCACAATTCTAATTGGCTCACACTATTTGTTTCTAGTTGGAAATGAGTTCTCAAAATCAAGAGGGTTTTCAATACTATAACTTAATTAATTCTTTAAAAAAATCACTTTTCTAATTCTCTAATTTGTGGAACATGTATTGTTTTGAAACATGGAGTCAAGAATTAGCTTGCTTAATGTTGAAAAATGTGGCAAATTTCCAATTCTACAAGTCTCAAAAGTTGTTGTATTGTTTGAAATATGGGTTAAGGATTTCAATGAATTTGGAGTAATTTTTTAATTTTGAAAATTCAACTCAAATTATAAAAAGCTGGCTGGTTTTGGAAGGAGAAATGAGTTGAGTGGGGAGCTCACACTTCACACTTGCAGCAACCACATAGGCCACACTAGGCTAGTGGGCCATTGAACCATATTGAAGAGAGTGTGACAAAGTCTTGAATATTTTTTTCTTATTGTTAGAGGAGATCACTTGATAGAAATATGGTGAATTCAGACAAAAAATTTCCTGAAAATATGGTGAACTTTTTGGAATAAACAAAAGAAACTTGCAACATAGAAATGTGCTCTCTATTATTGTGTAGGTGTAAAATTTTGTAACAAAAAAAAAAAAGGTGGTGCAAGGACACCTTATGTAAATCCCTCTTGCTCCTCCTCCTTTCTATAAGAACAACCCAAAACACCAAGAATGTGTTTGTGTGTGTGTGTGGATTGTGGAAAAAACAATTATGTTTTTATATAATTCTATAATGAGAATAAAAACCTCTATTTTGGAAGTCTTCAAATTCTCAAAATTTTCTTATGATGAAGACAATCAAAGAAGCCCATAACAATTTTTTTTTTAAATTCTGAACTTAGAAACACTAACTAACTAATCAATGGAAAATATAATATATTAGAGTTATCCGTAAAGTAACCCTGTCTTCACCCTGCCAATGGGCCTCCTTTCACCCCCCTATCCCCTCATTCACTGGTATCTGCAAAGTAAAGACATTTAATAAATCTCAGTATGAAAAATGCTGATACTTAGCGTTTCATGCACAAGGTTCGAGACTAATTATAGTAGTTGTACAGTTCGGAGCAGTGAAGATATATGTAGCAGCAGCAGTGGAGGCGCTCAAGAAAAAGGAAAGACAGGATGAAACTCAGTTTACCACCAAAATTGATGGTTTTATGAGTTTCATCCCCCGTTGAATGCTAATGTTTTTTTTTTTTCAGGCTTTTTTTGAATCTCACCCTGTGTATGACCAAACTCAGGGTTCTGGTGCTGTGTTTTTCTTACTTTACGGATAACTCTATTATATCACACACACACACACATATATACATTCACAGGTGGGAGTATTTATGTATTATTCCTAAAATTAAATTATGGGCAAGGGCCACTCTCCCTTGCCCAAGGCTCTAGGCCCACTTAGTTCAGCAATGCTAGTGTGCCTAGGAAATGGGCTGGGGGTGGGGAGACCTGTTAAGAATAATAAGCTGGGCCAATTAGATTTGCTCCAAATACCTAGGTAGTGGTTTTTTGCAATGTAGACAAAAATTATTGGGCAACAAGTTCAAACTTCATGCTGGCCAGGTGCCATGAAGCCCAGGTTTTAGGGTTTTTCGGTTTTTTTTTTTTTTTTTTTTGCTTTAGGGGTTGTGTAATTTTTTTTTTTTTTTTTGTTTTTAATTGACGGGCCCAATAAAAAAAAACCCTCCTTCCCA
>Ga0116231_10003388_pt1 | contig 33171 bp, 23 predicted proteins | sample S1TSphgellanicum_2_FD_89695 | JGI IMG/M metagenome (GOLD analysis project Ga0116231, IMG submission 89695) | Host-associated microbial communities from peat moss isolated from Minnesota, USA - S1T2_Fd - Sphagnum magellanicum MG | ecosystem: Host-associated > Plants > Peat moss > Unclassified... | reverse complement strand
GTAGAAATGGAACGATGTTATACAAGGTAGGCAATGAACCTAATACCTAATACACCCTTGAATGTACTAAAAATGTATTGGACAACTTTACAAATATGAAAATATTTATAAAATTGAGGATCTATGCTAAGGATGGGTTAAAATCTCATGGCATTCAACAATTAAAGTATTTTTTATTAGACATATATTTCAAGATGAAATTTTGTGGATGAAACTTATACCATCCCAGGATTAGGGTTTATAGTAGATGGTTATTTTTGTAGTGTCTAGTGACATTCAAATCGAAGTAAGGTCTTACTGGGCAACATTCGAAGAAGCAAAGTTAAGGATAGTGGTGAACTACACATTGCACAACAATGGCCATCCTTTCTTGTAATCCTCTATCAAGCAAGCCCGCCATGGATTGTCACTTGTTGAGATTTTCATGTGCACATTGGTTTAGGCCTGCACATTTCAAACTTGAACTCCATTACAAAGTCCCACCATGGATTCGCGCATGTGTATCATTTGTCTATGCATGGTTGAGGTAAGCATTGGACCTCTAGTAAATGATTATTATACAAATATTTTTTTCATGCAATGTTTCAATTAAAGATTAAGGAATCATTCTTTGTTGTCACTATTGTCTAAGATGCGGAATCATAAGAATAAACAAAATCATGTTAATCGTTAACTGTGTGAGTCAATAAAGATATTAAAGCAATTGCCAAATGTTAGATCACCAAAAAGATCCCAAATGCTAAATCTATTGGTGAGGATGAACAAGATGAGATGTCTAGCGATGAGGCTAAAGAAGGAGGATTCTAAAATAGTTACAAGAAAAGAACAAAAAAGAGAATACAAATGAGAGTATCAACGAAAATATAAGCTTCAACAAGCTTGATTAGTTGTTGAAAAAGAATCGCAACAAAGAATAGAAGAGAGGTCTCTTCTATAACACATTGACGGGGCCCTTTCTATCTTAATTAGTGATGTTGCAAGAAAGGCTCATAGGTCCATCGTAAATGTTGTGAGGACCCTTGCCATGTTTATTACATATTTCCTAAAGGGTTATGATCTTGTAATGTAGCAGACCATTTTGGAGAAGGTTGTTTCACACGATATTCTTATTAGGTCAATGCCACCATATTTGCATGATACCAACATATTGAAGCACACCCAATAGTTGCTTGAGAATTTGAAATCTAGATTGGTTAATCATTTGACATGCACCAAATCCTTTAAGTTCACAATGGCCAAAGACATTTTATACATATTTGCAACCTCTGAATCAGTGGGAAGTAGTAGGGGAACAACAAAGCTTCTAGGAGTTGATAGTAGAAACATAACGAAGGTCGTTGATAGATGTTGGGCACTAGACACATTAGGGAATGCCTTTTGGACTGACTATAGAAGGGCCACACGAGCAGATGTTTTGTCTAAACATTTCACAAAATGTGTGATAAAATGGTGGACAATTTAGACTATTGTCTCTCCAAATCAGAAAGACATCACTAGGTTGAGGATCTCTTGCAATCAATTTGAAGTGCATCCGGTGCATTATCTTAAAGTTTCATAAGTTTATGTTCATTTCCTTGCACCCTTGAGTAATTTTAAATTCTTATCCTTATGATTCAATGGGTTGTACCTTATGTGTTCATTTTGATTTTGTCACATTACAGATTTAAACCTAAATAATATTATGATTATGTGTTTGTGTTTAAGATTCATTGATTCCTTGATTTGAAATTTAAACTGAACTAAACATCTATTGAACTTTTACTCAACTATTAAATGTTCCAAGAGGTGTTTGTCATGTAGCTTACTCATAAAAGTATTTAAACCTTTTATATTAACTACTAGATCTATGGTAGCTAAAGCAACCTTTGGACCAATTAGTCAACTCAGGGAAGTAATAGTTAAGTAGCCAAACTACCTATGGTTGCTTCTAAAACATTGAAAAGTAGAATATGCTTTGAAATGGTATTTAATGAGGTTTTGAATGCTTGAAATTGAGCAGAATGGACTTATAAGTACTACTTATCATAACATTTCATGTTGAAAAGTGTTTAAGTTATTCCTTTTGGGTGTTTATAAAGTCTATTTATCATAGGACTATAGGACTGATGCTTGAATGAATCTTATGACTACTTATATGATCAATTATCAAAGCCCTTCCAATTAAAAAAAGGTCGGAATGCTTGAAAGGTTCATTTGGGTGCTTGTAGGAACTACTTACCATAGTAGTTCTTGCTTTTAAATGGTTAGAATGCTTGAGTGGTTCTTTTGGGTCCTTATAGGACCTACTTATTAAAGCACTTCATGCTCTAAGATATTGGAATGCTTGAATGGTTCATCTAAGTCCTTGCAGGATTTACTTATCAAAACACTTCATGATTCTAAAACATCAAAGTGTTTGAGTGGTTCATCTCGGTCCCTCCAAGAACTACTTATCCAAGCACTTCATGCCAAAAAGGTCAGAGTGCTTGAGTGTTTCCTTTGAAAGCTAGTAAAAACTACTTATAAAGGCACTTCTTGCTTTTAAATATTGATCAAAGTGTTTAAGTATTGATTTGTTTAAAAGCTTGTAGGACCTACTTGTCAAAGCATTTCTTCATTTTAAATGATCATAGAATACTTCCATGATTCAAGTGAATGCTTCTAAAGAGAATTAAAAGTAAGAAATGCCATGATAAGCATATTAAGTAATTAATGTTGTTGCTTGGTAAAGTACATGATCTGCTTGGAAAGCCCCACATACAAGGACTCTATATTTTTTGGGTTGATTAGGTACCTCTAAATGTAACTCATAATATTTTACTTTGAAAGTTCAACTATTCCTTAAAAACTTTATTGGTTTTGGACTAATAGTTGTTTGTATTAAGCCCATGGTGTAAATGCCACGTGAACCTTGGTCAATGCAGCAACTTAGAATACATTGGAATCTAAGTGACATTTACTTCCACTTGTAGTTTTCAATCAAGTTGGAAATACTTAACATGATTTGAGTTTTCATTTTTTCTAGCATTGGTTTTATATCATACATGAATTTATGAAAGAACCTTGATTGAATCCCATATTTAAATAGTATAATTTTGATGAAGTGTTCTTTTTCTTTCAACAACCTTAGAAGGATGTGTTTTGAATGATGTCAAAGGTCCAAGAGGTGTGTGTTTATTGAGCCCATATGTTTTAACTACCATGTGAACCTCCATGCTCCAAGGACAACTTGGAGAAGGTCTTGTCAAAGCTCTAGGTGACATTTACAAACTTGTTACTTTTGAGTCCTTGATTTAAGGTCTTTGTGAATGTAAAGATTGTTTTGCAATGGAACTAAAGTCCAAGCCAATATTACAATTTGTATTAGGTTGGTTTACTTGCTAGATTGAATTCTCATTTAAATATGGTGTGAGAATCTTCATTGGATCCTACTCCGAATTTTGAAATATTACAGAGTTATTGGATAAGAATTAGGTTTTCAGGAGTTTGTACAATTTCTATGGTGCTTTATGGACTATCAAATTTAATGTATGAATGTTTTGATAGTCCATTTCATTCACATACCCGTAGAAATTCTAGCACAAATTTGATTATGTCCCTACAATGATGTTTTGAGTAGATGGACTAACAATTATGTGTTCTTTGAACCCAATTATGTGCTTAGGTGGATCATGAATCCAAGAACAACTTTGAAAGGATTGGAAACTAGGTGAAATCTACACACTTGTGATTTTTGTTGATTCGTTTATAAATAGGGTCATGGTTAATAGAGATTATTTTACAACTTGGGGTTCAACTTTGAGATTATTTTTACAAATATGCTTATGTGGGTCATTGCATTTTATGGGTTTACTTGTTGGTCGAATTTTCATAAAACTATTGATTACTAGGAAAATATCTTGATATTTAACCTCACATTGAATCATAATTTTGAACTTCAATGTTCTATGTCTTTCAATAACCCCAGCAAGGATACTCTAATTAATTTCAAAGGTATGAGTGATCTAGTCTATATTTGTATAATTTGTTTTTGGGTTGTTTTGTGGACCCTAATATCTAATAAACCTATGTTTAACAAGGATTTCACAGTTTTGATAAATCCATCAACTATTTGGAAATGATTTAATGAAACCAACACTCAAAATAATGAACTTGGATGTACTTACCCATTGGTTATTGTTTGGCAATTAGAGTTATTCAGGGTCTTCAAATTGAAAAACCTAAGTTTCCCAATGATGTTAAGGGTGTTTGAAGGGTTGAAGCCTTGGTTTGTCAAGAGGTTGAAGGAATGGAACACTCGCACTTGTCGATACCACACTAAACTCAATGAGATTAAACTTGGATTGAGTAGTATGCGAGCAACAAGGAAGGAGGTTCATAGTGGTTGTAATTGTTCTTGTGAGACCATATGCAAACATGAATTGAATGTTGTGTTAGGCAAGTTCTATTGTACTATTTACCTTCAAGTATACAAAACAATGACCTTTTTGTGGAGTTTAATATTGTGTGCCAAAGATGAGACTGTAGAATTCCATAAAAAAAGATGTATCATGGGTGACTATTTAAGGTGCATGATTGAATCCCTGAATATTTGTCCACATGAATTAACTACTGAAAGGCACACATAGTGGCGCAACATTGGCCATGAAGTGGTGGGCAAAAATGTTGATGGTCAAGATAAGAAAGTCAATAAAGTGATCTACAATGACACAACGCCTCTTGAACTAATACAATACCTGAAGCCTCATCTTTCAAAGTTTGTTGTCCACAACTTCATTGTTTGTTGGCAAGAAAAAGAATTCAAAGGCTTTATCAAACACATACATGAAGACACCATTATTTCATGCATAAAATTCTTTGAAAATTATGCCATGAAGGTCTAAAATGAAATCCAATTAATGCACTGGTTCTCATTCTAGATCGCTACTTTAGTTCACATTACATATTGCCATAACGGATTGACTGTGACCTAGTTGTAAAAAGCCCCAAAATCCTTAAGAAGGTTCACTATTATATTTATGATGAAAAAAAAAATGACACTTTGTTTGTCTAGCATGGTTTCAATTTGCATTGGGAGTTTCTGAAGTCAAAAGGTTGTCAACCTAAGCAACACGTTGTTTGGAATGTTGGTTGTTTTGGCCAATTTAAGAGTGCATGGGCTTGGTACTTCTTGGGAAGGTATCACCAACTCATTATTAGTGAACAACTTCCATTAGGATGTCAAATGCTTTGGAATCATTTTGCCATAGGGCATGGTAAAGGGGAAGTTGATGGAGTAGGGCATTGTTGAAAAGGGAATTTCGTAAGGAGCAAATAAAACCTCAAGGTTTGAAAATCCAAAATGTTAGGGAGGTGGTCAACTTTTTGCAATCAAAAGTCAACAAGTTCCATGTAGCCAAAGAAAATGCACAAATAAAAGTGAAGAAGACATTATGGGAGGTGAAAGTGGGGGATGTTGATAAAAGCAAAGGCTTCCATTGTCAAATTATAGTTGGGAGCTGAAAATCCCATCAAGTACAAGATCACATGCCAAGATCCAACATTGCCAGAATATAGAGACATTTCCTACTTTTGTGTTGGATGTCAAAATTTTGTAATGAATATTGCATGTGAACATGTGTAGTTCTCTCCAAACTGCCTTTGAATTTCCCTTCATTTGTAAAATGTAAGTTGCTTATTGATAGATGCAATTAGGTTTAATGTTGATGTATTGTCCTACTTTGAATGTAAGCAAGCCATGTCCTCCCTTGGCGATTGGTAAGAGTGAATCCCACTAATCGAACTAAAGTGCGAGAGGTATTTCAAGGCCATGATGATGAGATAGAATTTGGTAGTGGGGGAGAACAAATGGCAAAAGATGTCCATGTAGGTGACAATGTGAAAGTCAAATGCTAATTTTTAACGAGCGAAGATTATTGGGTTATGTTATGTGACAAGGGTCTGTATATGGTTATTGACAACTTCATGGATGGTTGGGGCCAAGAATGGGTCCTAGGAGATTAGGTTGTCCATGGTGTGTGGTATGAAAAAACAAGACCAAACAATAGGTCAAACTTTTTGTTAGAGGATTTTCCACCTACATTTGTTTTCTTTCATTTAATAATTGCATCCCAGTTTAGGATGCCACCTATACTCACAATATGAAAGGTTCTAATGCAACTTTTGAACTAACACCTAATGTGATTAGGATCATTCAACGTGGGCTTGAAGCTCATAGGTTGGTTGATGTAGATTACAAGTAGTAATTATAGAAATTTAGGTGTGTATTGGTAATTACTTGTGCTCTATAGATTCATAGGTAGCTAGCATACATGTTGGGTTTTCTTGTTTTGTTCAAGCATGTGATGTATACTTGCCAAAAGAATTATGCTCCCTAAAGGAACCATTTGCAGGTTTTGTTATTGTAAATGTGTACAAGATATGTAATCCAATGTGTTTGTTTTCATGCCTTTGTCCTAGAGCTTGGTAAATATAAAATATGATATGAACCATCATATCAGTAAATGAGATTTTGTTAATCTTTGTCAAAATCATCAAAATGACAGCCCCCACTTGAAGGGTAAGCACTCCAAAAAATTGCCTTTGACATTGATGGACTTAGAAAATTGTAGTGGTACTTGTGAAGGTTGTGATTGTTGGGGACTTATCCATCAAAGTTTAAGGTGTATTAAGTAGCATCTTGTTTATTCAAAGTTGAAGGAAAGTTGTATTATGATCTATTTTGTCAAGATGATTTTCTGTCATTGTTTGGTTGCCACCAAATGATCATGACTAGATTAGAAGGGGAGAAAGGTTTTTAGAAACTAGAAAAGGATGGTTATCGATATATGATAGATGATGCTAAAAATGTGGAGTAGGGGAGAAAGATCTTTGAAAACTACAGAAGGATGGTTATTTAGATATGGAAAAGGAAGATGAGAATGTGTAGTAAGGGAGAAAGGTCTTTGAAAATTGGAGAAGGATGGGTTATTTGGATATGGGAGATGAAGTTGAGAATGTGTAGTACAAAGTGACACCAAGGAGACTTTGGAAAACAAGATTGCATGCACGAACTTGAATATAGCCTACTTGGCCATACCCAAACAAAGATTTGGATGTTTGCCATCCATGGTCAAATGACAAGTTTGTACTTGTAGATGATGCCTATAAGCTCTTAGAAAATCTTGACACATTCCTTACATAGTTTTATTGCCACTAACAATATTGACAAATCCCATCAAGTTCATCTTGCTCAATGTAATAATAGGATGAAGTATGATAAGTTCCTACCACTAAGTGCAATAAACCCACAACCTTAAAAGTTAAACCTTAAATTGTACATTTTATAGACTTAAACCCATAAACCCTATAATTGAGTAAGTTTACAATATAATGAAGCACTACAAGTGTAACCATTCTTGAATAACACACTTGTTAATTTTTAATTTCACTTAGGATTAAATGTTTTTCATATAATCTACATAGTGTGATGTAATATAGATTCAAGAATGACATATAAAAATATGAGTCAATTATATCAACATTTGAGGGTGATAAATGACTAATTAAACACTTGTAACCAATCTTGAAGTCTTAAGTAACTCACATAAAAATGATTAAAATTAATTTAAATTTGTTTGAAAAAATTTCATATTCATGTAGGTTGAAAATATATTAGACTTTACATGGTTTTAGATCATCATTGGAATTGATATATAAATAAATTATAAAAGTTAGAATCTACAATTTTCTTTCCAATAACTCTTGGATAAATATAAATATAAGTTGTAAAATTCAAAGAAACTAAATTTTATTATAAAAATATATTTTACAAGTCAAATATGTGATTAAACCATAAATTTTGTGCAATGGTTGCATGCCATCTCAATTTTCAATTTCAAGTCCTTGTATTTTTAAAAGGAACAAAGGAGTTGGATGTGGTTCATTATATTGTGGACTTGCCCAAACCTAAAACTTAAAACCCTAAGTTACATTGATGAACAACAACAATATCAAGTTTGAAGGGTTCTTACCTATTTTATTTTGGATCCTTGGAAATGAGACAAAGAGCAAATTGCAGTCATAATACAAAATTGTCAAGCTTGAAATATCCATAGCTCCCTTCACCATGAGCAAATCTACCATAACTTGACATCGAACAAAGAAACCATTGCTTAAGAAGTTTAATAAAAAATATTAAGTAGGTACGCAAGGGGCAACAAAACCTTCCAGTGACCCAGAAGGGCACTTGGCTATTGACAAATGGTCCCATGCTACATCAATCATAAACAAAACATGCAAAATTTTCTTATTAGTACTTAATTAGGAATTGAAAATTCAAGGACCATAGTAATCCAATATTTATGTCAAAACATAAAAGAAATATCTTCATTCAAACATTGAAAATTAATGCAACAAATGGAATGAACCATAGTGGCATCAAAATTGAAGACCTACATAGTCCCATAAATAAATAATTTTCATTTGCATTGCTAAATGTTGTGGCCCATGTAATTCAAAAAATATATATATTCTCTACATATGATAAATGACCCATTTGCTTCACCATGTCACTTTGCTTGTAGCATGCCTTCACGCTAGTAGCATTTGTAGCCAATGCCCAGTCCATTCCAACAAGTTTGTAAACTCAAGAAACACCAAATTGAAAACAAGTGAAAATTTCCAAGCCTCGCAATGAAGAACAATGGATGATAATTAAGAACCTTTGCATAATGTACAACAACCATCACAATGACTCATCCATCCAACTAAATAATGCATCCTAAACATTTGATCCTTATAAAAACAAGCCTATTTAGATAGAGCATATTCATCACCTTGGCTGATGACATGAAAACCTTCATATTAAGGTACAAAAAATAGTACATGTGCATGCGATGCTCTTGCCTACATGCTAAGACATAGATACTTGAACTTCTTTGAGTATAAAATTCAAAGAGTTGAGGCAGGTGTCAAAGATACCATGTTGGGAAATTAAAGGACTAACTTTGATTTTAACTATGGAGCATGGACATGGCTCAATAAAATTGCATTATGTAGTTGTTTCACATTAACTTGTGTTTGTAGTTTCCCATGACCTGCATTTGCTTCCAACACCCTCCAAGTGATCAAGTATTAGAACAACAAGGAAATCAAGATATTAAATGCAAAAAAATCCATAGATTTGACGACTAACCTATTGGTCAACAGGGATGTTGAGTAGCTAAAGCATAATCATGTTTAGAATGAGTAGGAATGACTCACTTCCAAGGAAGGTCATTGGGCTTGCAAATTTTGTTGCCCCCAACCTGTATTCTATGGGTTGTCAAGTTGTGTAATGGGATCATTATCACAACCCACTAAAAGTAGAACATCATTCAAGTTCTTTCGCTTTCCCACACCCCTATCTAGCCTTCCAAGAATTGATGCTTTAATTCCTTGGACTAGGGCATTTGTTGTAGATAATGGCAAAGAACTGGGAGTAGGTAATGTTCTAATTTCAAACCTGCCTAGTTCTGGAGTAGGTTGTAGTACCACACTTGCTGAATTTAGTGGAATTGATGGTTGGACAATAAACACATCATGCACAACTTCAAGAGTCAAGGAAGAAGGTGTTACTGCATGATGTTCCATGGTTGCTATAAATTTTAGCTCCACTGACATGAAGGCAAGAATGGAAATGGTTTGGTTGGCATTATCTATCTCATCAACAACAAAATGAAAATCCATGTTGAATTTTGCAACTCCATTTTTTTTTGTAAAAGTATGTTCAATGGTTTATAGGTTGTCAAGTATAGTGCATATGTTGGGGCATTGGTGAATCAAGCTTAGCATCCAATTGGGATGAATTGAAAAAAGGAATCCCCCCATTTTTTTTTGATGGCATGCTAGATGCCCTTGCTGAAAATTCTGGACTTCCAAAAATATTGTGATTTGGATATACTACAAAACGGCACAAACAAAAAGCCACATATTTTTGTCAAAATAAACATCACAATAAATATCATGATAGACCTATAAATAGCTGGATCGTATATTGTATGTCAACAAATGGAAGACAACAAACTTGTAACACAAGTTTAATTTATAACTATTGGCAATAAACATAAAATCTGGAAACCACCTATTCTACTAGCAAAGTATTGACCTACTTGCATCACATTTGCCATGCTTGGATTGACCTAAAACCACTAATTTCCTTTACTTTCTTACTTGTACCTATTGAACTACAAACATGTCCTACTTTCTTTACTTATATAATATTAGAGCTGCTAAGCAAAATACTTGGCATACTTGTAGCAAGTAGAAGTCCAACAAACTAGTATTTGGGCTTCACATGTTTTACTTGCAAAACAACTACCAGATGAAAACATATTACGACGGTCAAAGATTGTTGTCACAAATACTACTTTTTGAAACTGTGTTTTTGAACTTCTACAAAATTAATATTGAAATGGTCTTTCTCAAATAATATTTGGATTGAGGTAATTCAAAACCCAAAGAATAAGATTGTAAAAAAATCTCACTTTGAAATTGATATTAAAAGAATAAAAAATATATTAATGAAAAATTTGTATTCGTACCCATATACTACAAAGTGCAAATATACTTCAAAAACCATTCAAATGATTACCAAACTTGATGAAGTATTCAATAATATATTACATATGAATTTATTGTCCCATTTCAATTCTATATCAAGAGTTTTACTCATGTGATTTCACAAAATAAATTTGAATGAAGTTTTTCATTCAAAAAAGTGTAAGTGTGTGAATACATAAAAGTTTTTGAAAAAATACTATCATTTGAAATATAACAAGAATTGTGTGGGAGGATTTGTGTCAAAAATCCATTTTTAGTGTTTCTAAAAACACTAGATGAAATGAAAAAAAAATTTGCCCCCAAAATAATATACAATGTACTAAAAAATGAGTACATTTTCTTGCTTGAAATGTACTATTATAGTGTGGTTTCACCCTACCATACTTGGAGAATACTATAACTTGACCAAGTACTTTTTATGACCTATTTGCAAAATACCTACCATACTTCGAAAACCTTCCAACAACTTGATAACATGCCAACAACCCACTAGGTACTTCTATGACCTACTTGCATTGTTTACTACTCTATTTAGAAGTTATGAAATGTAGTGGGTAGAATACTTCCCATACTTCAAACCTTGGTTGTTGTGTTGTAACAAACTAGAAGTTGAGGAGAACCACTAGCTCAATACCCACTATTGTACTTTACTTTCTAAACCAAGTGAGTAGTTATATATCCCCTACAAACTACTTAATGATGTCCATGCTTGCAATCTACATGCATTTGTATGGCAATTTAGCACATGGAATTTTACACATAAGCAAACGTTGGTCCCTACATACTAGACAAATAATTCTATTGTCTATAAGGCATATTCAAACCTTGGATTATAATTCATGAACACCTATTTCTTTGGTTGTCTTATAGCTAAAATAAAATAAATGAAGGATGTTAACTTACTTTCTAAGGCATCTGGGTTGGTGTATGCATATTTTGAATCCAACTTCTCCAACTTGGGTTTCTTTAACACCATGTTGGCATGGTTGAATCCTAAACTTGCCATCTAGTATTGAGTGTCCAAAACCTATTTACAATTCGCATTGGCACAAAAAACACCTTTATTTTCTAGGTGCACACCCATACAAAATGCATGGTAAGTACATCCACAAGATGAAATGATAATGTTATGGCAGGCATAGAGAAACCCACAAATTGGACAAGGTTTCACATATAACACATAATGATGACTTGTGGGAATGGAAGTTGGGTTTTCAACAGAGAGGGGAAAATTCCTCAAGTTCAATATGCTTTTCAACCCTTTTCAGCTCTTCAATTGATTTAGAATATGAGAGCTTTAGCTCTTCAAGAACCTTTTGACATGACCTTCAATCAATTATTGAAGATGTTTCAACCTCTTTGTGTTTAACCTCTTGTTGTAATGGTAATAATTTTTGTTATAAAAACCTAGCTGACACATTTTTTACTTTACATTGAAAGTAATTTGCTTGTCAGCCGAGTTGTTAGTCAAGGTTTGAACCTTGCAATCAAGCTCTGCTACCTAACCATTTCCCAAATTTTCCATTTTGGAACCAAAATCCTTTTCTTATGTTTGGGCAACCCAAAATAATTTTTTCACTACCTTAATTTTGGTCTAGCAAAAAAACAATGGTTACATTAGATTGTATTCCAACCATGAACATTAAGTCGTCATCATCCCTATAATCAACATCATGGTGGCTTGAACCTAATGGCACATTGGTGGACTTAGAACCCTCCAAGCTATAATTACTGCTAGTAGTTTGAGAAGGTTTGGAAGCCTTTTTCATTTGTAACTATGTGTAATCAAATGCATATTTTGTCTAATTCACTAGGTGATTTTTACGCTAGGTCAACCAACCTTTTAAGAAGATTGCTGAAAATTGGCCATTATCAAGGGCATGGCCATAAACATCACATAATTTGGACAATGCATCATAATTTGTAGTAGTCAAATGGTCATTAACCTTTGGTTTCTAGCCAATGCATTCCTTTCTCCCAAATACATGTTCTAGTTTTGCATTTGTAACAATGTCAGGCATCTCTTCACCCTTGTGTGGATCTATGCCCTCAATACATAATTCTAGGTTCATGTAAAAGTCATCCATAGTCCACATTGCTCATCCCAATGTTTGATTGACTCTTCATATTTTTTCTTTTTGTGTCTTGTTTACATTTTTTGTAGCAACATTTGTATCCAAAGGTGCTAGGGGTTCTTGTTGCTTGGTTGTGCCCAAAAGAGAAGCCATGCCCAAAGGATAAAAATTTGACCCCTTTGAACTATAGTACCTAAAAGACACCCCAAGTTTCAGACCAAGGGAAGTAATTGACTATTGATATGACACTATCACTATAGGTATCACAAGAGAACATTGTTAGAATGAACCTAATCTCATTACTTTCCAATGAAAACCTTAGAAAACAAGAACTAAATACGAAATCCACTACTTTTGAACATGCTTTTTAATTCACAATGCAAATTTAAAGAAGATTTAACAAATAAACCTCGTAATACTTTGATCTTTCGAAAAAATAGGTTTGTAAGTGGTAAAGAATGATATTACCATGCTAGAATTATATTGGTGATGTGTTTTTCCTATTGCTCCATTATAATCCAACCCATAATTGTAATGTTTTTAACCTTTTAGTTGAACAAAGGTCCATGTTAATAATTTCACACCATTTTCCAACTAAAAGTGTTGTAATGTTTTTGCTAAAATGAGATATTGTTCATAATTGAACGTTCTTCACAACACACATTTCAAACCTGAAGCCTTGTCAACATTAAGATAATTGTTTATGGTTGAAATGAAATTTGATTATAGACACACTTCACACCTTAAGCTTGAACACCGAGATATCATCAACAAATATTAGAAAGGGTGTGTAAACCTATTACACACCTTGTGCTTCCAAAACAATGACAAGTTGACACACTTCATGCCTTTTTGTGTCTCAAACCTCTATGACAGTAGATGTTTTGCAACTTTGGCTACTTGGTCCCACAAACAAAAATCCTGATTGACATTTTTTGAGAATTAATTGAAATTTGAGGTCTAATCCTTTTAGAAAATTTCGATGTCACTTGTAGCTCTATATTTATGTTAATTTGTACACAACCAAATTTTGGCGCACATGATGATTGAAAATGCATTAAGAAAATAAAAAGAGGGAAGTAGAAATTTTCACCCAGATACAAGCCATGCCTGATAAGATTTTGCGCACAAGAATGCCATTGGTTCCTGCTAATGCTCGACATCGCCACCTTAGTTGTAACATTTCATTTCGTTTGTTTCAATTAACCTACCTTACTCCATTTGTTGTGATTTACATGTTTCGTACCTTAACAACATGTCTTTTCCCTTGTAGTTTGCTTGCACCCCCTCCGAACACACCTGCATGTTAGGTTGATAAGCTAATACATGCCTATTTTTTTAGTTCCCACCTATGGCCTTGTAGGCTTTCAAACATATTGTGATTATTTTTTTTTTTTGACAAAAAAATCCCTCCATGGCATATTTTATTGTGTTTTTACCCCAACACAATTCAATATGTTTAGCTCCATTTCAAGCCCAAATAACAAAAATCGATATTGATTACTTGCATTGATGCGCTTTTGATGTAAGCAATTTGCTTTTGATCAAATATGTTTATGTGACTTTTGTAATAATAAAATTATCTTCAATTTTTTGCATAATTTGTTTGAACTTTTTAAATAAAATAAAATGTTTCTATTTCAAGATCAAATTAGCACATATATCCTTTATATGTTACTCATATTTTCAAAACATATTTAAATGTTTTAAATTTTCATTTCTCCTAATAGTCAAAATTAAATTTTGTCCAAAATGTGTGTATATTTAATTAATACTCATTACACCTTTGAATTGAATATTTTTTGATCATTTTTATCAATGATTTGTGTTTTGAAGGTTTGGTTGTCATTTTCAAATCATGCCCCACAAAAAAAATCAAGACACACTTACATTCATAAAATCTTTAAAGGAGTCAAAATGAATGTTTTCCATTTTTTAAAAGTTATTTCACTAGTTTTTACATCTTGAAATGTATTGCCCTTGTCTTTTGTAATACATAGGGAACCATCCAAATTTGAAATTTTCATTTTTCATTCCATTGGATCATTCCATCACGGCCTTTCGCGTGTTGTTTTCATTGTCAATCCATGATTCTAGTCCATAAAAAATGACCACAAGTTTTCACTTTTCCTTCTTACAAGAACCATTTGACATTAATGTTGTTGAGTTTTTTTTAATAATATTTTTTTATTTTAGTAAATTTTCCAAAATTTGATATTTTTTGGAATTCATATTTTATTTACATATTGTGAAAAAACCTCCTGTGTTATTTTATTTTTGTCTTTTGAAAAAAGCTTTGGTTAAGGTATATTCTACGATGTAGGATTTAAAAAATATATATTTTGTCATGTGAGTGTTGACAGAAAATATTCTATCACATGGATGTTGTTAAAAAATACTCTACCATGTAGGATTTTGTTAAAGAATATTTTATCACATTGGGGGCATTTCTCATAAAATATTTTGATAACATGTCGAGCATATATTTTTAAATATATTCATTTGTTCATGTTCATAAGGTCATGTTCATGTTCACACGGTCATAAAATAACAATCCCCCCACATTTGTTAATGGCACAACATTCTCCACTTATAAAGGGTAGAAAAGAATACTAACTAACAAAATGTTGAACACCAAAATAATTGGCACCAAAATGTTAGCCAAAACCACCTTACATTTTGGAATAAGCTTCCAAAACTTGTCATAAATTGTTCATGTACACTATTATAAGTCAAAATTTTAAACTAATTTTACTTATTATAAAATATTCAACCTTAAGTTATTTTTCATTAATCCACCTTTGGCTATTTTAAGTAATTATATCATAAGTTATTTTAAGTTATTCCATTTTAAATTATTTAAAAAATAACCTTTTGGTGTTATTTTGAACTATGTAAAATTAATCCATTATTTGTTATTATAAATTATTTTACCCTAGGCTATTTTAGGTCATTCCAACTTAGGTTCCTAAAATATTTCATTTTAGATTATTTTTTATTATCTAAAGTTATGGGTTGTTAAATTATGATAGGTGTTATGTAAGAAAACTTGATTTGAATAACAAAAAAAATGAACCTTACCATTTAAGATTATAAAAATAAGTGACACACAATTTTTTTTTAAAATCAAGGAGTTTTCAAATATTTCACACTATTTAATTTTAATCATGTACAAACTATGTTGTCTTTTGTTACTTCAATAAACCATTCATAATATTTTTAAAAATTTCAACATACAAATTAAACACAACTTTGAATTAATAGAAATAAAATATTTATTATGTAACACAATCATTAATGCTTATGTCATCAAAATAACCAAACATTTCAAAACAATGGAAAAAAAATGAAACCAAAACATCAAAATTCAAGACATGAATTTCATTGAAACAATATAAAAAAACTCAATTCAATCATAATATGAACCCAATATATAATTCATCATTATTTCCATGAAATATCAATGATGAATTGCAATATGTTTACCATATAGCATCTATAATTATAAAACTTAAAATATAACCTTTTATCATTCAAAGGCATCAACATAATGTTCATGAGAGATTGTTTTTGCAATTTCTACCAATCATTGACACACCATTATATTTAATAAATATCCAACCATCTTCTATATTCACAAAGCTAACTACAAAAGTAGTCATAATGTAGTTTTGGAAAAATTACATTCAACTAGATAATGTTATCATGATGAAACAAAACAAAGACATTCAATGTGCATTTAAAAAAAAAAAAGAAAACCAATAATATTCTAAATTTAAAATTTGATTTTTTGAAAACACCCTCTCAAAATGTGGATGTAGATTTATTTGATGATCTTTAAGAGACAACAACCTTCATATTTTTTGGTAATGAATTATGAAATTTCATCAATTAATACATGATAAACATCCATTTGAAAACAACAAAAAAAATTGTTACATTATTATAATAATTAACACATACAAAAAAACCAATTATATGTAGTGATATCACATACATTACAAACAAACAATTTTCAGAACTAGAATTCAAAATTTTACTTTTTCTTTCAAAATTTATACCCTAAATTAGAAATTGTCAATGGGAACATCAATTTCATTGAAAATACATCAGAAATGCTAAATGCATATAAAAAGAAATAATGAAGTACCCCCTCATCAATATCTTTGTTGATTTTAAAGAATTCATTAAGAAACCCAGAAGGCTACAAGACATAAAACTTGAAGGCCTTCTTTAAAATATTATACCAATAATACAAATTTCAAAATTTTCCAATATCATCACCACATACCAAATTCAAACATTTCCAAAGCATTCATAATCAATAAATATCACATGTCAATTGCCCCACCTTTTTCTTTTAAAAACTTCAAAGCCTAAAGATAAACATTTGTCCACTTATCATAAGTATGTAAAGATATGTAAAGGTATGTAAAGACCACTTATCATCCATCCAAATTTGACTAGTAATAGTAGTGGGGTTGGCCACCCACCAATACTTGAGATTTGGCTTAGGTCATTTCTGTTTTTCATTCTAGTTGTGTTTTGTTTCAACAAAGTTTGCCAGGTTAACATCATGTTCCTCAACAAAATAATTTTTTTTGGCTATGGTAGTAATCATGTGGTGTATATATGAATTGGAGTTCATTTTCTAAGGATAAATCAATCTAAACCAAGATCTCACAATCTAACTTGTGTGTAAATACAACTAGGAGAAAAACAACTCATCATATGAACCAATGGAAACAATTTGCACACCAAAAATTAAGGAAATTACTCCCACTTACAAAACTTAAGCAAAGCCCTATGCACCCTACAAATAGAACCCACACATTAACAACAAAAATAAAATCTATGCATAAACAACACAATGATAGATTTTTGGTGCTTTAGAGGATCAGGACATGGAACTTCTCCAATTGAAGAACAAGGCCACTAATCCCATGAAATGTTCAAGCTGAAACTTCATTCAACTGCCTGACTAAAAACAAACTGCTTGAAGTTGCTCGTACTCGAGCTGATAACACAAAAGATCCATACTCATTCTACAACAAGCCTCAACAATTGACATTCTACAACAAAAGTATAGTGTTATCAAAATGTTGATGGAATAGTGCACAGTGTGCCTTGTTATTTCCACAAAGAGAGCATTGTGGAAAATGGGATGCCGATCTTCAAATTTCATTCTAATCCTTTCATTAATGTCTGAGCTCATCCAATGTGAATCTACAAGCCTGACACATGCACATTGCAAGGCTGAATAAGCTCAATTCTTCAACTTCACAACATAGGGTAAATGCTCTTATTAGAGCACGACATTAAACACACATCTATGAGGTTGAAGAGAAGACTCCAGAAGAACTGCTTGAATATTAACCTCTATGTCAGTTTTGCACAAACCAAAACAAACACAACAACAAGAATGAATGTGGTCACAAACTTGTGAGCATCAGTTGCAACAAATCAGACTGTCATTGGCAGTGACTAGATGCCATCACTCCCCACTGACTTCATGAGTTCCCCAACAATGGGTACAGATAACTATATGAGAATCTGCTGAAAACTTTGGCCAACAATCATACAAAACTATGTGTGTCATGAGAGTCTCTGTCGCATTTCAGAAAGCAACAGGAAGACACAGTCATGATGTGTTGGCTAGCACTCAAGGGACATAGCCAAAAGAAGTCAATAGCATCCTTGTTCAAGCCACAAGGAGATTGTGAGGGTGAGCTTGAAAGTCATTTCAGCATGCTTGGGTACAAGCATCTAAGCATAATAGAGACACCTATGTAGAGGGTAGTGGGTGGGAGAATCCTGCAACCTGAACATATCTCCTTCAAACAGACCACATCTAAACAGGACATAGAAGACATACAGATTCTCTTAAGGGCCATTCTCAGCTTCAAGTTGTGATGGGCCTTCCATGGAAATGCGCTGATCTGAGGGTAACACACTCCAGTTGGGTGATTGCACTGCCCGTAGCCATCGAAAGTCATCAACACTCTCCCACAATCCTGATTCAAAACCACAACAAACACACATATCATGTGAAATGCTGCATTGGTAGTTGCTACAGAATCCTCCACAACAACCTGAAGGTAACACAACAATTAGAGCACAGTCATAACCCTTAGGAGTGTGGCCCGCAAAGTGTCAGAACGTCATCACTTCATCACGAATAGCAGTGACAAACAAGCGAGCCTGCCATGACTACTACACACTGACTACATCCACTCCCTTCCAACAGTGGGTATAGATAATAAGCATATAACAATCTGCCCAAAATCTGAGCAAAACAATTCTACAAAATCTGCAACCCTAGGTTCATGCTGCATTTCCAGACACAACAAGGAAGACTCAGTCATGATGCTGGCTAGCACTCAAGAGACGGAGAGCTGATGTATCCATTCTGTTTGCACTACATCCCATACCCACCTGTAGAGAGGAAGAAATAATAAACCACAATACGGGTGCTTGAAGAAGAATTGCAAAAGCACCCAAAAAAATCACAAAGAAAGTATGTACCTGTCTCCTCCATGAGATTGGCAGCTTGAAGGTCCTTCTCAATGCCAGAATAATGGAAAGCATAAGGAGCAAAGCGGACGCCTTTGGTATACTCAACAATGGGTCGACTGCGCACCCGCAGATAGAAATCTGTGGCTGTTGTGGAATGTATGCGGATCTGATGTGATGCCAGCATGAACAAGCTGCCTTGTACTTCCTCTATGAGCACAGATCCAGTCACAGGACCAGCATACACATGACAGTTTCTCAGTTTGTTCACATAAAGAGTTGTGAATTTGCCTTGCAAGTACACTCTGCAGTTGCTCAGATTTGAGAGCCTGAACTCCCTGTCTTCTTCCAGGTCTTTTGCATCTCTCACCAGTACAGCATCTTGCATGTCCTGAATTCCTTGAAAACTGGGGTTTAAAGCATCATCTTGCTTGTCCTGAATTCCTGGAGAACTGTTGTTTACAACAGCGTCTTGCTTGTCCTGAATTCCTTGAAAACTGTTGTTTACAACAGCGTTTTGCTCGTGCTGAATTCCTTGAAAACTGGCCGTTGTTGTTGTTGTTGTGGATTTGCCTCTGAAAGAGAATTTTCTTTTGGGAAGCAGATTGGACATGGCAGTCTCCACTTCCTCCTTCAGCTTCGTGACTGTAGCCTGCGCGCTCTGCATGGTATAGGTCGGCAGATAGAAGGAGGAATCTGCGACAAGCTTCTGCAATTTGCCGACCTCTAAGAGCAAGCTTTCCAATTCCACTTTCAGCGACTCGACGTCTTCTACATTCGGAGACGATAACAATGCCGCTTTCTTCTCTGCAAAACAGATACAGATCTCCTCACGACGTTGCGAGAAAACAGCCAGAAAAGCGTCCAAAGACTCACGCGGATCGGCAATGGCAGCCGTTTGCGACTTCCGGATTGTGGAGTCACGCAGGTAGGAATCATAATGCGATTGCAACCGCTCTTCCATCACTGCCCTCTTCTTCTCCAACGCCGCCGCTGCCGTAGTAGAGCTCGTCATCTTCTCCGCTTTTTCTTCTATGAACCACAACAGACAGACAAGGAAGGAAGGAAGGAAGGAAGAAGAACCACCTCGAATCCTTCTTACCAAATCTTCTGCTTATGCTCCAAGAAGCATATCGAAGCATTTTTAGGGTTCCAGGCGGGGATTGCAAAACGGTTTCTCTTCCGTGGTTTGCTTCCACAGCAGCAGCAGCAGCTGCTGCACATCTGATTGCAGTTGCATTTTCTCATCTCCATGCCGCTGGGACTCTTCCAGATGTCAAGATGTCTCCATGGTTCTCCAGGAGATCGTCATCTGTTAGCTTCCCTTTCTCATATTCTTCTAGAGTTTTGCACATGGTGCTCTAGGAGCAGCTCTCAGGCACCACTTTAGCCCCGCAATTGCTTATACCCTGGCCATTCATTCTTCTTCTGCCTGTTGTGCCTTGCCCCAAACAAGAGCTTCCTGACAAGGGTTTCAATGCCTGAATTTGGTGTTTTTATGATTTATGGGGCGGTTCTGATGCCAGAGAGTGAGTTGCACATGATACAAACCAACAGTATCTTCTTCTTCTTCTTCAACTCTGGGTGGTGAAGCTCATCTTCTTGTGGTTTGTTTTGGCGGTTTCTTGCCTTATGTACATGGCCTTCACTTTCTCTTCGTTCCTCCCCGGGTCATCATTGGCCATCAGGCAATGCCAAGCACGGTCTTGTATGAGTACTACTGTCTGTCTGTCTGTCTGTCTGTCTCTTGTTTGCTTCAGGAATGAAAAGAGTTGAGGAGCATGTTGAGGAAGCGGTTGGAAAGTCAGATCTGGCCTGATGAGCTGGGCTGGTGGTACCTATGCCATAAAACCAGCAAAAACTGCACATGACTTGGTCAGTCTTTTCATCTCGTAGCTTCTGAGTTTGGGTTTTAGATTCTCTGTCATGAAGAAGAGCTCAGCAATTCATGTGCATCAGATATGTTGTTACTTGGATTCATCTTTCTTTGTTTCTGTATATTGCTCAGAGAGGATATCTACACTTGAATGCCATCATAACATCTGCCCAAAATCACTTGGAAACTTAGATGGAGATTTTACTGCATTGTTCGAAGGTGGGTCAGTCAGTACAGCAACCCCAATTGTTTCAGTGCAGCAACCAGAATAGTAAAGCAGTTTATGTGTCATCTGATGAATATAAATTGCTTGACAAAGTTGACAACGCTGTCCTCAGGTGCTCATTCTTCAGAGGCAAAAGAATCTGGTTCCAGCAAACAAGTCTGGAAAAAGGGTTAAATAATCAGGCTTTGCTTCCTCTGCAAAGTAAAGTGTGTAAAGTGGAGCAAAACCTGATTTTAAAACCCTTCCAGACATGGTTTGCATGAACCAGATTCCTTTGCCTCCAAAAGAATGAGCACCCAAGGACCACTTTGTCAATTACATTCACCAGATGACAATTGCTCACCTTTGGTTGTTCTTTGGTCTTGTACATCACTGTTTTGTCCATGTTAGCCTACTATCTGAATGGAACTTGACTTTCCCATTACAGAAAATGCTGGATCAAGCCTTTGAGGGAAGCCATCAGGGAGTACACGAAGATCACAAAGTACTGAAGACAAAAACACATGTCATGGTTGAAGGTTAATGTTTCATGATGAGACTTTCCTCAAAGTCCAATATAAGCTCAGGACACAGATTTTTCTATGCTTCTTTGCTGAAAATTTTGAGCAGATTATGATCTACTTATCTATACCAACTGTCAGGGAAAGTGTAGAGTAATTGGCAGTGGATTTCTGCCATTCATCGTGATGGTCTGATACTTTGTGTCTTTCACAATTTTATGACCACATGTCGTCATTGTGTTTGTTTTGGTTAGGCTGGAACTGACATAGCGTACCTTTTGAGGTGTCATAGCAAACTTTTCTCTGCAATCTCAGTGCTATGTAAAAGAGTGTCTTAGACATTTGCTAACCACTTGGACTGATGTTCCTAATATCCAGTGCCCTCTATTGGCAGATAGATGCTTAGGAGTGTGGATTTGTGATCACCACAGGCATACCTCTAAAATGCCTCTTTTTGTAAGCTTGTGAAGGATTTAGATTTGGATCCATTCAGGTGTGTATGACCCTGACCACCATGTTTCCACATTTCACATTTCACGTGTTGTAGACCATAACTGCATCTATTGAGACATTGTTCCTTTTTTGCCATGTATCTAGTGCTCTTACCCAGGTTCATGCCTTCAAGCTGTAGGGACACTCCTCGACTGAAATGGGGCTGCCTTGTGTCCATGCACAAGGAGCACCTGTGGTGTATGGATTGTTTTTCGCACACTGTATGGAGGTGCTGGATCTTGGCAATTGAGCTGCTTTTGCAGGTGAGTCTTCTCTTGTGATTTGTACTGGATTGACACTTTGGTTTGCTATGCATGATATAGTACCCAAACCCTAAAATTCCAAGGCAAAAATTAGTAGAGTTTGCACATCCAGAACAACACAGTAGAGGGAAATTTTGTTGACTTGAAGCTATCATGTGGTGTAGACACTCTAAATATTCTTGACCAATGTTGTGCAAATGTTTGAGAGTTTTTTGGGTAACTGTCCATTCCATGTTCAAAAAAAAAATGTCTGATTTTGAAGGGGGAGAATGATGCAAAAAAATCTAACAAATGACTTTGACAAAGTTGCAAATCTTTTTAATTTAGATTTGTAGTTGTAAGTTTCTCTAAATCCCTTCAATTGGGTATCAAATTGATCATAAGTTGTCAAAGCCTATTAAATCATTAGGTCAAATTGATCATATACTTTTGTCAATCAAATCGGGCAATACATTTGTCTTTTGGTGTAAGAGTCTCGGAATGCATTTGAATGTGTAGTAGGGTAACACACATGCCCAAAGCAACTCCATGGTTAAAGGATTGTTTATTTGGAGGCATTATGCTCAAGATTGTTCACTTCAAAATGGTCGAATTGCCTCAGACATGCCAACCTTAAATTATGCAAAACATAAGTTTACAATAATGTTACATGTCATATCAATAAACTTGCTATGTCTGGTCCAATATGTTTCCCTGAAAATGCTGGGCACCTTTTGGAGGTCAACTCATAGGATAATTGGCTAGATTGTGAAATTCTCAAGAATGTGTTCACTAACACATAAGAAAGGAAAATTAGCAAATTGCAAGTGGATTAACCCATGATAAGTCCTGCCCACTTCCTGCTCTCAAATATAATTGCAACCTTTGTTGATATCGTCCTTCACCTGATCAGTTCCTCTTGCCTTTGGGCAAAAACCTTTTTGTCTCTGGCCTCCTCCCTGCTGAATTAATATGGACTACCATGATCAACATGCAATTTGGTGCAGATCATTAAAATTGGCCATAAAGAAAATTTGAAAACAAATTAAATTCCTAGGTTTCACCTAGGTGACCTGGTTCTATAATTAGGTTCTATATATGTAGTTAGGTAGGAAAATAGGTGACTACAAGGTAAGTAGGTTTATAGTTCATATACATAAGTAAAGGTTGTTTTTGCTACTTACCTACTACAACAACCCACTTTGCAGGTTGTTAGTAGGTAAGGAGTTAAAAAAAAAGTAACTGGGGTACCTAACTACTATGGTTCTCTAGGGAACTGGAGCCTAACAGAAAACTGTTTCCCAACCACTTATCATCCATCCTTCATGGAACAACTACAAACCCTAAATTGTTTTTGGTTGTTTCTAAACATGCTAAATGGCATATTCATATCAGATTGATTCATATCTCCAATTGGACTCTGTCTTACCTTAATGGTTGGATGTAGGCCACTTCTCATTACCTGGCCCTTCTTCTGAGAGGGTTACCAGGTTCAAATTTGGAGATGAGCAAAGTACTTTGCAAGACAACCATTTTCATGTTCTAGTAAGTAGAACATGGGGAGCAAAACCACAGGTGCCACAAAGGTTGTAAGGGGGTGTTTGATGTCCTCCTCACTCAAAGGCCCTTGGGTGAACCAACACCTACATGTTCACCATAGTTTAAAAGCAGATTGAGGGTTAATCAAAACAGTTGATTAAATTGAGTTCATTTATTGATAAGGTTGGGAGACCTAAATCATCCAATAAGACCAAGGAGTTTCCACAAATTCATGAGTTTTCTTTGAGTGATAAAGATTGGGGAACCAAAATCATCCAATAAGACCAAGAAGTTTGCACAAAACCCATGAGTTCCATCGGTTGATAAGCTTGGGAAACCAAAATCATCCAATTGGATGAAGGCGCCCAACATGGATAGATCCGATTAGGGTTTTGTACTATTTGGAATGGGGGAAAGAAGTCCAAAGAAAACCATGGGTTTGGTTGTTTGTCCACCAAACAAAGGTGGAAGAAGCTAAATACCCCCTAGCAAGCTCTTTCCCAACTTGGTCTCACAACAAAAGTTGCTAGTTCTCTCCGGGAACTCATGGATGTTGTTGACTTTGATTGTCCGACAAAGAAGCAAGAAAGTACACTCTCTACCTTGCAATCATAGTGTTTGTTGCTGCTTGTGCACAAACCAATGCTTTTTAAATGAATTTTGTGATATAGCCAAAGTGGTGACCATTCCATAGGAAGATTTAGCCAACAAAATCTGACTATAAACAAAATATAAAATACCAATCTTTAAACGTCCATCCTTTTATAGTTTTGGCTACTTACTGAAACAAAATATAGAAATCTGTGGATTTAATCTTTTTTTACAAAATTTCTGGCCCATAAAGCCCTTAAAAAATCACTTCATTTTTTAATTAAATTTTTTTTTAACCTCTCCACTTTTTGGCAAAAGTTTGCCTATAGAAAAAAGGATGGTACAAACCACAAAGCAGTGGTGAAGGGATATCACTCTCTTTTTTCCAAAGATGAAATCATTCATGACCTGATAATTTACCAACTCAGTTTCCAAGTGTTTTGAGATTCTAGGAGCTTTATCTTTTTGTCTCTCTTGCACTCTCATTCTGGTTCGGTCTTTGTCTCTGTAGGAGGTTGTCTTTCCCCACCAGCAAATCTGTACAATTTGAGAGAAAATAGGACAAAACACACATGTATCCCTCCCTCCTGTTTACACTATAATAAAAACTTTAATTGAAGAAAATGAAAGTCTTGGAACTTGGAAGGTGGCAAGGCTTTTAAAATCCCATCTTCATTGCCTGATCTCACCAACTATGTGGGGGATGTTTTCACACTAGTGGATCAAATACAGATTTGCATTCCAATTCAGATTGCTTAGTCAGCTCAAAATTGAAACTTGTTTGGGTAAGTTTTATTTCTCATTGCTTGCAATCTCATCACCTATCCCATGCTTTGAGCCACTTAGAATCTTAAGACATTGTTTCTTTGCCTTTAGACTCCAAGAGGTTTATGTACAGTTCTGCCTAGTGCACCCTTAGCCCTTTACATCACTCAAAACAAACAAAACAAAATGATGAAGATATGGATTCCTAAAATTGCGAGGAGTGCGGAGGGGGTGGTGATCATTTCTTTGAAAAAAATCAATCCAAACATTTTGGAACATACAATTTACATCTTATAACCAAATAATCCAGCTTTCTAGTGTTTATGGTGCTTGTGATCCTCTTCATGGTTTTCTTGTGTTCCAATATTCTTCTTGGTGGTCATGATCTTTTTCCTATTGCTTGGATATTCCCCCTTGGTGGTCTTGTATTTCTGGTCTTCTTCCTAACAATGATCCTTTTCATGGTGCTGTTATGTCTTGATTTGTTGTTGGTGGTTCTAACCAGTGTTGGGCAGTTTTCACTCATTTTAGAGAACTGGTAACCCCCGGTTCTCATTCTTTAGGGCCATGTGTGAAAATTGTCTCAATTCTTACCTTTTTAAAAAAATAGGGGGCTTATGAAAACTGTTCAGGGTATTAGAATTTTTTCAAGAAAAAAAAATCTAGTTTTCAAGCTTGGCAGTTCTCAACAATTTGAGAACAACCGGTTTTCTTGGCCAGTTTTCACAAGTCGGATATCAAAACAAAAAAAATTGAAAAAAAAAATTTATATATTTTTTTTTGGACAAAATAATAGACCTTGAATATATTTTCAGCAGTTTATAAATCCACAATTTCATCTCTTTCAAAAGCTCTTTCAAATTGTTCCAACTCATCTTCTAGATGTGCATCTATCCCAATAAGTCCTAAGAGATTAGAAAGGGATTTACAACCAACTCTACAATTGTTAGGCCAATTCTTGTTCACAAAAACTAATTTCTCTAAGTTTTTTTATTGTAAATGACATCTTCTAAAATTAATGAGGATTCCAGCCAAAAAATAGATCCTTTCAATCTTTATTTTGGAACCAACAATCCTTAAAATCAATGAGCAAGAAACCCAATTGTGGGAAACATGATTTCATGTTTATCCCACCATTGAAGGGGACACTTAATCTCCTTCACATCCATTTGATAATGCTAAAAAACCAGCAATACGCTTTTAACAAGTTTTTTTGTTGGCTTAATATTCCTTGATGTCATTTGAAAAATGTGCAAATTGCTATCATCACCCACTCTTTTTGTCAACAAAATTACTATTAGATTCTATCGATGGATGCAAATGATAATAACATTTCATGAACATAGGATATATTGTTCAACCATTGCCACTCTTTGATCATAACCAATGAAAGAAAAAACTAAGCGAAGACTTTTTAATCTTGGGTCCAACATTAGAACTAACATATTATGTGTTTTTCTTTCATCAAATTTCTTCAAGAAAGGAATAAAACTATCTAGAATTCCACAAAACCTCTTTTCTAATGTTGGAAGCTAAACAAATTAACTGAATTGTTGCACTAGAATTCTCTTCCATTAGGGTCTGAAAAGATTTGGTGCATGTATTTGTTATAATAATTATTTTAAAGGGACTCAATTTAATGATTCTAACTACATTTACTTGTGGGGAAAAAAAAAAAAAAAAACAATATAAACATTTTAAATGATGGACTTTTAAATTTAACCTTTGCAATGTAATAGTACATAAAGGGTGTGCATATGGACTCACAATTTCCAATTTTTGCATTGATAGAATCATTTATTCATTTCTACACGTCATAAATGTCATGAGAAATTCAAAATAAGGGTTTCCAAACCATTTTCAAGATGACATGGAAGTATAAGGACTTTATAGAAGAATTTTATGAAATAGTTTTATGAAGTCTTTTTGGATATGATTTTTGTGGAATTTATATTTTTTTTCACAAACCTTAAATTTTAGGATGTTTAAGAGGTGCCCATGTAATTACTTTTAAGATAAATGATTATAAGATGGTGTTACATTTTGGTCACAATCAAAATACACTACAAAAACATACTATTAAAAATTCCGCATGTGCCCTTTTTGGTCCACTTTAGAGTGCTTTTACCCAGAGAAAATCGACAACAATTTGACAAATATGCCATGTCAAAAGGGGTGGAACTTTGGTTGTCATTCTCATTCAATTTTGCCTGCTATAACAAAACATTATAGCATTACTAAACTACAAATCCATTTGAAAAAGAATGGTTATGCTAGCAAACTTGAAAAAAAAACAATAAATGGTCAATATTTACATTGTAACAAGTTTTCACAAAAGTAATAATAAACAAAAAACTATTAAAATTTTGATAATAACCTTGTTTTAATTGGAACATTCGATTTTCTCTTAACAACATTTGAATATGCATAAGCCCTATTCCATTCTTGTTTGTTCTTCCTTGATTTTTTCAACCAAGTTATACATTTTTGTAAATTAAATTGGGCCATTTTGACATATACATCTTTAAAACCTTTGCAAACTTTTTCATCGGTTAAAACATGTTAATAGGTCTTAGAGAATGCATCGCCAAAAAACTACCTTGAAAACTTTTAGTTAAACCTAAAATATCACAACTTATAATAGACTTTGAAGTTATAATCATAGTATTTAAATTAGATATTTCATCTTTAACATAAATAATGACTTTTTTTTTCTCAAGTCATACTTGCTTAATAAGTCAATTAAGTTTTTGGCTAATGCATACCTAAAGGTAATATGTTTTGGTTGCTAATCAACCCCCAAGAAATAATAATAAAGGAAAAAATGTCATAAGCCCCTTTTGACATCCAAAAATCAAAACTTGTTATGTCAAAGTAGGTAGGACATATAATTGTTTAGTTTCTTTTCACATCCTCTTGCAAAATTTGTCTTGAAAACTATTTTCTAGAAAGTGGAAGAACCTTTAAACATAAACGCAAACTAAATCTTTCAACATTGGCAATTGGTTTTTAACAATTAAAAAAATTAAATCTTCCAAAATCGCTTTTGTTGCACATCATCTTTCTTATTAAATTCTTTGGCAACAAAACAATTGGAGATAATGGTTCCATTTACATGAGGTCTTTTTTTTGTAGTTTGTCTTTCATAAGGTTTTTTCAATAGATTGTTTACTTCTTCAAATATTTTTGCAATCATAGTTGTGTTTTGGCTTTGATAATAAAACTAGACTTACATAACAAAGAATGCAAATTATCAATTGAAAACACTTAACATCCACTAGCTTATTGTCATTTACATGATAAAATGACCAACATAGTGCATTTCTATTATCACATTTCCACTTTCTTATTTGAAGATGCATTTTTTTCAAATTTTCCATAATTTTTTCTTCCCCCCTCATCTACATTCATATTTTCTTTTGTTTGCAAACTTGGTTGAATTTTAGAATTTTTTTCCATTTTCTCCTCTTCCATTACAACCTCATTTAAATATATTTCATCACTATTATTTATTATGTTTTCATTTTGGGATGATTTTTCCATTATTAGTTGCAAGATGTAATTTTGCCATATGAGTGGTGAAAAAAATCAAATAATAATATGCAAACCTTTCGGCTATTAGTAAGCAAATTTATAAAAACATTTACAATACAAAAGCATTTACAAAGGGCATTTACAAAAATGAAGTGCAATGTAAGATTAGAATGCAAATTAAAATGTTAGAGTTGAATTTAGGAAAAGAATAATCCTGCAACCAAAAAAATGAAAAACAAAAAAATCAAAAGTTGAAACAAGAAAAAACTAAATTAAACAAAGTTAGAAACATTAAAAAAAAATAGCAAGATTTTGAAATGAAAAAACCTACCCTATTTTCCTAAGGTGCACCTCATAACCTAAATTTCAGAACCTACACATGGCAAGAAGAGGGAAGTACATCACTTCAACAAACAATAGCAACAATGCAAGGCAAAGAATGACAAATTACAGCAAGTGACAACACAAGGGAAGGTGAGGTGAGTACTTAAAGTAACAACACAAGGTGAAGAACGACAAACCATAGCAAACAATAATAGCATAAGGTGAAGAAGACAAACCATAGTAAATAAAAGTAGCACAAGGTGACGAACCACAACAAGGAACAAAAATGCAAAGCAACAGACCATGGCAAGCAATAGCAACACAAGGCGATGAACCACAACAAGTAGCAATAGTATAAAACAATGGACCACAATAAGTAACACTAATGCAATGTGACAAACCACAAGAAGTAGCAATGCAAGGTGATGGACCATAATGAACAACAGTAATGCAAGGTGATGGACCATAATGAACAAGAGTAGTCCAAAGTGATAGACCACAATGAACAAGAATAATGCAAGGTAACGAACCATAGTAAACAATAGAAGCACAAAGTGAGGAGCAGCACAAGGAAATGAACAAGCAATGGCAAGGCGAGGAGCAAGCAATGGCAAGGTGAGGATGACGCGCTCCCAAGTTCTTAGTTAGACCCAAGTTGGGTCTAAGTTACTCAAACAACGGAATTGTGACGAACTCGAGGCACGCTTTTAGCTCTCAGCACTAAAAGGGGTAGAGGGGCGTGTTGAAGCTCCAGGATGGGACTAGGAAGAGTGACCAAGTTATTCACTTACTTGAACTTGCATTCAACCAACCAACAAGTTGATTAGTTCACTTTCTGGAGCACCCTTGGTGCTAGGACAAGCCACGGGCAACCTTGGACTCACAAGACTCATCACGGCCCAGACTTGAAGGAAGTCGCCACCTTCCCCCATATAGTATACTCTATGCCTCTCTGCGGCACCCACATCCGAATGGTTTTTTGTCCCGAGACTCTCAAGGAGGAGTCCCGAAACTGTCCCAATTTGGACTCCCGGGACTTTTCGAGGTCATAACTCTTTGCTCAGACCTCCAATTGAGATGAGGTCTAAAACAAACTTGTAGTTCTCCTCAAGAGCTTTCCAATGGTGTGTCGCACTCCACCTAAACACACCGAGGTCGGGTCAATTCCTGACTTTTAGTGGTCGGGAGTCAAACTGTCAGTTTGACTCCCAGCCTTTTTTTTTGCCATAACTTGTGCTTCAAATGTGCAAATGGCCCATGCGAGGCCATTTTCGACATCTACACTTTGCTAGCTTTCCAATGATATAAAGAACACCCCAATGTGAGGTGTTTTGACCCCTGCAATCGAATTCTGAAATTTCGGTTTATTTTATTATTTATATCTATTCAACAATTTCTATTTGGTTCAATATAGTAATTGTTGAGTCTCCAAATATGCTTATTTATAGTCTTTCATTTTCACATCTATAGATTTTTCGTTTATTATTAAATATTAACATTATTGCATCAAAAATTAAAATCTCTAAGAAATTTTTGAGCTCATTTAAAGCACACTTGCAAGTAGGTTGGACATGTTTGGAATAATTGAAAGGAGTGAATGATTTGTTGAACAATTGAAATGAACTTGGTGTTTTGGAATTGAGATTGTGATGCTTTTATTTTGGTGGGAAATGCAAGGTGTAAGGATCTCTTTGGTAATTCTTAAATTGCTCATAAATTTTGAAGTAGTATCCGTACAAATGTGTACAATGTGTGTTTTGAATTTTAGGTTCGATTACTTTAGGTTTGAATGTGCATTGTAAGTTAGTTAGGGTTTTAAAACATTTATGGTGTTGGTGTATCACTTCCATTCTCCTCCCATCAGCAAATAATTATGTCACATAATGAGTTGTAAAATTCACCTTAAATCACATCCCAAACAAAACACTTAAAACCCCATGAATTTGGATTTTTGGATATTTGTGTTCTTTTGTGTGCATTGGATTGTGACAAGCATAAACCCATCACCAAACACTACCTTCATATAACGAGCTTTAAAATTTGTAAAATTTCCTTAAAACATAGATTTTACCAATAGTAAAAGTCATGGATGCATAAGGATATTTCCAAATTTGTGTGAATATGTGTGCATTGGAATATGGAGACTCCATTTACCTATCACCAAACACTTTATGTACATAAATGTGTACTTCTATTTAACAATTATTATATAGCAGACCCATGACCAAACATATTTACAATATCATTAGTTGGAACCTTGAAGAATTCGAAGGACAAATTTCTACTAGAGTGTGTTTGGTCATAGGGTGTGACATTGTTTTGACAACTCGTAAGTGTTTGGTGAGTTGATCAATGACCTATTGTGAACTATGAAGGTGTTTCGTAATGGGTGTGTGTTTGGTGATAGACATTTTCACCTACCCTAGTAAGAAATTATAAAAGCAAGTTACATGTTTTCAACAAATGATATTTCAACTAATATTTTTAGTTTTAAATTTTAATTCAAGAAAATTGTAATTAACAAAGGTGTTTCTAGGAAATGAAATCAATTTTCAAAGAAAGGAATAAAATGTTTTGGGACTATTTTTTTCAATGGTCCATGAATGAATGTCTTGGATTAAAAATAATAATTTAAGCCCTTTCCATTATGCAATTTAATTTTTGAATTTACAAAACAACTTAATGCACTAATTACATTAATGGATGATTGTGATTTGCTAAGAAAACACATCATTTTTTATTTAAGACAATAACCCAAACATTCAAACAAAAAATCAATATATTTAGATATAAATCGGTTGCTAAATAAAATTAAAACGAAGATTCCTATTTAAATTTTATTTCCATAACACAACATATTGGGGGAAAAAAACAACCATAGTAATATTTTAATTATTACACCATTTCAATACTTAGATGTTTTAGCAAGGAAAAACCAATTACAAAAAATCACGACTCTTTAGAAGGTCAATTTGATTGAAATGTTCACATTGACCAAAGGTCATGTCCATTTTAACTAAAGGTTTGTAGCATGAAAAATACATGTTACATTTTATTAAAGTGACATATTTGACAAAGTGTCAAGCCTAAGATCTCATCAAAATGAACAAATGTTCATCAAACTAGCCATGGCTTAATCAAATTGGCCCTATTGAATGAATAGGGTTTAGTTAAATTGACCATCTTGATTTGACCCATAGTCAAATTGATGATTTGACACTTAGTTAAATTAAAAAAATTCATTTGATCACTTAGTCTATTCGTTAAGCTTTGGCTACCTACCTAACCTAACATAATTAGTAAATTAGGTTAGGTTTAAACTATCTATCTAACCTAGCATAATTAATAGTCTAATAATCTACTTGCTAGATAGCCTAAGCTAGACCTACTTAGTAGGTTACCTAAGATCTAGTCTAAGACTATTAAATAACTTATAACTAGGTAGTGTAAGCCTTCTAGGTAGGTATCTTAGGTGACTTAGGTTTATTAGGTAGACCCATTAGCCATGTAGGTAGCCTATTAGCTTAAGTTTTTTATAGGTATGTAACTTAGGCGTACTAAATATAAAATAATATAGGCCTCCTAAGTTTAGTAGGTAAGTAGCCTATCCTATTAGCTAAGTAAGTAGCCTAAGCCACCTAGACCTACTACATACCTAACCTAACCTAGGTTATTGAAGTCTACTTGGTAGCTACGTACATAATGTAGGCCACCTAGGCCTACAAGGTAGGTAGTTTAACTTAAGCCACTTAGGCTTATTAGGTATGTAGCCTAGCTTAAATCACCTAAGTTTACATTGTAGGTAGCATAACCTAGGCCATCTAAACTTAATAGGTAGGTATGTAGCTTAACTTAGGTTATTTAGGCTTACTAGGTAGATATGTAGACTAACCTATGCTACTTAACATGGGGGGGGGGGGGGGGGGCCAAAATT